>JAABUK010013560.1_pt1 | contig 10148 bp, 8 predicted proteins | sample 5559141 | NCBI WGS metagenome assembly JAABUK01 (sample SAMN10711869, study PRJNA513367) | rock metagenome | isolation source: Antarctica rocks | place: Antarctica: Victoria Land, Pudding Butte nord | collected 2016-01-03 | reverse complement strand
CGGTCGGCTGGGCGCGGTCGCGTTACGGTCGCGGCACCCTCCGTTTCATCGTGCCGATCGGCGGGTGGGGGCTTGCAGTGGCGCAGCACAGTCTCTGGAACTTTGGAGCGGCGACTCTCGCCGACTTCAGCGGTGGCGCACCGCCATTCCTCGATCTGGTCGCTATCCAGACGATCTTCTTCATCATCCCCGGCCTGCTCCTCCTCTTCGTGATCGCGCGCCGTTCCGGTCATGCCGAGTCGGGTATCCTCAAGATGCAACTGGCGAGTGAAGTGGCGAGCGGCAGCTTAACTGCTGAGGAATACTCGATCCTCTCCACCAGTCGCCAGCGGCACCTCAGCCTACTAGCCGCCTTCCGACACGGCGGCTTACGCCGCTGGTCCCTGCAACAGCAATTTTTCCAGGCCGCCGCCGAACTCGCCCTCTGCAAACACCACGATACGCAGGGAGAAGCGCCCGCCGCAGAAGACTGCTCGCCCGAAGAGTTGCACCGCGCACGACTGGCGCTGCTGCGCGATGCCTTGGCGTCGAACTGAGCCAGGATCGGCCAAGCGTCATAATATTTTGAGTGGAATCCATTAGACAGACGCAAACTGTCCCATTCGCCGGTGCTTTCCCCCACTATCCCCATGATGATCAATCAACATGGTTACTGAATCTGCCATGCAGGAATGGGGTTAGCAAAATGGGCGAGCGCAAGCCAGCAATGAAGAACACAGCCGCCAGCATCATAGCTGATACATCTGGCAAAACGAGGGTCGAAATCCGGCGCGGCGAAGATCCGATCAGTTGGGTTGTCAGCACCCCACAACTAATCCGTGTGGGAGCGGCAGCCTTACCGATCACCTATATCGGCCCTGTAGAAACCGTAACGGAGTATCGCGGCCAAGGTTATGCACGCCAGGCGCTGGAAACCTCATTGACCCAGCAGCGACAGAGCTCAGCAACGCTCGCTTTGCTCCACGGAATTGATGACTTCTATCCGAAGTTTGGCTTTGCTCAAGCTGGACCCGAACAATATATCCAACTCACAAGGCTGGCGCGCACGCCCATTCGTATTGACTGATCTACCGCGTCTCCAACAAATATATGATCACAGTAGTACCCAGATAACGGGAGCCACAGTTCGGGCGCCGGACGGAACGGCATGGCAACAGTTAGCACAGACAGTCGATGATACCAGCGACGATAGCTGTCGCGTGGTAGAAAACGCCGCAAGCGAGATCGGCGGCTACGCCTGGCGCGTAAAACCTTGTTGGTATGTGCGCCTGTGTGAACGCTACGGCCCCGACGATCTGGTGATCGGTGAAGCGATAGCCATCAACCCCGCCGCTGCCGATGCGCTCCTGGCTACTTGCCGGACGTGGGCGCGTGAGGAAGCGGTGGAACGAGGACGGCCCATCGAGAAAGTCACCCTTCCCTTGCCACAGATTGGGCCGCTTGCGGATGCCGCGCTCCTGCAGGATGCGACACTGCTCACCAATTGCGTCCGCGACGGGAGTTTTATGGCGCAAATCCTCGATCTTAGTCGCTTTCTTAGCGCGATGGTGCCGGAGTTCGAGAGGCGGCTACGCCAGATGTCCCCCAAGTTTGTCGGCGACATCTGCTTTCGCACCCGCGAGGATGCCGTGGTTTTGTCCGTCAATGCTGGCAGTCACATTCATGTGGGCAGGAGTAAGCAAGCCCAGGAGGAAGTGAGGATAACGCTGCCGCAGACTACACTCGCACGCCTTGCGCTCGGTGGCTTCCCGCCTGAAGATCTCTTATCTCGGCTGGCTACCCCGCTCAGCGACCAATCGTACGCGCTATGCTGTTGCCTCTTCCCACGTCGTCGTCCACATATTTTCGCGGTCGATCGCGGGATTGACTGAAGTATAGATACGGCGTACCTGCTCACAGATCACTTCCCGATGCAGAACCGCGAGAAGATCGCATCCAGAATCGCCTCGCTGGCCGTCTCGCCGGTTATCTCGCCGATCGCCACGAGCGCCGCACGGGCATCGACGGCGACGAGATCCAGCGGCACCCCGGACTCGAACGCTTCGACGGCGTGCTGTGCGGCATCGCGAGCGCGGGCGATCGTCTCGCGCTGGCGGGTCGTGGCGAGCGCCGGATCGGTCTCGGCGGTGAGGTCACCGGCGGCACCGGTCGCCAGCGCGTACAACGCCTCTTCCAGTTCGATGATCCCGGCACCGGTCCGCGCGGAGAGGGAGACGGCGCGAGCGGCGGGCAAGATGGCGCGGATCGGCGCGTAGGCGGCACCTTCGGCAGCGGTCGGCAGATCGGTCTTGTTCAGCACGAGCAAAACGCCGCGCCCCTCGTCGTCGGCCCCGAGCCGTTCGCGCAGGGCGGTCGCCACGGCGAGATCGTCGGCATCTGGCGGCGCACTGGCATCGAGGACAAAGAGGACGAGCGCGGCGGCAGACAGCGCGGCATGGCTGCGCGCGATCCCCAACTGCTCGATCTGATCGGTCGTCGCGGCGATCCCCGCCGTATCGAGGAGGACAACCGGGATACCGCGCAGGGTGATACTCTCGGTGATCACGTCGCGCGTCGTCCCCGCGACCGGCGTCACGATCGCGCGATCCTCGCGCAGGAGCGCATTTAGCAGGCTCGATTTGCCTACATTCGGACGCCCGACAATCGCCACCCGCACTCCCTCCCGGAAAAGGGTGCCGACCGCCGCGCGCCGCGCCAACCGATCGAGTCGTTCTGCCGCCTCGGCTAGCGCCGGGCCGACATCGGCGGGCGGGATCTCATCTTCCGGGAAATCGGCGGAGGCGTCGAGGTAGGCTAGCGCATCAATCAGCCGATCGCGCGTCGGGCGCAGTTCGCCGCCGAGTCGCCCACGCAACCCCGCGACCGCCACCTGTAACGCCTCCGGCGTCCGTGCCCCGATGATCCCCAGGACTGCCTCGGCCTGCGCGAGATCGAGACGCCCGTTGACAAAGGCGCGCAAGGTAAACTCCCCCGGCTCGGCGGCGCGGGCACCGGCACGCAGGCAGACGCGCAACGCCTCGCGCGTCGCGATCGGCCCGCCGTGGCACTGGAGTTCGACCACCTCTTCGCGCGTGTAGGAATGTGGCGGGGCCATCCGCACCGCCAGCGCCTCGTCGATCGTCGCGCCGCTCTCCGGGTCGATGATCAGCCCGTAGATCAGGCGATGCGAGGGCAACGGTTTCGCGCTGCCACGCGCGCGGCGAAAGACGCGCCCGGCGACCACGCCCGCGTCCGGCCCGCTGACGCGCACAATCCCGATCCCGCCCTCCCCGACCGCAGTGGCAATCGCGGCGATCGTGTCCTGGTACATCTGCTCCCCTCGCATCGCAAATTGCCCACCAAGCGGGTAGTCATCAACGCTGATTGTACGCCGTGACACAATGCGAGTGCAGAAGGGATAGTATTCATGATGTGCTGGTACTATTGTGAACGAACCGCAGAACATACCGCGATCCGCGAAGCCGAAGGTACGGGACAATGGAGGAGCGATGATCGTTCTCGAAGCGTTCGACCCCTCCCCACAGTACTTCGTCGCCCTGATCATCGCTGCGCCCCTGCTCGGGGCGGGGCTGATCCTCGCGCTGATCGTGTCGCACCTCTCGGCCTGGTATGCCCGTCGCTGGCGCGCGTCAGGGCGCGAGTAATGGCAGGTTCCGCTGCTTCATAAACTAAAAACGTCCCACGTCATTTTCCGACCGATCGTTTGTTTTACGGTGTTGCGTGTGCTATCCTGCGTTCAATGTGCAATATGGCAATACGGGGATAGGCGGGCGAATGTCGGTGATCAAGAGTAAAGGGGAGCGCACACGCCAGCGGATCGTCGAGCAGGCGGCGAACGTGATGAGCGTACGCGGCTATTTCGCGACCTCGATGGCCGATCTGGCGCGCGAAACGGGCCTGGAAAAGGGCAGCCTCTACAACCACTTCGATAGCAAAGAAGCCCTCGCGCTGGCTGCGTTCGATTATTCGGTCGCCCTGGTCGGCCAGCGTTTCGATCAAGCCCTCGCGGGGCAAGAGCGCGCGATCGATCGTTTGCGCGCGATCGTCGGCGTCTTTCGCAGCCTGGCCGATGCACCGCCGCTCCCTGGTGGTGACCCGGTGCTGAATATGGCGATCGAGTCGGATGACGCCTATCCGGTCCTGCTGGATCGGGCGCAAGCGGCGATGACCAGTTGGCAAAAACTGATCGGCAAGACCGCCAAGGAAGGTGTCGCTCGTGGCGAGTTACAGCCGGAGGTGAACCCACGGGAACTGGCGAGTATCATCACCTCCACCCTCGAAGGGGCGGTGATGATGAGCAAACTCTTCCGCGACCCCACCCATATGCGCTGGGCTGTCGATCACCTGATGCGCTACCTGGACTCGCTCGTCGCAGCCTGACAACAGTTACCGGCGCAATAGATGACACAACGTGCCACCAAAGAAGAGATTTCGATACGCTGAATCGCAGATTCAGGCGGCAAGTTGCGTTTATGTCAGCCTATAGCCGATACTCCCTAACAGAGTGCTGACCCCTTCAACGGCGATGGGATTCGGAAAGGATCGTGCGGAATGGTGGCAACGGAGCGAACGACGGTACGATTGGTCTGCGCGGAGTGCGGGACCGAATATCCGACCAACGTGCCCCGTTATCGCTGTACCTGCGGCGGATTGCTGACCGTCGAGCAGCCGCTAGAAGCCCTGCGCCAGGTCGTCTCTCGCGACTCCTTCGACGCCCGCCTCGCCAGCCGCGACAAACTCGATCAGAGCGGCGTCTGGCGCTTCCGCGAACTCCTCGGCGACTATACCCCGGACGAGATCGTCAGTAAGCCGGAAGGGCGCGGCAATCTCTACGAAGATCGGCGCCTGACCGAATGGTCGGGGGTCGGGCAACTCTGGCTGAAGCATGAGGGCGAGAACCCGACCGGCTCCTTCAAAGATCGCGGCATGACGGTGGGGATGACCCACGCCCGGCGCCTCGGCGCACGCACGGTCGCCTGCGCGTCCAGCGGCAATACCAGCGCCTCCCTCGCCTCCTACGCCGCCGCAGCCGGGCTCGCTGCGCTGACGTTCGTGCCGGAAGGGAAGGTTTCGAACGCCAAGGTCGCGCAGACGATCGCCTATGGCGCGAAGGTCATCCAGATCCGGGGCGATTTCGACGCGGCGATGCGCCTGGTGCAGGAAGTCGCGGAGACGCCGGAATACGGCGTCTATCTGCTCAACTCGATCAACCCCTTCCGGCTCGAAGGGCAGAAGACGATCGTCTTCGATGCGCTCCAGGCGCTCAACTGGCAGACGCCGGACGCGATCGTCCTGCCGGGCGGCAATCTCGGCAACACCTCGGCCTTCGGCAAGGCGCTGGAGGAGGCGCTGGCGCTCGGGCTGATCGACCGGATGCCGCAGATCATCACGGTGCAGGCCAGCGGGGCGGCACCGTTCGCGCGGGCGTTCGCGCGGGGTTTTGCCCCCGGAAGCTACCAGCCGGTGGAGGCGCACACGGTGGCGAGCGCGATCGCGATTGGCGATCCGGTCTCCTACCCACGCGCGCGCCGGGTTATCCAGCGGACCGAGGGGATCGTCCTGGCGGTCAGCGATGCGGCGATACTCGCCTCGAAGGCGCAGATCGACCGCGCGGGGATCGGCTGCGAGCCAGCCTCCGCCGCGACCCTGGCCGGGCTGCGCGCCCTGATCGCCGATGGCCTCCTCTCCCCCAAGGCTTCGGTCCTGGCGATCCTCACCGGCAACCTGATGAAAGATGCCGAAGTGATCGCGGCGTACCACCAGCCCGACCCGCGAGGAGAGCGACCGGGCGCAAATCCGCCGATCACCATCGACCCGACTATCGAGGCGGTCAAAGCGATCCTCGACCAAGCGTCGCGGCAATAGGCTCGACCGAAGCGGCCACGATACCACGAGTCAGCAGGCTATTTTTCCTATTCTGTCGCCAAAATTGCGCCATGCCGCGATGCTTGCAACAATGCAGGCGCCTTGGTATACTTGACCTGTGGTAACTGAGAGCCTCGCGCGAGTGGGCATCACCCCCCGCTTTTTTTTGTCTTTCAGCAGTGCGATCACACCGACCATTCACGGGCGCATCGCTCGCTCGTTACCGTCCCCCTGCCGTCACAGCCTGAAGAGACGCCTCTGGCCGACACGGGGACACCGACCGGTGTTCCGACGTGCGTGCCACATTGTCGTTTCCTTCTCGATCCTTGCAGTGAAATGGAATCAAGGGTTGGGTCGGTCTTTGCAGCGGAGTCGCATCGAAGGCCGATTAGCAGCATCGTGGGTTATTGGAGGAGGTGTGTGGGATGAAGAGCGATTTCTATACTGCGATCGCCCAAATCGCCGCCGAACGTGGTATTCCGAAAGAAGCGGTCATCAGCTCGGTCGAGCAGGCGATCAAGACGGTATATAAGAAGGAAGCAGGGATCCAGGAAGACGAGAATGTCGAGGTCCGCATGGACCCGGCAACCGGCGGCGCAAGGATTTTCGTCCACCGCCAGGTCGTCGATGATGTCTCCGACCCGATCGCGCAGGTCACCCTCGCCGAGGCGCGCCAGGAAAAGGCGAATATCAAGATCGGCGAGACGCTGATCGTCGAGCGCACGCCGAAGAACTTCGGGCGGATCGCCGCGCAAACGGCCAAGCAGGTCGTGTTGCAGAAGATCCGCGATTACGAGCGCGAGATGGTCTACAACGAATATCATGACCGCATCGGCGAGGTGCTGAACGGGGTCGTCCAGCGCGCCGACGAGAAGGCGGTCGTGGTCGAACTCGGCAAGTCCGAGGCGGTCATGCCCGCGCGTGAGAAGGTGCCATCCGAGCGGTATCGCCCTGGGCAGCGCCTGAAGGTCTACCTCGTCGATGCCTCGAAGGAGCAGCGCGGGCCGCAACTCGTCGTCTCCCGCGCCCATCCCGGCCTGCTCAAGCGCCTCTTCGAGTTGGAAGTGCCGGAGATTTTCAGCGGCGTGGTCGAGATCATGGCGATCGCCCGCGAGCCAGGCACCCGCTCGAAAGTTGCCGTCGTCGCACGCCAGGACAACGTCGATCCGGTCGGCTCCTGCGTCGGGATTCGCGGCGTGCGAATCCAGAATATCGTCAACGAGCTGCAGGGCGAGAAGATCGACGTGATCGAGTGGGCACCCGACCCGGCTGGTTTCGTCGCCAATGCTCTCAGCCCGGCGCGCGTCCTCAAGGTGACGCTGAATGAGGACGACAAGACGGCGCGCGTCCTGGTGCCATCGGATCAGATGTCGCTGGCGATCGGCAAGGAAGGGCAGAATGCCCGCCTCGCCCACAAGCTGACCGGCTGGCGGATCGATGTCAAGGATCCCGAATCGTTGCTCGGCCAGAGTGGCGATCTGCTGCGCCAGGCGCAGGAGGAGGCCGAGGCCGCGATGCCATCGGCGTTCGATAGCCTGATGAATATGGGTCGAAGCCCGAGCCTGGTCAACCGCAAGACGCTGCTGGTACGGGTCAGCGGCATGGGCGAATTCGGCCCTTTGCCGGAACGATTGGCGGGCTATCAGGTCGAGGTCGAGGTCGAGGACAACACCGTCAACGTCTATTATAATCGCGAACTGCTCGCGCGCTTCTCGCGCGAAAATGAGCCACTGCCGCTACACGACGATGCACTAACTGACTGAGACCAAGTACGAAGTATGCGGCGGTACAACTCCTTACCTATACTTCGTACTTTCCCTGGGGGCTGGCATGAGCCAAGAACTGACCAAGACGCAACCGGCGCCGCAACGGCGCAAGACGAAGGGGCCGCGACCGAAGCATGTGCCGCAACGAACCTGTGTGGCCTGCCACTCCACTGACGCCAAGCGCACGCTGATCCGGCTGGTGCGGACCCCGGAAGGGTCGGTCGAGGTCGATCCGACAGGGAAGCGAGCCGGACGCGGTGCCTATCTTTGTGCGCGAGTACGTTGCTGGGAGCGTGGCATCAACGAGAAGACGCTGGTACGCGCCCTGCGGCTTGACGGATTAACTGAGCAGAATCGCGCAGACTTGCTGCGCTACGCCGATGAACGGGTGCCAGAAGGCCCCGGAGATAACGAAGAGGAAGCACAGGGGCAGGCACCCTTGAGCGCTTCACTCTAAAAGAGGGGATGTGCATGGTTAAGAATATGAGCGGCTTTCGCGGCCCGAACAATGCCGGTGGCGGAAATACCGGCGGTGGGAATACTGGCGGCGGCGGCGGCGGCGGCGAGAGTGAGGGCGACTATCGGCGGCGGCGCAAGCGTCGCCCGATGCAGGGGCCGGGCACCGCAGTAGCCGGTGGTGCGCGCTCCACGATGCGCCGGATGGCCCCGGTCGGGCCACCGAAGAGTGTCGCGCTGCCGAATGTGATGACGGTGGCCGAACTGGCCGAGGCGCTGAGTACCACGCCGATCGCGATCATCAAAGAGTTGATGAACCGCAAGATCATGGCGACGATCAATCAGCAGATCGACTATGCCACGGCTGCCAAGGTCGCCGAGGCGCTGAATATCCCGACCGAGGAGAAGGTCAACGAGGCCCTTTCCGGCACGCTGGTGATGACCGCCGAGCAGCGCCAGAAAGAAGCCAGCGACGACCCGGACGCCGTGACACGACCGCCGGTGGTCACGATCATGGGCCACGTCGATCATGGGAAGACGAAGCTGCTCGATGCCATCCGCTCGGCGAACGTCGCGGAAGGCGAGGCGGGCGGGATCACCCAGCATATCGGCGCGTATCAGATCGAGTTACAGGGCCGACGGATCACCTTCCTGGATACGCCGGGCCACGAAGCGTTCACCCAGATGCGCGCCCGTGGTGCTCAGATCACCGACATCGCGATCCTCGTGGTGGCGGCTGATGATGGCGTGATGCCGACGACGTTGGAGGCGATCGCCCACGCGCGTGCGGCCAACGTGCCGATCGTGGTGGCGATCAACAAGATCGACCGCCCAGACGCCAACCCCGACCGCGTCAAGCAGCAACTCGCCGAAAACGGCCTGGTCGCCGAGAGCTACGGCGGCGATATTCCGACCGTTGAGGTTTCGGCGCGCGAGCGCCTGGGGATCGAGGAACTGTTGGAAGTCATTCTGCTCGTCGCCGACTTGCAGGAACTGAAAGCCAACCCGCACCGCCCCGCAGCCGGGGTCGTCATCGAGAGCCGGATCGACCGAAACCGCGGTGTCGTGGCGACGGTCCTCATCCAGACCGGCACCCTCAATCTGCGTGACGTCGTCGTCGCCGGGGCCACCTACGGTCGTATCCGCGCGATGAACGACGATCGTGGACGCAAGGCGCGGCAGGCGCGACCGAGTATGCCGGTCGAAATTCTCGGTTTGCTCGAAACGCCCGAGGCGGGCGATCCGGTGCAAGTCCTCGCGGATGAGCGCGAAGCCCGCGCCATCGCCGAGGAGCGAACCATTCAGCGGCGTGTCGGCACGCAGGTGAACGATCGTCCGGTACGCCTCGAAGATCTCGGCAAGCAGATCCAGAGCGGGCAGTCGAAGGAACTGCGGATTGTCATCAAGGCCGACGTGCAAGGTTCGCTCGGCGCGTTGCAGAACGCGATCAGCCGCGTGACCGAAGAGCAGCAGAACGTGCAACTCCGCACCCTGTTAGCGAGCACCGGCGCGATCACCGAATCTGACGTGACCTTCGCCGCGACTTCCGGGGCGATCGTCATCGGTTTCAACGTTCGCCCGGATGCCGCTGCCCAGCGCGCCGCCCTGGCGAGCGGGGTCGATGTGCGTTTCTACGATGTCATCTACACCCTGGTCGACGATATCGAGTCGGCGATGAAGGGGCTGCTGGAGCCGGAGACGCGCGAAATGACCGACGGTTATGCCGAAGTGCGGCAGATCTTCAAGCTGCCGAACCGGATCCAGGCTGCCGGGCTTTACGTCATCGACGGGCGGGCGCTCCGCAACGATCGGGTGCGCGTGCTGCGTAGCGGCGTCGTTGTCCACGATGGCACCGTCGCCTCGCTGAAGCGCTTCAAGGACGATACGCGCGAAGTTGCCGCAGGCTACGAGTGCGGACTCAGCCTCGACAGCTTCAACGACTACAAGGAAGGCGACCAGCTCGAGTTCTATCATATCGAGAAGGTTGCCGTAAGTTAGTCGTGAGCCGTGGGTCGTGAGTCGTGAGTCGTGAGAACTGATTGTCAGCGGGTACTCTGTTTA
>JAABUK010013559.1_pt1 | contig 10148 bp, 14 predicted proteins | sample 5559141 | NCBI WGS metagenome assembly JAABUK01 (sample SAMN10711869, study PRJNA513367) | rock metagenome | isolation source: Antarctica rocks | place: Antarctica: Victoria Land, Pudding Butte nord | collected 2016-01-03 | reverse complement strand
GCTTGGTGATGTGCCAGACTACCCGCCAAACTCATCCGACATGTGACCATTCTGAACAAAAAAAATCAGCTGTTGGCCTCTCCTTTAGAATATGGAAAGTTCAGACTGTCCAGCCTCAGCTGAAGCAGCAAGGCATTAAAATCTCCACTGGCATCATGCCCAGGATGACTTTGTATGAAGTATGTACTGTATGCATTCACACACTGCTGACTGGGCACTGCTGCCAGAAGAGCGAGAGGTGGTGATGACCTTGGGCTGCCCTCTTCTGGTGTCTGAGGCACCCCTGAGGCACCCCTAAGGCACCCCTCCAGCTGTGCCACAAAGCCTCTGCACTGCATAGGTGAAGGCAGCCCAGGTCAAGCTGGTCCCTTCCTGTCATGCAAGCATGGCTCCTTCATGCACAGATAGAGCTTTGTTACATAATTAAAGCTGATTTTGGGACAAAGGCTCTATTTGTGCATAGGCAAGCTTTGCTTGATTGTGAGAAAGGCACTAATTTGGGCCTTGCTGGCCTCACATGTGCCCCCAACCTTTTGAAATGGGGGGTATACAGGGGGGGAAAGGGGGGGGGGGGGCAGTGGGTAGGAGCTGCTGGATTGTGTCATTTGCACACAGTCATGCCATGTGTCATGCTCAGATTGTGCCATATTGAGCATGCTGAACAAGCCGTGGAATTCCTCATCATGACAGTCGCCAAGCGACATCATCGCTAACGCAAACGCTTGCACAACTGCATTTGGGCTTATCTAATTCAACGTCACCTGGTCCTTAGTGCTCACGATCTGTCACTAGTGTGTGTAATGATGTGGCCATGACCTTTGCAGACCCCAATGGATGGTTCACAAGCAAAAGTTGTGCCACAAGCTGTTGGGCATGCCATGCTTATCATGATGAGCTGAAGCACATTGTGGTCAGAACCGCATTGTGTATCAAGTCTTGCCTTTTGTTAGTCTAAGACTGCATGACGTCTAAATGCAGCATCATGCTGTCATTGCAGAACTGAGTGCCTCAGCCACTATACCTGCGCCTTAGGCAATACTCTCTTCATAACTTGCTCATGCCATGATGGCCTTGGATGCATGAGGCCCAAATTGCATCCTGAGCACAGTCAGAGTTGCATTATTACTGTCTACAGGGGTATAGATAACGCCAGAGTGACTGCAAGGCGTCGAACCAAGACGCTCAAAATGCTTGACTTTGTGCCAGACACAATGTGATAGACTCTCCAAGCAGCCTTGAATCATGTTCCAAGCACACCAGTCCATGCTGAGGTCTTGAGGGGCCAGCATCATGCCGGAAGCAGTAGAGTGTTGATTTGCAAGCTTTGCATATGCATGTTGAGAGATGCTATTGCATGATCTATTTCGGCTAAACTTGAGCATTTGCAGTGAAGTCATGGACAATTCCAGAAATAAGAAAGTCAGGCAAGACTGTGTAAAATGATGTCTCAGAAATACAGATTGTACTCCACGGCATATGGGCAGGCTACATGGTCTCTAACCGGCTTCTCAGCTGCTGGTTTGGGGAGTGTAACAAGGTGAAACCCTCATCATGACTGTGCATTGCTGCTTTGGTGATGGTTTTTTATGTAGTCATGATTCGCTTATTACACATGGCGTACCCTGATGGTTGCCGGCACGATTTCACATTCCTGCCGAGGTCAAGGCCGTACCCTATGAGGGGGCTTTGGCTCTTATGGGTGATAAAGTGCATGACCTTGTGCTTGGAGCATCATACACGAGGTGGCTGCAGCAGCGCTGCGTCGCCTCTGCCAGAGCTTCACCTGCAGTCCACTGTGCTGTTGCTCAATGAATGTCTGTGCACATGCATGGCATTTGATGGTGACTGATAGCCTTGGCCATGGACAGGCTGTGAATGAACAGTTGGTTGACGCTGAAGTTTCTCTGCAGGAGGAGTGCCCCTATAAGAATGGGTGATCATATGATGCATGATGTGTGTAAGCACAAGGCTGGCCAGATTTGCTACCGTCTGCTTGCAAACGGGCAGTGCCATTTTACAGGCAACTGCATGTACTCTCGTCAAAGGCATAATTGAAGTTGACGGCAGAGCAGAGAGAGCTGCTGAAGCCTTGGACTTGCGCTGAGGATGAAAAGGCCAAAGAAATTTACAAGTTGAAGCACAGCAAGCCTTCGCATGCCAGGAAGTAATGGTTCATCTGGGTCACTATGAGGGGGCCTTATGAGTCATGCAAGCATGCCTCTGCATGCCTCATAGGGCCCCTTCATAGTATATACAGACTGTTTTGTTCCTGTATTGTGCCATTGTGTCGGTCAGCCTTGTCAGCAAGGTCAATCACGACAGCCACCTTGTAGTTGCACTGCTGCTGATCAGATGGTGATGGTGTTGATTGTACATTGCCAGCGCGACTGATAGGGTGTGTTCACTACGACAGGGATCCTGTTGTAATGAACACACCCTATCAGTCGCGCTGGCAATATGCAGTCAACACCATCACCAATTGGCACTTTTTCTCAAGCTGCAATGTGTCCATTGTATATTATACGTAAAATAGACCTGTCATCAGCTTGACCATTAGGGACTGGACAGCAAATGTAAGTTCTAGTTCTGTGGTGCGGAGAGTCAAGTTCTGTTGCTCAACGTCTTACAAGTGCTGTTACAAGTGCTTCAGCAGATTCGAGGTCCTTGCAAAACATGCTCTGGAAATCTAGGGAAAACTAAGCTCACCACAGTGATGCTGGGGATCAAACCGCCCCCGACAGCAAGTCTTATGACTCAGGCAAATGCGTAAAACCGGTACTGCAAAGCAGCTGCAGATCACGCTTGACCTCGTCTTGTCTCGTGAGGCGTACCGAGATCGACGAGCGCCGACGGCTTCTGTTGCAACGATGCATCTCACAGCGGACACGGTGATTGTCATTACGGGCTCCAGTCGCGGCTTGGGTCTTGAGTTCGTCAAGCACTTCCTCGAGCACACGGACAGCAAGGTTGTAGCTACGGCTAGATCCCCGAGCAAGGCCCATGATTTGCGTACATTGGTGACGCAGTACTCGAAGCGCTTACAGACGGTTGCCCTGGACACGTCTGAGGAAAGCAGCATCGAGGTATCGCATGCCGGTCAAACGCAACTCGGCGTGTACGCAAGTTTCAGACTCGATGACTGCAAGGCTACTGTAGACTTGCATACGGTTTCCTAGTGCTGTGATAGCGTGATAAACTTGGTTCAAGACGCATACCAAGAGCACCTCACCAAAGCGTATGCAGTCATTGACATCAGCAGATCTGCAGGCGTCTGTGAAAGAGATCTCAGCCCTTCACTCCGGCATCGACCTCCTCATTAACAACGCAGGCATTGAAGAAGGAGTTGGCCCTATTTGGCAAACGTGAGCGTGACAAGCAGACACATGTTTGGTGGCAAATTTTCTGGAAGTGGTCTAGGTTCTCTATGGAATGCAAAGCATGCATGCAGCTCAGATGCCTTGTCACTTCCATTGAAACCGTGAAGGGTCTACTGCATTGTATGCTGAGTGTCAGCGAGGACAATAACTGTCACAGTTGTATGTACTACTCATGTACCAATGTTGGCTAAGCACACACCTTGAACAACAAGCCTTTATGCTGACTTTCAGGACTGGCGCCACATACAGCAATGTATTGAAGGTGAATGTTGTGGGCGTCTTCTTGACAACCAAGGCTTTTGTGCCACTGCTGAGGCAGAAGCAGAGCAGGACCATTGTCCAGTTGTCCAGCATCTTTGCCTCCATCAAGTTCAACAGGAAGGGCACAGAAAACAATCCGGCAGCAACCAAGCTCATTGCATACAACTCATCTAAGGCAGCAGTCAACATGCGTAAGCTCACAAGTCTTGCAATTTGAACTCCTGTGCCAAATTGTTGATGCACATGTTGCTGCAGGTTTCCGTGCTAGTCATGACCTGTGTATGCGTTTGATAGCAATTATGACATGCTGCAGCTGTGACCTGAATCTGCTACTGAATGCTTCATCAATACCATTGCACGGTCATCTAATGCAATGTTGATGGTCTCTGGTCTCTGGTCTTTTGTGTGGGCAAGCATAGTGCATGTACTGGGCCCAAGACACTGTCACTAAGCCGCAGCTGATTGAGCATGTTGTGCTATGCAGAAACATCTGTCTTTGCCAACGCCTTGAGTGAAGAAGACTTCTGCATTGTTGCCATCAACCCAGGCTGGAACGAGACTGAAATGGGAGGGACCATTGCCAGAAAGCTAGGAATGGGAAATGCCCCCCTGAAGCCACATGAGAGCGCATCAAAGATGGTCAATGTCATTAAGAACTTGACCCCCAAGAACAGTGGGGAGTTCCTAGACCTTGAGAAGGGTGACAAAATCGATTACTAGAACTGCCTTTATTGACGGCAAGGCTGAAGTCTGCATGATTGGCCTCTACAGTTGCACAATGTAATTATGCATATGGGATGCTCAGCTTATGTGCAAGAGTCACGACTTCCTGATAAAGAACTCGAGGACAGTGTACAGGTAGTCATGAAATCATGTTTCGAAGTAGCTTGAGCCTGCAGCAGAGTTTTGCTTGATTGCGTGTGTGGAACTTTTGACTGCAGGTCTTTTAAATTTGTTTGCAGTTGTGTTGCAATGCCGGTCTGCAAAGTATTGACCAATTTCTCCATGGCTTTTCTACATGCGCTAGTGCAGCTGCAGTGCTAGGGCTGCCTGTAGTGGCTGGCCTTGCCTGCTGTCCTCCGAACTACTCAATATTGAAGAAGTCACACAGCTCCACAGGCCAGTCATGGCTAGATGCACAGCCTAAATTCGATGTGAAGTTGCAGTTTTGCATGACATATGCACACGCTGAAACCAGCTTATGGTACTACTGCTAGTGGCTGCATTCAAAAAAGGCGGCAACAATAAGCTTGATCCATAAACAGCCTTATGCTTATTCTTCATCAGGTGAGAGGCTCACAGCCGCATGTATTAAGGTTTACTTCTGTTTAATCCAGAGTGATCGCATCACCATCATCATCCGTCTGTGCTTTTTTGATTCGTTTGTCAGGCCCCCCAGAGTCATCTGCCGCTCGCTTGCGCTTGCCATTTGCATCGCTCAGCACACCAGCTGAGACAGCCTTTGCAGTGACAGCTTTCTTGACGTGCTTTGGCTCAACAATCATGCAATCATCCTCATCATCAGCTGCAGCATTTGTCGAAGGACCTGCAAATACAGATGTGGTTTGCTGCCTGGCATCAAACAGCGACAAGCTTGCTCTACACAAGACACTTGGCAAGCAAGAGATATCCTGTCCAAACCATGCACCTGCTGTACCTGGATATTATGCCCATGCTTGTTGTCCCCCAACTCCACATGCAGTAATGATAGAGGTGCGCCTGGCTCTGATGGCGCAGGCAGACAGCTCAACAATGCTTGCAGCCAATTGCATTGCACAGATGTCACTGTGGGGGTTTGGGGGGAGGGATGAGAGACCAGGAGGGGGCCAGGGGAGAAAGAGCAGTGGTACACTGCTTGTGGCTGCATCTGTCTCACTGAGCAGGTGCTTCTTAGGCCTGGTCATGCACTGAGTCTGCTTGCAAGGGCAAGTTGTACCAACCATACATCAGAAAACGTTGTGCCGTCAGAAAAAAGTGCGCCATCAGCAGCACTGCCTCAGGAACAATGCAGCAGACCAGAAAGGTTGGCAAGTTCAAACAGCACTGACTATGCACTTAGTAAGCGCAAAAGTAATGTTCCTGAGCATACCTGCAGCAGCATTGTCTTGGTTCCGGTCAGGCTCTTGTGCTGCTTGAGGAACAGAGCCTGCCAGCTTGAAGCCTTCTGGGTACTCTTCTCCTTCCAAATCCTCCTGTACAGAAACAGAAGCTTGATATGATACAGCAGCCAGGAGGAAGAAGCATGCTCCAACAGCAGCAGTCCTCTTGAAACACAAAAAAAAGGAATTGCATGCGACAAGGCACGCATGTATGACGACAGTTGTGTACACTCATGTCACAAGGTATACAAAACCTGGATCATGGCAGTATGCATTGAGTGTATACGCATACACAGGAAGGTATACTCTGGTAGGAATGACTGTGTCAGCAATGTATGTGTGCTTCTGCTTGGCAATAGCTTGTGCAAGTCTTCCTCATTGGGACAAGAGACTGCAGAAGCATGAGCCGACCGTTCATTCATTCAGGTCTCATGAGTAACACTTGGGTGAATTTGCCACCGGTGGATGGAAGCATACCTGATGTGATACAACTAGAGAGACCTTAAAGTGCTGGGCCTGATCATCCACTTGCACAATGGACCCATGCTTTACACCACCCCCTGCATCATGCTAACACTGAACATTGAACCCCGCCAGACTGGATGTAATGTGCATGATGTTTTGGCTGCCATCACATCAGCAGCGTCATACCCAGCATTAGCACGTAACCATCCAGCACAGCTGAGCAAGTTTATGTCAGGAAAAGGGAACGAGCAATACTGGTGTCAAGGTGCGCTAAGATGAAGTGACATTGCTTGAATGGCAATGCACACCTGGCAATGCACATCTGGCAATGCACACCTGGCAATGAGTGCAGAGTCTTTGGCAGGTTGGCAGCATTGGCTTCCAGCTCTTCTTCATCCAGGTCCTCCCCTTCTTCATACACAAAGCCATCACACATGATGGTAGGTTGATGAACACTCAGCCGCCCTTTCAGCACCTGCAGCAGTGCACAGTCTGTGTGAGCATTGTCTGAAGTCCAGATCCTTCTGTTTGCAATAGAACCTGCTTGCAGTGATGCACAGAACCTCTGCAGATGTCTACAACTTATAAAGTCTTGCTGCAAAGGATGCTGAGTGCTTGCATGCCTGGATCCAGTGCAGTTGCTGGTAACTCAGCACCTGCAACAATGAATGGATTACTGCACTTGACAACATGTCAGTATGTGCCGCCTACAATCACATATCAAGAAGTTGCTGCCTCAGGTTCTCAGGGGCAAAAGCTTTGAAAAAGAACACGCCAAGGGGCGAGATATGTGGGGCTTTTAGCCACTCACAAGGGCTGCCTCTGGTTGCTGCTTGCCAAAAGCCCCTGTTAGGCTGCCTATCATACTCTTAGGTGATCTACCTACCAACGGCCTTCACCGCATGCAGCTGTGACACTGTGCCCCATAGGTGCAAAAGTACAGTCACAGCTACATGCATGCTGATGCTCATGCAATCACACATGAGCCTCCATCACAAAATGGTGTTATGCACACCATACTTCTCAAATTTGAGTGCTGGGCATAAGCTGCCATGCTGCCGCGAGAGTGAAGCACTACAGGCTTGTTTGGCACTTTGAGCAGGCAAATTGAAGTGAGAGCCTGCCATTGACACTGTCAGGCATAGTCTCAGTGCCAACCTTGTTGACAAAGTGAGCCAAGGTGATGGAGGTGGTGTCCAGGGCGAGCTGCAGCTGGGCTGTACCACACACCATGCACTCCTTGTTGGGCTCACTGGGGGGCAGGGGCTGAACCAGGAACCGGCCTCCCACCGGCCGCTGCATCAGGAAGCTTGCCTGCAGGTGGTTCATCAAACTGTGAGTTGCTCAATACAGGCCAGAACCAATGCAAGGTGACCAGGCCTTGTTTGGCTCACTCATGGCAACATTGTACCAGCTCCAGTCCCCCAGCGACTGCTGCGTGAGCAAGATTGTCTGCATAAGCAAGAATGACTTGTGAGGCAGATCATACAGTATGTGCTGCATGCAGGTTCCTAGTCGGGGATATGGGCACCTGGTCCAAAACTTGTTCTCTCTGAAAACTGCTGCATTCAGAAGCTTGCCTTCAATCAATTATGCAGGCAATTGAGCCGCTAAAGCCACTGCAGCACAGTATTCTTGCTTGGGCGCACTGACTGCATGGCAAAGGCTTGAACTAGGATGCCTCCTGCACAAGACAACTGCTTGCATGATATGCTGTATTTGGCCCCCCACGCACCGTTTGAAGCGGGTGGCTTTTCCACAAAGCATGCAAACGTGGTTGAGGTTGCTGGGTAGAAAAGGCCAGATAAGAATGCATTCAATTTTAGATGATTACCAATTTATTATCATCTTTGGTAGCGATGTCATTGTCGATTACTACTGTGAGTTGACCACGTAAACCTTGTTTATGCGCGAGGCATTAAACCCTAGGGGTCATGTTCTATGACTCAGATGGACCAACAATGATGCAAGGTACTGCAACACAAGAGACTCCAGAGGGAGTAAGGTTGATCTGGATCTTACCTTGCATTGGTCCTGAGCTCCTGCTAAGACTTTGATGGCCTCAATGACTACAAAGCCAGCAATGATGGCGTTTGTTGTGGCGATGGCATGGATGATGTTTCCCGCCATGCCCTGCAGTACACAGCTCACTTTACAGACGCTGTGCGACATGCTGCATTGCTGATGAAGATGCACGCTAAAAGGCACTGCCAGCACATCCCTTAGCAAATTAGAATGAGAAATTGAAGTTTACTAATGACCCCTGATGTAGTTTGCAGACAGACTGCGCCTGAGGTAGCTTTCAGGATGTGTGCACAGTAGATGGAAGCATATGTGAATGAAGCATCAGAAGCAGACCTGTGTACATGAGGTCATAAATGACTGACAGATGATTGACTGCCGGAACACATGTGGTATGCAGTGGCACAAAGCTGGCCCTGAGGTGTATAGCTGCCATTAGCTCAGACTATAAGCATGAATGCATCATCTGGACAAAGAGGACTGCGTGCAGAAGGATGATGACATGGGCACAGGCATAGCAGTAATGATACGCAGGATGAATGCCAGTGGCAAGCAGAACTGTTCACTAGTGTCTGTTGACAAAGCTGAGGTGAGTCAGCCAAAAATCCTGGTCTTTTGCAGCAACAAGTACTACATTACTCGATGGATGCAGCACTGCTAATAGCTATGTCAATCCTGTAGCTTTCACTGGCATCTGATGTGGGGAAGCATGGATTGCAAATGGTCAAAGGACGCAGCATGGCTTCAGAATTTGTCACTGGAAGCAATACTGATCGTACCTTGGCAGCAAACAAGCTCTGTGTGGGAATACCATAAGCAATGCTACGCAGATTGGCGGCCGCCGTCACAAATTCCACTGCGAGGTCATCATCCTTGTCAAAGACTGCAACCCCAACATCCTGGCTCCTCCGTTCCAGGAACAGCTGTATTGCCTTCAGGAAGACCTGCAAGGCTGTCACAGCTTGAGTTCAGGACTAAGGATGACGAATGATGATCAGGATCAAGCTGGTATATGGCAATGTGTATGCAGAGGACAACTCTGCCATTGCGCTGCCTTTATTTCTGGGTGGGAACAACTGACAGCCTTCTCAGATACACATAGAGTGGGAATGGGATCCAGTAGACAAAATCACTTCACTGACTCGACATCACACTAGCCTTGGACTGCAGTTCTGCTGAGGGTGACAGCTGCTACAGCAAGCTGCATGAGCCTTCAAAAAAGACTGTTGCTCAAAGACTGTAGCTTGGACCCTAAAGCATCACCAGCATGGGCAGAAGCTGCAAGCACAGGCAGTAATGCAAGATTGGCCCACTACATTGTGTGTTTGTGTGCCAGATATTGATTCTAGTAAGTTTTGTGCTTTCTGGCTTGTGATCAGCTATTGGTACATGCACTGCAAGTCTGACTCCCCAGATCAGTCTGTTCTGAGCATGCCCATAAGGTTCCAACTATTACAACTAGACCAGAAAAGGGCAGTCAGATGGGCAACGACTCTTGTCTTCACCGAAACGACCTTGTAAGGTGACCTATCATTGGACATCCTGAAAACATGACCAAACCACCTGAACCTTTTTGCTTTGCAGCTGAGACTCCACAGAAAGAGTACTGTGCTTATTCAGTAGATAAATGTTCAGCACATGCTCATGCCAAAAGACATGCCACAGATGCATTACCAGGCAGCTTGTCTGGAAAAATAGCCTAACAACCAATGTGTGCTTGACCGGACGATTTATCCTCCGTGCGAGCAGGCTTGCCACTCTAAAGGCATTACAGACTCAAGGACAGAGTCCACAGACCCTGTCATGGCCGTCTGCCACAATGGTGGATGCAGAAAAACAGCACTGCACCTGTGTGTTCTCCAACAAAGTCCAGTCCTTATGCTGGTCAGTGTACCCCAGAGACTTGCACGCACTGACAGGGCCA
>JAABUK010013558.1_pt1 | contig 10149 bp, 9 predicted proteins | sample 5559141 | NCBI WGS metagenome assembly JAABUK01 (sample SAMN10711869, study PRJNA513367) | rock metagenome | isolation source: Antarctica rocks | place: Antarctica: Victoria Land, Pudding Butte nord | collected 2016-01-03 | reverse complement strand
GTGCACCTGCTCGTGCAGGTGGATCGCCTCGTCGCGGATGGTGGCGTTGAGCATCGGGTGCTCGAGCAGGGCGTGCGCCGCGGCGCGGACCACGAAGTCGTTGATGGACGGCACCCGCAGGCCGGTGCCGGCCCACTCCGCCTTGAGCTGCTCCCGCAGCGCCAGCAGGTCGCCCACCTCGGCCTCGTAGCCGTGGGTCAGCTGGGCCATCTCCTGCAGGCTGGCCGTCATGCTGCGGGCGATCGCACCGCGCATGCCGGTGAGCGGGATGACCTGGCCGGCGCGCGGCCCGGCCGGCGCCGGGTCCTCGGGCGCCGCAGCGGGAGCCGAGGCCGCGGCGGCGGCGGCCTCGACGTCGGTGCGGCGGATCCGGCCACCCAGTCCGGTGCCGCGCAGGCCCACCAGGTCGACGCCGTTGGCCGCCGCGTGCCGACGCACCAGCGGTGAGGTGAGCTGACCGGCGGCGGCGGGCTCGGCTGGTGCCGGAGGCGTAGGCGGTCCGGCAGGAGGTGCCGGGACGTCATCGGCCTGCGGTCGGGTCCGGACCGCGTCCTCGACGTCCTCGGACACGACCCGCCCGCCCGTGCCGGTGCCGCGGACGGTGGACAGGTCCACGCCCTTGAGCGCCGCGACCCGCTTGGCGTTCGGCGAGGCGAGCAGTCGTCCGCCGTATCCACCCGGCGAGGTCGGAGCCGCGAGCTGCAGCTCCCCGACGTCCGACGCCGCGGGCGCCGCCTGCTGGGCGACGGCGGCCTCGTCCAGGCCGGCCGGCGGCTGCTCGCCCTCGCTGAACAGCCACGCGATGAGCGCGCCGGGCGGCAGCGTGTCGCCCTCGGCGGCGACGGGCTCGAAGCGACCGTCTCCTTCGGCCTCCACGTCCACGTCGACCTTGTCGGTCGCAAGGCGCAGGAGAACGTCACCGGTCGTCACGACGTCGCCGGACTGGGCGACCCACTCGACGATGGTGCCTTCCTCCATCGTGAGCCCCAGCTTGGGGAGCAGGACCTCCAGTGCCACCGCTTAGCTCCGCTCGAGGATCCGGCGGCAGCCGGCGGCGATGGTGGCCCGGTCAGGCACGTAGGCGCTCTCCAGCGCCGGGCTGAACGGCACCGGGGAGAACGGCGCGCCGATGCGCATGACCGGGGCGTCGAGGTGGTCGAAGGCCAGGTCGGTGATCTGCGCCGCGATCTCAGCGCCCACGCCGCCGAAGGTCACGGCCTCGTGGACGACGACGACCCGGTTGGTCTTGCGGGCGGAGGCGATGATGGTCTCGGTGTCGAGCGGCTGGACCGTGCGCGGGTCGAGGACCTCCACGTTGATGCCGTCCGCGGCGAGCGCCTCCGCGGCCGCGGCTGCCTCGACGGCCATGCGCCCCAGCGCGACCACGGTCACGTCGGTGCCCTCGCGGACCGTCGCCGCCTGGCCGAACGGGATCGCGTAGACCTCCTCCGGCACGTCTCCCTTGGCGCCCAGCAGCTTCTTGTTGAGCATCATGATGACCGGGTTGTCGTCGCGCACGGCGGTCACCATCAGCCCCTTAGCGTCGTACGCCGAGGACGGCATCACGACCTTCAGGCCCGGCGTGTGGGCGAGCCACGCCTCGAGGCTCTGGCTGTGCTGCGCTCCCGCGCCGAGCCCGGCGCCGGAGGCCACCGTGATGACGAGCGGGATCCGCACGTCGCCGCCGAACATGAACTTCATCTTGGCCGCCTGGTTGACCACCTGGTCGAGGCAGACGGCGAGGAAGTCCATGAACATGATGTCGACGACCGGCCGCAGCCCGCGCGACGCAGCACCGACGCCGAGTCCGACGATCGCCGCCTCGGAGATCGGCGTGTCGATCATGCGGCGCGGGCCGAACTCGGTGAGCAGGCCGTCGTACATGTGGAACACCCCGCCGTAGCCGGCGACGTCCTCGCCGACGACGAAGACGTCCTCGTCCTCGCGCATGACCTGGTGCAGCGCCTCGTTGTAGGCCTTGACGTAGGTCAGCTGCCGGCCGGTCGCCGCCGCGGCCGGTGAGGTCTCCAGCGTCGTCGTCATCTCTCAAGCCTCCGTGGTGTAGACGTTGAGCAGCACGTCGGCCGGGTCGGGCTCCGGGCTCCCCTTGGCGAAGGCGATGGCGTCCTCGGCGTCGGCGCGGGTCTCGGCCCAGACCTGCTCGAAGACGTCCTTGTCGAGCACCCCGTCCGCGACGGCCCGGGCCTCCAGCAGCTCGATCGCGTCGCGCTTCTTCCAGGCGTCGATCTCCTCCTGCGTCCGGTACGGGATGCGGAGGCCCTTGACGCCCTGGTGGTCGTAGTAGCGGTACGTCTTGGCCTCGACCATGCTAGGACCCTCGCCGGACCGGGCCCGGTCGACGGCACGGCCGACGGCGGCCTTCACGGAGACCGCGTCCATGCCGTCGCATACCTCGCTGGGCATGCCGTACGACGCCGCCCGGTCGGCCACGTCGGTGAGGAGCATGTGGCGCGACTGCGGAGTGAACTCGGCGTAGCCGTTGTTCTCGCAGACGAAGACGACCGGGAGCTTGAGGACGGCCGCCATGTTGGCGGCCTCGTGGAACGCGCCGATGTTGCTGGCGCCGTCGCCGAAGAACGTCATCGCGATGCCGCCGTCGCCGCGGTACCAGCTCGCGAAGGCGGCGCCGACGGCGATCGGCAGCCCCGCACCGACGATCCCGTTGGCGCCCAGCATGCCGATGGACAGGTCGTTGATGTGCATGCTCCCGCCGCGACCGCGGCAGTAGCCGTCGAGCCGGCCGAACAGCTCGGCGAACATCGGCCGGAACTGCGCGCCCTTCGCGACCGCGTGCCCGTGCCCGCGGTGCGTGGACGTAATCTGGTCCGCATCGGTCAGCGTCGCCATCGCACCCGCGGCGACCGCCTCCTGGCCGACGTACAGGTGGAGGAAGCCGGGCAGGAGGCCGGCCTCCATGAGCGTGCCGGCCTCGGTCTCGAAGACGCGGATGCGCACCATGCGCCGGTGCAGGTCGAGCAGCTCGTCGGGGCCCAGCCCGTCGACCGTCTCCACGTCTAGCGTGGGAGTTGCGCCCGCGTCCGCCATGTGCCTGCCTGTTCTGCCTGTCCGCGCCCGTCTAGGCCCGGAGAACGCTGGGTGCAGCCTGACGAGGTGTGCGTCACGTCACCTACCTTTGTGGTGAAAGGCTACAGTAAGCATCGCGTGCGCAACAGCCCTCGTCCGAGAACGACCTGCGAGCCGTAGAGGAGCGCCGGGTGCCGCGGAGCCGCCACGTCGACCACCACCCCGGCGTGCGCACCGACCTCCGCGTGCTGGTCCTCACGGGTGGCCACCGGGTCGACGTCGACGCGCTGCTGAGGATGGTCGCGGCCATCGCGGCCGAGCGCCACTGGCAGTGGGCGCACGCCGTCCAGCCCTCGGCCCTGGCCTGGTTGCGGCCCGGCACGCCGTGGGACGTGCTGCTGTGCCACGACCTCCCGGGCCTGCACCTGCGGCGTGGTGAGCCCCCCGCGCCGCAGGGGCCGTCACCGGCGGTCGCGGCCGCGATCACCGCAATGCTGGCGGAGGGGATCGGCGTGGTGGCCACGCACCACGCGCTGGCCGGCTGGCCGGCCTGGGACGGGTGGGCCGAGGCCCTTGGTGGCCGCTTCCTCTACGCGCCGGGTCCGCTGCACGGCGAGCCGTGGCCGTCCTCCGGCACCCGCCTCAGCTCGTACACCGCCCGTCCCGTCGCTCCCGGGCACCCGGTGTGCGCGGGGCTCGACGCCTTCGAGCTGAGCGACGAGCTCTACTGCTGCCCCATGCTCGAGGACCGCGTCGTCCCGCTGCTGCGGCACGACGCCGACGTCGCTCCGCAGGGCTACACCAGGACGTACGAGCACGTGGTGCTCGGCGAGGCGGCCGCGCCCGACTGCAGCGGGCACCCGCCGGCGAGCGACCTCGTCGCCTGGGCGACCGCCGCCGGGCCGAGCCCCGTCGTCTATGTCCAGCCCGGCGACAGCGCTGCGACCTTCGCCGTGCCGGGCTACCGGAAGCTGCTCGGCAACGCCGTCGACTGGGTGGCCTCCCTCGACGCCCGCGCGTGGGCGTCGGCCACCGCGGCAGGAACCCCCGCCGGAGGGTTCACCGACCGGTGAGCCGGTCGACCACGGCGGCGAAGGCGTCGACCGACCGATCACCGATCGTCACGTAGCTGAAGCCGTAGACCTCTCGCCGGCGCTCCAGCTCGTCGCACACCGCGTCCACCGAGCCGACCAGCGCGTGCGGGAAGGTGCGCAGCTCCTCGCCCGCCAGACCGGTGGCGGCGGTGAGCTCCTCCTCGCTGGTCGCACCGCCCACGACCGCCAGGAAGTACGCCGCGACCTCGAGCTCGACCTCGTCGTAGCGGTCCCCCGCGCCCTCGCGCACCCACCCGAGCTTCTGCAGCGTCTCCTCGTGCCCGGAGGACGCGACGCTGTCGGCGCCGATCACGCCGGAGCGGTTGTTGAAGTTGATGCTGACGATGTCGGCCTCCCGGCCGGCGAACCGCAGGACGCGCGGGGCGCCGCCGCCCACCATGATCGGCGGTGCCGTCCCGAGCAGGGGCAGCGGCGCCATGTCCCGGACGTTGACGTACGTGCCCGTGGTCGCGGCAGGCCGACCCGCGAGGAAGTCCTTCACCATCGACGTGAACTCCGTCAGGTGGGTCACCCTCTCCCCGGCTGAAGGGAAGGGGATGCCCATCGCGGCGTACTCCGCCGCCAGCCAGCCCGCGCCGAGGCCCACCTCGGTGCGTCCGTCGGACAGCTCCGCCAGGGTGGCGATCTCCTTGGCCAGCACGTACGCGTGGTGGTAGCCGACGCAGAACATCCGGCAGCCGATGCGCAGCGTCGACGTCACCTCGGCCGCCACCGCCATCGCGGGCACCGGCGCGAGCGTCACCGGTCGGTGTCCGGTCGCGTCCGACACCGGGCCGGGCCCCAGGTAGTGGTCGGAGGTGTGCAGCGCGGAGAACCCCAGGTCCTCCACCCGGCGGGCCAGGTCGCGCCAGGCCCTCCCCGACTCGGGGCGGTAGGCCTGGACCGCGAATCGGAAGGGCTTCGGCACTACGACCTCCAGAGCGCCACGACTTTCTTGACTGTGTCTACAGTCTCAGGGACCATGGCGCAACAGATCCGCAGAGGAGCGCTCGTGCACCGACTCGCAGGCATCGGCGCTCGGGCCGAGCAGGACCCCGGCGGCACCGCTCTCGTGGACGACAGCACGTCGCTGACCTGGGCCGAGGTGGCGCGCCAGGTCGACGCCGTCGCCGGGCAGCTGCTCGCCGTCGCGGTGAGGCCCGGCGACCGCGTGGCGGTGGTCGGGGAGAACCTGGGGCCGACCGTCCTCGCGCACGCCGCCGGCATCCTCGCCGGCGTCGGGACGGTCGCGCTCTCGCGGCAGCTAAGGGCCCGCGAGATGGCGGAGCAGCTCACCGACGCGGGCGCCGTCACGGTCGTCACCGGTCCCGGGGCGCTGCCCGCGGCGACCGAGGCGGCGGGGACGGCCGGCATCGAGACCCTCGTCGTGCACGGCACCGCGGACGTCCCCGCCCCCGGGATCGCCTGGAGCACCTGGATCGCCGGTGGTCGCCGGCTGCCCGAGGACGTCGACCGTCCCGCGCAGCCGATGCTTGTCTACACCTCGGGCACCACCGGCCGGGCGCGCGGCACGCAGGTCCGCTGGGCACCGTCGACGGTCACGTCCGCCCGCGACTACGCCGCGACCCTCGCCGCCCGCTCGGGCTTCCCCGACGGGCCGCACCTCGTCGTCGGTCCGCTGCAGCACAACGGCCCACTCACGTCGGTGCGGCACCTGCTGTCGGGACAGCCGCTGGTCGTGCTCGGGCGGTTCGACGCCGAGCGGGTCCTGGCGCTGGTGGCCGAGCACCGCGTCACGTCGAGCGTCATGGTGCCCACCCACTTCTCCCGGCTGCTCGCCCTCGCCGACGACGTGCGCCGTCGCTACGACGTGTCCAGCCTCGAGAGCGTCGCCCACACCGGCTCCGCCTGCCCCCCAGATGTCAAGCGCGCGATGATCGGCTGGTTCGGTCCCGTGCTCGTCGAGAGCTACGGCGGCAGCGAGATCGGCACGGTCTGCCGCATCACGAGCGAGGAGTGGCTGCGCCAGCCCGGGTCGGTCGGTCGGGTCGTCCCGCCGTTCGAGGTGGTCGTGCTCGACGAGGCCGGCAGCGAGCTCGCGCCCGGCGAGGTCGGCGTGCTCGGCTTCCGCACGCCGCCCGGCCGGGAGGTCAGCTACCACGGCGACGAGGAGAAGACCCGGAAGGCCTACGTGGCCCCGGGCGTCGCGACGCTCGGCGACGTGGGCTACGTGACGCCGTTCGGGTTCGTGCACATCACGGACCGCATGTCGGACATGGTGCTGTCCGGCGGCGTGAACCTCTACCCCGCCGAGAGCGAGCAGGTCCTGATCGAGCACCCGGCCGTCGAGGAGGTCGCCGTCATCGGCGTCCCGGACCGCGACCTCGGTGAGGCGCTGCGCGCGCTCGTCGTCGCCACCGGCGACGTCGACCTGGACGAGCTCGCGGCCTTCTGCCGCGCGCGGCTCGCGTCCTACAAGTGCCCGAAGGCCTACGAGCTGGTGGACGCGCTCCCGCGCAACGCCATGGGCAAGCTCGACAAGCGCGTCCTGCGTCGGCCCTACTGGGACGGCGACCGCACCATCGCGGGCTGAGCCCGTACCCCCACCCCGGAAGGCCCCATGACCGAGCTCCTCCTGATCCGCCATGCCCTCCCCGTGTCCGGCGTCCAGACCCCCGGCCTGTCCGAGGAAGGCGTCGAGCAGGCCCTCCGGCTCGGCAGCTGGCTGAAGGGCGAGGACGTCGACGTGCTCGTGACCAGCCCGATGCGCCGGGCGGTGGAGACCGCACGGATCGTGGCCGAGCAGATGGGCCGCGGCGTCGACGTCACCGTCGACGACCTGCGGGAGTGGGACACCGACCTCCCTCCGACGACGTACGTGCCCGTCGAGGAGATGGGGCCGCTCGACCCGCGAGCGGTCGCGATGGCCGAGGGTCGGTACGACGACTTCGTGCTCCAGCTGGACCGCGAGGCGTTCCGCGCCCGGGGGCGCCGGCGCCGTCGACGAGTTGTTCACGCGGTGGCCGTTTAACCGGGTCGCGGCGGTGTGCCGCGGCGGCATGCTCAACGCGGCGATCGGCGGCGTGCCAGACATGCCGACCCTGTTCTGGGTCAACCCGGGCTACTCGTCCTTCTCGCGGCTGCGGCGGATGCCAGGCGGTCGCACCGTTGTGGTGTCGGTCAATGAGACGGCGCACCTTTACGCCAGCCGGGACTGACCGGGAGGATCCGCTCAGGCGCTACGACGCCTATCGTCCGGGCCGGTGGCGTCCGAGCCGGTGGCAGCCGCATCGCCGCGCAGCCCCCACGTCAGGCAGCGCCGGAGCACCGTGACGAACTCCGGGACGACCCAGCTGCCGCGGTCGTCGCGGCCCAGGTCGTCGACGCCGAGGTCCTGCACGTCGTATCTCCCGCGGCAGTGCCCGAGCGTGAAGTAGCAGACCGCGCCCTCCCCGGTCCGCTTGAGGTAGAGCACCGGCCGCGGCTGCTCGTCGGTCGTGCCGCCCTCCTCGAAGCCGCCGGCGGGACCGCTGTACGTCGTGTGCAGCAGCACGTCGAGCGGCGGGTGCAGCTCGCTCACGTACAGTTCGTCGGTCACCTCGAACGGCGCGACACCGGCGACGAACGGGTGGTCCGGCTGGGACACCTCGACGACGTACGGCGTGATTGGCGGGTGTCCCAGGAACTGGCTGCCGAGCACGGCAGGGACGGGGCCGAGCACGCGCGGCGTCCGGAACACCCGCACGCCGTCCTGGGGTGGCGCGTCGATAGCCGCGTTCGTGCCGTGCAGGGCCAGCCACCGCCCGCCGCGCGCCACGAAGTCGACGAGCTGATGCTGCTGCGCGGCGTCCGGCCGCTGATTGCACGTGTAGGTGACGAGCAGGTCCGCCCGGGCGAGCGCGTCCCGGGTGGCGTAGTCCTCGAACACGCGCGTGCGCACGGCCGGGTCCTCGCCGAGCAGCTCGAGCAGCCTCAGCCGCGCGTGGTCGAAGTCGTGCCACTGGCCACCGCACACGAGCACGGCGTCGAGCCGCCCGGCAGGACCCGCCACGACGTCAGAACTGGACGCGGGACACGATGCCGCCGTCGACGACGAGGTTGACGCCGTTGGTGAAGCCGGCGCGCGGGCTGGCGAGGTAGGCGACCGCGGCGGCGACGTCCTCCGCGCGCCCGTAGCGGCCCACCGGGATCTTGGCGAGCACCTCGTCGTACACCTCGCGCCGGCCCTCGCGGATCTTCTCCCAGTCGCCCCCAGGGAACTCGATCGGGCCGGGGGAGACGGTGTTGACGCGGATCCCCTTCTTCGCGAGCACGTGCGCCTGCGCCGACGCGTGGTGGATGACGGCGGCCTTGATGGCGGAGTAGGCGTTGGGCGACGCCGGACGCACGGTGTCGAAGGCGTTGGTCGTCCCGATGGAGACGATCGATCCGCCGCCCTGCTGCTCGAGGTGCGGGACAGCCGCCTCGATGAGGCGCACTAGCGGGATGAGGTCGCCGTCGAGGCTCTTCTGCCACTGGTCCGGCGTCTTCGCCGCCCCCGCCGACACGTTGGAGACCACGACGTCGAGACCACCGAGCTCCGCCGCGCTGCTGTCGACGAAGGCGACGAGGGCCTCGTGGTCGGTGACGTCGACCGGCTGGGCGAACACCGTGGCGCCGCGGTCGCGCAGGCCGGCCGCGACCTCGTCGAGCGTCTCCTTGCCGCGGGCGCACAGCGCGAGCGCGCAGCCCTCGTCGGCGAGCGTCTCGGCGATGGCCCGGCCGATGCCGCGGCTCGCACCGGTCACGAGCGCACGCTTGCCGTGGAGCTGGAGGTCCATGGGTGTCCTCTCCGTCGGCCGCCAGGCCGGGGTCGAGTCGACGTCGTCGACGACTTTCTGTAGTTCACACACAGTATGGGGGGCGCGGTCGGTCCCGTCGACCCCTCCGCGCGGCCGCTTGTCAGCGGGTGCCGCAGGCGCCCAGTCGCTCAGTCCGTGACTTGCGGGTCCAGGCGCACGAGCATCTTCCCGACGTTGTCACCCCGCAGCATCCCGAGGAAGGCGCCCACTGCGCCGTCGATGCCGTCGACGACCGTCTGCTTCGACACCAGCTTGCCGGATCGCAACCAGCCGCCGACCCGCTGCTCGAACTCCGGCCGCAGGTCCTCGTGGTCGCGCACGATGAAGCCGCGCAGCGTGAGCCGCTTGAGCACCGCGAGGATCAGGGAGTCGATGCTCGGCCGCGGACCGGTGGCGTCGAACTGCGAGATCATGCCGCACAGAGCCACCCGCCCCTGCAGGTTCAGCGCGTCCAGCGCCGCGACCAGGTGGTCGCCTCCCACGTTGTCGAAGTAGACGTCGATGCCGTCCGGGGCCACCCGGCGCAGTCCTTCACGGACCGGCTCACTGCGGTAGTCGAGGGCGCCGTCCAGGCCCAGCTCGTCCACCAGCAGCAACGCCTTCGCCGCTCCGCCCGCGCTCCCGACCACGCGCGACGCGCCCAGCAGCCGAGCGAACTGCGCCGCCGCCGTCCCCACCGCGCCGGCGGCCGCCGAGACGAAGACCGCGTCGCCCTCGCACAGCTCCCCTGCACGCATCAGCCCGACGTAAGCCGTGAAGCCGGTCTGGCCGAGCACGCCCAGCCACTGCGACAGCGGGGCCTGCACGTCGTCGACCACGGTGGCAGCGGCGGCGTCGACCACCGCGAGTTCGCGCCAGCCGAGCCGGTGTCGGACGCAGCTGCCGACCGGGACGCCGGGGTCAGCGCTCACCACGACCCGGCCGACCGCGGAACCGTCGAGCGGCTCCCCGACCTGGAAGTTGGTCGTGTAGTGCTTCTCGGTCTCCTCGAGCCGGCCGCGCATGGAGGGGTCGACGCTCATGAAAGCGTTGCGCACGAGGAGCTGCCCCGCCTCGAGCGCCGGGACAGGCAGCTCGGCTACGGCGAAGTCGTCGGAGGTCGGCTCGCCGCCCGGCCGCCGGGCGAGGGTGACGACCCGGGTCGTCGCCGTCCCCGTGGCGGGGGCGGTCACGCGCCCGCCCCCTGACGTCGGCGTCGGTGCGGTCCG
>JAABUK010013556.1_pt1 | contig 10149 bp, 10 predicted proteins | sample 5559141 | NCBI WGS metagenome assembly JAABUK01 (sample SAMN10711869, study PRJNA513367) | rock metagenome | isolation source: Antarctica rocks | place: Antarctica: Victoria Land, Pudding Butte nord | collected 2016-01-03 | reverse complement strand
GTGGTGTCGGACCGGACGGCCGCGACGGCCGCGGCGATGTCGCGGAAGGTCCCCGGCCAGCCGCCACCCGGCATACCGGTGCGTCGGTACTCCACGACGGCGACGTGGTGGCCCGCGTCCGCGAGTCCCTGGGCCTGCGCAGCGGCGTGCTCGCGGTCCCACTCCTCGCGCCAGAAGCCGCCGTGGACGACGATCACCGTCGCGCCCGACCCGGACCCGGACGGCAGCCGGACGTCGTAGACCTGCGCCGGGTCGTCTCCGTAGGCCGTCGTCCGGGCCGGCGGCGGGGTCGCGGAGGTGGGCATCCAGGCGACGGCGGATGAGGAGGTCATGGCCAGATCATCGCAGCGCTACAGTTCCCGGCATGACTAAGTGGGAGTACGCGACCGTGCCGCTCATCGTGCACGTGACCAAGCAGATCCTCGACCAGTGGGGTGAGGACGGCTGGGAGCTCGTCCAGGTCCTCAGCGGACCCGATGGGGGCAACCTCGTCGCCTACCTCAAGCGAGAGAAGGCGTGAGGTGAGCGAGGTCGAGGAGCGGCTGGCGGAGCTCGGGCTCGCCGTGCCCGACGTCGCTGCTCCTGTCGCCGCCTACGTCCCGGCGCTGCGCCAGGGTGACCTCGTGTTCACGTCGGGTCAGCTGCCCATGGTCTCGGGGCGGCTGGTCCGCTCGGGCAAGGTCGGAGCTGCTGGTGACGCGGGGGTCTCTGCCGAGGGCGCCAAGGCCCTCGCCGAGACGTGCGCCCTCAATGCCATCGCCGCCGTCAAGAGCGTCATCGGCGACCTCGACAAGGTGACCCGCGTCGTCAAGGTCGTCGGCTTCGTCGCCTCGGACCCCACCTTCACCGGGCAGCCGGGCGTCGTCAACGGCGCGAGCGAGCTGCTGGGCAGGGCCTTCGGTGACGCCGGCGTCCATGCGCGCTCCGCGGTCGGTGTCGCCGCGCTACCCCTCGACGCCCCGGTCGAGGTCGAGGTCATCGTGGCCGTCCGGGACTGACCCTTGCCGCGTCGCGAGTTCCCCGTCGGGGTGCTGGGCCGGCGGGCCGAGGCCTGGCTCTCTGGCGAGGGGACGGAGGCCGCCCGGCCCCGGTCGGCCGCCACGGTGATGCTCGTTCGCGACGGCGCCGATGGCGTCGAGGTGTTCATGCTGCGACGGGTGTCGACCATGGACTTCGCCCCAAGGATGTGGGTCTTCCCCGGGGGCGGGGTGGACCTGCGGGACGACGCACCGGACCTGCCCTGGGCCGGGCCGTCCCCGGCCGAGTGGGCCGAGCTGCTCGGCACGGACGAGGGCCTGGCCCGGGCCCTCGTCAGCGCCGCCGTCCGCGAGGTGTTCGAGGAGTGCGGAGTGCTGCTGGCCGGACCCTCGGCGGACACCGTCGTGCGCGACCTGCGCGACCCCGAGTGGGACCGCGACCGGGCAGCCCTGCTGGACCGCGGGCAGTCGCTGTCCGAGATGCTCCTCCGGCGACGCCTGGTGCTGCGGTCCGACCTTCTGGCCGCGCGTGCGCACTGGCTGACGCCGCCGTTCGAGCCGAGACGCTACGACACGTGGTTCTTCGCGGCGCTCCTGCCTCCCGGGCAGGTCCCCGACGACGACACGAGCGAGGCCGACCACGCGGACTGGACGATGCCGAAACGGCTCCTGCAGGCGCACGAGCGCGGTGAGGCGTTGATGCTCCCCCCGACGATCGTCGCCGTGGAGGAGGTGGCCGCAGCGCGGTCGGCGGCCTCCCTGATCTCCTCGTCCCGGGTGAGCGAGGCGGTGATGCCCGACCTCGTCGAGCGGGACGGCCACGTCCTGCTGAGCGTCGACCTGCCCTGACCGCCCAGGGATAGGCTCGCCGGGTGATCCGAGACTTCCCGACAGGCAGCTCGCCCGCCCTGCGCGCCCGGGTCGACGCCCACGCGGAGCGCGACGACCACGACCCCCAGCGACTGCGCCCGGCCTCCATCGTCATGCTCGTCCGCGACGGCGACGAGGGGCTCGAGCTCTTCCTGCTCAAACACGTCGGGATGATGGACTCGGCGCCGGCGACGGTGCTGCTGCCCGGGGGCGGGGTCGACGGTCGGGACGGGGACGACGCCATCCCGTGGGCCGGCCCGGACGCCCTCGAGTGGGGGATCCGGCTCGGCACCGACAAGAGCGGCGGCCGGGTGCTCGTCGTCGCAGCCGTGCGCGAGGTCTTCGAGGAATGCGGTGTCCTGCTCGCGAGCCCGGAGGAGGACGGCCCCCTGTGCGACGTCGACGCCGCGGAGTGGCGCGCAGCCCGAGAGGGCCTCATCGGCCGGGAGCTCTCGCTCGGCGCGCTCCTCATCCAGAACCGCCTCGTCCTGCGGTCGGACCTGCTGCGGGCCCATGCTCACTGGGTCACCCCGGAGTACGAGCCGAAGCGCTACGACATCCGGGTCTTCGTCGCGAAGATGCCCCAGGGCCAGACGGCTGTCGTCCGGACCCGTGACCCGCACGCCGCGGGCTGGTTCACGCCCACCTCGATCCTTGCAGCGCAGGCCGCCGACGAGGTCGTGCTGACACCGACCGCCCAGATCTGCATCGAGGACGCCGGCCGGTTCGCGTCGGCCGACGAGTTCTTCGACTACACCCCGGTGATCCGGGTCATCGAGCCGACCCTCGTCGCGGCGCATGACGGCGGCGTCGTCCTGCGCGTGGACACCGAGGGCCGGCGCGAGCAGCCCGAGGCCGCAGGCACGCTCGAGGACGACCAGGCCTGATGGAAGCGGTGGCGGCAGGGCCGGCAGGGGCGGCAGGCACGCCCGAGCCGGCTTGGGCCTCGGGCCCCGTCTCGGGACGGGCGAGGTGCGTGCTCGCCCCGAACCCCGGCCCGATGACCCTCGAGGGCACGAACACGTGGGTCCTGCTCGAGCCCGGTGCGACCGAGGCCGTCGTCGTCGATCCCGGGCCGCTCGACGAGGCCCACCTGCAGGCGGTGCTCGAGGCCGTCGACCACCTGGGAGCGCACGTCGCCCTGACGCTCCTCACCCACGGCCACTGCGACCACGCCGAGTCGGCCGCCCGGTTCGCCGAGCTGACACACGCTCCGGTGCGGCGCCTCGGCGCCGGTCACGACGACCTCAGCGAGGGACAGCTCCTGGACGTCGGCGGGCTTGAGCTGGCGGTCGTCGCCACCCCCGGTCACACGAGCGACTCGCTCTGCTTCCTCATCCCCGCCGAGAACGCCCTGCTCACGGGCGACACGATCCTCGGTCGGGGCACCACGGTGGTCGCCTGGCCGGATGGCGAGCTCGCGGCATACCTTGACTCGCTGGAGCGCATCGAGGGTCTCACCGGCTCGGGGGAGGTGTCGCGGATCCTTCCCGGGCACGGGCCGCAGCTGCCGGAGGCGGCAGCGGTCGTGCGCCACTACCTTCGCCACCGCGCCGAGCGGCTGGAGCAGGTGCGCGACGCGGTGGCGTCTGGCGCCACCGAGCCGCGGGCCGTCGTCGAGCTGGTCTACGCCGAGGTTGCACGCGAGCTGTGGCCGGCCGCGGAGCTGAGCGTCCGGGCGCAGCTGGACTACCTTGCGGCATCGCCGTGAGGCTCTGCTGGCGGCCCCCGTTGGGGTCCGGAGGATCCGGACGTATTGTCGGTGAGTGGTCGACACCTCCCGCCATCCAGAACCCGCCACCATCGGTCAGCTGCGTGCCAGCGGTCATCGCCCCCGCAGCGTCAAGGCCGAGATCCGGGCGAACCTCGTCCAGGCGCTGCGAGCCGGGAAGAACCCCTTCCCGGGAATCGTCGGCTTCGACGAGACTGTCCTGCCCGATGTCCAGCGGGCGCTCTTGGCCGGGCACGACTTCGTCCTCCTCGGGGAGCGCGGCCAGGGCAAGACCCGGCTGATGCGCACGGTGGTAGGGCTGCTCGACGAGTGGTCCCCGGTCGTCGCCGGGTGCGAGATCCACGACGACCCCCATGCGCCGATCTGCTCGCGCTGCCGGTCGCTCGTGCTCGCTGACGGTGACGACGTCCCCATCGAGTGGCGTCATCGCGACGACCGTTACACCGAGAAGCTCGCGACGCCCGACACCAGCGTTGGTGACCTCGTCGGTGACGTCGACCCGACGAAGGTCGCTGAGGGGCGCACTCTCGGTGACCCGGAGACGATCCACTACGGCCTGCTCCCGCGAGCCAACCGCGGAGTCTTCGCCCTCAACGAGCTGCCGGACCTCGCCGAACGCATCCAGGTCGCCCTCTTCAACGTCCTCGAGGAGCGGGACATCCAGGTGCGGGGGTATGCCGTGCGGCTGCCGCTCGACGTGCTGGTCATGGCGTCGGCGAACCCCGAGGACTACACGAACCGTGGACGCATCATCACCCCGCTCAAGGACCGTTTCGGCGCGGAGGTGCGCACGCACTACCTCGACGACGTCGACGAGGAGGTCGCTCTCGTCCGCCAGGAGGCGGACCTCGTCGCCGCCGTGCCGGAACACGTCCTGGAGGTCATCGCCCGGCTCGTCATGGAGCTGCGGACGTCGTCCTCGGTCGACCAGCGCTCGGGGGTGTCCGCGCGCTTCGCCATTGCCGCCGCGGAGGGGACGGCGGCCAGTGCGCTGCGCCGCGCCGCGCTGACGGGGGAGAGCGACCCGGTCGCCCGGGTCGGCGACCTGGCCGACGTCCTGCCGACGTTGCGCGGCAAGGTGGAGTTCGAGATGGGCGAGGAGGGGCGTGAGCTCGAGGTCGTCGGCCACCTGCTCCGGCTCGCGACGGCGGCGACGTTCCGTGACCGGGTGGCCGGCAGCGATCTCAGCGGGTTCACGTCGCACTTCGAGGACGGCTCGACGGTGGAGACGGGCGATCTGGTGCCCGCGGTGACCCTGCTGGAGCAGCTCGGGACCACGCCCGGACTGGCCGCGGTCCTGGAGCGGGTCGGCATCGACGAGGAGTCGGTCTCGCCCGGGCAGGTCGCTGCTGCAGTCGAGTTCGTCCTCGAGGGCCTCCACCTGACCCGTCGGCTGTCGAAGATCCAGGCCGACGGCCAGACGATCTACGGCAGCTGAGCGATGGCGCCGCGGGAACACCGGGCCGGTCGCTACCGGTACGGGTCGTGGGACGGGGGCGTCGACCCCCTCGCACCGCCCTTCGACGTGCGCGCCGCCATGGACGAGATCGGTGGGGACGTGCTGGGCGGGTCGAGCCTGGCGGATGCGCTCGAGCGGCTCCTGCGACGGGGGCTCGGCGACCGGGCGGGGCTGGATGCGCTTCGGCGCGAGATCGCTCGACGGCGCCGCGAGGTCGAGCGTCGGGGTGACCTGGCCGGCACGATGGACAAGGTTCGCGAGGAGCTCGACCGGGCACTCGACGCGGAGCGGCAGTTCCTCGCGGCCCGGGAAGGTGATGAGGCGAGGCTCGCCGAGATGACGCTCGACGCCCTGCCTCCAGACACGGCCGGTACGGTGCGGGAGCTGGCCGACTACCGCTGGCGCAGCGCGGAGGGCCAGGAGCACTACGCCAACGTCCTGAAGATGCTGCGCGAGGAGGTCCTCGACGCCCAGTTTGCCGGGATGAAGCAGGCCTTGAGCGGGCCGGACCCTGCGGCGATGGAGGCCGTGCGCGAGATGGTGGCCGACCTCAACGCGTTGCTGGCGTCACACGCGCGCGGGGAGGACACGGGTGACGCCTACGCGCGGTTCATGAGCAAGCACGGCGACTTCTTCCCCGACCAGCCGCGCAACGTCGACGAGCTCATCGACTCGTTGGCCCGCCGGCAGGCCGCCGCCCAACGGATGCTCGAGTCGCTGTCGTCGACGCAGCGAGACGAGCTGGCCTCGCTCATGGCCCAGGCGATGCAGGACATCGGTCTCGAGAGCGAGATGGGCCAGCTCGGGGACAACCTGCGGGCCCTCCGACCGGGGATGTTCCGCGGCCGGCAGCGGGCGGACATCAGTGGGTCCGAGCCGCTGGGCTTCTCCGACGCCGTCGGGGCGGTCGCCGACCTCGCGGACCTCGAAGCGCTGGAACAGCAGCTGGGACAAGGCTATCCGGGCGCTTCGCTGGACGACGTCGACGTCGAGGCGCTCGAACGGCAGCTGCCGGCGCAGTCGGTGCGCGACCTCGCCGCGCTACGCGACCTCACCGCCGAGCTCGAGCGCCAAGGCTACGTCCAGTCCGGACGCGACGGCCTGACCCTCACGCCCAAGGGGTTGCGCCGACTCGGTGAGACGGCCCTGCGCCGGATCTTTCAGCACCTCGACGCCGAGGCGGCCGGCAGCCACCAGGACCCCGCTTCCGGCGGGGCCGACGAGCAGACGGGCGCCTACCTGCCGTGGCAGTTCGGCGACGAGCGGCCGATCGACGCGGTCCGGACCGTCCAGAACGCCGTGCTGCGAGGCGCGCGGCGCAACGCCGGGGTGAGCGGCGTTGGAGTGGGCGCCGGGCAGGTTGAGGGTGCCGGGGGGAGCGGCGTTGGAGTGAGCGGCGCTAGGGTGAGGCCGGGCTCGGACGCGGCCGCCCGGCATACCGCCGCTGTCGGTCGGTCGGCCGTCAAGCTCGACGTCGAGGACTTCGCCGTGGCTGAGACGACGCGACGGACTGGGGCCGCCGTCGCGCTGTGCGTCGACCTGTCCTTCTCGATGATCCAGGAGGACCGCTGGGGGCCGATGAAGCAGACCGCGCTCGCGCTCGCCCACCTCGTGTCGACCCGGTTTCGGCAGGACGCGCTGCAGATCATCGGGTTCGACCGCGTCGCACGGCCGTTGACGGCGATGCAGCTGGCCGAGGTCGAGCCGGAGTGGATCCAGGGGACGAACCTGCACCACGCGCTGCTCCTGGCGGGGCGCCACCTGAGGCGGCACCCTGACGCCGAGCCGGTCGTGCTCGTCGTCACGGATGGCGAGCCGACAGCGCACCTGGAGACGGACGGGAGCCCAACGTTCGAGTGGCCGACGACCCCGGCCACGGTCCGGGCGACGGTGGGCGAGGTCGACGCGATGACGCGGTACGGCGCCGCCCTCAACTTCTTCCTGCTCGGGGACGACCCCGGCCTGGCCCGGTTCGTCGACTCCGTCGCCCGGCGCAACGGCGGCCGGGTGTTCACCCCCGAGCTGGGCCAGCTGGGCGAGTTCGTCGTCGCCGACTACCTGCGCGCGCGGCGCGGCCGCCGCCGCTCTGCCTGATCCCGGGCCGGCAAGCCCAAGATCGCCGGCAAGCCCAAGATCGCCGGCAAGCCCAAGATCGGTATCAAAGAATCACCCTTTGGTGTCCGAGACAGGCATTCTTTCATATTGATCTCGGGTCAACGGGCGCGGCGCCGGAGGCGTTCGACGTCGCGGAGAAGGACCGCGCGAGCCTCGAGCTTGAGCCAGCCACGCGTCGCGAAGTCGGCGAGCGCCTTGTTGACCGTCTCGCGGGACGCCCCGACGAGCTGGGCCAGCTCCTCCTGGGTCAGGTCGTGGCTGACCATGACGCCGTCCTCGACCGGCCGCCCGAACCGCTGGGCGAGGTCGAGCAGTGCCTTGGCGACCCGGCCCGGGACGTCGGTGAAGACGAGGTCGGCGAGGTGCTCGTTGGTCCGGCGCAGCCGCTGGGCCAAAGCTCCGAGGAGGGCCTTGGAGACCTCGGGACGACCGGAGAGCAGCCCCGTCAGGGAGTCGTTGCGCAGTCCCATGAGCTGGGTCTCGGCCACCGCCGTGGCGGTCATCGTGCGCGGGCCAGGGTCGAACAGACTCAGCTCGCCGAACATCTCGCCCGGCCCCAGGATGGCGACGAGGTTCTCGCGGCCGTCCGGGCTGGTCCGGCCTAGCTTGATCTTGCCCTCGCCGATGACGTAGAGGCTGTCGCCCTGGTCACCCTCGCGAAAGAGGATGTGGCCCCGATCCATGCTCGTGCTCGCCATCTCCGCGAGCAGCGCCTGGCCCGCTTCGTCATCGAGCGCGGAGAACAGCGGCGCCCGCCGCACAACGTCGTGGTCCACGTCGCACAGTCTGTCACGGCGTCGTCCAGACGACCGGAACCGGCCACGTAGGCTGCACGGGTGCCTGCCCCGACGACCGAGTCGCCCGTTGCGCTGACCCGCCGGGCGCGGAAGATGTACCGCCTGCTCCACGACCGCTATCCCCACGCGCACTGCGAGCTGGACTTCACCACTCCCCTCGAGCTGCTCGTCGCGACGATCCTGTCGGCGCAGACCACGGACACGAGGGTCAACCTGGTCACGCCTTCGCTCTTCGCGAAGTACCCCACCGCCGCCGACTACGCGGCCGCGGAACGGACCGAGATGGAGACGATCATCGCGTCGACCGGGTTCTTCCGGGCCAAGACGAACGCGTTGATGGGCCTGGGGGCGGCCGTCGTCGAGCGCTTCAGCGGGAAGGTCCCGGGGCGCCTGTCGGATCTCGTTACGCTGCCCGGCGTCGGGCGAAAGACGGCCAACGTCGTCCTCGGCAACGCCTTCGGCGTCCCCGGGGTCACCGTCGACACCCACGTCGGCCGGCTCGTCCGCCGGTTCGGGTGGACGGCGGAGGAGGACCCCGTCAAGGTCGAGCATGCCGTGGGCGCCCTCTTCCCGAAAAGGGAGTGGACGTTGCTCAGCCACGTCCTGATCTTCCACGGCCGGCGCACCTGCCACGCCAAGAAGCCCGCGTGCGGGTCCTGCCCCGTTGCCCGGCTCTGCCCGAGCTACGGCATCGGCGAGACCGATCCCGACCAGGCGGTGAAGCTGCTCAAGTACGAGCTGGCTCCCGGCGCTCAGCTCGCGCCATGACCCGTATGCCCTCCCTGGCCGGACCGGGGGAGACGCTCACCCCGCGCGCTTCGCCCGGTGGTTCCGCGCGTCCCGGGTGGCTGGACACGCTCATGAAAAGCGCCGCGGAGACGGACCCGGCCTGGTTCAGCAGGTTCCTGCCTCCCGACGAGGGCGGCCGTGAGTCGGCCGTCCTGCTCCTTTTCGGCCCGGACCCCTCGGGGGCGGACTCGGTGCTGCTCATCGAGCGCAGCCACGACATGCGCAGCCACCCCGGGCAGGTGGCCCTTCCCGGCGGAGCCGCCGACGCCGGGGATTCCGACGTCGTCGCGACCGCCCTGCGTGAGGCCCGGGAGGAGGTCAACCTGGACCCCGCGGGGGTCGAGGTCCTCGGCACGCTTCCACCGCTCTTCCTGCCTCCCAGCGGGTTCGTCGTGACGACGGTAGTCGGGTGGTGGCGCGAGCCGTCGCCGATCGCCGTGGGTGACCCGGCGGAGGTGGCCCAGGTGGCACTGGTCCCGGTGGACTTCCTCGTCGACCCGGCCAACCGGCATACGGTGATCCATCCGTCCGGATACCGGGGACCGGCCTTCGCGCTCGGCGTCGACCTGCTCCTCTGGGGGTTCACCGGTGGCATCGTCACCAAGGCGCTCGAGCTGGCTGGCCTCGACCGGCCGTGGGACCCGAGGCTGACCAGGCCCCTTCCCGACCGGTTGACCCGAGACCGCCGATGAGCGGCAGCCTCCTGCTCGACGTCCTGCTCGTCCTGCTGCTGCTCAGCTACGCCGTGACCGGCTATCGGCAGGGGCTGCTCGTCAGCACCTTGTCGCTGCTCGGCTTCCTTGGTGGTGGCGCACTCGGGATGTGGCTCCTGCCGTCGCTGCTCCAGAGCTCGCAGTTCGCGACCGACCACGAGCTCGTCCGAATCGTTGCCCTCGTCGTCGGGGTCTTCCTCCTCGCCTCCCTCGGCCAGGCGGTCATGGTCGCGGCCGGTCGCCGGGCGCGCTCACGGGTGCGGGCCGGGCCGCTGCAGGTCACCGACGCCCTGCTCGGGTCGGTCGCCGTCGTCGCCGCGGTCTCGATCCTGGTCTGGTTCGTGGCCGGTGCCGTCCGAGGTGGCGCGCCAGCGCCCCTGGCCCGGGCGATCGGAGAGTCGCAGGTGCTGCGGACGATCGACCGGGTCGTGCCGCCCGCGACCGGCCGGCTCTTCGCCGGGTTCCGGACCGTGCTCGACCGCAACGGTTTCCCGCGGGTCTTCGAGGGCCTCTCACCGGAGCCGATCCAGGCCGTCGACCCGCCGGACGGAGCTGCCTCCGCGGCCCCCGCGATCCGGGAGGCGGCCCGATCGGTCGTCAAGATCACCGGCGTCGCCGAGGCCTGCAACCGCGGGCAGGAGGGCAGTGGCTGGGTCGCCTCCCCCGAGAAGGTCATGACCAACGCCCACGTCGTCGC
>JAABUK010013554.1_pt1 | contig 10150 bp, 2 predicted proteins | sample 5559141 | NCBI WGS metagenome assembly JAABUK01 (sample SAMN10711869, study PRJNA513367) | rock metagenome | isolation source: Antarctica rocks | place: Antarctica: Victoria Land, Pudding Butte nord | collected 2016-01-03 | reverse complement strand
ATACCTCCACCAACTTCAAATGAGACTCCCAGAGAGGTCCCCAAAGATGCTTCCAAAGATCCTTGGAATGAGACTCAAGAATTCGATACTAGAGTTCGTGCCAAGTCAGTCATAGAAACCCTTGATCGCCTTACAAACCCTGAAAAGGAAGCCTACCGCCAGGAGAGTATAAAACCACCACAGTTCGCCTCTCATGCACCTTTTAAATGGCCCGAAGGCGAGCAAGTCGTCAAGGATGATCCTCATATCAGCTGGAATTGGACAACGCAATCACTAGAATCCACGCAGCAACTGCCAACGGCGAACCCTACGACAAATTTATTTGGGCAATCCACCATTCAGCAACAACAATCGCCTAACAACTTATTTGGACAGAATGCAACTTCGACCCAGGCACAGCCTACATCGATTCTTTTCGGACAGCAGAATCCTCACCAGGGACAGTCTACTAGCAAATTGTTCGGAAACACGGCCACACCTGTGAATCCACCACAGTCTGCTCAGCACACTTCAGACATTTTCGGAAATCTAAATTCACAACACACTCAGCAACCTGCTAGCAACCTCTTCGGACAAAATGCGACGCAGCAACAGCAGCAGCAACAGACCAGCAATATGTTTGGGCAGTCCGCGACACAGCCCCAGCAACCGACTTACAGTATGTTCGGGCAAAATGCGACGCAGCATCAGCAAGCGACGTATTTTCAACAATCAACCAGCAGTGCGTTTGGACAGAACGCCACGCAGTTTGAGCAACTGACCGGCAATATATTCGGACCAAACTCAACACAGCCTCAACAATCAAATGCTTTCGTCACGCAGACTGAAGACAGCATGTCGACGTCTCCAGATAACCCGTCACACAAATCTCCCGATCCACAACCAGGTCCATTTGCTTTCCTCAACTCTTCGCCTGCGCCAGGCCAGAATGATAATGCGTCTATTCGAGGTCAAGGAGGTAGTCTGTTTGACAGGATAACCAAGCCTCCAGGCACATCCACCAACATTACGGGAGAAGGACAGAACTCGAGTCTGATGCCTACTCCCAATAAATTCGAAATCACTCAAGGTCAAGGAGGCGGTCTTTTTGAAAGGCTATCGAAGACCTCGAGCACATTAAGCCACTCCTCAGGGGACGGACAAGGCTTGACCCAGAACAATACGAATCCTATTTCTGCCTCAGATCCTTTCGAAATGCTAAAGACTAAGCCTGTCTACTCTGGGTCTTCCACCTCTCCAATCAAGTCACCGCCACGTCCACGCCCTGGTCCTACATTTTTTGCAGGGAGCAATCCACAAATCGCATCACCAATAATCAGTATGCCTGCTTCACAAGACGGAAAGCCTGCTACTAGCAATTTTTTTGGTGGTATTAAACTACCTCCAGCCTCCCAGCCAGTGTCTACCTTCTCCCCATTACCTAGCAAAGCATTGACTTCCGCAAACGCTCAGAACCGAGAAGGCAACGGTTCTAGCGTTAACGAAAGAGGTACCTCATCGTCAACGACCACGGTAACTGAATCCTCGGGCGATAAAGATCTATCTCTTTTTACTGGCGACCGGACTATCGGTATGCCCCCGCCTGCACCTGCAGATTTCACTGCGGATCAAAAGCGGGAGCTGGTCACTGGTTATCGCCTTAAGGCTCTTGACATGGGGCTACAAAAGCGTATCATGAAGAGTACAACATTCCACACAGAGTCAGAAACAGTTTTTCGTTTCTATGAAGAGAGAAAGCAGGCTATTATAGATGCTGGAGGCTTACCCTTGAAGCAAATTGCTGGAAACAAGAGGATCTCTCCGAACGAAACGAAGCTTGAAGGGGCGCCAGGCAAGAGAGCCAAGTTGGAGGCACCGCTTTCACAGACTTTAAAGCCACAGGCGCGAGTCGCGAATGACTCTCCTTTCAACCGGGATGCACTCTCTGACACAGGGAACAGACAGGCTTTGGGTTCAAAGAGGAAAGCAGACGATGATTCGGAAAAGAACACAGAGCAAGGAGCTATGGATAGCGCGAAGCGAGCCCGTGGCGATGAACAGATTTCATATCCATCACTGCCCATTTCTTCGTTGAATTCTCAGACTTCGAGTATCTTCAAAAACATTCTTGGCAGTAAAGAAACGCTTGCTACAGACGGCTCTAAATCTACAGTCAACGTTTCCGACAACGCCAATGCATCTGATCCCAAAGCTCCTTCAGTAACAATGGGCAAATCATTACAGTTCAAACCGTCATCGACAAGCAACAACTCAAGTCTTTTTGCGACCTCGAGTTTTCCATCAAAGGCTGCTGCCACAGCCTCTATGCTACCTGCTTCGAAACCGGCTACCGAGTCTCCTCCTAAGAAAGCCTTTCCCTCGATGGCACAGCCTTCGTCTTCGACAAATGCAAATCCATTTTCCACCAAGTCTGGCTCTACTGAACCTTCTTCGACGGCACCTTTCGCTTCCATGACACCATCTTCACCTTCTACAGTTACGAATCCGTTCTCGATCAAATCCAACACTACAAAGGATAATCCGTCGGCAGTGGTCAAGCCGCCAACATTCGGAACAGGCGCTCCTTCGAATTTCCTATCTCAGTTTGGCAAGACTGCAGAGGAGACTGCTAAGAAGGAAAAGGAGAAACGCAAAGCAGAAGACTTTGATTCAGATGAAGATGACGAAGCTGAATGGGAGCGTAAAGACGCCGAGGAGCAGCGGGCTAAGAAACAGAAGCTAGAGGAAGCCCTCAAGCCTAAAAAGGCAAATTTTATACCCGGCAAGGGGTTTGTTTTCAGTGATGACGATACAGAGAAGCAGAAAGAGAAGAGCACTCAGCCTGAAGGAGTTGTTCCACCGTTTTTCACAACTCAAACACCCACGAACTCTAGTGCATCGATTTTCTCCCAACAGTCGTCAACGCAGGGCATCGTTAATAGCCATAACATATTTAGTCATCTTTCCGACGTGGACTCCGGTGCAGAAGGCAGCAAGACTGGTGATGCGGATGATGAGGATGATGGCTCAGAAGGTGGGAGCGATCACGACGAAGACCAATATGGCCGTGCCGGTGTGAAAGGGCGCGAACAAAGTTCAGCTCAGCAAAATAGTCCAAAAAAGAGTGAAGAGGCTACACCTTTTTCCAACGGCAATCCATTCGGCGCTGCTAACGGTCATCCGTCGCAATCACCGAAGGTTCCGACTAGCGAAGCTCAGTCTTCTGGGCCAAGCTTGTTTGCTCGAATCTCGAGAGACGAGAGTGGCGATGCGATCAGAGAGGTCCCGCCAGCCGATGGAGATACACCGGAAAACTCATCGAAGCCCTCGTTGTTTCCGACCACAAGTAGTCTCTTTAATCAGGCACCTTCGCCAGTTTCCGGATCCAATATTTTCGGCCCATCTTCCTCGTCCAAATCGCCTTTCAACATCCTTGGCTCTTCAAGTCCGTCTAAGCCTACTTCTAACATCTTTGGCCAACCATCGTCATCCACTCCTGCCACTCTAGCTACCGATCCAGGTAACTCTCCTCAAGGTGACCACACATGGAAACCGGACACTCCAATCAAATTCGGCAGTGCAAGCGATACACCTGGCGTCAAAGTAATTTCACCAACGCCGTCGAAGCCATCCTTCGGAGGCCTGTTTGGATCACCGCCAGCGAATGCAGCAAATGAAACTCCGGCCAAGCCCACCTCCAACATATTCAGCTCTACTCCCGCAAAGTCACCCAGTGTTGGGTTCGGATTCGCTTTTGGTGGTCCACCCAAGACTGCTACGAGCACTCTGGCGCCTCCTTTGGGAGCAGCATCTGCCACAACATCGCGCGCGACGTCTCCTGGTGCCACAACTGCAGGCGAAAGTGCTAATGACTCTACTGCTGACGGGGAGGATGACGCGGCGGGGCGCGATGAGCAGATCGATCTCACCTCTGGAGGGCCAGGTGAAGAGGACGAAGACATTCTTTTCGAAGTCAAGGCTAAGGCGTTGTCATTTGATTCTGACAAGAAGACATGGGCTAGTAAGGGTATTGGCTTGTTCCGTGTGTTGAAGCATCGTGAAAGCGGCAAGGCAAGGATGCTATTGAGGCAAGAAACAATCGGCAGGATCGTCCTCAACGCAGCTCTACTCAGTGCTATGAAATACGAGTATACCAACAACAAGTCTGTGAAGATGGCGGTTGCCTCCGACAACGGAAAGCTTGCTACCTGGATGATTCGAGTCGGAAAGGATGATGACGCACAGAAATTGGCGAGCGTGCTCGAGGAAAATAAATCCAACTAGAGAATTTTGAAGATACTACGGGTACAATGGTTCAACAGCAGGATCGTTGGCGGACATAACTCTCGATCTCGTATTTGATTCTCGGCTCTACTATTAGGGGTTCACAAAGAAGGTTTTTAATGTCGCAAATCCTTCATTTTTGAGACTAGTCTCGATGTTACCCTCGAGACTGCTCCTCGGAGGCGTTGTACAAAAAGCATTCAGCATATCGGGCTCTTCCATCTTGATCGCATACGGCGGTTTAGCGAAACATGCACAGAGCATAAGGGTTTTCAGGAGTTTCGACGTTTTACCCCCTCAGCATTGCATACATTCGATTCTTCAATTTCGTCAACCCACCACAGGCCCGTGCGCCCTCCTAATCGTTTCATGGCCCCCATCCGGAACTGGACAGTCATCCAGACTCGATCTGCCGGATCCTGATATGAGACACTCAATATAGGCGGATAAGACCACTGTGGTGGATTGAGCATTTTTCGACTTTGTTACCAAACACTTTTGCACTCTGGGTTTGGATCGTTATCTTCGGATTTCTCGCAGCCTCCAGAGGGTTTGGGTGGGAGATGCATGGATGGTTGGGATTTGCTGACTTGCGACGCTCAAGGGGGATTGTGGCTGGCTTGGCTTCTGCCTGCCCCCTTGATGCGGAGGAAGTTGCGGTCTTTTAGTGATTTCTTTACCTTTTTTATATGGGGATTGTGATTTGCTGTTTGCTAGGGAATCGGGGGATCGTTGCATTGTGTACTTTAGCAAATTCAAGGGCTTTTCAATTTTATAACGGTGTCTTGCAATGTGACATATGTAGTGAGGCTACAGTACATCATCGTACTGGGGAGGCTGGTGACTGATCCACCTCCGTTACAAGCCAGGGTCTGGCTATCGGTTACTCGAAGCTGCCTCGCTTGTTGATTGCCCTTTACAATTCGACGCAGCCACAGCTACTACCATCGTGTTCACCTCTTGAGCCCATTCCTCAAGCGAAACGATAGGACGAACAGGGCTGGTCTAACGGATCGTGGAGAAAAAAGAGCCTCGACTAAATATCACGATAAACACACTCGCAAGCCCGTCAAACCTACTCCTCAAACTTGACATCCCCCTTACTGACATCCGGATAAACATCAAACCTCCTCTGCCCCTCCAGCGGAATCCCCTTCCTCGTCTCCCCAATTACTTCTCCCTTCAACTCCGCATACACAATTTCCTCCCCCTCCCCCGCCTCCGTCAGCACCTGCGCGTTCGGGTCAACAACCATACTGTGCCCCCACGCATTATAACTCGCCTCCATATCCCTCGCCGGGCTGCACAATCCCACGTAGACTTGATTGTCCATGGCGCGCGCGCGCGCCTGCAGGGACCAGTGCAGGGTGCCGGTGGTTAGGTTGAAGGCGCCGGGGTAGAGGAGGAGGAAGGCGCCGCGGCGGGCGGCGATGGTGGCGAGTTCTGGGAAGCGGATGTCGTAGCAGATAGCGAGGGAGATGAGGCCGTAGGGGGGAAGGGCGACGAGGGTGAGGTGGTTTCCTGGGGAGAGGACGTCAGATTCGCGGAAGGTGATTTTGTTGGGGATGTCGATGTCGAAGAGGTGGACTTTTCTGTGGGTGGCCATCAATTCGCCTTTGGGTCCGAATAGTAGGGATGTGTTGTGGTATTTTTTCGTCTTGGGGACGTATTCGGGAATGCTGCCCCCGAGTAGATAGGTGCTTGTTTCGGCGGCCATGGCGGAAAGGGCGTGATATGTGGGAGATTGCTCCTTGGTGGGGGGAGACGGAAGAAGGGTTTCAGCGTAGGAGGGAAAGAATTGGGTTCCGTAGGGGGAGTTGAAGCATTCGGGGAGGACGATGAGGTTTGCGCCATGTTGAGAAGCTTCGAGGACTTTGGAGCGGGCGCGGGTGAGGTTGGCGGATTTGTCGGCGCCTGTTGTGGGAGGGTGTTAGCTGGGATAACGTGAGGTGTAGGCGGGGGAGGACCTGTAGCCAGTTGAACGAGGGCGAGTTTCAATGGCTTCTTTAGCAGATTGGCCATTGTCAAAGATGGATATCTGAGCAATTGATTTTGAATCTGCCATTCAGAATCTGGCGGGGGGGCGGACTCCACCCCCGCCTGCGTCATCCCGCCGGGCCTTTTTCCGGCACTCCCAATCAAGCTTAAGCCCTTCCAAACCCATTCGCCTCTCGTCCTTCACGTCTACAAGAATAGACATTGCCATCTCGTGAGCTTCGACTCACTATTCGTGGGGTCTAAGCTATGGAGAGCAGTCTTGGAAAAGGGAGATTACCCACTTTAGATCGAAAACAGCGCTATCCAACAATGACTCCCTCGTAGAATGGTTTTCTTCGAGCTTCCGCTCCTATTTGTTCGAGCCTTTTGCAGTCCTGGCTCCTTTTTTCGTCATGCTTAGGAAAACAATCGGGAAATCTTCGTGGTTGCTGATCACGCTTGCCCATTGCGTGAAATGCGTAGAATCTCTGGTCCCTCGTTCCTTCCTAAGAAGCATTTGTTGCTCTGTGAACCCAGCAATGACGCTACCGCCATTCTCCTATGACTACTTTCTATTTCTTTTACTTCATACTCTCCTTTTACAACTACAGTTCCTACAAGCATTATTTCCACATTGTTACCGTTGACCTCATGACCTCCATTCTTTACTTGCCGTACTTCAGCCTATAAGAGAGTGTGCTCGCGGGCACAAAGCACCTCCGCAATCGGGGCAGAGGACTCAATCTGTCCTTCAAGAGTCAGCGATGACCTCCTGAGCCGTATTCGTTCTTTGCACGTCTCTTGCAGCAGACACATACCTCCAAAAACACTGCACCCGTCATTAGACCTGACTTTCTCTCCTCAGGACCCAGAGCCAACATACTCTAGGCTCGCCCAAGGTTAGTACTAAACGCTACAAGCTCCGAGCCGCTGAGGCCATCGCCAAACTGGCTTACTTAGGGATACGGGAGCCAAATATGGTTGTCAGAAGCTTCGATGGGCCTGCTGGTCAAATGGAGGACTCTAATAACGTTGGACCGCGTCGACACCCCAGTCAGCCGGAGATAGATATTGATAGCAGATCCGGGTCGGCACAAAGAGAAATACCGATCACGTCAGGCTTGAACCTGCTTACAGTTGGAGGTGCGATTGGTCGGGATTTTCGCAGCACATTCACACCTCCCACGGTGTCCAAATCTGATTCTCCAAGCCGAGCGAGTTCGTCGTCGTCAAAACCACCACCTAGCTCCCATATACCTCGATACAATCTTAAGACGATCCCCCCAAAGAGGCCGAATCGCGTGAGTAAGAATCTGAGGCCCAGCCCACAGCATGTCCCAGGAAGTTATTGTTCGGAAGTGGGACCAACTCCTGCTGGCAGCATCGGTCTACGTACCCCAGCACTCGATAAACGACCAGCCTCCGAGGACCATCATTCTATGGGAGAGTCTTCCTACTTCGGGCATGGTTATGAGACGCCTTCGAGCGCAGTAGAGTCCTTGAAGCATGCAGCAGCTCATAGTACTTCTCATATTGCCAGTCCGCCGCAAGAAACACTTGTATCAGAGCCGTCTGCTGAGCAGAAGCGCGAGCTTCAGTCAGTAGAGCCTGTTCCAACAACTGGTATGGATCACGAGCATTCACATGGCGTCAGCTCAGAAGCGTCATTCCCTGTACAAGAAGTGGCAAGACCAGCGCAAAGATACTCCCCTGCTAAATCTACCACCGAAAACGCTCGGGATAATGCAGTCCTCCATTCCTCGAAAAGCACCTCATCGTTCAACGGGCCTCACATTTCCGAAATAGTCTCTCAGCTTCCTCCAATCGTACAAGTCACCACCAATAAACTTAGTGGCAAACAGTTGACTGCAAAGCCTTCAATACAATCTGCGTTTTCGATGGATGATGGGTCCTACTCTGAACATAGTAATCAGATATCATCGGCGAACATAGATAGCGGTGCAGTGGGTAAGCACTTGAGTTTGCTTCCTAAGGCTACTGAAAGTATCCAACCATTGGAAGACAAGCACCCAGAAGCAAACTTTGGTCAAAGCGAAATCCAACAACATCGGAGTATCGAGTTCTTATCTAATGTGAGTCAAAAGCTTTCATCCGTTGGTAGATCCATATCTACTTTTTCGGAGAGAAGCCTTCGGTCGGAACCCAAAACACCCTCCATGCATTCTTCAACAAAGCAAGAGAAGATTGATCTAGTGAACGGAGGGCCAAGAAAGCATTGGGTGCGGCAGATACTCGCGAAAGGATCAGGATCTACCACACTCGTAAGATCCTCAAATCTCACTGCCAGGCCTGGCCACCATCAGAGCCATGGCTTAGAAGCTGCGGAACAACAACGAACGGCATCAATTGCCACAGGCCGATTGCCTACTGCCAGCACTGACGAAGCTTCAGACGCATTGCAACAGCAAAATAATACAGAGTCCTTTACAAGAGTAATCGTTGATCTGGAATCCCTGTTAAGGGAAGCTTTGGCAATTGCTCACCAGGCCGCTGGCAAGGATCATAGTGATGACGGTCACCCATTGGACCAAGACTCAGACAACAGCTCAAGGAACACACTAGAAGTTGATGATGGCTCCTCGACAACTTCTGGAGGCCAAGATGAGGAAGACAACAGCTCCACGATCCCTCAAAGACTCCCTCTGAGAGTTTCGACTTCCTATAAGAGAAAGCCTGAAGAGGAAAGACCAGGTGTGAAGAATGGTCTTCTAGAGAACTCACGTCCACAAGTGCTAGAAACAACGTACGAGATACGAGGGCAGCCTTTGCATGATGGATCTGGGCCAAGTAAGAGTATGCTTTACGACGTGCTGCCACCAAAAATCCCGCCCAATCCTTCGAACATTTGCTCGTCGCATGATTGGGCTTACCAACCTGCCAAGCGCGATAATAAGAGTGAGACCATTCATCTACCCCAAAGGCCGATAGTTTCGCAAAACCCAACGCAAGAGCAGCGAGTATCCCTAGTTCGAGCGCGTAAAGATTCACCAAGCATTACCTCTGGGGAAACTGTCCGCCATCGTGTCAGCCCTCGCCAAGCGCCTGCAATACAACCTCGCACGAGTTCTCTTGGATTACGCTCACAAGCAGAACGGAAAGAGGAGCCTCACCCGCAGAGAATCCAGGAGATCAGGGCGTCCGATGAGGATTCCGAGGATGACCCCTACATCACGATTTTTGATGCCCCTGGACTTCGACACCATGGAGCTCCTCAAGTTTGGGTAAGCGATGAGCCACGAACGAGATCTAGCCATGGTCTTGGCCAAATGCCGACTGGCCATGATACGATAATGCCACTGCCAGATAGGAACGATCAGCCAGAAGATACTCGCCATCAGGACCAACCCTTCGCTGGGGACAACGTTAGCTTAACGAATCGGCATCACTTCAGCATTCGGGAACCACGAGGGTTCAGTCTCGGTCGGTCTCACCGCCGTGCACCTATTGCTCGTGACTGGAGCACATCAAGAAAGCGTTACGTTGCTACTGTGGCTTGCATAAGCACTGCGCTGATGGGTTTCATCATTGGCATTTATGCCGGCGAAGTGCCGGCAATCCAGTACGCCATTGTTGATGAACATCACTATACCATCCTTGGCAATGTTCTATTTTTCATTGGCTTAGCGATTAGTACTGCTTTGTTTTGGCCTCTCCCTCTGCTGCATGGCCGAAAGCCTTACACACTAGCAGCACTTGCTATTCTCCTCCCTCTGCAATTCCCCCAGGCTTTAGCAGTTGGCACACAAAGATCGCCCTATGTAGCATCGTACCGTGTGGGTCTTCTATTTCCGAGAGCTATCTCCGGACTTATCATGGGTTTTGCCAACATTAACTCCAAGGCGACTCTGCTCGATCTTTTCGGTGCATCACTTCAAAGTGTCCACCCGCA
>JAABUK010013553.1_pt1 | contig 10151 bp, 9 predicted proteins | sample 5559141 | NCBI WGS metagenome assembly JAABUK01 (sample SAMN10711869, study PRJNA513367) | rock metagenome | isolation source: Antarctica rocks | place: Antarctica: Victoria Land, Pudding Butte nord | collected 2016-01-03 | reverse complement strand
TGGAACGCTCCAATCGATCCAATTCAAACCTTGTCTGCCTGATCTTGCGCTTTTCATTCTTGAGCTTCTCTTCGGCCTCACGTCGTTGACGTCCAAGAGCTTGATTACGTGCGAGAACATTGCGACGCAGGACTTTTTGCATGGTGTGACAAGAATATTGCGCTTTTGCAGGATAGGCAGCTCCTTAGAGCACCGATAAGGTGAAGCTTGGGGGGGGATGGCAAACGTGATCGCTTTGCTGTAGATGGATAACTTCAGATAGAAGGTAGCGAAAATGGCTAACTTCTTTGCATAGCGCTCAAAGGTTTTGCTAAGCTTCGACCAATCGGATTACAGGAACGATCTAACGTACACGCAAAGTTCAAGCCGTCGGTAATACTTCTATCTCCTTCCTTTACACTCATTGAGGCCTTCTTGCAGGGTGATGTTTACGTTCTATGCAAGATGGCATATTGTAAAGTCCCGCATTAGGGATATCAAAAGTCCCAGAATACTCCCTCCACATTGGGAAGTCTGCGGTTCCAGTCACACCTTCAGGAAGTTCTCATCCTTCCAGCGTCAATTGTGCCTGACGGAAGGAGAAGTCCAAGATGAACCGCTACGCATCCTCTATTGTGGATCAGACAATTTTAGCTGCACTGTCCTCCAGGCATTGCATCAGGAATTCCAGCGCCCATCGAGTAACATTGCGTCAATTGACGTAGTATGTCGAGAAGGAAAGCTGTATGGAAGAGGGCTAAAAACAGTCCGGCATCGTATGTATTCAACGTTACGATGAAATTCCTGAAACTCACATCTCAAAGCAAAGATCAAGGATGTGGCCAAAAGCCTAGGACTGCAGGTGCACCAAATCAGGACCTTCACTGGTTGGGAGGTATGTACCGGTTGGTAGGCCAGACCGACGCCTCGTTAACAGTGCCAGCCACCCGAATATCGCAATATATATCCCTCAAAGATCAACTTGATTATTGCCGTCTCGTTTGGCCTTTTCATCCCTCCACGGATTCTGAACAAGGCTAGATTTTCCGGAATCAATTTGCATCCGTCTTTATTACCCGAGTAGGTGCTTACACTGACGCGTCGAAGATCAGTTGACAGGTTTGTAGTTACAAAGGCCCGGCACCTCTACATTGGACCATTCTGAACGGCGAGAAGAAAGCGGGAATGAGTCTGCAGACTTTGCATCCTCTATCCTTCGATGAGGGTGTTATCTTGGACCAGACCCCATGGCCAGGGATTGACGTTCCAGAAAATTGCGATTTCCCGAGGCTGGTTGAAATCATGCAGCCCTTAGGAGCAGAGATGCTTCTCAAAGCCATCAGGAAGCGCTTGTATCTCCCATCGTATAATGGCGTTGGGTGGGCTGAGAATAGTGCTGATGGTAACGGAGAATATAAGCTTGCTCCGAAAATTGAGACCAAGCATAGGCTGCTTTGCTTCGAAACCATGGACTCTGCACATATCTTGAGAATGTCACGTGCATTCGAATCAACTTGGACATTCGCCGCTATCAGCACGCGAACATCAGAGTTGAAAAGACAGCGTGTTATCTTTCAAGAGCCATTTCAAGTTCTTTCTCCGTCCTCAGTGTACATGGAAGCCGACGAAAGTGTTCCAGAGATTCCGCCAGGTCTCCCCTACTGGCGTTACGATGCAAGGGATGATGCAGGAGAGCCTATATACCGGCCAGTGCTCGTCAATACAATCGATGGCAAGACAATATCAGCAAGTTCCATGAAAGTCGAGGGTGGCGTGGAAATGCCGGCATACCAAGCGGCTCTGAAGCACAGATTGATACGTCAGCCACGCTATATGAGCTCGAAATGTGTCATCACTTTTCATGAAGGCCTGTCAGAACGACCTTAGCCGGTCTTCTTTGTAGATCCACTTTCTTCTGCGCTGGAGCCGAATTCAAAATGCCCATGGCTGAGAAGTAAAAAGCAGCAAACCCGAGGTGGGTTCTCACGGACAAGGTTAGCTGAGTTCTTGATGCTTGACTATGATCCAATTGAGAAGACACCAGCACTCGTCTACGAAGGCAAGGGGGTTACCCACGTGATGACCAATGCCTCCCTCCTTGACCTGGATGTCGGACCAGACACAAAGAAGATTTGAAAGGATTCGATGGAGAAGACGGAAGAGAGTAGACGGAAAGGGCAGGCTGATGGGGGGAAAGATCAGAGCGGGATGTGAAAACCAACACTAAATCAGCCTTGATATCATCCATCTCAAAACAACTACCGTTGATGAATCAAAGGCAATAAAGCAGACGCTTTAGAGTTCAGGCCTGGATTCATCTAAAAAATCTTCACATCAGTCGGGAACCTCCAGTTCGGAGCTCGAGTGGTCCCCGCTGGGAAGAGAAGGAATGTTATTCCTCGCAACAGGCGTATGACTATAAGCTTTTGAGTGTAGCTGACCGTTCTTCCGCGTCTACGCTATTTCAAAACGCCCAAACTTTGACCAACAGGTTGGATCACGCAGTGAGCCACGACCACTGCGTCTTTGGCTGACTTCCAACCGCTTGAGGTGCGGTCACTAATCCGAGGACCTGAAGGGCACTGATAATAAGATCAGAGTTTTCCATGGCTTGGCTTCGGATCGCATCATTCAGTTCAGGTTGCCTGCAGCGGTGGGTTGAATCTACTGTAGGTTGAAGTAGGTTCGTGGTGCTGAATCCGAGCTCTTGCTTGGCCCTCGCACATTCTCCATCCTGAAACCCGCAATTGGAAGGATATGAAGCAAGCTGAAGGTCATGCCCTCGTCTTCAAAACGTCCATATCCCTTACCAGGTTTCAGTTTCCATTGTGCACGTCAGCGTTCCCAGTCGGGCCGTACCTGCCATTCTGACCTTGCAGCAACCATGATGGTGCTGTACTTTGACAGAGCTCTCACGACCAGGAAAGAAATTGTTGCAGTTACTCATCACATCAAACTCCTTTAGAGCTTGCAGTCCCACAGCGTCACCCTCCTTCGTGCATTCGGCTGGCCAGGTATCTGAGGCTTTGACTTCAAAGTCCCAATAGTGGGATGGCGATACACGCTCGAAGGAAGAGCCGTGGATCATTGTCCATCTTTTCTTTTGATGCTATTCGGTCCATGAGCCGAGCAGGATCTCGACAAGGTGTGCCAAATCCGAATGATTCGATTCTTATCTAACACATATGGTAGCGTGCCGCCTGCCCAATGACGACGATCAGCCTGGAAAAGTGGATGATGAGCCAGTCGAAAAGGTCGACGCAGCTGGGATGGCAGAGCCATTTCTTCGGCCAGTGCCTTCGACTCCAGCACCCAGCACCCATCAAAGATCGAATCTCAGTCATGTCAGTCTGGCCGAGCCCGATGAGATCGTCCAACCACGACAACGAGCCAACTCGGATGCGCAAAAGCAGAGCTCAGGAAAGGCGTCCGAAAAGGATTTCCAGAAACCTCGTAAGCACCGACCTTTATCATGGTTCCCTCCTTCAAACACAACCTCGCGTAAAGCGTCACACCTCCCCAAAGAGAGCATCGCTTCGGCTCTTGAGAGAAGCGTGATCTCTGCTCCTGTTTTGACTAGTACGACCAATGCAAAAGTAGCCGTGGCAGAGGGAGTACAATGCGGTGCAATGACAGCATCTGGTCTCGCAACATCTTCTTGTTATCCGAAGTCAGGCTGGATCCCTGGTATTACTGACGGAGATCTTGCTCATGATCAACCGCACAAAGCTCAAGAAAAGCAAAGTCCAAGCGGCCAGAAATCGCAGCCTCATCAGTGCACAAAGGGTCTTAGGGAAATGCCCAAAAGACCATCTAAGCGCTCAGCAAGCATGAACGCTTTGTCTAAAGTAAGAGATGCATTGACAAGCCGTTTGCGACAAGCCAGTGATCCTCAAACTTATCGCTCAGTCTTCAGCAGCGACAAGTTCGTTCGCCTTGGGGATGATTGCAGGCCGCAGTCCCCTGCCAACGATAAGCTTGCACGGGTTAGAACGGAAGGGCGCAATCTGGGCAGAAATAAGATCAGACAGCTCACTGGATATGGACACATCAGAAGAAAGCCTGTTATATGTCCAGGTCGAACCAACAACGAGGCTCTCACGGACGGGAAAAACACCTTCTTGGTTAATGTGGATGACACCACTGACGCTGAATATCATCGTGTAGATCACCGAGAACACCCCGTCGACTTTCATTTTGAGGATCTGGAAAGTTCCTTCGCTAGAGCTGTCGAAGATCTTGACTTCCGGATAATGCGAGACAAGGCTTCACTGAATTCGTTGTCATCCTTTTTTCACTCAAGCAGAAATACCTCCACCGCCAACAAGATAGGAGCTTCTCGGTCACAACAAGGTCTGCATCCTAGACCCTATCCTCACCCTGTATCAAACGCAGATCATCCTTCCTACCAGCCGTCGCCCCATCCAACCTTTGATCAGCTTGCGTCTGCGCAGCCCAGTATGGGACAATGCGCCAGCCGTGCGTTCAAATTGAGCGGAGGTCGTGCCAAAGCACCACCGGAAGTCCACTCCTCCCCCTACCAAATAGGTCCTGCACCAAATGAGGAGATTGACAAAGCAAACCGTACTGCTCTTGCGCAAAGAACCTTCTCTCGCGGACACTCAAATCCTCTAGCCAGCCATCCGGACCTGACCAAGTTTGCAGATCTGCCGACTCGGACAACGGGTGATCCAAAGCTGCCCGGAGGACCATCCGGCGCTCAGATCACATACAAAGAGCATGATCCAAACGGCCTGGAAGGCGCTCCGATCTACTCCCCGTCGCTTGAGAACCTCAGTCTTTATGAGAGAAATACACCTCCGTCAGCTCCAGGAAGCACAAATATCTCGTCACGCAAGCTCCACTCTACGACGAGTCGAATGCGCCTCATCGAAACCCCTACCAGGCCACCAAGACGTGGTACCAACAGGCGCCAGACAGCACCAAATAACAATCGACATCATTTGAAAGCCTCCTCAAGCGAAGCATTTGGCACACTTGATCAGCACGAGAGCAATCATAGCCCTCTGTCGAACCTGATGCAATCACGAGACCTTTTTAACGGTGGCTATGATCATTCCGAGAGGGTTCTCCAACCCCAAGACCAGAACGTGATAGTTGGGGATGAATGGGTTGGTAACAATGGTCGAAGCAACCTTGCCATTCCTTCTGCCGCAAGCAGGAACGTTATTTGACGGCGGATGTGAGACACAGGTTGGGTGCATTGAGGAGTGATCAGCGCTCTTGACAAACACGTCCCTAAGACGTCTGTCGAGGAGAGCGGGAAAGCTTCCGTGAACGGCATCATTGGCGAGGAGCAGGTTGGTAGCGAGTCGAACTGGTCTTTGTCCTTGATGACGGCCTTCACGCGTAGAGCATAAGACTTACGACCCGGGGCATCAAACAAGCGTGCTTCCAAAGAATGATCGGTTTGCCTAGACGTGGCACTTGAAGGGCTGGGGTTGAGTGTGTCTATGTCTCACAGACTGTACCTAGCAGTCTACGCTACGTCTCTGAAGGCAACGATGACAGGTTCGTTAGGCTGATCCTGCTCTTGCATGTGCCCGTTCCTCGATGCAACCAAAGTACTGGCCATATATTTACACTGTCCTGCTCCGTCGATCTTGGCATGGTGATTCCGTACTCGATCACCAATTCCCACCCTGCCCTCCAGCTTTGCCGACGGGAAATAAAGGTAATTACGTATCAATGCGAACAGTATTCAGATTGACAGTCAGGGCCCGAGGCCAGGGGGCGATCGACCATTCAGGATTGGGCCGAGGGCCAATACGACAAGGGTGAGACTTCGTTCCATGTAGTGGGATTATCTGAGCAACAGTGTTACTTCGTACTAACGTACTCGATACTGTCGTGAGGAAATTCTGTCGATCAAGGATTATTGGTGATGGTTGCAGAGCCGGGAAATGACACGGCGAGCGAGGGTTTCTTTTGGTCCAGCAACCAGCGTGGATACAGTGCCTACGCAAAAGTATCTACCCGCGGTGGACTTCAGGGCCAAATTCGCTGTTTCTGCCCCCTGCAATCTTGATGGATTAGGCGTCAACTCTATTATTTTTTAGTATGCATGTATATAGAGCATGAAAAGTATTAACTCTATCTACTAAGATATTTATTTATTCTTATTATCTTAGAATGATTATAGATTGAAGTTCAAAAAATTGAAACTTTAAAATTTTTATGTGAGAGCCCACACCAAAAATTTAGAGGTTTATTTTTTTAAACTTCAATCTATAACAGTTTCTTATATACTAATCAGGAAATAAAAAAATTGCCAATAAAATAATGTATATTTTTTAGATTCTATTATATTTAAAATTTCAAAGTAGAGTTGACGCCTAATCTATCGAGATTGCAGGGGGGAAAACAGCGAATTTAGCCCTGAAATCAACCGCGGGTAGATACTTTTGCGTTAGTACTGTAAGAGGGGCCCGGTCCCTAAGAATTAAGGCGGACAGGGTCCTCCGTCTAAACACGCTCACTCACTAACTATTAATGGCTTCAGCGGCCAATTACTTCCGCTAACTTTGCTAGTGCAGCCTGGTAGGCCTCATCCAGGCAGCGTGTAATTAATAGTTAGGGGACCCGAAGCCTGACTCGAAGGCCCAGCGGCCCCGAAACGTCCCCAAGGTGCCCTAACTAGCTGCTGGTCCTAGCCTCCTCCCTCCACAGGAACCATCACCCGCTCTCCTCTGCCGGTGTCCCTTGACCCACCGCATGACTTGGTGCCCCTTCAACTTCTCTGTTGCTCCTGCTGTGATTCCGAGACTCTTCAAGGCCGCATCGCACAATCTACTACGGACAGTCCCTCGACCTCTCCTCCTCGAACCAGCCATTCTGGTCTCTTCGACAGACGGAGAATACGATCTCCCACGGGGAAGCGGCCCCTTTCCTTTCCGCCCCAGGAGCCAGACGGCTGTCAGCAGCTGTCGCTCGGAAGTCAAGTTTATCCCTTACAGCCTCACCGCCCAGTCCCGCTTCCGCTCTCGCGCTCCACAGCCTCAAGCTGCGGCCTCTGCACCACCCGACACTGACCTCTACATCTTCCCTATCGCATGATCTACAACTTCTATTGCAAGGACCGGTATCTTCGGGAGGAGGAGGATAGGTGTCCTCCCTGAAGGGCTCTATACGAGTTGCCTTTCGTGCAAGAAGGCTCCTATACCTGCGGTGAGCCAACCCAGATGCAATTCCTAGAAACACGGTTATGAACTTCGATGGCTGTGCAAACATGCACATTCTCACGCAAACGTTCCTGGTTAACTCAAATCGCGAATGCTGACGCTTGACAAGCAGGCCTCGCGCCTCTCCTCCGTTTGTGCCACCCTAAGCTTACCTCGACATCCGCTCTCGCGCATTCTTTCAAATCTTGCAACAAACAACCTCTAACAATTGGAACGGCCACTTGCCATGGCGTCCTCGTCGTCAAACGTTGTCGGTGTACACTATCGCGTAGGAAAGAAAATCGGAGAGGGATCATTTGGTGTCCTGTTTGAGGGTACGAATCTGTTAAACAATCAGCAAGTTGCTATCAAATTCGTACGCTCTCGAGGCTTGTTCTAAACTTGATTCTGTAACATTGACCACTTCCAGGAACCTAGAAAGAGCGATGCACCACAATTACGGGACGAATATCGGACATACAAGATTCTTGTGGGATGCCGTACGTTCCTCCCTCTCCAAGCCATCTATAGTTCTGACAAGAACAGCTGGCGTTCCCAATGTCTACTATTTCGGCCAAGAGGGTCTGCACAACATCCTCGTTATCGACCTGCTGGGACCCAGTCTCGAAGATTTGTTTGATCACTGCAACAGGAGGTTTTCCATCAAGACTGTAGTGATGGTTGCAAAACAAATGGTAGGGAAATGACCTCCTTCACCTTCTGCTCCCCTGACATTGATTAGCTTTCCCGAGTCCAAACAATCCACGAAAAGAACCTCATCTACCGCGATATCAAGCCGGATAATTTCCTTATTGGTCGACCGAACAGCAAAGCAGCCAATGTCATCCACGTTATAGATTTTGGAATGGCAAAGCAATACAGAGATCCCAAAACCAAACAGCATATTCCATACAGAGAACGCAAGTCACTCTCGGGCACTGCACGATACATGAGCATAAACACACATCTGGGAAGAGAACAATCGAGAAGGGATGATCTGGAAGCATTGGGCCATGTCTTCATGTATTTCTTGCGTGGCGGCCTGCCCTGGCAAGGCCTGAAAGCTGCTACCAACAAGCAAAAGTACGAGAAAATTGGGGAGAAGAAGCAGACCACGGCTATCAAGGATCTATGCGATGGTTTTCCCGGTAAGTTGAGGACCTGCACTCGGCTCATCGTCGTATGCTAATATTTCGGCAGAGGAATTCAACAAATATCTCAGCTATGTACGCAATCTTGGATTCGAGGATACTCCAGATTACGACTTCCTCCGAGATCTCTTTACCCAGGCTGCTCGAAACGCGCACGAACTCGAAGACGGCGAGTACGACTGGATGAAGCTGAATGGAGGTCGAGGATGGGAATCAAAGAGCTCCGCCGCAAACCATCATCATGTCGTCAATGCCGCTCCTGACGCCTCGAATCGGGCATTAGTTGGTGCTCCTGGAGTTCGTGGTGCTGATGGCAGGCCTTCCAAATCAGATGGTCGGGGTGCAATCTCTGCCGATCGTTTAAACGCAGCGCAGCCCCCACCCCCAGGCTCACCCGCGAAGCCCGGACAAGCAGCGCTGGGGAAGACATCACGCGATCGAGGAAACGTACCCGGCGCGGGGGCGACGAATATGCCGAAGAGGAGTAGTGGGCTTGCTATACATATCAACGCTACCACACCATCAACCAGTATGCAGGCTCAGCAGACGAGTAATCTGCATTTGGACTCCCCACCGAGACCGAGTCCGGCCACTGGAGCTCTCCAGAGCAGTCAAGTACGTGCTGCAAATGGACAGCAGCAAGAACCTCAACCGAATTTCTTCCAAAAGTTGATGAAGACCCTATGCTGTGGTGGCTCGAGATGAGCATAGCAAGCCAGCAGACGGCTGATCTGGTTTCCGGGTTACACTTTGTACGGCACAGACGGGAAAAAGATGAAACCTTCCAGGTCTGGCTGGTTGCGAATAGTACACTACAAAATCCACGATTAAAAAAATGTTCATTTCTAGTCACACTTGGTCACGGCTGATCTCGGTCACCATAGAATCCAGACTTGTTATTCTTGGGAACGTGTCAGACATCCGCTAGCCTGCGTCGCCATCAAGGAATACCTCTCCTCGACCACCTAGACTCCTTGCATTTCGGCCTACCAAGCGACACTCTTCTGTTGCCATGATCATAGAGTCCGGCACTCGATTTTCACCAACTTCCTCTCCACTGACTTACAACGTTCACCATCCGGCTAGCCAACTCCAACTAATACCATCACCCTGCAACCAACCGCACGATGAGATTACGACTCCTCGCTATTCAGTTCGATTCCTTGTCATCGTGCTTTCTCCTACTTCGTCTTCTTCTTCTTCTCCACCATGTTCCGTTCTGGCTGCCGAGCAAAAGAGCAATCGTATGCACGGGTTTATTGGCTGTTGCATGTATCAGGCGCTTCTGTCGTGTGTGCTTATTCTGTGTGTAGATGCATTCTACAGAGAGAGAGAGGACACAAAGGGGTGCCAAGCGAAGAAGTTATGTTGAAGTAGGAGCGCACTTGTTCAACGGCTCAATCACTGGATAGGCGAGACGGGCTCGGATGGGTTAGGATGACTACACTCAATCAAAGGGCTTTTTTCTTCCCTCAACCATTTCTCTTCGTCTAAACAGAAATTGTGTGCCGAACCAAGCGCGTGGAAGGATATCAGACGTCTTCTTTCCGTATGCATCCTCGAACCCTGTCTTTCTGGCAGAACTAACCTTGTCGGCCAACCCAGTCAGTCAGTCAGTCAGCCAGCCAGCCAGCCAGCCAGTCAGTCAGTCAGCCAGCCAGCCAGTCAGTCAGTCAGCCAGTCAGTCAGCCAGCCAGTCAGTCAATCAGGTGCTTGCTAGTCATACTGCCGGTCCTCCGTAGGTAGCGAAGTAATCACGCTTAACCTCTCCAACCCCTTCACGTTCTTGTCTGCGCTACTCTTGCATGGCGGAGTCCAAGCGTCCACACAAGGAGGGTAA
>JAABUK010013551.1_pt1 | contig 10154 bp, 11 predicted proteins | sample 5559141 | NCBI WGS metagenome assembly JAABUK01 (sample SAMN10711869, study PRJNA513367) | rock metagenome | isolation source: Antarctica rocks | place: Antarctica: Victoria Land, Pudding Butte nord | collected 2016-01-03 | reverse complement strand
CCACCCCAACATCCCACCACACAAAACAACGCAACACATTACCCTACGGGAGTGTCCAGCCTCTATTCTGTCTGTCTGTAGGTAGATGCAGCGCGTGCCTTGGCCAGGGATGCATACAGGGCTGATCAGGCCAGCATTGAGAAGCAGAAGACTTGGAAGAGCCGGGTGGGGGAGCTCAAAGAGGCCCAGGATAATCTTCGTACCACCAAGGAATCCTTCTACAGGTGACACTCCCGTCAACTCGGGTTGCGTGTTTGGCGGTATTAACCCGCATTTATGTGCCAGCACCCTGATTGTGCACCACCCATTTTACCTTACGTACCACCAAGGAAATCTTGAACTGGCGAGTCTCACCGAACCCAACTTGCATATAACTAACCCCCACTCACGTACCACCAAGGAAAGCATCTACAGGTGAGTCTCAGCAAACCTCACTTACATACCACCAACCCTGACCTGCACACCAACAATCCTGGTTTTTGCACCACTAACCCTAAATTGCGTACCACCAACCCTCACTCCATGTATTACCAAGGACATCTTCTACAGGTGAGTCTCAGCGAGTCCAACCTGCACACTGAAGTTCCATGCATTGGTCTTTCCACAGATGACATTTCACTCACTCCAAACTCACAATGCGCTTATTGGCAACATGGCTTTATAGGCAAGCTTCACAGCATGCATCCAGACTGCGTATGGGATCAACACAAGACACAGTGTGCCGCTGAAAGAGGCTTATAGCATTAGTCCACCACGAGAGTAGAAATGAAAAGAGAAGAAAAGAAAAGAAAGAAAAGAAAAGAAAAGAAAAGAAAAGAAAAGAAAAGAAAAGAAAAGAAAAGAAAAGAAAAGAAAAGAAAGGAAAGGAAAGGAAAGGAAAAGAAAAAAAAAGAAAAGAAAGGAAAGGAAAGGAAAGGAAAGGAAAGGAAAACGCCTTTCAGCGTCAGTTCAATGAGAAGCCAAGTATTATACCGGGCTGCCCAGGACCATGAGAGTAATCTAGTATGCTTGTAGTGACTTGGTTTCACTAACACGGTGTGCCACATTCAGAGTCTCACAGCAGTTGAGCAGGTGGTCCTGGCAGCAATTGATCATCCAGCTGACCCTGGTCGATATCACATAGTGGTTCTAAGCATTTTGATGACCGTGAGAGTCTCTCAGCAACGCTGCAAAAGTATGTTCACTCTGCAATCCCCCTGCCAAATAGCCCCACACAGACAGACATACAGACAGACAGATCTGCTGCCAGGCCGCATGTGTTCACAGCTGATGCATGACTAAGCTCCGTGCTGCCGCCTGAGGAGGCTCCCGTTATGATCGCTGAAAAGCGTAAACTTCCCCCCCCTTTTTGGTACATGACTAACTGTTACATGTGTACTTTCAGATCTGCAGCAGCTGTGGAAGTGGTCACTAGAGAGCTCAAGATGCGCACGACCAATGTGAACATGCCCCGCCCCCCTGAGGCGGTGGGGGGGCCCCGGGGAGGCAAGCGCAAGCGCACAGCAGCCCCTGAAGAGACCTGCCCTTACTGTAACCATATATATACTGTACGAGATGGTCTGTCTACTAAGACTGACCTGGAGGGCAACAGGTACACACCACATCCGGCGCTGTGCGTGTGTATGTGCGTGCGTGCGTGCGTGCGCGCGTGTGTGTGTGTGTGTGTGTGTGTGTGTGTATGTGGCTTTGAGAGAGCAAACTTATCATTTCTTCCTGTTTGTGGCCGTCCATGTGCAACGTGCAATTTGAGGGCCAACATCTTTTTCGATGTTGATTACAGGCATGCACACTGGCTATCAATAAGGCAAAACCTCATGGGTGATTGCTTAGTGCAGGCTGCATCCGAGAAGATGTCAGTGTAGTAAGCTATCTCAGGCTCATTGCTGGCTGCAGGCTGCACCTGAGGAAGTGCCAGTGCAGAGAGAAGACGCCGCCCTGTCGCAACTGCCCCATGCGCAAACAGGACTCAGATGTACTAACCCTGACAGGCACACCAACAAGCTCATTCTTTGTTGCAGGCTGCACCTGAGGAAGTGTCAGTGCAGAGAGAAGACGCCGCCCTGTCGCAACTGCCCCATGTGCAAGGAGAACTCAGACATCATGGCTCTGAATGATCCCAACTTGCAGTTCCAGCTGTGCCAAGTCAGGTTCAAGTGCGACATCTGTGCCTGCCGGTGAGCCTCCCAGAGTGTTACACAGCACAGCATGCACATCACAGCATGCACATCACAGCATGCACAGCACAGCGTGCACAGCACAACACGCACAGCACTGCGTGCAGAGCACTGTATGCACAGCACGGTATGCACAGCACTACACGCACAGCACGACACGCACAGCACTGCATGCACAGCACTACTCGCACAGCACTGCATGCACAGCGCTACATGCACAGCACTGCGTGCAGAGCACTGCATGCACTGCACTATTTGCAAAGCACTATATGCACAGCACTACGCGCCCAGCACTACACGCCTAGCACTGCATGCACAGTTGATCTTGGGCAGCGCTCCTCTTCTGCCAGGGGTGGCAAACTCAAGAAGGGTGGAGTGTGGATCTGCAGGGAGGAGAGTTCCGCCAGGAAGGCACACAAGGGGTGCATCTGGTGCGCCACAGAGGGTCACATCAGCAAGGACTGCCCTAATGAGAAGGATGTTGATGCGACTCTGCCGTTTTCTCAGTTGGGCAGTCCGTACTGATGTGGCCCTCCATAACGCACCAGATGCACACCTTGTGTGCCTTTCTGGCAGCAATCTCCTCCCTGCAGATCCACACTCCACCCTTCTTGCGTTTGCCAACCCTGCCAGAAGAGGAGCGCTACATGCCCAGCCCTTGTTCAGTACTGCATGTAGATCAAAAGAGGAGGCACTCTCCTGTTTTCCCACTTCTACTACCACCACTGTTATTACTTTCACTGCTACTATTTCCTCTGTTATTAAAACTTTTGGTCTGACCTGTCTGTCCAAGATGTCTGTCCGTCCGTCAATCCAGTTGGCCATCTGTTAGTCCGCCCGCCTGTCTATTAGTGACTGGCTGTCTGACACGAGAGTGTGTGCGTGCCATGCTGCAGGTGCCCGGGGGCTGGCAAGTGGGTGGAGGGGGATGGGGAGAGCAGAGCCTCCTATGCCCAACGCACCCAGGTCAGCACTTCACAATGCCTTGACCAAAACTCTCCATTTTGTTTTGTCTAAAAGAATGAAACCTGCTTTCTGTTTCACTCCGCTGCGGGCTTGAAATGGGCGCATCTACAATCCGTGATGGAATGCAAGGCCTTTGGAGACAGCAGAGCCTTCCTATGCTCAGCAAACCCATGTTGTGATGATATAGAGTTGACGACTTTCTACCTGGAAATGGCCATTTGCAGCACACTGCTGTTGTTACCAGCGTTGCCGCAAGAATCAATATTCTGTGTGGTTTAGCTGACATGTGTGAATAATACTTTTGCCAATAGAGTATGACGCTGTAGGAGTTGTGCCTTGGTTGCACTGTGTACAAATGGTTGTATGCATGTTGCTGCACCAGTTACTATCATTATCATTGTGCCATGATAGGCCTATTGTACAAGGCCGCCCCAATGGTTGCCAGCATAGATTTACAACTCCTGCTAAGGCTAAGGCCCTACCCATGAGGAGGCATCGGCTCTTGTTGTTTCTTACCAATGTTTGCTGGTGTTGCAGGCTCGTCATGGCCAGCTGAATGCCATGGGCTGGCTTTACGTAGCTAATGCTTTTCTATTTTAAAAAAGCTTTTTTATTTTTGAAAAACCAGTTCGCTGTTGTTTTACCCATGTTTGCTGTTGTTGCAGGCTCGTCATGGACAGCTGAATGCAATGGGCTGGTTTGGCAACATTGGCATTGCTTCGCCTGCCGGCCCCTCAGACCTACAGTCCAACCCTGATGCAATGCTCAACAGTGAGCACCTGCTGTTCTCCAGCGTGATCCCAATGGCTTTCAATCATCTGTCAATTTTCTCCCGATTGTTTTCCAATTGTTTTCCAACCATTTTCCAAGTGTCTTCCAATATCTTCCAATCATTGGCTGATTGCACTCCCGTTGATTCCAACTGTCTTCAGTGTCTTCCAATGTTTTGCCCATTATGTTGCCCACTCCCACCCCCTCCCTTCAGTGCCTTCCAATGTCTTTCAATCATTGCTGAGTGTGTTCCAACTGTCGCTAACTGTCTTCCAATGACTTTCAATCATTTGCTGATCGTGTTGGTTTTCCCCCCCAATTGCCTCTTGTTTGCATCTGCTGCCCTTGGCCTGCAATGCTTGCCCTTGCCTTTTGCCTTAAACTCCACCAGCAGCTTGCCTTTTGCCTGCAACTCTTGCCTTTTGCCTTTTGCCATCAATCTACGCCAGCAGCTTGCCTTGTGCCTGTTGCCTTTGCCCTGCAACTCGCCCTTACCATTTGCCATTGACCCATGCCAGCAGCTTGCCTTGTGCCTGTCGCCCTCGCCCTGCAATGTTTGCCTTTTGCCTTTTGCCGTCAACCCACACCAGCAGCTTGCTTTGTGCCTGCCTACATTGTCCCTTTGTGCCATGCTTGTGTGATTGACTAAAGGAACACTTGAATGAACAAACCAATGAATGCATGCTTCAGAATGAAGGGCCACATGACTAAATGGCTGCTTGACCAGTGTCCAGGACAAAACACAGGCCTGAGTCACGACTCACCATCTTGAGCCTGAGTCATGCTGCATGCAGCTGTCACTGACAACAACAAGCAAGAGACCTGAGTCACGACGCAGCATATCTGAGGCTGAGTCATGGGTGTGAGCATGACTCAGGCTGAAAGATGCTGAATTGTGACTCAGGTCTCTTGCTTGTTTTTGTCAGTGGTAGATGCATACAGCAGGGATGGCTCTCCTGATCCTTGATAGTTAGTCATGTGGCCTTTCACTTGATGCATGCATTCATTGGTTGACTTGTTTGTTCAGTCACTCAGTCATGTGGCCCTCCATTCTGTATGCGTTCATTGAGTTAGTCATTTCCTCAGTCAGTCACTCATTCAACTTGATGACTCATTCAGTGCTTGTCATGTCATGGTCCATTGGTTCTTTCATTTAGTCATTCATTCAGTTCACCTCTTCTCATTCACTTCACCTCTTCTTATTCAGTCTTGTTCTGCAGATGACTCAGGCGCGAAGAGGAAGTACAGGGAGCTGAAGCGACTGCCTGCAGACATCAGGGCTCAAGTTGCACTCCTCAAGGTACATTAAACAAATTACACATGCACCACCCCCCCACCCCAACCCCTCTGCCCCCCTTTCCCCGGGGGCGAGGCCAATCATGCAGCCTGTGCTAGGTAATATAAAACAGATTTTGGCAGCACTGCAGCAGTTCTGTCTGTTTATGGACAATGCCCTTCATATGCATGCCTGCTTGGCTAGTCAATCTGATGAGTCTGTATTCAGGATCTCGATGAGTCTTCTGCGTGTGGAACCAAGGTGTACAGCAAGACAAAGCATTCAGTTCAAGTCAGAGTTCCAATCTGAGTCTCAGCTGCTGTATCTTTTGTTGCAGGGCCACCCAGCAACCCAGAGCCCTGTTGAGGGGGTGAATCAGGGGCCAGGCCGGAACAGCCCCATGCCTGACTTGCTGGCTGCTGGAGGTATGCCCTTGGGGTTGGGGGTGCAGCCAGGGGGTCCCCTGGGCCCCATGTCACCCTCCATGGCAGCCAGGGCACTTGACAAGCCAGCCCCTGCCCTGCCACCTGAAGGTAACTCCTCTTCTTCAAATCTGCCTGAATGAGTTTGCTTTGCTTTTGTCATGATCAGGCGTGATAGCCCAAGGAGGATCTCACCATCTATGACAGCTAGGGCATCTGACCTAACTCATTTAGGGTTTAGGCCACATGAGTGGGGTCCATGTAGTCCAAACCATGAACCAGCCTGTGCCCTGCCCCCCCCCCTTCTCCCGCCCCATTCCTCCTCTGCTCCTAGTGAACAGTGGCCTCCTGCACAGCACAAACAGTGCCTTCACTGTACAGCTTGTGGCGTTTCTGGTCATCAGGTCTATCCTGCAGTCAGCAAAAGGAGTCTGCCCTTTGCATGACCACACACTTGCAATGCTGATGACATTCCTGGTTTGCATGAAAAGCCTGTACAGACGTGTCGGTCTGATAGCTTGCACTGACCCTCACCTGGGGTTTATTAGTGTTCACCTGTGCTTTAATTTGCATTTGCCCATGCTTGTTTACATGTTTGCTGCAGTTGCTCGCTTGGTGAAGGACGTGTTTGAGTCGGCAGCAGGCATAGATGCTGTGGGAGCGGTTTCAGACTACCTGCGAAGCCAGAGAGTGACCAGCCTACCAGACCTGCAGGTAATTGTCATTATTGCCATTGGAGTCAAACTGCGACTCTTGATTTTCACCTGTTGTTGTCACTGAGGTCGAAATGTTTTCCCCTGTTGGAGTTGTACAATCCTTCTCTCTGTAGCTGCAGCGCAGTCGTGAGTTTTGCTTCATCAAGCAGATGCTCCGCACCATTGCATCTTTCAGATGATTCCTAATGGGCTTGATTATGTTCGTATTTATAATTTGATTATTTGTATTTTATAGTATATTTGCTGCTGTGTGCTTATTTGCATGTGCAGTGGCTACAAATACAGGCAGTTTGCTGTGGTCTGCTTGGCAAATCAGGTCATGTCTGAAAGTATGTGCTCTAGGCCATTTTGTCAGGATGCCTGCTCTGACTCGTGTCATACCATCAGTCCACAATGTTCAACTGAGGAGTTGTACAATGCTGGGAAGACGAATCCTTTTTATTTTGAATGCAGTGGCTGCAGCTGGACTGTTTCTGTGCTGTATTGCAGATTCTGGGGCTGCCTCTATCCGTATAACTATAGGTCACTGTGTATAAACTCTAAACCCTACACCACACCCATAGATAACGTGTGTGCTTTGGTTGCAGTGGCTGCAGCTGGATTGGCTTTGCGCTGCACTGGAGCCTCGGGGGCTGCCTCTATGCAAACCCTAAACCCTGAAACATACATGTGAACCCATACTCTGAGCCCTAAAATGTGTGCTTGGTTGCAGTGGCTGCAGCTGGAGCCTCAGGGGTTGCCTCTATGCAAACTCTAAACCCTAAAACATACATGTGAAACCATCCTCCAAGCCCCAACATGTGTACTTTGGTTGCAGTGGCTGCAGCTGGATTGGCTGTGTGCTGCACTGGAGCCTCAGGGGTTGCCTCCTCTTCTTCTGAACAAGTTCTTGTCGCTGGCTAAGCAGCGGATTTAGCAACAGTGGACTACCAACTACGAGAGAGCACCGGGTCAGATACAATGACCATTCACAGGCTGTAGACATGATGGGATTAGATATGATGGCCATTCACAGACTATGCAGTCTGGAAATAGGTATGATGGGATTAGATACAATGGCCATGCACACACAGGCTGTAGACATGATGGGGTTACATATGATGGCCATGAGCAGGCTGTACACGTGATGGGATTAGACATGATAGCCATGCACAGACTGTAAACAAGATGGGATTAGATATGATGGCCATGCACAGACTTCACAGTCTGGAAACAGATAAGAAGTGATTAGAAATGATGGCCATGCACAGATTGCACAGACACCATTGAGCTGCGATTTGGACACAAGAGATGACGTATTATGTTTGGCAACAGGTCATGAAGCCAGATGCAGTGTCAAGCTGTATTTGTTCACACTTTAAAGTTCTTGGTGCATGGCAGATCTGACACTTTATTGTTTGTATGGAGGAATTAGACGTTGTCCTTCAAAACAAGGCAGTTCAGAACAAAAGTCATGTCTAGAAGTCATGTATAAAAGTCATTATTGAGTCCGATCCCAACACTTGATGCCTTTCCCACTTGCGCGGGGTTCAATAGACATCCGATTCCAGACAGTGTTTTCCAGAACTGCAGACAAAGCAGCAGCTTCAATCAAAGCTACTAAGCCAGGTACATGCACATCAGTGGCCTTAGTCTGATGCACGGGCTTGTCGCCCATAACTTTGCCTTGTGAATCAAGCATCAATGTACTGTTGTAAGGGGACACATACTTCAGATGGTTCTTGCCTACCATGTGCGCAAGGTTCCACAGCTCAGGGGTAAAGACCTGTTGTCCTTGCGCAACTGGAAAGATTTCAACTATGGACCCAGAAATGGGCAAAAACACAAGATTCATCAAATCCGAGCCTGTGACGCCGACTAACACTGCTGCGTCAGAAACAGCCTCCAACTGCTGTTGGAACGTCAAATTGCCAAATGTGACTATGCTAACATTATACCCTCTGCTTTGCAGAGCAGCATGCAAATCTGCAACATTGCCAAGTGCACGGCTCTCGTTAGGTTTTCTGACCGCGATGACAATTCGCCTAGGGTTTGCACGCTGCTCTGGATCTATACCGTAGTGCTGCTTCACAGCCCAAGTGAGCTCTAAAAAATTGCAGTCTAGGGTTTTATCTAGTTCGTACTTGTGAATATCAAATGGAAACCCTACGGGCAAAGAGAAAGTGATTTTGTCAAACAGAGTGACAGGAGGTAACTCTGGAAGGAAATGCAGCTGGCCAAAAGCCCTAGCCAACCCTATACCATAGGGACCCATACATTTTGATGGGTTAGGACAGTCTGACACTATGTTCAGATCGCCCATCTCAATCCCATGCTTCTTCATCCAGACATATATATGGTAGAAATGGATATTCAGCTGGTGGGTTGGGTTAGGCCCAGACAGCATCCCCAACAACAAAGTCGATCCCTGCAGGTGCAGTGCTTTCTCATTGGTGGTCTGCTCCAATGAAGCTTCAACTCTGCTATCTATCAATTCACTCTTTTGTAGACACCACGGCCTTCCAAAGTCTGCAGCCAGCGGCCAGAAGATAGCTGCACAGCCTGTTGCGTTATCAGCTTCCCATGTGCTAGGCAGAAACTCTAGTGCCTCTGCGCTGGGATTTTGGTAAAAACAGGTGAAATTGTCGGTGATCTCTGTGAAATTCGCCGCAGGACAGCCAATTTCAGCCATTATTTTTGCATCGTTAAAGTATACCACATCAGCCACTGGTTCTGCTTGGTGGGAGATTTGGAGCTGCTCTGCGGCCACTGCAGCTTGGCGGGAAAGTTCTTTTGCCAACTCAGCTTGGCGAAAAATCTCGTTTGTGTCTAGGGGCTCTGCTATGTCTGTCTCAGTGCTGCCTGAAGCAAGCTTGGCATCAACAGCGTGAAAGATGTCTGAAGTTGTTGGTTCCCTGGGCTGAGCCTTTGGCTCTGAAGCTGTGTCCACAGTGCTATCTGAGGACTTGACATCAAGCTTGCTGATCTGTGCGTCAGCGTAGCTTGCTGCCGAGAGCTGCTTGCTGTCGCTGGTGAGCAGCTCTGTCACTGCTAGCAAGCACACTGCAAGCACGGCAGCAGCAGCAAACAGCTTGAGCACCCCAGGCTTGTTGACCTGTCGCTGGAAGACCCTGACAGGCCTGGGCATAGATTCAAGGGCCTGTCCTGTCACCCCGGCGTGCAGAGCTCATGTACAGCAGCAGCTCGCCGGCTCAAGTGAAGTGTGCCTACAGGATACAGCCAGCAGGCGAACATCTTTCAACTGACACCTGACAAAACCACCAATAGCAATGGTAGCATAGTAGCCAAAGCTCATCGAAGCCCGCTCAAGTATGGCTGATACCTGAGGCACGACGTGATGGGAGGGACTCCGCTCAAAATCCCGGTCTGAATTATTTAGCTTGCCCTGTAGTCCATTACACAGAAGGCTGGCGAAACCACCGGAGAGTAACAAGCGAACCAAGCAATCATGTCTGTCTGCAAGGGACAAACCTGAACGATGGTCGAGCTGACTATCCAAGCCTTTCTTGCTGCGACGCGAGGCGTACTATGGCCTACGCGAGCACGCTGGAGCCTGTGTCCTGTCGTGCGCGCCCTTGCCGCAGGAGAGCTCTGTTTAGGAGATCAACCGTCTATCTCTGGTGACATGCAAGCACGTGAGTTGACGCACCGCTGAGCTGGCGTTCCGTGCACATCAGCTGGTTGTGCCTGCTGCAACAAACATGAAACATTGGGGGTGGTGCAGGCTGACTGGCTGCCAAGCGTTTCTGGCGCCTCATCAATGCCTGAGCGTTAAAGTCATAGCGAAAGGTATTTGTCTTCTGTATACAGTAGTTTCTGATATGCTGTG
>JAABUK010013550.1_pt1 | contig 10154 bp, 14 predicted proteins | sample 5559141 | NCBI WGS metagenome assembly JAABUK01 (sample SAMN10711869, study PRJNA513367) | rock metagenome | isolation source: Antarctica rocks | place: Antarctica: Victoria Land, Pudding Butte nord | collected 2016-01-03 | reverse complement strand
AACATCTGACATACACCACATGCCGACGAATCTGCAACAAGTTGATCCTGTTCAGTCAGGGAGCTACAAGGCATTCATGCAGCAGCACAGTGATGCAAGCATATGATAAGCGGCAATTTGGTAAAGACATTGGACTCCAGCCTTTGCACCTGCGCTGTGAGACTGCAGCTGTGATGTGGCTCTGATCAGCGTTTGCCATTCTCCAGAAGGAGCTTTCTTGACAAATGCAGAGTTGCATTGTGCAGATTTCAAAACGCTCACAGGCTGGCCTGTGGCTGCCATGCTGGTGTCCATGCTTGTGGAGCTTGCAAATCTGACACTGCACGCCCAGCGCAAGCACACTCAGGTTGAACGACAAGATTGAGTGGCAACTATAGCGGTGGCACAAGCAACACCGTGATGATGCAATGTGTACTTGTTTGAGCTTGCGTGACAGAGGTTAAAATGCAAATTCTATGTTGGACTCTGTCTTGTGCTGACCTGGTCCGTACCTCTTGCTTGGCGCAGGCGCTAACAAGTCTTGCAACTCCTTCAGAGGTCTTCTCAAGATCACAGACACCAAAGCAAGCCAGTCAGCCTGCCCGTGCTTCCGCTTTGGAAATCTGTCGAATGAGGCAAACGTTTGTGAAGCTACAAAGGCGAAGCTGAGCGCGGTATTCCCGCCTATACCTTCCTTGTAGTGCACCGGTCAAGGGCCCAGTTGCTAAGCTCCCCTCGTGCCTAAAATCTGCTTCGGCAAACATATTGCGAAGCAACTGCTCGTCAAAGAGCAGCTGCTGCCGACGAAGGTAAGCCAAAACGGCCTCAACAGACACACGCTGAACCTTGACATCTCCTACAAGTTGCATCAAGTCGGGAACAACGATCTGCCGTAGCTGGTCCGCAGCAGTCTGACCCATCAGCAATGGCAGGTTTCAAAGAATCAAGAAGTTACCGTTTTGTACAGAGTGCGAACAACAGGCTGTTCGGAACAGTGGCAGCCCAAAGCTATTATATTGCTTTAACTTAAATCGAAGACACCAGGAAAACGCTTTAGATTCTTAAGTGCTGTTCGCCCGGCGAGAAGACTTCCGGCTCATTGCATGAAATCTTCTAGAGGACAACAGCAGCAGCGCCGGTCAGAGGCTGTTGTCACGAGGTACAGTCTGTACGTCTTGCTAGAGAAACTGCTGAGTACCCAACCTACACCCTTGCTTTGTGCTTGCAATTACACGTACAAGGGTCTGCTTCGAACGGATGCAAACAGTGCAGGGTCTGCACCACTAAGGTTACAATTTTGGCCATGAAATTCACAACTGACACCATCCTAAAGGATCTCTACGCGAAGCTCAAGAACCACCCAGAAGATGGGGCTACAGCGACAGAAGGAAACATACGCCTGCTGCAGCATAACGACATGTCATCCTTCATAAGCTTGTATCGTGAGGAAGGCAAGCTTTGGGCGCAGATTAGGATCGGCTACATCTACAAGCCCTATCCTGCCTACCCGCGCAAAGACCTCCGTGACTTCATGAACCGAGGGGAGCACAACCCCCTGAAATTGCCATCAGGACAAAAAATTGACCTAGCCGGTTGTTTTGTGAACCCTGCCCACGATGAGAACCATCGGTGGGGCTTTGACGTGATTGTGGACGACTGTGGGTTCGAAGATGGCGCAGAGTTGTTTGACTATCTTCTGACTGCAGCATACTAGGTGCCATCCTGTCCTTGATAGCTTTAAAGTTTTCATGCTCTGTTCAACACAGCTTCAGAAAATGCTAATGTTGCACAACTCTGCATCTTGGAATCCTGAGGCAAATGAGTGCTACGCAATCAACCGCAATGCCAAAGACAGTGATAGGACTGGTCTAGCCTGTTTACAATGCTGATTCAATTGAAAATGCTGATCCCACTTGAGTTTATTCATTATTGGATTCATGCATACTGCTGACAGTGCACATCCACCCTTGCAAGCTGCTGTAAACAGTAAATCCTGTCAGTGATCCTGTGCCATCTTCTTGGTACCATGGTGCAATGGTGTCAATAAAGCAAGCTCGTGTTAAAACGACAGGACAAGCAAACAGTCGCAACCTTCAATGACCAATCCAGACTAGGCAAATTGGGGTACCTTAAGCCTGTATGCAAAAGTACATAGAACCACACCTTTTCTGTTGGATAGCCAATCACAATGTGCCGCACTGCATATGGCTTAGCTTGGACTTTGTACAGGTAGGATCACTGTCAGCAGCATGATGTGACAGCTGCGTCATCTGCAGTGAATATTCCTGTCTCCTTGTGCATGTGCTTGAGCCAAGCACAACTGGGGACACTATATAGTACAGCACCAGAGCCCTTCGTCTGGCCTCCCAACATGCTGAGCTTGTTCAACAATGGCATCAATCTGTGCCTCATACTGCAGACAAACCCACAGAGCCATGTTTGTAAGCATCGCATCATACCAAGTCGATTTGCTGACATTTGCATGCCCACTCATGTTGTGTCATTCATGCTGCTTTACTGTAGACAGCAGGCAGTAACAGAGCAAAGGTAAAACGTGAGTCAGTATGTATATTTGCCTACAGAATGCATGATGAAGCTTGAAAATAGTTGCCACACAGCCTGGCAATTTTATTAAAGAGCTAGATGTACTGTACAAGGCATGCATGGCTGGCACAGAAAGCTAGTTTAATGACAAGATCTTCCATGAGGAACTGCTCAGTCATTCAACTGCCAAAAAATATGCATTGTCTCTTGCTTCTGCCCTTTGTCTTTTTGAGCATGCAGGAGCAGGCCATTTTGCTGACAGTCATCCAAGATCAGCATAATTACCTTGGCCACAGGCAGGGTTCCTTGCATTAAGTAGTCATTCATCTGTAGCGAGCCAGGTGGAAGACCTGCATTGCCAATCATCTTTGTGATCATCTGTCTCTTCATTGCAGCTACAACTACAATATGGCACAGCACTTGCTTGACAACCTGCACTTAGGTCCCTAGCTTTGCTCTATTAGGGCATCAACTGGAACATAGTTGAAACTGCTGCTTTCTGGTGCCACACTCACTCCTGTTTCTTGCTTCTATCACAGTGGGGCTTGTGCAGGTATGTGCTCCCAAGTTTTGCATTGCATGCTCCCAGGTAGGTGCTCCCATATCTGACATGCATATTTGCACTCCCAAGGTTGCCAATATGCATGTCAGTTAACTACAGAGCACACATACAAAGACACAGAGTCAATAGCATACATCAAACGAGAGTGTGAGAGTGCTGACAGCGTTTAAAATCTTTGGCATTGCAGTCACCTTGCAGAAACCAAGGGTGCTGTTTGATGTCTGTCATGCTCATTCTGGCCTTAGGGTCCGGCACCAGAATCCCCTTCAACAACCCTAAGCAGTTTGGGGACACTGGGATATCTGCTGGGACTGGGTAGTCCCCTTTGACCACCTTTTGGGCAAAGCTGGGATCCTTGGCTTGAAAGGGATGCTGTCCATACAGCATGGCATACAGTATGATTCCACATGACCAGATATCGGCTTTCTGCATGACATGCACAGCATTGTCATTGTTTCGGTGTCACTCCTATAACAAGCCAAAAAAAAAGCAGCTCGTTGCATGGTACAAGGGCAGGGCAGGGCAGGGCAGGGCAGGGCAGGGCAGGGCAGGGCACTCCAAACAACCAGCAACAGGTACCTTGGCATCGTACTTGTTGTCTCCCAGAATGACTTCAGGGGCCATATAGACTGGAGTCCCCACCCCAGTCTTTGCACTGGAGTTCATTTCATGCTTGGAATAGCCAAAGTCAGCAATCTTCAGCAGCGGGCGCTTGCCACCGTGCCTGTCTAGCAACAGGTTTTCCAGCTTGAGGTCTCTGTTGGCTACGCCCTGCATGACATTAGCATGAGTAGGCATGCACCACGCTCCAGGCTGCTGCCTTGGAAAGCTCCTGTTACAACTGCTGAAAACCATAAACTCTTCTTTTCTTGCTATGCACCATGCTGGGTTCCTGCTGCTGTGCCATGTGAACCGCTTTTCAGCAAGGTGCCACTTTGTCTTGCCATCTCAGAATCTGAGGTGTGCAAAAGCATGACCACATTTCTGAGCATGTTTGGGTCTTTCACACAGCAATCAGAGCAGTCAGAGACCAGTCACTGAGCTTGGAAATCATGCCTGTAGGTGACACCCTTTGCCAGGTATGCAGCTTCTAGGCGGTGTTGAAGACCTTGCACCTGCCTGACGCATGTTCCAGTCACTGAGAATACTACTTATTCCTGTTACTGGTATACAGATACTAGAAACCATCTTATGCTTACTGTCGCACATTTTATGTTGACATTGTTATGAGCTCGATCATCAAGTATGTGACACCATTCTTGCTGTTGTGACTGTCAATGTTGTTGTCAATTTGTTATGACTGGTGTTACTAGTACAACTGCATCATCATTGGTGAAGGTACAGCAGTTCAGGGTTGATTGGGCACCTTTCTGTGGCAGTAGTCCAAGCCTAGGATGAGCTGCTGGAAAATCCAGCGTGCCTGCACTTCTGCCAGTTTTCCAAAGGAGTTGGGTCCCAGGGTGTAAGCAAACAGGTCCCCCCCTTGCGCAAACTCCATGCTGATCGCAAGGTACTCCCTTGTCAGAAACACCTGCATACATAGTAATAATCATTATGACAACAACAATAAAAATTATAAAGACAGCAACAATAGTGAAGAAAATAGTAACAATCATGATTAAAAGGTTTTCCAGCTTATGATATATGGCAGAGCTGTATGCCAACAATGGTCATTTCAAGGCTGCTTCTGTCACTTTGTCTGTGTGTGCATGCGTCTGCTTCTTGTGCAGATTCCAGGCACAATTTGAATTTTAGATAAATGTTGAATATTTCATGTATGCTGTAGCAGAACTGAGTACTGTGTCTGGGACAACACTGCAATGCAAAGGTAACAAACATCTAGAGCGTTGAAAAAGGTTGTGAATCCAATTGTGCAGCAGCGCGTCTGTCTAATGGTCGATCCATGAACAATACACTTTCCTCCTTGTGCAACCTGTAGACTGAGTGTGAAATACTCTCTTGTCAGAGTAATCTATCATGTAAGCACTGACAGGTCTCTGTGGGTGCGTCTGTCTGTGACATATGTCTATCAGGCTGTGTGTCTGTACGCCAAGAAGTTCCCACAAGGGTCCTTATGCAAAATGTTTGAGTGCACAGGCACAAATGCTTTCGTCAGAAACAGCTGCAGCAACAATGAAGGCTCCAGACAATCTTTTAATGCAATGTACATGGAGTCGTCAAAGGTGTTGTATCCATGCAAAGTGCACAAGACATGCTTGTCACAATCATCTGCACCAATACAGTGAGTCAGACTGTCTGTGTGTCTGTCTGTATGACTGTGCCTTTCTAATGTTATTGTCTGTCAGTTAATCATATACAGCGATCTGTCTGAGAGTAGTCAAAAATTTAGGGTACTGTCGGTCAGTAAAACATTAGAGCAATTTAGCGCGCTGAGGGACAAGGGGACTGATTGCATTTGTCGATTGCCATCTGTCGACAATGCGATGAGAGCCTGGAAAGCTGGGCAAAGCGTGGTGAGTGTGTGAGATGTGAGAGTGACTTTCTTCATCTCACAAAGTCAATGTCATATCCCACGCACTCACCATGCTTTGCCCAGCCTCCCAGGCTCTCATCACATTGTCGAGAGAGAGGAGCTAGCCTCACACAGAAGGCAAGAGGTACAAGACAGTGTCTGTGTATGGTATGGAATGATGTTGCATTCGCGTGCAGTTTTTGATGGCTGCTGAGCACAATCAAATGCAAGCACAAACAACATTCTTGTCAACACTGCCTTGCTTTGTAATTGACGCAGAGTTCAATTTATCAATCATCGTATCATTACACATGATTGTCATATATGCTTGTTGTACATGATTGTATGTAACTATACATGATTATCAGTGCAATATATATAGAAGTGTGACATACCTCCCTGATGGAGACTATCAAAGGATGCCGCAGGAGGCTCTGATTCTGGATCTCCCTCTTCACGTATGTCTTGTAGTTCTTGATCTGGAGAGTAACAAGTACATTGCTTGCCACCAACATGATGGTGTTGCGACATGTAAGATAATGTACATGTGTACTTCCAGAACAGCTACTTGCATACTATAGGGTAAGCTGTGCTCTGCTTGACATCATGATGATGCAGGTGCAGCAGTTAACAGATGATGCGTTTTGGGTCTGTGATGCATGAGAAGCCATGGCATATGTGCATCAACACCTGATGTGCACAGGAATGACACGCACAGCTGGAAGAGCAGTGACTGCTTACAAAGTCCCCTCTAGGTAGCATTTTGATCGCAACTTCGCTGGGTGGCACCGTCCTGATGTCCAGCGCCTTGACAACCATACCAAAGGTGCCATGTCCAAGCTCAGCAAGCTGCATTGAGCAAGATCGTGTGATGTGCTGTAACAGCTTTACAGTTTGCTGCTGGGGTGCAGCAGGCAGCAACTACACTGGCACCTGTACGTAGTGCTTTGGCCCGTTCAGCAGAGGCCTTGATGCTTGCCCTTTCTGCATTCGCAGAGCAGAAAGCTATGCTACCTCCAGCTGCGCGGCAGGTCAGACCTCTAACAGTCAGCCCTGCTACAGCTCGACTCACGCATCCAACATACGTTCGTCAAAACAACACCGAGTGGTAATATGGCGAGGCAACGCCATGCTGTCCCAGCAGTGTCAGTTTTTTAAACGGTGTATGTAGTTGTCTTCCGCAGTCTTGTCCATGGCGACTTCTGCAGCAATCCGCGTGTGTGCACAAATGACTAAAAGCTATATATATTATGATGACTCAGGGTTGGCTTTAGATTACACATGGTACCGCCTTGGTGTTTTCTTGACAAAGTTTATCTGAGATCCAATCTATCAAGGTAACGGTAAGCTCTACTGGTTCCTTTTTCTCGACGATTCACTAGCTAATTACCAAACACAAACCTCCCGGCGCACTGGCCTAGTGTAGCAATGTAAAGGGCATGGCAGGTATCAGGGTTCAGCATACACTGCCAGCAAAGTAAACATAAGACAAATTAGTCCTCCACTACGGTGTTTTTGGTGGAGCGTACTGATATCTCCAGAAAATCTACTGCACAAGCGCGACTATATACTGTACAAGCTTGCAAATTATATCTGCCTACACCGGACACAAATGTTGCAGTACAGAAATGTGACTGCCTTGGCAATGCACTACGTTGTCTCACTCGGGATAAGTCCATTCCTTGGGACCTGTTTTCTTGGAAAGTGCTGCGAGCTGAACAAGGCTGCAAACCAATTGGGCACCTTCAAGGCACAAGTCGTGCCCCACACGCTTCTTGTAGCAGCAGGTGACTTGTCTTTCATGTCGCAGCACCCTTCAGTCATCAGGTATGCATCATAGCATTCACAGCTCGTGATTCACTTGTGGGATCATACTTCGCTTGTTGACTCATGCTGCCCTTCAGCCTGCTTGACCACTGTCTTCCCCTTCCCGCCATAAAGCTGCAAGGGTGAGTCAGCATCTTGCTGTCTGCTCAGCCCAGTCACTGATGGCGCTTCAGACTCCAGATCTGCTGTGAAGTGCTGCTCTTCTTCATTAGTCAGCCAGGGAAGCAGGCTGACTAACCAGGGGGCATGTGCGCCGTACAGAGGGCCGGCCATGAGCCCAGCAGCAAGGCCTCCAACACATTCTGCGTCATAACATAAGAAATAATGTACGCAGTACATCCATACCACCATAGTGGCGTTGGAGAATAGAGATGTTGCATGCAATACATGTCACCATGATGGCATTGCAAAATAGAGACATCACACCAGGACTGGTGCAGGCTTTTGAATTTGTCTGTACTGCTGTGTCATGAAGTTTTGTTATGTGTTTGTGGGCTAAAAGCGAGCAGGGATGAAGCCTCAGTACCTTGCACCCTGAAATCTTTGAAGCCTGGTTGGCCAGTCTGGTCATGACACCAGCAGTACCACAATATGAAACAATGAAAAAGGTATTTGATCAGACTTGCCTGATCACTGCTGAATGTTGACTGGTGTCTTACATGAATGCTGCAATACATGCCACAGTAGAAAGCCAGAACACACACATTCTCAAATCAGCAACACTGTTATCTAATACAAGTGTACAGAAAGAGATGCATGTGCATACCTGCAATGACATACAGCCAGACCTTGTCCCAGTGGCAGTGGAAGACAATGGCAGGGCCTAGAGCACGAGCTGGGTTGATTGCTGTGCCGGTGTAATTCAGACCTGCAAAACTGATGCACGCTTTGTGCTGATGACACATGCTTCTGATCACAAATGCGTGCATCACAGCTTGGTCAGCCAGCATTGCTTGCACTGTGGATGAATTTGCGCAGGTGGATCGTGCACATTCAAGTGGCAGGGCAGGGCAGGGCAGGGCAAGGCAGGGCAGGGCAGGGCAGGGCAGGGCAGGGCAGAGCCAAGGCCAAGGCAACAGGCAATGGGCTGACCAGCAAAGACCATAGCGAGGAGGGAGAGCCCAATAGCAAGGGGACCCATAGCACCAAAGGAGGGGTCCCCAATGGCCACTGCATACACGACTGACACCAGCACAAAAGTCATGACGGCCTCCCAGCCAAACAGCATGCCTGCATGTCATTTCCACAGTGCTAGTGAATATCTGTGGGATCAATGTTTTGCACATGCCAGAGGAATACCAGAGGAAGAGAAATTTCACGGAAAAGCATGCGAAGTTTCTTTTCCTCTGGCATTCCTCTGGCCCACACACTCTCTCTCCCTTCCCTTCACCAATCCATGTTACACGGACAGTAATGTGCAGGTGCTTTTGCATGTACATACTACTTCTGATGTGCTAATTTGGAGACCGGTGTCAAACTTGCATGGACGCTCTGGTTACGACACTTGTAACTTGCATACACCATCGTCTGAAGCTGCATTGTGCAAAGTGTTAAGGCAGCTCCAAACACTGATGAAAGCAATTTGATAACGTCATGAGCAAAGCATTTCTTCATACTTAAGACCAGATAGCAAAACAGAGGTATATTGGGCAACATGCACTAGCCCAAGGGACAGGAATTTAGTGTCAGACTTGCACACAAGCACGCTGGATGCTGAGCACACCCTTGGAAGCACGCCTACAGCAAGCCAGTAACACAAGCGCTGCAGGGTTCAAGCAATCATAATGTTGTTGCTGGTTGCTCAGCCATTATGCGCTTAACCAGCCATGTTGATTCATCAAAACCGTGCACATGCACATGCACTATGGCTTTCTTTTCATTCCTATCGAAACAGCAAAAGCACTGTAGATTTCTACTTCATTGGCAGTGTATCAATACCCATAAAGCAAGATTTGGAAGCCCTGCACTGTTAGTGCAGTGACAGCTGCAGCAAGGAGGGCTCACCTAGAGAAACGCCAGGAGCTGTAGTGAAACAGCCTGTGCCGTGATTACCCATACCCACATAGGACCCAGGCACAAGTCCAGCCTGCAGCATCAGGTAACAATATGTCCTTATATTTGAAGGCATTGATACATGCAATATGGGTTTGCAAGATCTTACGTTTGGATATGGAGCACAGCCAAAGCATTGTAGTGTCTCTCTCTCGGTCTCTGCAGTATGTCGTGAACTGATGGCTCAAACTGAGAGCGCATTTAACATGTGGGTGCATGGTCTGCAAATGGGACTGTAATGGGTAGGTTGCAGGTGTTTTCTGGGGCAAACTTACAATCATCAAAGTGCCTAAGCAGGCGCCAGAAATCTGGAAGATGATGAATGCCAAGCCTTTGACGATAGAAATATGCCCGGTCAGCATTGCTGCCAAGGTGACAGCAGGGTTGACATGGCCTCCCGAGATGTTGGCTGTGATGTACACTGCAAGCACAACGTTGTCGGGGGGGGGTTGGGCATCAGTCATTTATGGTTTTTGAGGGCAAGTTTGCTCTGCTTCATTAGGCACGTAAGGCACGTTTGATAACAATCTATTCGAGGAATGTCAAATAAAGTACCTGAGAGGGCCAAAGCTATCCCGTTTCCCCTGCAGGCATACACATGTGCAACGGCCGATTTGGAACTGAAACAAAGATGGGTGAAGTCACGAACATATGACTTACCACGGGGCCCATGGAGCCGTTTGCTGTGGGCTGACGCTGGCTGTGGCTGCAAACGTA
>JAABUK010013548.1_pt1 | contig 10156 bp, 12 predicted proteins | sample 5559141 | NCBI WGS metagenome assembly JAABUK01 (sample SAMN10711869, study PRJNA513367) | rock metagenome | isolation source: Antarctica rocks | place: Antarctica: Victoria Land, Pudding Butte nord | collected 2016-01-03 | reverse complement strand
GCGATGCGCCGCAGCCGCCCCCTTGCGACGTCGCCCCGTGCGGAGCGCGGACTGACCGTCGTGGGGGCGGGGGCCGGTCGGACCGCCGACTGAGTCGCCACGGTCAGACCTCGACCTTCGCCAGGCGTACGTAGGTCAGGCCGAGGACGAGCACGACGGCGAGCATGATCACCGACGCGGCGCTGCCCAGTCCCAGCTGGAAGAAGGCAAAGGAGTGGTTGTAGATGTAGATAGAGGTCACCTGCGTCTGCTGCCCGGGTCCGCCGCGGGTGAGGAAGTAGATCAGCCCGAACACGCTGGCCGTCGTGATCGTGGTCAGCAGAAGGAACAAGAAGACCGGACCGCGGATCAGCGGCAGGGTGATGCGCCGGAACAGCTGCCGGGCGCCGGCTCCATCAATACGAGCAGCCTCGATGAGGTCGTCGGAAATACCCTCGATCGCCGCCTGGAACATAATCATCGCAAAGGCGATGCCCCGCCAGGTGTTCACCACGATCAGTGCGGCCATCGGGTGCTCTTGAAGCCAGGCCAGCGGTGCGAAGCCGACCATGCCCAAGCCACGGTTCACGGTGCCCAGCCGGCCCGGCGCCAGCATGCTGGCCCAGGCCAGCGACGCCACGACCTCCGGGACGACCATCGGTAGCAGGATGGCGCCGCCGAACGCACCTTTGGCCCGGACCGCCGACTTCGTCAGCAGCACCGCAGCCAGCATTCCCAACACAAACTGCCCGACGATCGCGGAGAAGAAGGTGAACTGTGCCGTGCGGCCCATGGACTGCAGGAAGTCCGACGAGGTCAACAGCTGCCGGTAGTTCTGCAAGCCGATGAATTTCGGGGTCTGCGCCCCGAATCCGATCAGCGTCTTGTTGGTGAGGCTGAGCCACAGCGCATAGCCGACGGGGCCTACGACGAACACGGCGATCAGCAGCAGCGACGGGCCGAGCAGGCCCACAATCATGCCGGTAGAGCCGCCACCCGGGCGCTTGGCGCGACGCGCCTTCGCCACTAGCTTGCCGTCTCCACCTGGTCCGGTCCCAGTAGCTCCTTCGCCTTCTGGGTGAACGATTTCGCCGCCGCACTGCCATCCATCTTGCCGGTCAGGATGCCTTCGGTCGCCTCACCGACGACCTGGGCGATCTGGTCCTGCCCGGGTCGGGGCGGGAAGCTGCGGCTGGAAGCGAGCTGCTTGCCGGCGTCGATCAGGGTCGTCTGCGAGCTGTACGGCTCGACGCTGTCGAGGTCGTTGCGAGGAGCCGCCGCACCCACCGCGACGAGCTGCTCAGCCATGGCCTTGCCGCTGCTGAGCCACTTGGCCAGCTCGACCGCGGCGTCGGCGTGCTTGGTTTTGGCGCTGACCTCGTAGGAGAACGCCACCGAGCTCACCGAGTACGGCTGGCTGGAATCCGACGGGTAGTCCCAGGTGGCAACCTTCTGGAGCAGGCCCGGAATCGGTGCCGCCCCCTCGGGCCCCCAGTCGTAGCGCCAGCCCCAGGTGCCCTGGGCAGCAACCGGCAGCGTCCCGGCGGGAAAAGCCTTGTACTTCGTGGGCTGCCACGGCTCAGGATTCAGCAAGGCCTCCACCGGCAGCAGCTTGTCCTTTGTCAGCTCGTCGTACAACTGGAAGGTCTTGGTCAAGCCGGCGCTCTCGATCACCCACTTCTTGCTCTTGGTGTTGTAGAGCTTGCTGCCGGTGCCGAGCATGACGTTGAGGAATCCCTCCCCGAACGTGCCGCCCCCCCAGGCGGTGCCGGCGGGCAGCACGATGGCCGGCTGGCCGGTCTTGGCGGTGATCTGCTGGAGGCGGGTGACGAGCTCCGGCCAGGTCGCCGGCTGGGTGGTCGCCACGCCGAGCTTGGTCAGGACGTCCTTGCGATAGAACAACGTCTGTGTGTTCGCCTCGTGCGGCAAGGCGTAGATCTTGCCGTCCGGCTGGACGATCTGGGCCCGGACCTCCGGATAGAAGGAGTTCCAGTCCGCCCACTTCTTGAGGTGCGGCGTGAGGTCGAGAAGGTAGCCGGCGCCGGCGAAGCCGGGCACGAAGCTCGCCCCGTAGTCGGCGACGTCTGGCGCCTGGCCGGCGTTGTACTGCTGGGTGATCTTGGTCTTGAACTGGTCGTCAGGCAGGATGTCGCGGATCAGCTTGACCTTGATCTTGCGGCCCTGCTTGCTCATCGCCGCCTCGAACTCCGGCAGCAGCTTGGCCGCCGCATCGGCCCGGGGCTTTTGGTATTCGAGCAGCGTGAGCGTCACCGGCCCCTTGGCATCCGACGAGCCGCCGCTCTTGCTCGAGCACGCTGACAGGCCCGCGCCCGCGGCCAGGACGGTGGCGAACAGCGCCACCGATCGTCGAAGAGCCATCCGGCACCCCTTCACCGCTCTGCGCTTCGCCCTGATCGACCCGACCGGCCGACCAACAAAGGCCTACGGACAACGCAGTCGCCGGGAACCTACACCTCGCCACATTGCCACGGCCAGGACGCGACACGCCCCACTGCGACGGCTCTACTCGTCGACGACGTGCATGGCGGACTCCTCTGCCGGCCGGCCTTCGTCGGTTTGCTGGCCGAGGCCCACGTCGGGCTCCTCCTCAGCCAATCGCATGTCCAGCGACTCGCCTTGACTGGCCTCGGCCGCGGTGGTGCCGAAGTCCTCCACGGCCAGATAAGGGTCCGACGCGCTGAGCCCGCCGTCGAGCGGCGGCGCCTCGGCGTCAAAGTCCCGCAGGGACTCCGGCGTCTCGACCATGTGGTCGGAATCGATGTAGCGGGTCGGCTCGCTGGAAGACTCGGTCATGCGCGGAGGTTACCCGGGCACCCACGACGGAGGGACTCCGCTTGCCCACCCCACTGCAGTACGGCACGGCGCGGGCCCGATGGGTGGTTGCCGCCACCGTGCTGGGGTCGGGCATGGCGGCACTGGACGCCACTGTCGTCGGCATCGCCTTGCCCACGATCGGCCGCGACTTCCGCGCCGGCCTGACCAGCCTGCAGTGGATCTCCAACGGGTACACCCTGGCCCTCGCCGGCCTGCTGCTGGCCGGCGGCGCACTCGGCGACCGCTATGGCCGGCGCCGGCTGTTCTCGGCCGGCGTCATTTGGTTCGCCCTGGCCTCCTTGCTGTGCGCGGTCGCGCCGAACGCGCCGGTGCTCATCGCCGCCCGGGTCCTCCAGGGCGTCGGCGGGGCCTTGCTCACGCCGGGCAGCCTGGCCATCCTTCAGGCGTCGTTCGCCGCCGGCGACCGGTCCAAGGCGATCGGCGCCTGGTCGGGGCTGGGCGGCGTGGCCACCGCAATCGGCCCGTTTCTCGGCGGCTACCTGATCAGCGCGGTGTCCTGGCGCCTGATCTTTGCCATCAACCTGCCACTGGCGGTGGCTGTACTGGTGATCACGGCACACCACGTGCCGGAGACCCGCGACCCGAATGCCGGGAAGCGGCTCGACGTCCTCGGCGCACTGCTAGCCGCGACCGGGCTGGCCGGCTTGACCTATGGGCTCACCGACGGGCCGTCCCGCGGGTGGCTGTCGGCCGCGACGCTGGGGCCGCTGCTCGCGGGCCTGGCAGTCCTCGCGGCTTTCGTTGCTGTCGAGCTGCGGTCGCCGGCGCCGATGCTGCCGCTGTCGGTCTTCAGGTCCGCGCAGTTCACCGCGGCCAATCTGGTCACCTTCGTGGTGTACGGCGCGCTGGGCGGCGCGCTGTTCCTCGTGCCGGTGCACCTGCAGCAGGTCGCCGGCTACTCACCCATCGGCGCCGGCACCGCGCTGCTGCCGGTCACGGCCCTGATGTTGGTTTTCTCCAGCCGATCCGGTGCGCTGGCCGCGCGGATCGGGCCGCGCCTGCAGATGTCGGTAGGGCCTGTGGTGGTCGCCGGGGGAATGGTGCTGCTGGCCCGGATCGACCGCTCGGGCGGCTACCTGACGCAGGTCCTGCCGGCGGTCCTCGTTCTCGGCGTCGGCCTGGCGATCACTGTGGCCCCGCTGACCTCGACCGCGCTGTCGGCCGCGCCGATGGAGCACGCCGGCGTGGCCTCCGCGGTCAACAACGACGTCGCGCGCACCGCGAGCCTGCTCGCCGTGGCGGTCCTGCCGCCGTTGGCCGGCCTGACCGGGGCGTCCTACCTCGACCCGGCGGCATTCGCCCACGGTTTCCGGATTGCCGTTGTCGTGGCTGGCGCCGTCTGCGTCGCCGGCGGTCTGCTCGCCGCCGCCTTGATCCGCAACCCGGCAACACCGGCTACCGGCGACCACCACGACCGGCACTGCGCGCTTGACGGGCCACCACTTCAGGCAGAAGCCCGCTGAGCGCCCAATCTGCGCCATGAGCATCAGCGACGAGAAGTACGTCCTGACGGCCACGTTCCGAAAGTCCGGCGAGCCGGTGACCACGACGACGTGGATCACCGCGCTGGACAGCGATCGCGTCGGCTTCTGGACGTCGTCCGCCGCCGGCAAGACCAAGCGGCTGCGCAACAACCCGCGCGTGACGATGCAGCCCTGCGACGCGCGCGATTCTTTAACACTCTGGGACATTTGCGTAAAGACCCGATTCCCTACGGCGACACCGGAGTCGTGATCACCCTCGACCGGTAGGGCTCAGGCCTCGATCACATGCAACCGCGCGTGGATCACGTGGCGCTGTTGCAGGGCGGCCCGCAACGCTCGATGCACGCCGTCTTCGAGATACAGCTCGCCCTGCCAGGACACGACGTGCGGAAACAGGTCGCCGTAGAACGTCGAGTCCTCAGCGAGCAGCCGGTCCAGGGCGAGCTCCCGCTTGGTGGTGATGAGGTCGGCCAGATGCACCGACCGCGGCGGGATCTGCGCCCACTGGCGCAGGGTGAGCTCGTGGGCCGGGTACGGCCTGCCCTCCTGCACCGCCTTGAAGACCACGGCTGCAGGTTAGCGACGCGGCACATACGGTTGCCTGATGCCGTCGTTGCTGTGGTTTCGTCGTGATCTGCGCCTCGGGGACAACCCGGCGCTGCAGGCTGCCGCTGCCGCCGACGACGAGGTGCTGCCCGTATTCGTCCTCGATGACGCGCTGCGCGCCCCCTCCGGTCTGCCCCGACTCGCTTTCCTTTACCGCTGCCTTCGGGCTCTGGACGCCTCGACCGGTGGGCGGCTGGTCATCGCGAACGGCCGGCCGGAGGAGGTCATACCCGCCGTCGCCGAGCAAGTGTCCGCCACGTCGGTGCACATCGCCGCGGACTTCGGCCCCTACGGTCGCCGGCGTGACGAGGCGGTCGAGCACGCGCTCGGCGCGGTGCCGCTGGTCCGCACCGGCTCGTCGTACGCGGTGGCGCCGGGTCGCGTTCGCAAGCCGGACGGAACACCGTTTCAGGTGTTCACGCCGTTCTCGCAGGCCTGGCGCGCACAAGGGTGGCGTCCGCCGGCAGCATCACCGGGCGCCGTGCGCTGGGCGACCGGCCTGGACAGCGCCGGCATCCCCGCCGACCCACCGCTGCCGGAGGAGGTCGCGCTGCCGCCCGCCGGCGAGGAGGCCGGTCTCGCCCGCTGGCGCGACTTCCGGGCCGCCGACGTCTCCGGCTACCGGGACCGGCGCAACTTCCCGGGCGCGGACCGGACGAGCCGGCTCTCGCCATACCTGAAGTGGGGGTGCGTGCACCCGCGGACCCTATTGGGCGACCTGGCCGACGCGACCGATGCCGGCGCCTCGACCTTCCAAAACGAGCTGGCCTGGCGGGAGTTCTACGCCGACGTGCTCTGGCACCGACCCGACTCAGCGCGGCAGTCGCTGCGGCCGGCGATGCGCGGCATGCGCACCGACAGCGGCCCTGCCGCCGAGGAGCGGCTGGCCGCGTGGCAGCAGGGGCGCACCGGCTACCCGATCGTCGATGCGGGCATGCGACAGCTGCAGCGCGAGGGCTGGATGCACAACCGGCTGCGCATGATCGTCGCCTCGTTCCTGGTCAAGGACCTGCATCTGGACTGGCAGCTCGGATCGCGCTACTTCATGGGCCACCTGGTCGACGGCGACCTAGCCTCGAACAACCACGGCTGGCAGTGGGTGGCCGGCACGGGCACCGACGCCGCACCGTTCCACCGGATCTTCAACCCACTGCTGCAGGCCAACCGCTTCGACCCCGACGGTGACTACGTCCGCCGCTACGTCCCCGAGCTGGAGCACGTGCCCGGAGCGGCAGTGCACGAGCCGTGGAATCTGCCGGGCGGGGTGCCGGCGGGCTACCCGGCCCGGATCGTGGACCACGCAGTTGAGCGGGCCGAGGCGCTGCGCCGGCTCGCCGAGGTCAGCGGGTAGCCCGCAGCGACCAACTGCCCTGCCAGGACTCCTCCGGCTGGAGCACGACGAGGTCGCGCCGCGAGTTGAGCGCATCCGGCGGGCAGGTCATCGGCTCGATCGCGACCGACCGGCGCCGGCGTGTTCCCGGCAGCGTGTCGCCGGTGAACACCTGCAGCCAGCCGAACGCGGCGTCGACAGTCAACGCGACCCCGCGCTCGCCGGCCGAGATGCGCGCGCCGGTGACGCCGCCCGTGAAAGCCGTGTCCAGCACGGCGGTCCCGATGCGCCGGCCGGCGCGGTAGTTGACGTCGGTGCCGGCCACGCGATACCCCCCCACCGGCAGGCCGCGCTCGTCGGTGCGTAGCGCGGTCTCGGCGGCCAGCTGCAGCTCCAGGTCGTCGACGTCGGCGCCGTCCACCATCAGGTACGGGTGGACGCCCAGCCCGAACGGCGTCGCTGCCGGCCCGTTGTTGAGCGCCGTATGCTGCACGCACAGGCCGTCGCCAGACACCCGCCACTGCGTGGTCAGCAGCAGCGAGCCGGGGTAGCCCGGCTGCGGGTCCACCTGACAGTTCACCGTGACCGAGTCGGCGGTGCGCTCGCTGAGGGTCCAGGTCCGCCAGCGGGTCAGGCCGTGGATCGCGTTGCCGGCCATCGGCTCGGACAGGGCCAGCTGCTGGTCGGCGCCGTCCCACGACCACTTCCCGTCCCGCACCCGGTTGGGCCATGGCGCCAGCACCTGGCCGGCGCCGCCGGCACACCGCTCCGCGGCGCCGTAGCCATCGACGATCGGCCGTCCGCCGTCGGTGCACGAGCGCAGACCGCCGCCGACCTCGACCACGACCGCCTCGTAGTCCCCGCCGTGGAGCGTCCACTGCTCCCCGGACGGCTGGCGCGGCATGGCGCTCACCCTAGTGACGGATAACGCGCCGTTGCCGAGGTAGCAGAACTGCTACCTTGACGACATGGACTCGATCCCACAGAAGGAACTGCGCAACCGGGTCGGCGAGGTGCTGCGGCGGGTGGAGGCCGGCGAGACCCTGACCGTAACGGTGGCCGGTCGTCCCGTCGCCGAGCTGTCCCCGGCGGCTCGGCGCCGCTGGGTCAGCGGCGAGGCGCTCGCAGCGGTGTGGGCCGGGCCTGCGCCACGCAGTCTCGACGACGACTTTGGTCTGCTGAGGGCGGCCATTGCCGATCCCTTCGTCAGTTGAGGGTCCTCCTCGACACCTCGGTGCTCATCGGCGGCGAGCTTCCCGGTGACCTTCCCGGTGACATGGAGGCGGCCATTAGCGTCGCCTCGCTCACCGAGCTCCACTTTGGCGTGCTTGTGGCGTCGGACGACGACGAGCGCGCCCGCCGGACCGATCGCCTCGCTGCCGTGGAAGCGGCTTTCGACCCACTTCCGATCACCGCCGAGGTGGCGCGAGCGTGGGGGCGCCTGGCCGCGGCAGTTACCCGTCGCGGCGGCAATCCTCGGCGGCGACAGATTGATCTCGCCATTGCTGCGACTGCGGTTGTGGAGAAGGTCCCGCTGCTCACACGTGACCTCGCCGACCTGCTCATCGTCGACGACCTGCTGGATGTCCGACGGCTCTAGACCGCCGCTCGATCCGGCCAGCGGCCGTGCGTGCGTCATCCCACCGCGAGGCGCTCCACCGGCTGCCTCGTGATCTCCGCATACACATGGCACTGATAGGACGGCGGGCATGATCGGGGCCGGCGCCGCACCCTTCGTCCCCGACACCGGCAGCCTCCCGGCCCTGGCCGAGGCGGCGCGCGACTGCCGGGGCTGCGAGCTGTACGCGCCTGCGACGCAGACCGTCTTCGGCGTCGGCCCCCCGACCGCCCGGATGGTCTTGGTCGGTGAGCAGCCCGGCGACGTGGAGGACCGGCGCGGCGAGCCGTTCGTCGGGCCGGCCGGGCGGCTGCTCGACCGGGCGCTGGCCGAGGCGGGCATCGACCGCGACCAGGTCTACCTGACCAACGCGGTGAAGCACTTTCGCTTCACCGGCTCAGCCGGCAAGCGGCGCATCCACCAGAAGCCGGAGCTGGCACACGTGCAGGCCTGCCAGCCCTGGCTCACCGCCGAGCTGACCCTGCTCGCCCCGGAGATCGTCGTCGCGCTCGGCGCTACCGCGGCGGCGGCCCTGATCGGGCCGGCGTTCCGGGTCACCCGCCAGCGCGGTCAGCTGATGCCGTGGGACGGGCCGGCCGCGCGCGAGGATGCCGGCGTCCACGCCGGCTTCATCCTCGGCACGATCCACCCGAGTGCGGTCCTACGCACTCCCGATGAGGGACGAGCCGCCGCGTACGACGCGCTGGTGTCAGACCTGGCGACCGCGGCCGGCGCGCTGGCGTCCTAGAGGCGGCGGCTAGCGCTCGACGGCCGCCGGCGCACTGGCGTCGTAGCGCCGGAACGTGGGCGCGAACGCCGCTGCGACGACGACGGCGACGACGCACACCACCCCGCCGGCGACCCACGACGTCGTGACCCCGAACGCGCCGGCCGTGGCGCCGGCCCGCAGATCGCCCAGCCGCGGCCCGCCCGCCACCACCACGACGAACACCCCCTGCATCCGCCCGCGCATCTCGTCGGGGGCATACGTCTGCAGCATCGTCTGGCGGAACACCGCCGACACCAGGTCGGCTGCTCCAGCCACCGCCAGCAGCGCCACGGCAAGCCACAGCCGGTGGGCGAGTCCGGATACCGCGACGGCCAGCCCCCACACCACGATGGCGCCGACCAGCGCCATGCCCTGCCGGCGGACGTGGCCGATCCAGCCGGAGACAAGGCCGCCGGCGACCGAGCCGATGGCGATCGAGGCGTACAGCCACCCGACCGCCGCCCCGCCGCCGAAGCGCACCTCCCCCACCTCCGGAAACAGCGCCCGCGGCATCGCCAGCACCATCGCGATGATGTCCACAACGAAGCTCATCAGCAGCACCGGCCGGCCGGCGATGAAGCGCAGGCCGTCGATGACCGACCGCAGGCCCGGACGGGAGATCTCGCCGAGCGGCGGCAGCGCCGGCAGCCGCAGCGCGGCGTACAAGCCGACGCTGAACAGCAGTGCGTCGATGGCGTAGGCATAGGTGTAGTGGTGGTCCCGGCCGATGACCACACCGGCGATCAGCGGCCCGGCGACCATGCCGACGCTGCTGGCGGTGAAGCTCAGCGTGTTCGCCGCGGGGATCAGCTCGACCGGCAGCAGCCGGGGGACGACGGCGCCGCGGGTCGGCGAGGCGACGGCGAACCCGGCCGACTGCACCGCTACCAGGAGAAAAATCAGCACAACGCTGCGACTGGCCAGCAGCGCCTGCGCGAACAGCGCCCAGGTGACCGCCCACATCAGCACCGACGACACCAGCAGCAGGCGCCGGCGGTCCACGGCGTCGGCCACCGCCCCGCCCCACAGCCCGAAGCCGACCAACGGCACCAGCGACACGAGGCCGAGCAGGCCGACGTAGAACGACGACCGCGTGATGTCGTACACCTGGACCGCCACGGCGACGGCGGTGAGCTGGAAGCCGATAAAGGCGACCCCGTTGCCCGCCCACAGCCGGCGGAAGTCGGGGTCACGCAGCGGCCGGACGTCGAGCGCGATGCGGCTGCGCAGTCGACCCGGCGATGGGTCAGGGGGCAAGTCGCTCGACGACCCAGCCGTCAGCGGTGCGCCGGTAGCGCAGCCGGTCGTGCAGCCGGTCCCGCCGCCCCTGCCAGAACTCCACCGTCTCGGGCACGACCCGTAGCCCACCCCAGTACGCCGGCCGAGGCACCGGCGCGCCCTCCGGGTACTCCTGCGCCAACCGCTCCCACTCCGCCGCGAGCTCGGCCCGCGAGGCGATGACCGACGACTGCGGGCTGACGATCGCACCGAGCTGCGACCCGTGTGGCCGCACC
>JAABUK010013547.1_pt1 | contig 10156 bp, 11 predicted proteins | sample 5559141 | NCBI WGS metagenome assembly JAABUK01 (sample SAMN10711869, study PRJNA513367) | rock metagenome | isolation source: Antarctica rocks | place: Antarctica: Victoria Land, Pudding Butte nord | collected 2016-01-03 | reverse complement strand
GTCCTGGCTGGTCAACTTTCCGGTATATACACCCAGGTGGTAAGTAACCGGACCCATAAACCCTCCCCTCGCTAGGTCATATGAGACACCACTTGAGACATGGGCTGATTCCACTTCTATGTTTCAAACAGGGCGTCGACACCGCAGCTCATATGTCGGAGGAGGTCAAGAGTAAGTACATTAAATCTTGGTTGCACCTAATTGGAAGGCTAACAGTTCCCTTACAGGTGCTTCCAAATCAGTCCCACGTGCGATGATGAGCGTCTACGTGATCAACTTCTGCCTCATCTTCCCAGCTATTGTTACGCTATGCTTTGCCATGCCCGATCTTGACGCTGCGCTCGCCGATCGTATGTCGAACGCTGTTGGACCGCTATACTCAGTCTGCTGACCATCTTCTAGCAAGTCTGTACGCAACAGTCTACGTCTTACGCCAGTCTATGTCCGTCGCTTGGACCACTGTTGTGCTGGTCATGATCATTTGCCTGTTGATCTGCTCGAACGTTAGCTATCTTACTGCGGTGACCAGAGATCTCTTCGCTTTTGCCAGAGATGGCGGTTTCCCTTTCTCGGACTGGATCTCATACGTTCGTTATTCGGCTTCTTTGATGGCGTCCCAGCTAACAATGCTTCAGGTTCACCCTCGACTCCACATCCCCGTCAATGCCGTGATCGTCACCAGCGTCATCTCTTTCATCCTCTCCCTCATCTACATTGGCAGCACCGTCGCATTCTACGCCATCACGTCGCTTCTGACGGTGGCACTGCTACAATGCTATTTGTTCTCGATCGGCTCCATCCTTTGGCGACGCATATACCACCCCGACACCCTCCCACCAACGCATTTCTCGCTTGGCAAGTTCGGGATACCTGTCAACATTGCAGCCGTCATCTACAGCGCCTGGGCGTTCTTCTGGTCTTTCTGGCCAATGTTTACCCCAGTAACCGCCGCAGGTTTCAACTGGGCTTCAGTCATCTTTGCTGCTGTACTGATGTTTGCGGGTGTGTGGTACTTGTTTCGAGCAAAGAATGTGTACAAGGGTCCCGTCGTGCTAGTCCGACAGCAGTAGCTCGATTAAAGCAAGTAGGTAGAGGCGGCCATTAACGACTGCGAGGAGATGGTACTGTGCCTAGCAAGATTCTTGCGCAATGATCCTAAAGATCTTCCACATCTGCGAGTCTTCTATGGTGACGTTCCCTAAATCGTCCAGCTTGTCATCGATGGGGTATGTGGTGAGGGTTGTTTGCAGTGCCGCCACGCTGGCGGTCATGGCAGCAGTCGGCACTGCGTTCTTGCCATCGCGCTTCCATGATCGGTCTGGCCTGTTTTGATGCTGTTGGGGGCGACGTTGCCGTCGCGGTCGTAGTCGACCACAGGATAGAAAGGATGGGAGTTGATGAACGCGGCGCTGTCGCGAAGTTTGGCGGCGAACGACCGGGCAACTGCTTCTGTAGCTATTGTACGTTGGCTGGAGATTGGAAATGTCGATCTGCAGCGCCAAGGCTTATGTTGTTCACGAGGAAGGCCGAAGGAGCGAGGGAGGACTGCTATTTTGAACCTTAAGCTTATTTCAATGTCATTTTCATGTCTGCTGCTACGCTTAGCTTCAGGACTCGTATCGTAATTGCTGTCATGGCATTTCTGGCCTCGCTGTCCCTTCGTCGTGGGCAGCTAACCTCGCAAGCCCGCCAGGTCTCCTTTGTGCCTTCACTGGAAGAACAAAAGCGCCCCGGCTGATCCATGGGGCACCCGGGGCACTCTCACTCAAAACTGCTCCGCTCGTAATTGTGTAGTGAAGCTGGATTTTAAGACGCGCAGGGCGACATGGTCGAACGTCCTAGAATGCAGGCTCTTCGTTGTGGGCACGGATCTGTGCGCGCAGTTGATCGATACCCGCCTGTGTCGCTGGTGGAGTGGGCTGTCCTGCAGCGAGGCGCAATCGAATAATTTCATCTTCGGCCCTGTCCAGGAGTCGTTACACTCGCGCTGTCTCTCCGATCCCAATAAGCACTAGAAGTCTTCCGTTGATGCCGGCGACGGCGGCGTCGGCTGCGTTAGTGAGCTTCTGGATCGCGTTGTACCGCTCGTACACCAGCATACTCCCTCATGTTGATGGCGATCGTGGCGGCGGCCGTGACCTGCGCAGTAACGAGCCCACCCGTTGGCTCGTTGCCGTCGTTCCTCAACTCGTTGAGCGTAGCCGTTGTAGTGTGCGCTTCCGTGATCATGCCACTGACGAGGTGCTTCTTCTCGAACATTTGTCGGCGGATAGTCCTAAGATCGTTCGCAGGGTCGAGGTGCTGGAAAGTGAGGGCGCGCTGAGTCTTGAAGCGGTGGTTACTGTGCCGTGGGACAAATACGTCGGCTTCATGATTTGAAACTTGTACACATCTAACTAGCATCTCAAGGAGCCAGTGGCGGCGCGTTCGGCAACTCGTCAAACATGACATGCCTTGATGCACGACTCTCCGCGATAGCTTTAGCTAGCATCTCGTCCTCCGTAGGCTCCCGGACATTGTTGAAGCCATTGTTCCTTTCTGTGTCGTACCTTTCAATGGCGTCCTGTAGAACCACCTCGGTCACCCCTCGATAGGCAGGGTCAAAGAACAGCAGCGCCTCAACGAATTGCTTCAGGCCATACGAGTAGTAATCCGGCAGTGCGGAGACAATTTCAGCATGCATCGCTTGCCCTTGGAGAAGGACATGTCGCTGAGGTGCGGGCATGCTGCGCCAAGTCTCCAGCAGTTTAGAAGTCGTGTTCGGTCTTCTCTGCTCGTGGGCGTGGAACGCAGTTTGGCGAACCAGGTCCCAGACATTGTATCCAATCATCATGGCTACGGCGACTGCGCCAATCGACCACATATCGCTGGCCAGGCCGGGAAGATGGTCTTCCTCGCTGAAGATCTCAGGGGCTTCAAAGCCCGTCTCTTCCTCCTCGGGTATGACATGGAAGGCTTCGATCCTTGCTTCGCGCTCTTCAGGAGTCTCAGGGGTCTCGAATCCTTGCAGTATAACGCACTTGGAAAAGTTACCAAGTTTGCATTGTTCGTGTTCCTGTCCTGCGGCTCGAGTGCTGTAGAAAATATTGGACGGGTTGATCGAGTTGTGAACGATGGGTGTCCAATCCGGATGTTCCGGTTCGCCCTGACGATCCGAATTGCCTGTCTGGAGGTAGGTGATGGCCTTGAAGAGAGAGACGATCGTATGCCAGATAAATGACTCAAGCAGACCATGGAAAGGTTCGGTGGGCAACGTTGCGGGAGGCTTTCTGCTGTTGATCAAATCAGCGAGACTGCCACCCTCGGTCAATTGCCACGTTGTAATCCTTTGAGTGTTGGCTGTTCCAAATCCAGCGTGCTGGACGAGTTGGACGAGATTGTCATGGCCTCCGAGTATGTCCGCTATTGCGTTGATGGTGTGGCGCTTGATCTGCTGTGTCCTTGGCTGATGCCTTATGACACGATCGACAACAGGTTGGCCATCTATCTCCCTGTTTGCTACATAATCAGGGCCGGCGTCCTGTGCGTTTCTTGTCGATGGCGTTGGCGAAGGTGACGATCTTCTTCCTGGAGGGTCCGGTGTTGCGCTCTGTCTGGCGGTGTGCCAGTCTTCGCCAGCAGAGCTGGACGCAGAAGGAACCCGAGAAGCTCGCGAGTCCGCGCTGTGCCTTGACGTCTCGTCACCGTCTGGAGGAGAACTAGACGCAGAAGGGACATGAAAGCCCCGCGACTTTGCGCTTCGGACGTATGGCGAAGGACTTCTCAACGCATCACTTGTGCCTGCTGTCCCTTGGCCTGCTGGTTCGGGACTTAGTTCCTCTCCGGAAGAGGGGCTTGCTGAAGGTACTGTAAAGCCGGCCATGATTCTTCTTGAAGGGGTACGATGGTGGGCTGAGCTTTCATTGCGATGGCAAACATTTTGCAGGAGTATAGAAGCAATAGCGACGACAACAAAGAAGGTGCCATTGGCAGTCAAAGAAAACGAGATTTACCGCTTCCGGCTCTACCTACCAGAGCCATTGTTCATGACTCTGCCACTTGCGTCGCGGCATCTTATGATCCGATGAATTGTAGATTCCGGCCGTCTCGGGTGATCATCTAGATATCGACCGGCATAACATGGTCGTTCCCAGACTTACATCCACAGGTTGGAAATGTTCAGAGTAAGACTGAGTGACTACGGGACATGAAGAATACCGAGCCGCTTTTGGCGCATTCCAGTGGTGAGCTCTGGAATGTCGAGGGCCGCTGCGAACGTTGGCAGCATCAGTCGGAGAAGCACCCGAACGGAGGCCTGATGCCTGACTTCTATTGTGTCTTGAAGTCGAGATTCTTCATATATCGCCGGAAGCTCGATCATAATGCCATTGGCGGCAGCCTGTTATCGTGCGTACCTAAGGTTTGTAGTAAGGAATAGAAAGAGGTAGGAGTTGTAGGGCAAGCAATCTCCTTCCTCGTCACGTGATGCCAAATCTGACCTCATCTGCCAAGGCAAGAGCGGACGACTGGACCTGCGGTGACATTGGTCCAGCGTACAACATACGTTGATTCTCAAGTTGTTCGCTGGCGACGTATTACCCTAGACTTTGCATCGGTCCATCATGGCGAGCGCAGTTACGTCCTCCCTGGCGAAGCTCAACCCGTTCGGCAGCAAAGGCGGCAAAGAAGATAACGATGAGAAAGGCGAAACCATCGGTATCGAAAGTGTGGCAGGTGGTGGTCATGCAGCACGCAAGTCCAAAATCACCAAGGACCAGCTCAAAGTCAGCAAAGCATTACGATCATTCTTGGTTCACGAAGGTGTACTTTCTGAGCAGGATGCAGGTTTAGAAGCAGACAAGCCTACTGCTGCCATTAGAGAGCTTCTGGACCAACCACATATCCGTGTCCCCCGCGAGCTAGTAGACCGTAGCCGACCCTTGGCCGAATACTTCATCTCGAGTTCCCACAACACCTATCTTACCGCACATCAGCTCTACGGCGAAGCCGACCCGGTGGCCTACCGTATTGCCCTGAGCACTGGATCGAGATGCGTCGAAATCGATGCCTGGGACAACGATGATGATAAGCACGAGCCGAAGGTCACTCATGGCTTCACCCTGGCGTCGAATGTTCCGTTCCGGCGCGTTTGCGAGGTCATGCGAGATGTAGTAGACAAAGAGGCTGCGGAAGGTGTCGCAGAGTCTGGCTACGCCGCCGCTCCTATTATGCTGTCGCTGGAGAATCATTGCTCTGCCGACGGGCAGCTGAGGCTTGCGCAGATCATGAGAGAGGTTTGGGGAGATCGTCTCCTTAGCAAGCGTGTTCGCGACAGAGGCACTGGCGAGGAGCGAGGGAGCGGTGAGCAAGTGACCCTCGCGGAGATGGGTTCGAAGCTGGCTGTTATCGTCGAATACTACTTCCCGAATCAAGATGTCGAATCAGACAGTGAGGACGACGAGCAGGAAGGCGAGGCTGAGGCCCAAGCTCGTGAAAAGTACAAGAAGCAGAAGAAGGAAGCACCCAAGGAAGGTATCATTCCTGAGCTCGCTGAGCTGGGAGTCTATGCGCAGTCGGTGAAGCCTCGTGACCAGTCCTGGCTCGAGGGCGAGCTGGTAGAGGGGCCACACGACCATCTCATTAACGTTTCTGAATCGGGTTTGAGATCATTCATGCAAAAGTTGTCAGCCAATATCAGCAAACACAACGCGAAACACCTGATGCGAGTCTACCCCAAAGGCACTCGCATCTCTTCCCAAAATCTCCATCCCGTTCCCTTCTGGGTAAGTTCAATGGCCGGAGCCCCTTTTGCTCAACTACCGTGGGGTTTCTGTCTGAGATATATACTAATCTACCAATAGGGTGTAGGAGCCCAAGTGTGTGCACTCAACTGGCAGACCTTCGACGCAGCGATGCAACTAAACGAGGCGCTCTTTGCCGGTACAGATGGCTACGTTCTCAAACCCGCTGGTCTTCGCTCTGGCGGCTCCGGCAAGCTCGGTGTAGGCAAGAAGAAGAAGCTTCATCTGAGAGTGGCCGGAGCAACAGACGTGCCCATCCCAGAGGATCGCGAGGGGAAGGATATCAAACCTTACGTGACCTGCACACTACACCATCCCAACGACCTCGCCAACGAGCCCCCGAAGAAGAAGACGGCAGGTTACAAACAACACAAGCTGGGTGTCATCCATCGTGGCCTCAACCCGCCGAATAAAAATCCGGTGTATGATGAGACGCTGGAGTGGGAGTATGAGGATAACGAATTGACGTTCTTACGAATCTTGATCAAGAGTGATGATAGCTTCGCGAAGAACCCTGTCTTTGCGGTCGCCGCGGTGAGGTTGTCGTATGTGGTTCAGGGATGGACGTTCATCAGGATGTTGGATCTAAAGGGAAGAGAAACACATTGCACACTGCTGGTGAAGTTTGACTTCGAGGATGTGCTGTGAGCTAGTCTCGAACTCTGAGGCTCGAGAGGCTAGTTGACAAGACCGTTGTCATAGTTGATACACCAACATTCGCAGATTCTTGAGACCTGGTCAAGTCTGTACAGCTCCCCGTCCGCCCTTTCCTATCCCAAAGCTAACGCACCTCCAACCACAATGAGCATCGGCGCATACCCCCAATGATTCCACTCGCCCTTCCCAACCATAACTTTACAGATAGCACCATCCCCAGCCGCAACAGCCCCAGCGGCGATCGTCATCCATCCGAGAGTCCGCTTGTCACCAAAGTAAGCAGCGACGTATATCGCCAGGCCCACGAAGACGTCCCGGACAGCGTAGACTGCCAACAGAACGCTGATGAGCTGATTTTGAGCCGCGACCGCGGAGTATGGCAGCTCGAAAAAACCTAGAGTGATCGAAGGGTCTTGAAAGACACTAATCCCCATCCCGACGAAAATTGTCGCGAAGATGGTTGTTGCGATTCGGAGATATTGTGTTGTGGTCGGCATCTTGAGTTTTTGGCGATCGTTGTTGGCTCCAAGTTCGCTATCCTGATCGGCTTTTGATGAGGTTTTGGAGGATGTTGATGTAGACAAAAGTGCAGGAACGAAGACGGAAATATTGGTCTTATACCTTAATCTTGCGTTTGACCTCCGGTAAAGTCAATGCGCTTCTTGGCCTCGAACTATAGGCAGCTCTGGCAAGGCAACAATGCTAAATGAGTCAGTGGACTACAACATCGTATAGCAGTCCATCAATCGCCGGCATCAGCGCCCTACATCCGTGCCAAGGCTTCGGCTTCCTCTTGTTGACCGTCGCGTCGCGAGCGCGTAAAGCAAGAATCTCTACTGAGCTTAGAAAGAAGCTTGGAACCAAGGTAACCCGGTAGGTTTGTTGTTCGATCTTTGGCACGAGTGGGAAATGTCGGCAACATGGATGGGGGTCCGTGCTGCATTTGAACAACTTCACCCTCTTTCATCAACTTGTATCTTCCTCTTCACGGCGACACAGAACGTTGGAGCGATCCAGTACCATAGCCGAAGACAGCCAGACGGCCGGCCAGCAGAAAGTCCAGATAGACGCACGGCCGCATGCGATTGACTCTGGTGTATGCGGAGAAAGACACAGTAATCTCGCGGGCACTGCATGGCACGGTGAACCACTGGCACGACACTATTCGGTGGACCAGCTTACGCTCAAGGCATTCCAGCGCTCTTTCCGTGGCCCATTATTCCCGCGAGGTGAGAGGAAGACGCCGACTCGGGCTTGGATGACAACCTAGGTTATGCCTTCGTTGCCCCGCTCATGGTCAAGCAGTTGCAGCTGATCGACGTCAGACGTACACAGAATGCTTCGACCCTTTTGAATTAGCAGTGTAAGTTGTTCGATCTCTCCTCACATATCTCAGTTCCGTACCTTCCACCAACATGTCTATGCAAACTAACCTCTTCATCAACGGCGAAGTAAGTTACCCCAACCCCAGTGCAACAAACTTCTTAGCTAAACAGTAAATAGTACCGCCCCTCGAGCTCAGGCGAGACCCTCTCCATCGTCAACCCCAACGACGATTCCCTCGTGACCGACAAAGTCCAAGTTGCCGCCGAAAAGGACATCGACGATGCCGTGGCAGCAGCCAGAGCAGCCTTCCCGAAATGGCGCGAAACAGCCGGCCACAAACGGGCAGCGATCATGAACAAGTTCGCAGACCTGCTGGAGAAGAACGTCGACAAACTCGCGAAGCTCGAGAGCATGGCCATGGGCCAGCCTATCACAGTTGCGAGGGCTATGATCAAGGCTCCCGCGGCGCTGTGGAGGTACTACGCTGGGTACGCTGGCAAGGTCTCCGGCGAAACGTTCCCGCCCGATGAGGATGGAACGTATAAAATCGTTCAGTACGAACCGCTCGGAGTCTGCGCAGGGATCTGTGCCTGGAACGGCACGCACGTTCTTGCTGCGTGGAAGATGGCGCCGGCGATGGCTGCTGGAAACACTTTCATCCTCAAGACTTCCGAGAAGTCGCCCTTGGCTGCTGCGGCATACGGAGATATCCTCAATGAGGCTGGCTTCCCACCAGGTGTGATCAACATCGTTACTGGTTCCGGCCCAGTTGGCTCGATGTTGGCCTCGCACATGGACATCGCTAAGATTGCATTTACTGGCTCTGCTGTGGCAGGCAGATTGGTAATGCAAGCCGCCGCGAAGAGTAACATGAAGATCGTGTCCCTCGAGCTCGGTGGCAAATCTCCTGCCCTGGTCTTTGATGACGCAGAGCTGGATAATGCTGTTCAGCACACAAGTACCTCGTTCTTGAGGAACAGCGGACAGGTCTGCTTCGCGTCTTCTCGGATCCTGGTACAAGAAGGTATTGCCCCCAAATACATCGAGGCTGTCAAGAAGTCTATGGAAGACGCTGCAACCAAGATGGGCGACCCATCACTCGACGAGACAGCCTTCGGCCCGTTGGCGGACAAGAAGCAATTCGAGCGCGTCATGGGCTTCCTGCAGAGCGCCAGAGATGAAGGTGTGCAGGTATTGGTCGGTGGAGACAGGAAGGGAGACACCGGCACTTTCGTTCAGCCGACTGTGTTCTTGAATCCGGACCTCAAGAGTAAGGTCTACACTGATGAGATCTTCGGTCCTGTGATCTCGGTCCGCACGTTCAAGGATGAGGAGGAGGCGATCAGGCTTGCTAACGATACTACTTATGGTCTTGGATGTGAGTGTCGATTAGCGGTACCTTTCAAACGAGCTTATCTACTGACACGCACTCTACAGCCACCATCTACACATCCGACATCGCTCGGGCTCTTCGCATTGCCGGCAAGATCGAGGCTGGCACTGTTGGCATCAATTCTGCCTTTAGCACTTCGCCCCAGACACCATTCGGTGGCTACAAGCAGAGTGAGCAGAACCCCATATCAAAAGACATCTGAGACATATGCTGACGACTTTTTCTTCTGTGCTTTAGGTGGTATCGGGCGCGAGAGTGGACCAGAAGGTCTGAAGGGCTACCTGCAGCCGAAGACCATACACATCAACATGAATGTGCCTCCGAGGAAGTAGGATGGTCTTTATAGAACGGATGTGAGCAATGCAAAAGCTTACTTGGATGCTGTCACTCGCATATAATGTACAAATGTGACCATATAAACTATGCTAGTACATAGGCATTGGCTTGTTGTTGAAGCCCGCGTGATTGTCGTGGCATGTGAAAATGCTTACCTAAACTGTCTTCTACATCATTCAGAAGTTCGAACGACCTCAAGCTTGTTTATACCAGGTGCGCACACACTTTCGACGACATAGTCCATTGGACTACTGCGCACTGCCACCCGTTTGTCGCCCACGGATACCGCCTTTAACTCCACACTAACACCTCCTCAATACCGCAAAGATGCAGGGCTTCAACATGGGTCGCTACATCCCGTCGGACGCAGGCGCAACGTCCGGCAACAAGATCCACCAGAAGCGCGCTCCTGGTACTCTGAAGAAGGACGGCACGCAGATTGTCCGCTTCGAGATGCCCTACGCTGTCTGGTGTCATACTTGCTCCCCACATGGTATCATAGGACAAGGCGTGCGCTTCAACGCCGAGAAGAAGAAGGTCGGCTACTACTATAGCACGCCGATATGGCAGTTCCGGATGAAGCACGCTGCATGCGGTGGGTCTCTGGAGCTACGGACAGACCCGAAGAACACGGCATACGTGGTTACGGAGGGTGGGAGGGCGA
>JAABUK010013544.1_pt1 | contig 10157 bp, 9 predicted proteins | sample 5559141 | NCBI WGS metagenome assembly JAABUK01 (sample SAMN10711869, study PRJNA513367) | rock metagenome | isolation source: Antarctica rocks | place: Antarctica: Victoria Land, Pudding Butte nord | collected 2016-01-03 | reverse complement strand
GACGGAGGAGTGGAGAAAAAGCAATGGATCACGTTTTATCCTGAGCAATGGCTACACTACTAACAATCAGGAAACAAGCGAAGAAGATGCTTTTCATAAATATAGGCTGTTATTGAGTTATGGAAGGCTAAAATAGGTTTTTGTGCTGAAGATGGCGTGGTTGAAAATCACAAATTTTTGTTGCCTTTGCGGTGTTCTTTACCTGCTAACAAAAATGATAAAGGGCTGGTGGTTAAGAACCTGTAACAGTGGCAGGTCAAGCGGTAGTGGATAACTTAAAAAATACGAATTCAGGAAGTTTGTATGCTTTTTACGGTTTTGGCTAAACGAAACGCAGATTTGGATAAATCCTGCCAGGCAAATCTGTCCATCTTTGTATCAACAAAAGAAAAACAATTATGCGCGTATTTGTCACAGGAGCCACAGGCTTCATCGGTACTGCCATTGTGCAGGAATTAATAGGTGCTAGCTACCAGGTATTAGGCCTGGCCCGTTCGGATGCATCAGCCCAAAAACTAATAGATGCTGGTGCAGAGGCTCATATGGGTAACCTGGAAGATCTTGACAGCCTGCGCAGCGGAGTTGCCCAATCAGACGGCGTGATCCATGCCGGTTTCATTCATGACTTTACCCGGTTCCAGGAAGTTTGCCTGGTAGATAAAATAGCCATTGAAACCATTGGCGAAGTATTGGCGGGTTCTGATTGCCCGTTTATTGTTACATCCGGTACGGCGCTTGTGAGCCCGGGAAAGCTTGCTACCGAAGATATCATCCCGCCGTTCAACCCGGCTTGGCCACGGGCTTCTGAACAAACAGCAGATGCCGTAGCCGCGCTGGGTGTCCGTGCGGCAGCTATTCGCTTATCGCCGTCGGTACATGGCGACGAGGATAAACACGGGTTTATACCCATACTGGTTAATATCGCTCGCGAAAAAGGAGTTTCCGCTTATGTCGGCGAAGGACTTAACCAATGGAACGCCGTACACCGGCTGGATGCAGCCCATTTGTACAGACTGGCTTTAGAGAACGCTGTACCTGGAACCCGTTTTCATGGTTCTGCCGAAGAAGCTATCACAGTTAAAACGATAGCCGAAGCCATCGGCAAACAACTGAATATACCGGTAGTTTCGGTAGCGCCGGAAGCAGCCGCTGAACATTTTGGATGGTTCTCACATATGGCAGCGATCGACTGTCCGGCATCAAGCAGACGGACACAGGAACAATTGAATTGGCACCCAACGCACTCCACCTTGCTTGCCGATATTGAGAACGGCATTTATACCAAATAAGAAACGATGAAAATCATTGTAACGGGTTCTTTAGGGAACATCAGTCAGCCTCTGACAGAAATATTAGTTGCCCAGGGACATGCGGTGACCGTTGTAAGCAGCGACCCCAAAAAAAAGACAGCTATTGAAAAATTAGGCGCAATACCGGCCATTGGCTCGATCTCCGATGTCAAGTTTTTGACCAATACTTTCAAAAGCGCAGACGCAGTTTATGCCATGATTCCCCTGAGTTTTACCGAACCTGATTTGGGCGACTATCTGCACAGGATGGCGCAAAATTATAAACAGGCCTTTAAAGAAGTTGGCACTAAACGGATTGTACTCATGAGCGGTTGGGCGGCAGACTTGGTCAAAGCCGAAAACGTAGAAGACGTATTAGATGGACTAGATGCCTCCATCACGATCATGCGGCCAGCGGCTTTTTATACCAACTTCTACCAGTCCATCGACCTAATCAAAGGCAAAGGTTTTATCGGCAAATTCCTGACGCTGCGTTATTCCGGCCTATGTGCCTTACTGACCGGCAAGACCGGCTTATTGATGGGGAACTATGGCGGAGAAGACCGGATCGTTTTCGTATCGCCAAAGGATATCTCCGATGCCGTTACGGAGGAACTGCTATTATTGCCCAAAGAGAAAACCATCCGTTACGTAGGCAGTGAGGAAATGACCTGTAACGAAGCAGCAAAGATCATTGGCAGCGCGGTGGGCAAGCCCTGGTTAAAATGGGCGTTGCTTTCGGACAAGGAAATGTTGCAGGGATTGAAGATGGCCAAAGTTCCGGAGAAGCTGGCGGAGACCTTAGTGGAAATGCAGGCAGCCATGCACAGCGGCAAGACGCTGGAGAACTTCCACCGAAACCAGCCCAAAATGGGTAAGGTAAAACTCGCTCATTTCGCTAAAGAGTTTGCCGTAGCCTATCATAAAAAATAACGAACTTTATCATAGCTATGAATAATACCCAGCTTTTCCATTTTCATACGATCACCGAATATCAACGGGCGGCGGGGCTGCCTAAACCGGCACACCCGCTGATCAGCCTGGTACACATGAATGACCTGAATAGGCCCTTGGAGGAAGGCAAGTTCAGTTTGATCTATGATTTTTATTCGATCTCGATGAAAAGAGTGAAAAACGCTAAATTTAAATACGGCCAGCAGGCCAGCGATTTCGATGAAGGTGTACTGTTCTTTATGTCACCAGGTCAAGTCTTTGGAATGGAAATTGAAAAGGGCAGCGTTATCCACCGTCCTGAAGGCTGGATGATCCTCATCCACCCGGATTTTTTATGGAGCTCCCCGTTGGCTAAAACCATCAAACAATACGAATTCTTCAATTACTCGGTTTATGAGGCGCTTTACTTATCCGACAAAGAAGAAACAATGCTTACTACCATCGTGCAAAATATCGAGCAAGAATACCACGCCAATATTGACCGGTTTAGTCAAAGCGTGATCATTGCCCAACTGGAACTATTGCTTACCTATTCGGAAAGGTTTTATCAACGCCAGTTCCTTACCCGCAAGATCGCCAGTCACGAGATCCTGTCCAAACTGGAAGATTTACTCACCAATTACTTTACCAGCGGCGCCCTTGCTCAGAAAGGATTGCCCAGCGTTACCTATATTGCCGAAAACTTGAACATCTCGCCGGGTTACCTGAGCGGCCTCCTCAAATCCCTCACTGGCCAAAATACCCAGCAGCATCTTCACAACAAGCTTATCGAATTGGCTAAAGAAAAGCTCTCAACCACCAACCTATCGATCAGCGAGATCGCCTACGAGTTAGGTTTTGAACACCTGCAATCCTTCAGTAAACTTTTCAAGACCAAGACCACTCTCTCGCCGTTGGAGTTCCGTCATTCTTTTAATTGAAAAGTTCAAGTCGAATTTTTCCCTTTTGCGGGTTGATTATTCATTCTCAATGACTTTTCCTGCTGGCGATGAAGCAATCAATGTGTTAAATACCCCATTTCTCAGCGCATGTAGCACAGCACTAACAATTGGCTATAGGCGGTCAACTCATAAGTTATGGTACTGGCGGAAAACAAAAGTAACAAGCGCATAGTGAAGTTAAAGCTTATGTCTCTTCGCCCAAGTTACTGATGTGAAATAGAAATAGAAATAATATCTTTGTGACCAAATAAACCTCTGTTAACTTAGGTAAAGTTGGTATAGTACGACGAATTGAATCGAGTAAAAAATCGAGTAAAAATATAGAAGTAGTTCTTTTTCAATAGGTTACGAGCAAGGAGAGAATCCGCTCGGGACCTCTGCACAAAAGGCTGTCTCAAAACTAAAGTTGTGAGGCAGTTTTTTTTATTCAGCGCTACAGGGGTATCTATACGAGCAGCGTTTTCAAGAGGGTATTTCTTTTATGCTTTTGGGTATGTAATCTTATTAACCTTCATATTAAGTCCGTTTTTTATTCGCTCCTCTTTCATACGATCAAATAATTCTTCAGTATTACAAACAACAATTATGCAAGTCTTATGTCAAAAGATAAAGCTTACAAAGATTGGTTAAGCGAACTTAAAAAGAGAATACAAACTTCTCAAATAAAAGCAGCGATTAAAGTAAACAGCGAATTGCCGGACTGGTAGTGTCCATGAAATAATAGTAAAGCAAAAAGAAGGTAATTGGGGGAATGCAATTATTGGTCAGCTTTCGAAAAATCTGGCTTCATCTTTTTCAGGTATGAAAGGTTTGTAAGAGCAAACCTCTTTTCTATTTGTAAGTGGTTTCTGTTTTATCAACCTTATTTTGCAAGAGGATGTCCTAAGTATATCATTACTAAAGTCATTAAAAGAAAGGGTGTTTCAATTAAAGCAGTTTTCATATTGCCGGCCTTTAAAGACAAAGCCATAATAAGCAGCATGAGCACTGCATTAACAACATTGCCAATAAAAAAGGTTTTTGGAAAAAGAACCATAACGCCGACACCAAAAGAGAGAATACCAATTACCATTGATAAAGGTTTGGTTATACCTGATTGAGAAAACATATCGGCTTCTGCAGCAGATGCGTTATTCGTTATTGCTGCCCAGCCGTGTTTTAAACTTAGAAAGGCGGTAATAAGGATGAGTATACCACTAATAATTTTCATGCAGTTTTTTTGTTTTAGAGAAAAGCAGGCCGGATCGTAATCCGCCTGCTTTTTGATGTGTTTTAAATATTCATTCCGCCAGAAGCTTCAATACGTTGTGCGTTTATCCACTTTGCTTCGGGCGTGCATAAAAATGCAACTATGCCGCCAATATCTTCTGGTAAACCTACGCGACCCAAAGCCGTAGCGCTTGCAACTGACTTATTTACCTGTTCATTATCTCTTACAAGTCCGCCGCTAAAATCTGTTGCAATAGCTCCGGGAGCAACTGCATTTACATTAATGCCTCGTGTGCCCAATTCTTTTGCAAGGTATCTGCCAAGTACTTCCACCGCACCTTTCATACTGGCATAAGCGCTTGAGCCAGGATAGCTAAAACGTGCCAGGCCGCTTGAGAGGTTTACAATGCCACCTCCGTCGTTAAGAAAAGGTAATGCCTTTTGCGTAAGGAAGAACACACCCTTAAAATGAATGTTCATTACCTCGTCAAATTGTTCTTCTGTGGTTTCGCTAAATAAGGCATGTAATCCTGTGCCTGCATTGTTTATAAGGAAGTCGAAGTGATCGGCATTGAATGTATCTTTTAATACATCTTTCAATTGCACAAAAAAAGCATCGAAACTTTTTACGTTACCTGCATCCAGTTGCAACGCTGCTGCCTGTTGCCCCATCTGCTCAATTTCTGCAACTACTGCGAGTGCCTCTTCTTTTTTTAAGTTATAGGTAAGCACTACCTGGATGCCTTTTTTGCCAAGACTAAGCGCCATGTTTTTACCAAGTCCGCGGCTGCCGCCGGTGACTAAAGCGATCTTTTTGTTTTCCATCTTGATTTACTATTTAAAAAGTGATATAGCAAAGGTGAGACGAAAACAAAGAACAGTATTTGCAAACATCAATCTATTGTTTGCAAAATTCAAATATACTTTTAAGAGCGATAAGCTACCGGAGCAAATGAAGTTTGTTTTCTGAAGAAGTTGGAGAAATGCGCTACTTCTTCAAAACCCAGGCTGTCGGAAATTTCAGAGATATTCCAGTCAGTTTGTTTCAACAAAATCTTAGCTTCCTGTATAACCCTGCCGCTAATCATTTCGGTGGTTGTTTTGCCTGTGTTTTCTTTTAATACTTTGTTTAAATGGTTTACATGAACAGCGAGGCGATCTGCATAATCTTTGGCTGTTCTCAACGTAAGCTTTTGCTGCGTTGATTCAATAGTAAACTGGCGCTCGAGCAGTTCGATAAATAAAGAAACAATCCGCGCCGAAGCATTATGTGTTGGATAAAGAGCTGCAGCAGGCTGTAACTTTTGTCCGTGGTGGATCAGCTCTAAAATATAATTGCGCAGCAAGTCGTATTTATAAGCATAATCAGACGATAACTCTTTTGTGCATTTTACAAAAACGGCAGTCAATTCCTTCCATTCTTCGTCTGCAATCCGGAATACCGGATTGCCGCCAGGTTTAAAAACAGGAAGGTTGTCTATTTCCATCCCGCTTTTATTTTTAACTAAAAACTCATGGGTAAAAATGCAGAAGAAGCCCGACTGGTCTTCATCTTGGGGAAGATAGTGATACGGTATTTTAGGCGTTGCAAATAAAAGCGTATTGCCTTCCACCTCAATAACCTTGTCGGCATATTCTACCTTATACCTGCCTCTCAGCAAACTAATTTTATAATAAGCCCTCCTGTTATAAGGCATTACAGGTCTTACCTTCAGGTTGGCTATTACGTCTTCGTACCTGAACACATTAAAATGACCTGTTTCTTTAGATATTTCCGCAGGAAGAGAAGTTGCTATATGATCATAAAATTCTTTAACTGAAGTTGTTTTCATTGCCGTATAGGTTTGTAAATATCAAATGTACAGAAGCCTGGTGAAAGAGTTGAAGGACTTATTGGCAGCGTTAGCGGTTCGACGACTTATGCAATGAGATCGGATCAAGATGAAGGAGGCAAAGGTAAATTGCAGGTGTTACGCAAAGTGGAAACAACTCATTGTAAAGATATGTCAGGATTTTTTTATAACTGTTGCGCGCACTCACTTCGTTGAGTGCAATATCAAAGACAAAGAGTATAATTTGCCCGATTTACCTTATAGTAAATACCTGAATTAGTAAAGCTATATTGGTCGCAGAAAAAAGCGATTTGGTCGGCATTCGCTTCCTTACAACAGTTCTTGCATAAGGAACATCTGCAGTTAGGTGCCGCGCGAAGCATAGGCATTCAGAAACATGCGAAGCAGTTTCTGAAACAAGCGGGCGGAGTTCTGTTGCAAGAACATATAAGCTGCGCGGCTTGAGCTTCGCCAGAAAGTTTTTGATGCTTTAGCAAACAAAAAAGTTTTTTATTAATTTCAAATATTTGTCTAAATAAAAAATAAAATAATAAATAAATTCATCTACTTTTCAATCAATTATTAATTATGCAAAACAGAAGAAATTTTTTAAAACAAACAAGTGCCGCTTCATTAGGTGGTTTAATGTTTTCAAAATTACCTGCCTCCTTTTCAAACAATGCAATTATGCCTGCTCCCGGCTTACAGTTGTTTACCTTTTTTAATGTAATTGATAGCGACGTAAAAGGCACGCTTCAAAAGATAGCCGATACAGGGTACAAAAACATTGAGTCGGCTTTTAGTAAAAAAGGTGGCTATTATGGAATGAAGGCAAAAGAATTTGCTTCAATGCTGAATGGTATGGGCATGAGCTGGAAGTCTCATCATGTGCTGGGAGCTCCTTTTAAATTGCCCCCCGGTGCTAAACTACCTGCGGGACCTGATGGTAAGCCAATTTCTCTTCCGCCTATGCTTAACCTTCGCGATAATTATCAGCGTTTGATAGATGAAGCAGCAGAAGGAGGGGTTGAATATCTGGTATGTGCCAATATACCAATCACTACCATGGATGATATGAAAAGTTCAATAGCGGTATTGAACAAAAGCGGGGAATTAGCCAAAAAAGCAGGACTTCAATTTGCCTATCACAATCATGATGCAGAATTCAGAGCAGTAGAAGGGAAAATTCCTTACGATTTGTTCTTGTCGGAAACAAATCCGGATGTTGTAAAAATGGAGTTGGACCTTGCCTGGGCCATTAAAGGTGGAACTGATCCTGTTGCATTATTTAAAAAACAACCAGGTCGTTTTCCAATGTGGCATGTAAAGGATTTGGATAAAGAAAGAAATGTGATACTACCGCTTGGTGAAGGCACTATTGATTTTAAACCTATTTTTAATGCAGCTTCTATAGCAGGAATGAAATATATTTTTATAGAGCACGACATGCCTGCGGACCCATTTAAGAGTATTGAAACAAGTATCCAAAATTTAAAGCAGTTATCAGTTCGATAAAAAAGCAGATATTATTTTGCTTAATGACTTGTCATGAAAAATTTAAAAAGCTTTTTAGCAATTTTCCCGGTCATACTCATTTATTTTTTATGTATTGCTTTAAAGCCAAAACAAAACTATAACTACTTCACTAACTCTTTATCAGATAGCGTTCAAATAGAAACAGGCGTTATATCAGGGACTCAAAATGCAGATAGAAGTATTTCCATTTTCAAAGGAATTCCTTTTGCAGCTCCTCCGGTAGGAAATTTTCGATGGAAAGCACCTCGACCTGCACAAATGTGGCAAGGTGTAAAAAAATGTGTTGCATTTGGGGCAAGTCCTATGCAAGCTAAGCCGGCAGCTTTTAGTATGTGGTCAGAAGAGTTCTTAATTCCTAAAGAGCCAATAAGCGAAGATTGTTTATATCTCAATGTCTGGACAGGTGCAAAGTCAAACAAAGAAAAAAGACCAGTACTGGTTTGGATTTATGGCGGCGGCTTTACCAGCGGAGGCAGCGCAGTTCCTATTTATGACGGCGAAGCCTTCGCTAAAAAAGGGATTGTATTTGTAAGCCTTAATTATCGTGTTGGTGTCTTTGGTTTTTTTGCTCATCCCGGCCTTACCAAAGAATCTCCAAATAATGCTTCAGGCAATTATGGTTTAATGGACCAGGTGGCAGCATTGAAATGGGTACAAAAAAATATTGCTGCTTTTGGTGGTGACCCTGCTAATGTAACCATTGCAGGCCAATCTGCTGGTTCTATGAGTGTCAACTGCCTGGTAGCTTCGCCCCTTGCAAAAGGACTGTTTGCAAAAGCGATTGCCGAAAGTGGTGCAAACTTCTCAAAAGGATATTCCCACTTGCAACAGGCAGAACAGGATGGTATAAAGCTGGCTGAAAAAGTAAATGCAAAAACAATTGCAGAACTTAGAAGTATGCCTGCTGACCAGTTATTTCAAAAGGCGCAAGGCATGAGAGGACCAATCGTTGATGGTTATGTATTGCCACAAACTATCGCTGAGATATTTGCAGCAGGCAAAGAAAACGATGCAGCACTTTTGACAGGTTGGAACCAGGATGAAGGGTTGCTTTTTAGTCCCATTAAAAATGCTCTTGATTATCGTAAACAAGCTGCCCAACAATATGCTGCCGACTCTGCTGATTTTCTAAAATATTATCCTGCTTCCACTGATGCAGAGGCTGCGGCTTCTCAGTTGAATATTTCCCGTGACATGATTTTTGGTGCTCAGAATTATACCTGGGCAAACGTTGCCAGTCGGCAAGGCAAAAAAGTGTATGTATATCGTTTTACAAGAAAGGTTCCGGCAACAGGTGAATATGTAAAGTATGGGGCTTTTCATACCGGCGAGGTTCCTTATGCCTACGATAATTTAAAATTTGTAAACCGTCCATGGGAAGAAACAGACCGAAAGCTGGCAGAGGTAATGTCTTCTTTTTGGATTAACTTCATTACCACCGGAAATCCTAACGGCAAAGGTCTTCCCGCCTGGCATCCTTACGAAGTAAATGGTAAAAAAATCATGGAATTAGGTATAACCCAGGAAGCAAAACAAATACCTGATGCAGCAGCTTTAGATTTTATTGCACGTAAAATGGATGGAAGCTTATAAGTATAGGATGTAAATAATTAGATTTATTTTAAATTATCAGCTCTAAAAAATCGTATTAGCTTTAGTTGACCCGCTCATTGGCTAATCCTAAACTATGTGCTTTATAAAAACAATAAGTAATAGTTTTCTGTAATTATAAAGGGCAGAATAACACCAGCTTTAACAAGGGTGGAAAATGAGCAATAATATTACAAATGAAAACTTACTCAACTACCATTTTCAACTGCATATATTTCTGAATACTTTTCAGGTTGTGCCCTTTTTCTTTCATCGAACTGATAAAAGCTGGTGTCGTTCCGGTTGCTTTTGCACTTATAACATCTTCCAGCGACACATTCGCAAATCCAAGTTTTTTATATTGCAGTATTAAATCAGCAGTTATGTTTTGAGATTTCATCGTAATTGCGTCGTGCAGGGTAACGTCTTTAAAGCCCATATCCTGAAAATTCCTGATATACGAGCTTGTAACACCCAATGATTTTAATGGTATTATATCCTGCAAGGAAATATTTGTGTAACCTATATCCTCAAAGCTTTTTATATAGTCTGCTGTTATGTTTTGTGCTTTTGTGGTAATGAGCTCAGAAGCAGACATATTGTTATAACCCATCTTCCTGAAGTTTTTAATATAGTCCGCAGTAATACCCTGCGATTTCATAGCAATCAGGTCACTGCTTGCAAGATTGTCATAACCTGCTTCTTTAAGCGAACGGATATAATCAGCATCTATATTTAATGACTTGATAGCAATAATATCTTGTGCTGATGGATTCTCTGAATCACCTTCATTATACGCTTTTCTA
>JAABUK010013543.1_pt1 | contig 10158 bp, 14 predicted proteins | sample 5559141 | NCBI WGS metagenome assembly JAABUK01 (sample SAMN10711869, study PRJNA513367) | rock metagenome | isolation source: Antarctica rocks | place: Antarctica: Victoria Land, Pudding Butte nord | collected 2016-01-03 | reverse complement strand
TCCGGCTGCAGATCGCAGACCGAGCATCACGCGGAGACGCGGCGCGGTGCAATGCAACGCAATGAGCAATGAGAATTCGACGCCGTCTGCACCTGTAGACGGCACACAGGCAACCTGCAACACCCCTTGTGCAAAAATCTTTGACGACCCCTCGTTTTGCAAGTGCGCATTTGCAATCCGCAAGTGGACTTGTGGTCAGTCATGTCAGAGGTGGTGCCCGGCGACGGCTGCAGCAGATAAGATATCGCCAGCATACCGAGGCGCAACGTCGTTTTTTGCAAGCATGGCGCGGGGCAATGAGGACGCAGCTCGTGCATGATCGGTGTCCAAGCCGGCTTCCCATTTGCGTTTTGTGCTGCATCGGCGAGGGCACCCCGCGCCGGATCAAGCCAAAGTCGTACACCGCAAAGACAGCCAGCAGCATTTAATCCACAAGTAGCCGACTGGCGACTGAACTCCCTCCCGTGGCTCTGAGCGTTCCGGAACACGCAGTGGCACGTCACCAGGCAGGTGCTGATTTGGGCACAATTGTCGCCCCAGGCAAGCGCACGCACCCCGGTGAAGTAGTATTATGTTGAATGGGTCGTAACTCCGGCTTCAGGCCGGCGCTGACAGCAATTTGTACTGTTGCATGACTCAGGCCAGGATGAGCGACTCTGACCAGGCCTCGCTGCAGCACGACGCCCTGTCGGACCTCATGTCGGCATCTCGCATGCCGCGCAACTCCTCAACGGCCAGCCTGCACAGCGTGGGCGGCAATGACATCTGGAACGCCCCCTCCCAGGCGGAGATGCAGGCGCTCAGCCACCAGCGTGCCGACGAGGTGTGCTCCTGGATGCTTGCGGAAGTGTGTGGCTTGTCATGCAAGTGGCGGGCCGCACCACATGTCTCTCTGTCTCGGCGTCCCTTGGACAGGTCTGTCTCGGCGTCCCTTTGACAGGGACTGCGGCGCAGCTGGCCTCAAGGCGGCGATGTTGCATGTGATATTCGCATGTTTGCATGTTGACTTCACTCACGGACTTGTGCCATCTGCAGGCTGCCGAGCTGCCGGACCAGCAGCAGCAGCCGCAGGAGCAGCAACCGCTGGGCGGCGAGCAGCTGTCGTCGCAGCAGGCGGCCGCACTCGCCGCCTTCCGCGGCGTGCCCAGCCAGCAGGGGGGCGGCGGCGGCGCCGCGGATTCGACGCACGCAGGCGCAGAGATAGCGGCCATCATGCTGCGGCCGCCGGCAATGGACCCGACCACACTAGACCCGGCCACACTGGCGGCGCCGCAGCAACACATTGGCAGCGGCAGCAACCTGCAGCAGCTCGGCAGCAGCAGCCGACCACAGCAGGGCAGCAGCAACAACCTGCAACAGCTGGGCAGCAGCAACGATCTGCAGCAATTTGGCAGCGGCAGCAACCTGCAGCAGCTGGGCAGCAGCAACAACCTGCAGCAATTTGGCAGCAGCAACAATTTACAGCAGCTGGGCAGCACCGGCAACCTGCGCCAGCAGATGGGCAGCGGCAACAATCTGCAGCAGCTGGGCAGCACTGGCAACCTGCTGCAGCAGACGGGCAGCACCGGCAGCCTCGGCCACCTGCTGCCGCCGGCGCACGGCGACGGCGGCCAGCCGCACCTGCCGCCGGGCATGCAGGGCGGCGGTCTCGGCGGCGCGCACAGCGGCCAGCCGCTTGCCGGCGGGATGCTTGGCGGCCTCGCGCATGGCGGCGGCGGCGGCGGCTTCAGCAGCCAGGGCAGCCTGCACCACAGCAGTGGCAGCAGCAGCCACGGCTCGCATCAGGGTCACTTGCAGGGGCATGCGCACGGCGACGGCGCCCTGCACCACCACCACGACGGTCATCATCCCCACCACCCGTCGCCGCTGGGCCCCCGGCCGCAGTCCGCCGCGGAGCACCGCCCGCAGTCCGCCGCCGACGGCCGGCCGCCGTCGGCGGCGCCGCCCGCACAGCTGCACCAGGAGGATGCCTTTCCCTGGGCGCGCCTGGACCGGCGGCTGCTGCACGCGTGGATACAGGAGGGGCGCTGCACGCCGGCAGAGGAGCAGGGCTCCGCGCTGGACGCCGTCCACGCCGAGGTGCGAAGTTCTGGGTTTATGTTCGCAGAGGTTCCTTCAATTTAAGCCGGCGCTGCCTGGGTCAGGCCTGACCATGCCGCTGGGCTGGCCTGTTCTCGTTGCCGCCCACACAGCTACTGACAGCACTAGCCAGTGTGCCGCAAAGCGTCTGGCGCATGAGCAAGTGACTCAACAGTGACCGGCTTTCGCTGGATTGACTTGCAGCGCCCTGCTCCCTCGTTTCTGACAGCGGGCATTGTGCCATGTTCCGCAACAGCTGCAGGAGTCGGACCAGGGTAGCCGCTACCTGTGGGGCTCAGCCTGCTTACTCCTTGCCAGACCAAACACCTCGATCACGCCATATGACAATGTCTGTCTTGCCGTGCAACAGCTGCAGGAGGCGGCAGATGAGCTGGCACCCGAGTGGGCGGCTCCTTCTCCTTTGTGCGCAAATTTTCCCTAGAAACACTTTTAACATTCTCTATCATTCCATGCAACAGCTGCAGGAGGCGGACCAGGTGAGCCGGCACCTGTGGGTGGGCAACCTGGCGGCGGACGCGGACCGCGGCACGCTCATCAACGTGGCGCAGGCCTTTGGCCCGCTGCAGGACGTGACCACCTTTGACGGCATGTCCTTCGCCTTCATCAGCTTCTCCAGCGTGCAGCCCGCCTGCCGCGCCTTCGAGCTGCTGGACGGCCAGCAGGTGGGTTGACGGTTCTGGCTGGAGGCTGATACTATTTGCCCCAGGAGTCCTTTCTCACTGTTTGCGTTGCCAAACACAGCAGTTACCCTTGTGGTTGTAGCATGCCGACGTTTTGGGCTAGGAGGTTGCTCGGGTCATGCTGTATCGTTACTCAGCGCATTGCCATTGATGCATCGCAAACGCACCCGCGACTGCCTCTTCCACACTACAGCCTGACTTGCGTCACTGCCATGTGCGCAGGTGCCGGTGCTGACCGGGCAGCGGCCCTTCATCGTGAAGTTCCGGCCGGCGGCGCGGAACGCGCGGCTGCTCCGCCCTGCCTCAGCAGGCTCCAGCGGGTATGTGTGTCTGCATGTTTATGCTTGTGCCTACGCGCAGCAGCGTAGGCACAAGTTGCCCAGAGTGGTTGCTGTGTTTCAGCACATTGCGCTCACATCAGTTGATGGCACCCTGTCGAACCTCTTGAACACTCGGAAACAAGCCCTGTTGGTCACCACGAGAACAGCGATGCATTGTCAGCACTATTGCATTGTCAGCACTACGCCTGACACATCGCAGGCACAGGTCGGTGTCTGAGACGGACGCGGCGCACGTGCCCTCCGCGCGCCTGTGGCTGGGCAACATCAGCAACCAGGCAAGCCCACTAGCAATTGCCAACTGATATGGTGATGCGCCATGGTGTGTGTTGGACTCACTACGCCAACAACTCGCTCCACAACGATCTGTGACGAACATGCACAAGTGTGCAGTGCTATCGTGATTATGTGTTCACTGCCAAACACCAGGCGACAGCGCCGAGCGTGCGCGCCGCCTTCGAGCCCTTCGGCCCCGTCGTCGACGCCGCAGCCTTCCCGGCGCGCATCGGCCCCCTGGGCTACGCAATCGTCGTCTTCGAGCGGGTGCGTTTTGTTTCTTCTGTTTGACGTTCTTGTGTTTTGTTTCACTGCTGGCTGCGGAGTGCGGCGCCGCCTAAGTGAGACCAGTTGATAGCAGCTTTGCTGTTTCGCTTGGCGAGGTGGGACGCGGGCGGGCTGCATGAGGCTGTGCTGTTTGTGTGATGCCCGCCAGGCTCGTAGCAGGGTTCGAGATTGGAAACCAAATGGCGTCAAGCAGCTGCGCCACATGAAAAGCATACAGATGAGGCCGTGTTGAAGCAGCCGGCCGCCTTCTGCCTGCAGGTGGAGGATGCGGTGAGGGCTGTGGCGGCTAAGAACAATCGCCCTGACCCGCTGCTGACCGGGTCGCGGCCGCTGAAGATGCGCTACAAGCCAGATAAGGTAATTTCTGAGTTGCGTGCTGCGTTGCGCTCATTCATCTATGGATCCGCCGAGGAGGCCCTGCCTCACGGCGAGGACATGGAGTGCTGCGGACCTGGCTTGCCAGGACGAGACCAACAAGCCGTCTTTGCAGTTGGCATCGTTCCTGCTCCCTCAGTCCAAGTGATGACGTTGTGCTCATTCTTTCGCAAGCAGGAGCAGCCGCAGCGGCGCAACTCTCCAGGCCACCCGCAGCAGCAGGGCCACGGCAGCCCCAGTTTAGCGGCGCCACGGCGCGATGGCTCGCCGCAGGTGCCCTCCTCCTTCTCCCTTCCTTTCCCGTTGCCCATTGCAGGTGCTTCTAGCTCCAGAATTTGACGACTGGTTCACATGCGGGACTCTCAGGAAGATGCTCTGACACGGCAGTTTACCCCTGTGCAGCCGGCGGCGACGAGGCACCTGGCGCTGAGGAACCTGCTGCCAGGCAACATCTGGTCGTACTTCCAGCTTGCAACAACACTTGCTTATCATAATAATTATCTTGTGCAGCCGGCGGCATCGAGGCACCTGGCGCTGGGCAACCTGCTGCCCGGCGTCAATCGCACCGCCATCGACCTGGCCTTTGGCCAGTACGGCGCCCTGGATTCGGTGACAATTTCATGTGACGATGCATACTTTTCTTTTTGCACTCTCCTTCCGCAATCCGTGACTCGCAACTGCTGCAGCCCTGGCAATTCACTGCAGCCCTGCCCTGTCGGGCAGCTCTCAACAGATACTGAATGTCGGCTCAGAGCTGAGCCGCCAAGCTGTGCTCGTATAGGTCTGCATTCACGTGTCATGATGCTGAAACCCTCACATCGCAGGTACGGGCCGGGCCTGGGCAGCCCCCAGAGGTGCACATTGTGTTCCGGGACCTGGGCGCGGCGGCGGCCGCGCAGCGGGCGCTCAATGGCGCCTTTATCCCCAGCCTGACAGGTGCAGCTATTTCGTCACCGTACATAGTCACGGCGGCTCCTTGCCAATGTGCTTGCAAGCGGCCCTGTGCTCGAACGACAGCTCTGATGCATGCCTGCATCTTCCTTTCAAGTGTCGAGTGCTGCCGAGCAACCTCGGGTCCTGAAGCTCCATGCTATCTGGGTGGCAGCCGGGTCATGCTGTGGGCCGTGCGTTGCGGGGTCATCAGCGACTCTCAAAAGGCCAACTCCCTTATTGAGTACGAATCGTGCCGGCGCGTACAGGCAGCAAGCCGCTGGCGGTGCGCTTTGTGTCTGACCGCGCCTCACCCGGCCCCGGCGGCGGGCACCACCCGCCGCAGCACCCGCACGGCCCGCACCCGCCGCATGGCGGCGCAAGGGGCGCCGGCGCCGCCAGCGCCGACTCCTGGCGCGGCGGCATCCCCCGCCCCGAGCTGTCTGCCTCGGACGACTCCTCGGTGCATTTTCTCTTTCAGGAGTTTGAGGGTTAACGACTGCTGTGCTCTCCAGCACGTTTTCGACTGTGCGTGGCGAGGACCTCCATTCTTGCATGTCTAGCGGTTGTTTCTTAACGCTGCATACAAGCCGTGCCAGCCGCCATGCGCCAGTGCCGGGGCTGTGCTGCATTAGACTTGCAGGGGTGCCAGGGTCAAGGGGGCTGCCATGGCTTCACGATCTACGCAGATGGGAACAGCGTATCACAGCATTCGAGGTTCTTACACGTATAAGTGTCTACATGCAGGACGACGCGGCGATGCCGGCGGTGAACCTGAGCAACCGGCTGAACCCGAACAACATACACTACGATCGGGTGCTGGCGGCGCAGTACAAGCGCATGAGCAAGCCGGAGAAGGAGGCGCTGTGGGCGCAGGACCGCCTCATGCAGCAGCGCGCCCAGCAGGTGGGCTTGCCCATCTTATGATTCAGAAACCAAAACTCCAGGGATGTCCTCCCTCGGACGCCCTCGTCCCCCTACTGAATATGTGGCGGCATCGTTCGACTGTGCCGGGATCCGGCCATCCGCCTTCACAGGCCCCAGGCTCCCAACCTGGCACCATCAAGTCATGACCTGCCCTCTGTGTGCACACGCTGCCCTGTCGGAACAAACTTTTTTTGCTGACAAGTCTCCTTGGTGGGCTGTCCCAAATGTGCCGCAGCCGGCTCGCACCCCTTTAACCGGTCGGAGGCGGACTGGGGCTTCTCGGACTTACTGTCGCTGGGAGCGTGCAGAACATATGCTGCCTTATAGGCACGACTCCCTGGTTTGACCGCTGACAACTCTCTCACACCCTTTCGCAGGGCGACGCGAGCGCGCCGCTACGCAGCTCGCTGGCGGGGCTGCGGCTCGGGGAGCGGGGCGGGGGGTACGGCCTAGACGCGCGCGCCTTCAGCCACGCGGACCTGCACTCCCTGTCTGCCGCCTACAGCGACATGAACCCCTACGCCTCCCACCCCGACCTGGCCGGCTTGGCGGTGCGTTTCCTTTGGGATCGAGGTTTCCCTTTCGGGCCCTGCACTTGCTGTTCGCACTGTGTTTCGTCATAAACCCCTATGCCTCACAACTTGAGCCGGCCATCCTGGTGGTGAGTGTTACTGCTTGTAGGGACTGAGCGATTCTGGTGGGTATCAGGGACTGGCGCATTGCACACTGGTGCATGCCAACTCTGCAAGCGTGAATCGAGGTGCTGTGTGTGTCGAGACGATACTGCAGCGTCCAGAGCTGAAAAACCCTGAAACCCTGCGCAGGCGGGGCTGGACCCGCAGCTGGCGGCGAGTCATTCCGGCAGGGGAAAATCAGTTGGTTTATAACTGCTCGAATTGGCAATGTAAATGCCCGGCTGCGCAGGCGCATGTGGGGCTGAACCCGCAGCTGGCGGCATCGCTCGCGGGTCAGCCCGGCAGCGGCGGCATGCCAGGCCGCCAGTTTCCGCAGTTTGCCAGCCACCCCAACCTGTCGACGGCACTGCTGCAGCAGCAGCAGGTCGCTGCGCTGCAGCAGCAGGCGCAGGTGCGTGCATTGCAGCAAGCGCAGCTGCAGCAGGCGCAGCTGCAGCAGGCGGCGGCGCAGCAGGCGGCCGCATCGCAGCAGCTGCAGCAACCGCTGCCGGCCAACGCATTTGACGTGTCCCGCAGCCAGGGCCTGCTCAGCTCCCTGGGGCAGGTGCACTTTCGACGCCCCCTTCCTGCAACTGTTGACGCTTCCAAATCTCCTGGCTACCACTTCACATGGCACCGTGCGTGTCCACGATAAATCATACAAGCTACATCAGTCGGTGTCACATCAGGAGAGCTCAAACAAGTGAACTGAAATACACACCTGCAGCGCGGCTCTATGGGCGACCTGCCGTTGGGCACTGCCAGGTCGCACCCGAACCTGAACGCGGGGCTGGGCGGCTCACACGCCAGCCTGCAGCACGCCGGCCTGCAGCAGCAGCAGCAACAGGGCCTCGGCATCTCTGCCATGAACAGGTGTCGCTTGCCCATGGGACCTGTCTTTCTGCTCTTCTGCGTCAAATTCCAGCCATCAGCTTGGCTGTCGCCTGCCGATTCGATGCTTCGCAAGCCCGGCAAACAGCTGTCTGCAAGCCGTCGCCGCCTTGCATGCCACCCCACACCCTACTCCTCCATCATCGGCGGCTCGAATCGGACAAACCCTGAACACCTCCTGAAACCCACAGGTCGGCCTCTTCGCCGCACATCAGCCGCCTGCACAGCGGCCAGCCGCCGATCGGCTCGCGCCTGGGCCTGCCGCACCAGCAGGGCAGCCACGGCAGCCTGGCGACCGCATACGTCGGCGGCGGCGGCGGCGGCGGCGGCGGCCACAGCAGCGAGCAGAACCTGGCGTCACTGGACGCTGGCGGGCGTGCCTCTGCGGCGCCGCCGGCCGGTGTGCCTGGCCAGCGGCAGCACCAGCTGGGCGGCCTGTTCTCGGCGTCGCAGCAGCAGTTCAGCGCCACGGGCGCGCCGCGGGCGTCACCGCCGCCTGGCCAGGACATGGCGCTCCAGGGTGGGCAAGGTGCGCTTCTTCCATGTCCGACTCTGCGCCATGTTTTCAAGCTGCAGGATCCTTGCGTAGCTCAGCAGAGCTGGTGCATCCTCAACCAAAGTGGACGCACGCCTCCAAAGCCACTCAAGACATGCCAGAGATACCAACTTTACTACGTGCTCTGCCTCACAGCAGGTGGCGGCGGCGGTGGCGACGATGACCTGGAGGCGACGGTCGCGGCGGCGGTGCGCAACGCCTTCGAGGACCTGGCGCGACAGCAACAGGCGGAGGCACAGCACCTGCCACAGCCGCCGCAGCAGCAGCAGCAGCTGCCGCAGGATCTCCTGGACCCGCTGACTCAGGCGCGGCTAGACATCTTTTAGGTTTCATGTTTGTTATGTTCTGGGTGATTCCTCTGCACCACCTGACGTCTGCTGGACTGTCCTCGGTGGATGCTTCCCGGGTCTTGACGTTGCTGTTGGAATGGTGTGCATTGCAAGTCGAGCCGCTCTGCATACTGCTAAAGCTACCTTGATGAACACAGGAAAATGTGAGTGCTGATATCGCGTCGTATCGTGTCTACAGGAGCTGATGACGGATCCGGTGATTGCCGCCGATGGCATCACGTACAACCGGTCCACCATTTCTCGGTGGCTGCTGACGCACGACACCTCGCCGCTGCTCAACACGCGCATGCCGCACTCGGCGCTGCGCCCCAACGAGCCGCTGCGCATGTATGTGCAGCAGTACCTCGCCGGCGGCGGGCGCTGAACTATCATGTAAGCAAGGCGCAACAATGGAACGAAGGGAAAGGACCCGTCGCAACAAGCCGGACGGCGGGCGCTGTCTCGCGGCCCCTACCGCCTGGCCCTTTCAGCAGTCGGCAATGCAGACTTGATTCCGGTCGGCAGCTCGCTGGCGGCCGAATGGCTTGCAACGAACGGGACCTGCTTGGCACGGCCATGCGGCTGGTGCCAAATCTCTGGCCTGTGCTCGCGCGTCGGCATGCTGCACCAAGGCGCCTGCATCCGCAATGGGAATGCGGGCTGGTGCTCATATCGGGGCGCGCGCCTGGTTTCAGAACCACTCAGGCTGTTTTCAAGACAGGTATTGGCGGGTGAGGCATTTGGGAATGCGCAGGGTGGCGACATCATGATGTAGAGGTCCTTCCACTAAGTAGCTGTGAGGCTCGCCCATTGGTCCTTGTGCCGGTCGCTGGCACATCGCGTCGTCAGTCCCGCCGCGGTGTGCCAAGCGGCCGAGCGCAGTTCTGAATTCCGACAGCAGAGAGTTGGGCAGCTGTTCGTGTTCGTTCCCTGCCCGATTGGCCTGTCATCCGTGTCCGGGCAAGGCTGTCTAGGCGGTGCTGACTGGCGGCAACACCGACTTGCCACAGGAGGTAGACGATCGTGTGGTGGGTATTTGTGTTGGCAGCAATTGACTCTGGCACCGAATGTTTGACACCTGGCCCCGCTACAGAATTCAATTCCCTGTTCCACAGCAGTTTCCACACCAGATAGGCATGCCACTTGCTCAAATCCCCGCCGCACATTCCACTGGCTAGAATGCGATGGAGGAAGCAGTAAAGCTGCCTCTCACACATCCATTTGTACACCTGCAAAGACCCTGACTCACAGATGTTACGCATGAAACACCGCCACTCGCTGGAAGCTGCATCCAGCTGCTCTGAGGTAATCCTGAGGTGCATGTACGCTGCGGCCCTTGCAGTCAACGCTACAGAAAGGCGAAGGCCTCGCCGCCGGCCTTCGTCGCCGCTTCCTTCTGCTTGGCCTGCTGCTCCTTGGCGATGTTCGCCGGGTCCAGCGCGGCCACCTGCCCAGGGAGCGTCCATGATCGACACATCAGTATTCTGCGGGAGCACGACAACGAATGCTGCGGCAACAGGGTGGTGCGCAAGCACATTCGTGTGTGCCTGAGGCCAAAGGAGCACGACAATAAGTGGTGCGGCAGCGGATGCACACGATGTGAAGAACATTGTGGGCAAGGAAGATTGCGGCGCAGCAGTCCACCTGGCCCGTCTCCAGGAACTCCTTGATCTGCAGGCGACACATAAACGCGTCTCGCTCCTTAATCACAGCCGCTGATAGCGTCACATTGCCTACATCCAGTGCTTGCTCGAGTGGCACAGCCAGGCGCTGCCGCATCGCCAGCAAACGCTC
>JAABUK010013542.1_pt1 | contig 10159 bp, 12 predicted proteins | sample 5559141 | NCBI WGS metagenome assembly JAABUK01 (sample SAMN10711869, study PRJNA513367) | rock metagenome | isolation source: Antarctica rocks | place: Antarctica: Victoria Land, Pudding Butte nord | collected 2016-01-03 | reverse complement strand
ACACATATGCACATGTTGCACAACACCCAAGGCAATGATGAGTAGTCAAGCAATGGTCAGTCAAACATTACACATAAAATAGGCACATACTGCGCATCAACAGGAGGCAATGATGAGTACTCAAACAACAGGGACTCTCACCATCTCACTGACTTCACCAGAATGACCTTTCAGGATGGCTTTCAGCCGGTTTTCTACAGCTCGCAGCTTGCCACGGGACTGCCGCACCTCATCGCTTGCACTGTCACGAATGTCACCATCTTCAGAGACGCAGGCGGAGATGTTCTTCACAATCTGTGAGTGGGTCTGCAAGTCCTGCAGCAACAGCACGGTGTTCTCATTTTCAGCAACAGCAAGATGTGCTCATTGCAGCAACAGCAAGGGGTGCTGTTTACAGCAGCGCAGGGATCACTCCAAAGTCTGAAGGCTTACACCACAGTTTACTATGGTCATCTTACACAGTGACACTGCCCGCGCTCTGACATTTCAATTGTGTGCTGGCCGCACGGAGTTTGGAGCAACAAGCCAGGCTAAGCAACGGCGACATGAAGCTTTGCTAGTGTCAAGCAGGTGACAATAACCTGTAGCAGATCTTAGGTTGTGGAGACACAGCTGAAATCATATCAACATTATGACTGAGCTTCAGCACCTAGCACAGACAGTCCCACTTTCACATGCAATGAATGCATACTTCAAAGTCTTGGCATGACAGACTTGTTCAGGTGCTATACCCTGATACGCTCTGTCAGGGCTGAAAACAGGTCATAATCGCCAGTGCCGTCTGCAGCATTGGAAGCGCCCATGACTGATCTCTGCAGCCTTGCAGCGCCCACTAAGGTACTGGCGACTGCCTGCAGCTGTGCTCCGACCAACATCCCCCCTCTGCTGGCCCTCTTTAGTGCCCCTGATGCCTGCATGAAGCATTGATGCTACACATGCATCCAACAGTGGTGTTGCTGTGCCTCAGAGCTGCAGGTCCTGGTGAACAGCTCACACTATTCTTCAAATTGTGAACATTGCATGCAGGTAGAACTTGCACAAGCAGACCCTGTGTTGTGCATCAGTAATACCAATAATAATTTACAGGCATTCCAGCTAATTGTTCTTGCCAGGTACCTACTATGTGTGCCTTAACCCTAGTCCTGTGAGCCAACATGCACTAACATTAGTGCCAACATAATATGCAGGCGGGTGTGAGGGTACGTCACAACAGCAGCAAAGATGAGTTGTAGCTGCATAGCATGCACCCGCATATGAGGGAAAATAGAATTTACAAGCGTTGGCTTGCCAACAGCCCTGACAGCTTGTGGCGGAGCTTCAGCAACTGTATGCAAATCATTTGCATCATGCTTCAACTGTTTTTTACCTCCAGACAGCTGTGGTCCATTGTGACGCCTAAGCAAAGACAGAATTACACGCAACACACCCACCGTGTGATGAAATGCTCTGTAACAAGCAGGCGCAGTGAGTACCTGTGAGGTTGAAGTGCCACCAAAGTCAAGCTCCACAGCATATTCGGTTTCAAGCTTGTCTACAGCTGCAGTCTCCTTGACAAGTGCTTCGACTTCAGACTGCTCCTGAGGTAGGTTCAAGCGCTAAACTGCTTGGCGGCCTAATGTGGTCGAGGCAAACTTAGCCACAAACTCACACAGAGCTGGCCAGCCGAGTGTTGCAAGGGTCGTTTGCACTGCAGGATGCTCCTCAGATTCTGCTGTTGCTAGTACTGCAGCTTGTACAGCAGAGCTGGCTGTGGCGCATTGTATGGGCCTGGCAGTGCTTGATCTTTGGTTGGGCATGTAGGATTGCCTGTGGTTTCAGCAGAAAACATGTCAAACATGTCCAAAAGCAGCATGGCAGGCTGAAGTTATGTCAACAGCACAATATGACAACGCAGGCACACACTGGTACAGTAGCAAAAAGCGCAAGACAAAAAACACATTCTTGCACAGGTTTCAGGTGGATGAGAATACCTAGACCTGGCAGAGGCTGGGAGCATTGAAAATGCGTCCACAGCAAGATCTGTACAACAACGAATGTACGGGAAGGCATGCACAGCTGGGAAACTGCGGGACTTGGTGCCAGCCCCGTCTTTGGGCGGAAGCCCGCACTGAAGAGCCTTTGCCGTGGCCATTCCGGACCCCCCGCTCAAATTGGCAACTTGCACATTGCACAGTGAAGCTATCGTGCGTTTGTCATGACCACAACACGCCCAGCATGTGGTGCATCGCGCTCTTTCATCTGCCGCTGTCGTGTTGCGTTGTGTGGTTATGGCTCCGGAACCAGACTATAAGCCAGACACGTACCCTGTGTCAGGTTTATTGATTGATTACAAATTCACTTCTGGCAGCAGATTCTGCGTTATCATCATAGGACAATTGCATTAGACAATGTGCGTCTTATCAAGCTTGCAATGGTTGATGGCTTTACGTTGGATCGGACAGCAGTCAAAGACAGTTGGCAGCATCATCTAGGCGGTTTTCTACATGGTCATTTAGGACAGCAGCAGCTTTTTCACAAGTTTGACATTGCATCTGTCATAGAAAGGGTTAAGCACCAGCATGCATTTGAGTACTTTGCAGATGATCAGCAAAGCAGCTTGATGTTATACAAAATAATGCAGCTTGAGTACAAACCTGCAAAGTATCTGTCTGTTGTCAAGTGTGTGTCAAATAGAAGGCTAATCAGCAGGTTTAGGACTGGATGCCATGGTCCGCGCGTAGACACAGGCCGCTGGGCAGACGGCGTTCACCTAGATAGGACAGATAGGCTATGTCTAGTGTGCAAGTCATTGAATTGTGTGGAAGACGAGCAGCACTTTGTGTTTGATTGCCCAGCATATAGCCATATCAGATCACAGCATTTAGGCCTCCTGCAGCACTGTTGTACCATTGCAGACTTTATGACTTTGTGTGAACCAAATGCATGTGGTGGTTTTCTTAGGGAATGCTTTGCATGTAGGAAGCAAATCTTGTCTGTATGAAGTCACTGAACTGAACTTCTTGTCTGTTGGGTCCCAGTTGCCCCCCAGGACATTAAATACATTGATTGATTGATTGATTGATTGCCCATGACCTTCTGCACTTTGTGCTGTGGTCACTGCAGTCATCGGCAGCATCTGCACTCGAAGTGAGACCATGTTGCATCCTGGTTCTGAGATGCTTTGTTGGAGTTGTTTTGATCATGTGTGTGCACATATTGCATGGCTGCAGTAGCAATCATGATATGGTGCCTCTACTTGACTGTGTGACTGTGACAGTCTTGCAATCCCTGCAAGCAAGCATGTAAGAAAATTTGACTCTGAAGCAAGCATTGAACAGAGTTTGACTCTGATGATTGATTGAGTGTCCTTGATGCATCAGTGACCTAACGTCTGTAGCATCCTGACATAATCACACTGAGTCTTACGGCGTAAGACAACAGATATCATACTGCTGGCATGCAATCAGTCACGTCTGTCTGACGTTTACCAGCGGTATGCCAGAGGGTCTGTTTGTGAATCCAGATTCTTGGATGCTGGTTAAGTCCCTGCTAACAGCGCTGTGATTTGTGAACAATCAGTCAGTCAGTCACGCAAATATATATATTGTTGCTGTGATTAATCAATTGTGTTTGTCTCACACGGCTATCTCCTGAAATACCGCTGAACGTTACAACGTTCTGGTTTTGTGCAGCACATGCATTGTGTGCCAAGCTAGTCATGTCTCAGAACAGCATACCCTTGAACATGTTACAGCAGCTTGGACTTGCTCCTTGTTTATGCTGTGCCTATTCAGTACTTGAACAGACTTGAAACTAAATTAGGCTGTCATTTGGAATTTGGAACCACCCTTGGAGCGCAGCAAGTGTAGCAGCTGCTATGTTTGTGAGTGCATATACTGTGTACTGAAACATATTGTTTTGTCTCAAGCTTGCAGCGCTAGCGCTATCAGGATGCACGTTGCTTTCATGTCTCTGCTCTTAAAGAGAGGTCTGCTACAGGCTCAAGGGTCACAGTTCTTGAGCGACACCATGCAGCTTGATGCGCCGTTCCAGACTGCTTCCTGTTTTATGCAAGCTCACACAAGTTTGGAATCCCTACATTGAATTGCAGTCCTCGGGTTTGCCCTGTTTTGGCCTATGTCTGAGGTGGAGAATGCATAAGGGCAGAGGGTGTATGTCAGTGTGCGTTCCTCCACAGCGTTTGAACAAATTTGTACGTATAGCAAGAGTTTGCAGTTGTTACAGCGCTTGAAAGAGGTCTTGTGTTTGCTGTGTCTGTTCACTAGTCTAGTCTAGTCTAAGTCCACTCCAGCTAGACCTTTCACTGTAGACCTTCCACTACATAATTGTTACTTTAGCCCTCTCACTACACACATATATGAGGAATCGTGCGACCTGATCATGATTCAGCAATTTGAATAGCGATTGTACAAAGATGCGTTCATTTGATACATTGACAGAGTCGACAAGTTTGAGCATGGCATGATTGCTTGAGCCAGGATTTGTTCATGATGATGCGTACCATGCACAGCCTGCCATACATGCTGGCAGCGCTTGCAATATGGCGACAATGTCTAGACCAGTTGCATAGCGTCTATGCAGAATGTGACGCCACCCCACAGAGACTGAAATCCAATGGCACTTGCGTTTTGCAGAGCGAGATTGCAGTCTTGAGCACTGACTGTTTGGTCATCAGGCAAAGTTTGGAACTTGTTGCTTGTCTGGACCAACCCATTGTTGATGTTGATTCCATTGTCGGGGCCAGCATTCAAGCCCAATGGCTGCTTGCATAGAAAGTTTGCATCCGCGTCTTGCAGAGTGAGCTGTAGGCCTGCAGGTATGGTTGCATTGGCTTTGGACCCACCTGCAACAATCACATGAGCTGAGCTTCCCACTGGCTACCTTCAGTGTGAAAGTGTAATGAATCCAAGCTGTGACTGCCCAGCTTCCTGACACATATGCTGTCTATCAGCCAGTGCAGCCACTAGAAGTGCTTTGAGTCTTGGTAAGCTTTGTTCATGAGGACTGTTACATAAAGCTGCCGCTGACCTAGTCTGCCCACCTACCATGGCATGCAATTGTATAGCAAACTTGAAGCATGCATATTGTAAAGCTACTGGCAGGACCTTCACGGAACCATGACACCAAATTCAAGATTGCATGAATGACTGTCAACTGTCAATGCAGTTGATTTTACCAACTAGAGGTCAACACCTGCTGGTTCTTATTTGTTATTTGCACAATTGTACAAGCATATTGGTGTTGAAACAAACTAGCTCTGCTTGGCTGCTGTTGTGAAGTGCATACCTATCTGGCCGTCTGGAAGCTGTGAAACAAAGTATTCGACCGCCGAGGATTGCTTCAAGGCAGACGCCAGGTTGTCAGATCCAGAGCAGCGAAATGACATCCATCCCTGTATGCAGAGAATGCAAGCTGATCAGTCAAGCAATGCAGAGAAGCAATGCAAAGACACTGCACACATGAAGGGTGTCCTTTAGTCACTGCAGTAATCAACTTTTACATTCCTGTCACTCAGACAGCTCAAAGAGTTGGGCACTGTTTGTGAAGAAACAGTTTTGAAAGAGCTGGGCTGTGTAAGACTGCATGCACAAGGAAGGAACCTGACCCCAGCAGCAGGAAATGTTGTGCAAAGACCATTGGATTGGCCGACGCCAGCTCCAGGAACAATCGAGATGTTAGATGCCCCAAGAGCCCACCAGCCACACTCTGGTGCCCACCCATTGTTGAAGATGGTCTTTGTTGCAGCATTTGTAGCCAACAGCTCTCTGCTACCAGCAGCCTGCCTGCAAATCACGCCTCATCCCAATAAAGAACTTGCGAGCTGCCTCCAGGAGCGTGGTGGTGCCGGGGCACATATACTACACTGGTATGTCGACAGACGTCTGCTTCTGGGCAGAAGGTGCAGAAGGATATCCAACGAAGAATTCAAGAAGATGCTCACCTGAGCGTGCTCCAATCTCCTGAAGGCCAGGCAAAACTGCGATCCGCAGCGTCTACGCAGGTGCCAGCTACGATGACAACAAGCGTGGCGATGCTGACAAGCAGGGAAACCATTCTGATTGGAGCTGCCGACAACTTCCGGGCTTAAATCTGAGATGGGAACTGGTAAAGGTGTCCATGACAGCAAAAAGCGCACGCTATTTATGGCGAGCTGGCCCTGCGTGTCGGTATCAACGCCTTCCCATCGCTTCATCCGGCCCTTCACCTTACCAATCTTGTCGACCGAAAATAGCTTCATCTTACTAATCGCTGTCGACTTGGATTCGAAATTTGTATCATTGAGCAGCTCCGATCTGAGCTCCGATTGGACGCCACTGAGCAGCTGCAATTTCTGAACTTTGTATAGTAGTCTAGAGCGTGTGGCGTCGCGGTTGCTTTATTACCAGCAATTTTTTTGATGCTGTGTTCTCGAACGCCTTAAACATTTAGTGCTTTGTGTATGTTGTTTTCCCATTTGTTGTCTGTTGAATCCCCTGATGAGTCCTAAAGACAAAAAATATAAATAGACAGATTGATTGACAAGTGTTTAACACAGCCACAACTACCAAGGAATGCACGTACACGTATATGCACGCCAGTCATGAGCCTGTCTGCCTTGTGCCTGGTACTGTGGACCAGTGCCTGCCTGTGCCTCTTCAAAAAAAGGCCCAGCACACAATCTGAGGGCTTTCTACTCTGTTGACCTAGGTATAAACACTGCTCCAGCCTGCGAGGAACCTACATATGTATGCTCTGTGCCTGAGCTCGTCACCTGCGGCTTCTATCAGTTTGACCTGGGTCTGCCTCAGATCCCTAAACAGCTGACAGCTTGCACTATGTCAGCACTTGGCCAGCCCCTGTTGCAACACAACATTTGCAACATGCATATAAAACCCCTACATGCCTACTGACACAGAATGCAGTGACGCTCTCTATCCACACTCTGATCCCAACAGTTTAGTGAGCTTTGCTGAAGAGTTTCGGGGACTGTATCACTGGAATTTTACTGCTTAGAAAAAGAATGCACGTACAGGCTGCAGGCTGATCATGCTTGTCATGTGAGGTGGGGCGGCCAATAGCAGACAGACAGCTGTGTACAGGTTAGTCATTGAGCACATAGCAGGCTGTGCCTGACAAACTCTTGTAACTCCTTTCCAGAATCCCTGGCCAAATTTTGGCCTATCCGGACAAGCTTGTCCACATCCTTGATGTTGTCAATCTCGCTCAATACCTCAACAGCGTCAGACAGTGACATGCCATCCTTGTCAACAAGCTTTTTGGCATCCCTTGCATCATCAACTGTCTTCTGGATCCTCAGCAGCCTGCTGTGCTCTGGTTTTGCTTTGTCAGCGCTGTGTGCGGGCCCATGTTTCAACTGCAAATCAAAAGGCAAGCTCTGTGCCAGCCTCAGCTCATCACGCAGTCAGCTGAAGCTGCAGGAGTGCATCCTGTCAAGGCGTTTGGTATCATGCAGACGCAATTCCGAGCAGCCAGCACAGGCACATATGTCCAGCATGAAAGTCAACACGCATTGCAAGTGCAACAGCATGTGGTATGACCTAAAGTACACCTAGTCTAAGTCAACGCTCGAGGGCTCAAATGTTGGAATTAGGCTACCTGAATGCAGCTGACAATGCCCATGAGTTCAGTTGGTGAATGACTGATAATCCAGTGCTGGCATGAAATCAGCATAGTAACAAGCGTACCGCAAAAACAACCTCAACAATGGCCTGACTGGCTTCAGAGCCACCATCTTGGATGGTGTTGATGATGTTCCCCTTGTTGGGCAGGATCCACTCCAGCATACCCCAACCCCACCGCCCCTCCCGTAGGGTCTCCTTGCGAAGGTCCCTGGCTGCAGAGCCAGTACCAACTGACAGAACAGCAATGCTGTCCATATCCCACTCCATCTCTCCAATCATGAACGACAGGCCCTGCAGACAAGCTGAGGCCATGACCAAGAGATGACCAGAGCTGGGTTGGCCTGATCAGACAAGACATCCTGGCATATGACATGTGATTGTGATGTTGAGCCTTGATTTGCCATGCCATGCCAAGACAGCTCAAGTCACCAAAATAGAGGCGCACTAATATGCTCTTGTGAATTCAAACTGATAGGAAAGGCAGTCATGGTGTGCTGACATATTCAATCAGCTGGCGGCCATCACAGCAGCACAGCTAGCTGCAACTCTGAGTCATTGTATCATAGTTGTTGCACTACACATGCTGCACTGTCACACGCATGCATGTCCCCAAGCTCCTGCACAACTCCTTGAGTTGGGGCTATTGTTTCATACATCAGACAATACCTCCAAGGGTAGCACGGGATAAGTGCTGGATGAACAGCAGCAACATGCAATTGGTATGCACGTGTCGTTTTGTGTGCCTCTCAAACTGCTGATGTCAGGCCACAATCCATGCCAGCAGCAACAGCAGTTGATAGCAGTAGCGCAGCAGCAGCAACCATGGTGGCAGCAGCAGCAGCAGCAGCTTCAGGTCACCTGTATTGTTGGGTTGTTGGCAATCAAGCCGCCATCCACAAAGGTGCGCATGCTGGGCTCAGCCTCATCTGGTGTCGTATTGATGAAAGCAGCTGCAGGGCACAGCCATGTCAGTACACCAACAGCCATGTGTCATGTTGATGAAAGCAGCTGCAGGGCACAGCCATGTCAGCGCACTCATCAAAATGGGCAGACTGCTAGCTCCACTGCTGCTACATTCATCCGTACATTGCCAGAGCGCATTTGGGGCGGCGAAACCAGAAGGGGTGGGGGGGGGGGAAGGCCCGGGGGGTGTGAGGCATGGTACTATAGGGAGCTGGTCAAGGTGGCTCTGCTGCTCATGCCTTCTTTCCAGATAGTGCTGTTGGTGTACAGGGGGCTTGCAGGGAGGCACCTTGCTTGCAGACTGGGGTAGTCTAGTCTGACTGTGTTGATGAAGCCAGGCACGTGAGAGCTGACACACGGTTCGTGTCAACAGCCCCAGCACGCTCAGCACTGCTGCCGAGCTTACCTGGGAAGTATGTGGGCGCAGCAGAGCTGGCCCGAGCCACCTCCCACAGCTTGAAATCCCTGCCCTTCACAAACTGAACGCCGCCCACCATGCTGGTTGCGTCCAGCCCTGCCACATCATCTGCCCTCAGCATTGCCACATAGCCTGTCTGGCTCTCCTGGGCGCTGGTGCTGTGTTTGTGCCAGAAGGTGAAGGGGCTGGAGGATTCTAGCTCGTAGGATGGGATGACTACAGAGGTGTGGAGATCTGACAGCTTCAGGCTGGTGCCCATCAGGGTTTGGAGGATGTCATCCACACCTGCAGTTGTTGTGATGACATGCTTTGTGGAGATGGTGGGGGGGGGGGAAATCAGCATTTGGTGGCGCTAAGATGTTCAGGCATTTGGTGGAGCTAAATTGTTCAGCATTGGCTAATGCTAAGATGTTCAGCATTTGGTGAAGCTGAGATGTACAACATTTGGCAGACACTGCACTGGCAACTTGTCGCAACTTGTATATATGTTGCACTGACAATATGCAGTATATCAAGAAACCTGCATTGGCATCACGACACAGTTTGTAGGTATGTTGCACCGACAATATGCAGTACTCTCAGAGACCTGCATTGGCATCATGACACAGTTTGTACTCATACTGGATGAAAATCGCACAGCAGTTTGCAGACACCTACGGTCACAAAACAAGCTGTTTAGATTTGCAACCATCTGTACATTGTTCATCGCAAACACCTGCACTGGGGTCACAACATAGTTTGTGTAGCTGTTGGGTGAATATTGTACATCAAGTTGTGTGCAACGCGGATATAAATCTGCAGTACACTTGAGCATGCATGTCCAGCTGGCATCAACAGCAGCCAGGCATGTTGAGTGGACACATTTGAAAATCATGATTGGAAATTGCAGTCATGGGGGGGGGATGAAGGGGGTTTATTCAAAGCACATGCTGGCATGCAACTTGGTGCTTTCTTGTGGCATGTGCAGGGGTGTTGTCACACGCTTTTGTCATGTGACTGCTGTCGCATGATTGTTGTCCATTAAAAAATTGAGTTTGGATGCTTGCCACTGGAAATGCAGATGGACCAAAGTGGTTACCTAAAGCTGAGTACTTGGCCCAGAAGAACCCTGAACCAAAGGGGAAAAGGGCTCGAAACCAGTCAGTTGACCTGAACC
>JAABUK010013540.1_pt1 | contig 10161 bp, 1 predicted proteins | sample 5559141 | NCBI WGS metagenome assembly JAABUK01 (sample SAMN10711869, study PRJNA513367) | rock metagenome | isolation source: Antarctica rocks | place: Antarctica: Victoria Land, Pudding Butte nord | collected 2016-01-03 | reverse complement strand
GCCACGTACCACCGCCAGGATCCGGCGACCGTTGCGCTGGGCGTCGGACAACCGCTCCATCAGCAGGACGCCGGCCCCCTCCGCCCAGCCGACACCGTCAGCGGTGTCGGCGAAGGCCTTGCATCGGCCGTCCGGGGACAACGCGCGCTGCCGGGCGAACTCTACGAACGTGTCCGGGGTGGCCATCACCGTGGTGCCCCCGGCCAGCGCCAACGAGCACTCGCCGTTGCGCAATGCCTTCGCGGCAAGGTGAATCGCCACCAGCGAGGACGAGCACGCGGTGTCCACGGTCACCGCCGGGCCCTCCAGGCCGAAGGTGTAGGACACCCGCCCGGGCAGGATGCTCGGCAAGCTCGAGGTGAACAGCGAGCCCTCCACCTCCTTGGGCACCGAGCCGAGGAACCGAGTGCCGTAGAAGTCGTACATGATCCCGGCGTAGACACCGGTCCGTGAACCCATCAAGGTCACCGGATCGATGCCGGCGTGCTCGAAGGCCTCCCAGCTGGTCTCCAGGAACATCCGATGCTGCGGGTCGGTCGCCAGCGCCAGCCCCGGGCTCATGCCGAAGAACCCGGCGTCGAAGTCCGCCGCGGCGTGCAGAAAGCCGCCGTGACGGGTGTAGGCCTTACCGAGGACGTCCGGGTCCGGGTCATACAGGCCGTCGAGGTCCCAACCGCGATCAGTCGGGAATTCGCCGATCACGTCAGTGCCGGATTCCACCATGTTCCACAGGTCATCCGGGCTCGCGACGCCTCCCGGATAGCGGCAACCCATCCCGATGATGGCGATCGGCTCGTGCCGGGACCGCTGCGCCTCGGACAGCCGACTCTCGGTGTCCGTCAGCCGCCGGCGGGTCTCGGTGAGGTCGACCGTGGCGCGCTTGAGGTAGTTGCGCAGTTCTTCCTCGGTCGCCATCTGCCTATGAGCCTTTCCCAACGATGAGGGTTGTGAGAATCAGAGTTCGCTGTCGATGAAGGCGAAGATCTCCTCGTCCGAGGCGGCGCCGATCTTCTCCTCCACACCGGCGGAACCGTGCGCGACGGCGCCGAGCCGGTCGAGCGTGCTGTTGAGGATGGCCACGAGCTTGGCGCGGGTCTCCTCGTCCTCGTCGTCCAACATCTGCTGCACCGTGTCCAGCGCCGCACGCAAGGTGTCTTCGGCCGACGGCGCCGCCGGAGCCAGCGTGCTGTGCAGGTGCGCGCCCAGCGCCGACACCGTCGGGTGGTCGAAGGCCAAGGTGGCGGGCAGTCGCAAGCCGGTCTCGGAATCAAGGCGGTTGCGCAGTTCCACCGCGGTCAGCGAATCGAAGCCGAGCTCGGTGAAGGCCCGATCGACGTCGACCGCGGCCACGTCCGGATGCGCGAGCACCGCGGCCACATGGGTGCGGACCAGGTCGGTGAGCATCCGCCGGGCATCGGTGTCGGTCATCGCCGCCAACCGGCCCATCAAGGCAGTCGAGCCGGCCGGCTGGCCACCCACGGCTACCCGGCGGGAAACCCGTACCAGCCGGCGCAGCATCGGCGGCAGCAGCCCGCCCTCGGCCCGGCTGCGCAACCCTGCCAGGTTCCAGTTGGTGGCCACCACGAGCGGCTCGGGAAAGGACAGCGCGCTGTCGAACAGGTCCAGGCCCTGCTCGACTGTCAGCGGCGCCACTCCGGAGCGGCCCAGCCGCGCCACGTCGGCCTCGGACAGGGTGCCCGACATCCCGCTGTCGGTGTCCCACAACCCCCAAGCCACCGATACCCCGACCATGCCAAGACCTCGCCGGTAGGCCGCCAGGCCGTCCAACACCACGTTGGCGGCCGCGTAGTTGCCCTGGCCCGGATTGCCCAGCACACCGGCCAGCGATGAGAACAGCACGAACATCGACAGCGGCAGCTCAGCAGTCAGCTCGTGCAGGTTCCACGCCGCGTCCACCTTCGGCGCGAACACCGTGTTCAGCCGCTGCGGGGACTGCCGGTCCACGGTCGCGTCCTCCAGCACGCCGGCGGTGTGCACCACCCCGCACAGTGGCGTCTGAGCCGGGATCGCGCCCAGCACGCCGGCCAGCGAGTCACGGTCGGAGACATCGCAGGCAGCTACGGTCACCGACGCGCCGAGACTCTCCAACTCGGCGACCAGCTCGGCAGCGCCGGCTGCCCGCGGCCCGCTGCGCGAGACCAGCAGCAGATGCTGGATGTCGTGGCGCTCTACCAGCCGGCGGGCCACCAGCCCACCGAGGCGACCGGTGCCCCCGGTGATCAACACCGTGCCGGGACCGTCCAAGCCGGACACGCCACACGCTGGGGCGTCGGCTGACCGGCCGGCCAGCCGGGGCACCAGCACCGCGCCGCCGCCGGCCAACATCAGCTGCGGTTCACCGGCTGCCACCGCCGCCGCCAGCAGGCCCCAGTCGTTGAACTCCTCGACGGCGTCAGCCAGCACGAACCGGCCGGGGAACTCCGACTGCGCCGAGCGCACCAGGCCCCACACCGAACCGCCGGCCAGCTGAGCCGGATCGGGCTTTGCCTCGGCGAACACGCCCCGGGTCAGGAACACCACCTGGCAGCCGGCCAGCCGCTCGTCGGCCAGGAACGCCTGCACCACCTCCAGGGACCGGCTCGCCAGCTCGCGCACCGCCGCCGGCACCGGACTCAGTTCAGACACGGCGGCCACCACCAGGCACTCCGGCACCAACAGCTCGCCGGTGTCCATCGCCAGCAGCAGGGCGGCCAGATCCTCATAACCGACCAGGCCGGCCACCGGCTCGCCGATCGACACCCAGCCCGACACTCTGCCGGCTGGGGCGACCAGCATCTCGACCCAATCCAGGCCGTAGGCGATCGAGGTCACCGCACTGCCGGCTGAGGCCAGCGCCGCGGCCGACACCGCGCGGACCCGCAGCGACTCGATTCCGAACACCAGCCGGCCACTGCGGTCAGCCACCTCGACGACGACCTCGTCGCCTGAGCTGACCAGCCGCACCCGCAGCACCGACGCTCCGGAGACGCACAACCGGACGCCCCGAAAGACGAATGGCAGCCGTAGTTCACCGGGCTCGGCCGTCAGCACGAGCGGGTGGAACGTGGCATCCAGCACCGCCGGGTGCAAACCGAAGCCGCGGAGGTCCAGCCCCTCGGGGGCGGCGACCTCGGCGAAAATCTCCTGTCCCCGACGCCATAGGCCGGACACACCGCGGAAGGCGGGGCCATACTCGTAGCCGACCGCTTCCAGGGCGTCATAGCCGCCGTCGATGTCCACCGCCGAGGCGCCGGCGGGTGGCCACGACACCGCCCAGCCGCAACTGGGATCGGCGCCGTGAGCCGTCCTCAGCACGCCGGCCGCGCAGCGCAGCCAGCCGGTGACGGCGGTGCGGGAGTACACCCGCACCGCGCGAGCGCTGTCCGCTTCGCTGGCGTCGACCACTATTTGCAGAAACAGCTCGCCGTCAGCCGGCAGAATCAGCGGCGCCTGGAACATCAGCTCCTCGACCTGGTCACAGCCGACCTGGGCGCCTGCTTCCAGCACCGCGTCCAGTACCGCCGTGCCGGGCACCACCACCGCGCCGGACACCATGTGATCGGCCAGCCAGGGCAGTTCGGCCAGCGAAAGCCGTCCGGTGAGCGCCACCGCGCCGTCGTCGCCCAGATCGATCGCGGCCCCCAGCAGTGGGTGGCCGATCGGGCGCTGGCCGACGGCCGAGACATCCGTGCCCCGCGAGGGCGGCGGCAGGAAGAACCGCTGGCGGTCGAATGCGTACATCGGCAGGTCGACGTGCGTCGCCGGACTCGCTCCGAACAACGCGGACCAGTCGAGCGTGACCCCGGCCAGGCAGGCTTGCGCCAAGCAGCTCAGCAGGGCGTCGATCTCGGGCCGCTGGCGGCGCTGCAGCGCGATCACCGACACCTCGGGCCTGCTCACGCAACTGTGCACCATCCCGGCCAACACCGCGTCCGGCCCGACCTCCAGGTAGGCCTCGACGCCGTGCGCCTCGAGCCGGCCGATCGTTTCGGAGAACAGCACCGGGCGCCGGATCTGCTGCACCCAGTACTCGGGGTCGGCCCAGGACAGCTCGGCGATGCTGGCGTCGGCGCTGCCGGCGAGGTTGGTGACGTAGGACAACCGGGGCTGGTTGAAGCTGACCTCGGCCAGCACGGCGACGAATCCGGCCAGCATCGGCTCCATGAGCGGTGAGTGGAATGCGTGGCTGACCGACAGCCTGCGGGTGCGCCGATCGGCGGCGCGCCAGTGCTCGGCCACCGCGAGGCAGCTGTCCTCATCGCCTGAGATCACCACGCTGGTGGGCCCGTTGACCGTCGCGACAGCCAGCAGGTCTTCCCGGCCGGCCAAGGTGGGCGCCACCTCATCGACAGACGCCTCTATCGCGACCATCGCGCCGGGGGGGTCGATCTCCTGCATCAGCCGGGCGCGCGTGGTGATCAGGTGGGCCGCGTCCGGGAGGGACCAGACCCCGGCCAGGTAGGCGGCCGAGTACTCCCCGATCGAGTGCCCGGCGACCTCGTTGGGTCGGATGCCGAGGGACTCCAACAGCCGGTAGGCCGCCACCTCGAAGGCGAACAGCGCCGGTTGGGTGTAGTAGGTCCGGTTGAGCAGCAGCGCCTCCGGGGTGTCCGGCCGCGCCCAGAGCACCTCGCGCAGCGGGCGGTCCAGGTGCTCGTCCAGTGCCTGGCAGACCTCGTCGAAGGCGGCGGCGAACGCGGGGTGAGCAGCGTAGAGCTCGCGCCCCATCTCGGCGTGCTGGCCGCCCTGACCGGTGAACAGGAACGCGAGCTTGGCCTTGTCGCGCGCCGCGCCCTGCACGACGTCGGGCACTTGCCGGCCCTGCAGATGGTCACCGAGGTTGGCGATCAGGCTGTCCCGGTCACGGCCGAGCACGATCGCGCGGTGTTTGAACAGCGTCCTGGTGGTGACCAGGGCACGGGCCACGTCGACCGGCCGCAGCGTCCGGTCGCCGGTCACGAAATCGTGCAACCGGCTCAGCTGGCCGTTCAGGGACTCCGGGCTGCGCGCGCTGACCACCCACGCCAGTTGACCGGTGTACTCCGGACCCGGTGCGGCGACCGGCGCCGGCGGCGCCTCCTCCAGGATGACGTGGGCGTTGGTGCCGCTGATGCCGAAGGATGAGACGCCCGACCGGCGCGGATGCCCACGGCGGGGCCACTCCCGCGCCTCGGTCAGCAACGAGACCGCGCCGCTGGACCAGTCCACGTGCGTGGTCGGCTCTTCGGCGTGCAGCGTTGCTGGCAGGTTGCCGTGCTGCATTGCCATCACCATCTTGATCACGCCGGCCACCCCGGCAGCGGCCTGGGTGTGACCCATGTTCGACTTCACGGTGCCCAGCCACAGCGGCTCGTCGTCCGGACGGTTCTGCCCGTAGGTGGCCAGCAGGGCCTGAGCCTCGATCGGGTCACCGAGCCGGGTCGCGGTGCCGTGCGCCTCGACCGCGTCGACGTCGCGGGCGTCCAGCCCGGCGTCGGCCAGCGCCAACTCGATAACGCGTTCCTGGGCCGGGCCGTTGGGTGCGGTCATGCCGTTGCTGCGGCCGTCCTGGTTGACCGCCGAGCCGCGCAGCACCGCCAGCACACGATGGCCGTTGCGCTCGGCGTCGGACAGCCGCTCCAGCAACAGCACCCCGACACCTTCAGACCAGGCCGCTCCCGCCGCGTCGGCCGAGAACGCGCGGCAGCGACCGTCCGGAGACAGCGCGCGCTGCCGGCTGAACTCGATGTACGGGTCGGGCGTGGCCATCACGGCGGTCGCGCCGGCCAGCGCCAGCGAGCATTCGCCATGGCGCAAAGCCTTGGCGGCAAGGTGGATCGCCACCAGTGAGGACGAGCAGGCGGTGTCCACGGTGACCGCGGGCCCTTCCAGGCCGAAGGTGTAGGACACCCGGCCGGACAGCACGCTCGGTGCGTTGGAGACCAGGATGACGCCTTCCAGCCCCTGCGGCGCCGCGCCGTTGAAGCGCATCGCATAGTCGTTGTACATGATCCCGGCGAAGACCCCGGTCCGGCTGCCGCGCAGCGCGGCGTGGTTGATGCCGGCCCGCTCGAAAGCCTCCCAGCTCGTCTCCAGGAACAGCCGGTGCTGGGGGTCGGTGGCCAACGCGCCGCGCGGGCTCATCTCGAACGAGGTCGCGTCGAAGTCGGCCGAGTCGTAGAGAAAGCCACCATGGCGGGTGTAGCACTTGCCCTGCGCCTCGGGGTCAGGGTCATAGAGATCCTGGACGTTCCAGCCACGGTCCGAGGGGAACTCCCCGACCGCGTCGACGCCGTGGGAAACCAGGTTCCACAGCGTCTCGGGGCTGGTCACGCCACCGGGAAACCGGCAGCCCATGCCGATGATGGCAATCGGTTCGTGATTGCCGTGCTCCACCTCGGCCAGCCGGCGGCGCGCCTCGGTGAGGTCCACCGTGACGCGCTTGAGGTAGTCGCGCAGTTTATCTTCGGTCGCCATGGACGTGCCTTTCAGAAAGCGGTAAGCCGCGGTCAGGACTGCTGATCGATGAGCGCGAAGATCTCCTCATCGGAGGCAGCGCTGACCGACTCCAGATCGGCGCCGGCCTCGACCACCTCGGCGGCCGCGGAACCGGCTGCGCTACCCAGCCGGTTGATGGTGCTGTGCAGGATCGCGACAAGCTTGGTTCGGGTGGTCTCGTCGTCCTCGGGCAGCTGGTGATGAATCCGCTCCAGGGCTTCGCGCAGCAGATCCTCCGGCGACTCCGTCGACGGCGCCAGCGACACTCGCAGGTGCTCCACCAGCGCGGTGACCGTCGGGTAGTTGAAGGCCAGCGTGGCCGGCAACCGCAGGCCGGTTTCGGTGTCGAGCCGGTTGCGCAGCTCGACCGCAGTCAGCGAGTCGAAGCCCAACTCGGTGAAGGCGCGGTCGAGTTCGATGGAATCGGCGCTGGAGTGTCCGAGTGCCGCGGCCACATGGGAACGCACCAGGCCGGCGAGCACCTTGCGCGCTTCGGCCTCGGGCATCGAGGCCAACCGTTGCGCCAGCCCGCCGGTCGCGGTCACCGCTGAGATCGCGGCGCCCGCAACCGCGCTCGAGCGACGGCCACCCCGCACCAGACCGGTGAGGATCTCCGGTAGCACACCGGCATCCGCGCCGGCCCGCAGCCCGGCGTTGTCCCACCTGGCCGCCACCACCGTCGCGGCGGACGAGCCCAGCAGCTGATCGAAGAGCAGCAACCCCTGCTCAGGGCTGAGCGCGGCGATGCCGACGCGTGCCAGCCTGACCTGTTGGGCTTCGGTCAGGGCGCCGGTGATGCCGGTGTCGGTGTCCCACAGGCCCCAGGCCAGCGACAGCGCCGCAAGGCCGAGCCGCTGCCGGTAGGCCGCCAGGCCGTCCAGGAAGGCATTGGCCGCCGCGTAGTTGCCCTGTCCCGGGTTGCCCAGCACACCGGCGACCGATGAGAACAGCACGAACATCGACAGCGACAGCTGAGCGGTCAGCTCATGCAGGTGCCAGGCGCCATCCACCTTCGGCGCGAGCGCCGCGTCCAATTGCCGGGTGGACAACCGCTCGACGGTGGCATCATCGATCACCCCGGCCGCGTGCACCACACCCTTGAGCGGTTGGTCGGTGGGGATGCCGGCCAGCAACCGGACCAGCGCGGACCGGTCCGAGACGTCACAGGCGGCTACCGTGACCCCCGCGCCGAGCCCTTCCAGCTCCGCCACCAGCTCGGTGACGCCTGGCGCCTGCGCGCCCCGCCGCGAGGTCAGCAGCAGGTGCCGCACACCATGGGACTCGACCAGCCGTCGGGCGACCAGCGCGCCCAGGCCGCCGGTGCCACCGGTGACCAGCACGGTGCCAGCCAGATCCAGTTCCCGGGCGGACTCCTCGGCGGTTCGGCGAACCAGCCGCGGCACCTGCGCCGTCGCCTGGCTGATCCTGGCCTGAGACTCCCCTGCCGAGACGGTGGCGGCCAGCTGCTGCCAGCCATCCTCGCCGTCGCCGTCGATGAGGGCGAAGCGGCCCGGGTGTTCGGCCTGCGCGGAGCGCACCAATCCCCACAGCGCGGAGTCGGCGAGCCCGGCGACCGGATCAACGCCGACGCCGGCGGCGCCGCGGGTCAGGATCACCAGCCGGCGACCTGCGAACCGGTCATCACCGACCCAGCTCTGCACCAGATCGAGCACCGCGTACACGTTTTCGCGTAGTGAGTAGGCCAGGTCGTCGGCGCTCACCTCGGGCAGGCACCCGACGACGACGTTCTCAGGCACCCCGTCCGGGCTCATCTCGGCCATCGAGGGCAGGTCGTAGTAGAGGCTTGTCTCGGCGCCCGCAGCGCTCAGTGCGGCGCTGACCTGATCGGCTGAGCTGTCGTAGCCGATCACCGCCCATCGCTGACCGCTCAGGTCGGCCTCGGGTAACTCGAGGGTCTTCCAGGACACCTCGTAGGTGGCCGAGTCAGGCTGTGCGATCTGGTCGCCGCGCAGCTTGGGGGCTCGCCGCAGCGTGAGCTCCTCGACACCGGCGATCCGCCGGCCGGTGCTGTCGTGGATCGCCAGCGACACCCGCTCGGCGCGCTCGTCCTGGTCTCCGAGCTGGGTGATGCGCACCCGCAGCGCGTCGGCGCCGTGCGCGGCCACCTCGACGCCTCGCCAGGAGAACGGCAGCAGCACGGTGTCGTCGCGGCCGTCGTCCTCGAGCACCAGCAGGTGCAGCGCGGCGTCCAGCAGCGCCGGATGCAGGGAGTATCGACCGGCCTCGGGGCGCACCGGCTCGGGCAGCACCACCTCGACGTAGCGGCCGGCACCGGTGTCGGTGTCCACCAACCAGGCGCTCGACAGGCCCCGGAACGCCGGACCGTACTCATAACCCCGACTGGCCAGCCGGTCATAGGCGTCGGCCAGCTCCAGCACAGTGCCCTCCGCGGGCGGCCAGGCGATGAACTCCTCCGCCGGCACCGTGGTAGCGACAGCCAGCGTGCCGCCGGCATTGCGCAACCATCCCGCATCCGTCTGGGCATCTGCGTGCTGGGCGTCGGCGGCCCGGGTGTAGACGGTGAGCCCGCGCCGGCCCTCGTCATCGGCGCCGCCGACCACCAGCTGCACCTGCACCGCGCCGGCCTCAGCCAGGATCACCGGCGCCTCCAGCGTGAGATCCTGGACCCGGTCGCAACCGGCGACGGCGGCGGCTTCCAACGCCAGCTCGACGAACGCAGTTCCGGGCAGCAGCACGCTAAGCCACGGCATGCCGGCCAGCGATAACCGCCCGGTGAGCAGGAACCCGTCGCCGTCTGCCAACGGCAGCACCGCGCCCACCAGCGGGTGCCGGGAGGCGGTCATGCCACTGGCGGCGACAGCGGCGTTTCCAGAGGAGTCCTCGATCCAGTATCTAGTGCGTTCGAAAGGGTAAGTCGGTAGTTGCACGTGCCGGCTGTGCGCCGAGTCATCGGGCGCAGAGCCCAGCAGCACCGGCCAGTCGACGTCAGCGCCGAGCGCGAACGCCTCGGACACCGACCTGAGCAGGCGCTGCCAGCCGCCCTGGCCGCGGCGTAGCGAACCGATCGCCGTGCCGGGGAGTTCGGCCTGACGCAAGCTGTCCTGAACGTGCCCGGTGAGCACCGGGTGCGGGCTGGTCTCGATGAACAGGGGTGTTCCGAAGCCGGCGAAGGCGCCGACGGCCTGCTCGAAGCGCACCTGATTGCGCAGGCCCCGGAACCAGTAGTCAGCGGTCAGCTTTGCTGGCGCGACGAAGCTCGCCTCCAGCGACGAGCAGAAGACGACGTCGGTGTGCTTGGGCCGCACGTCGGCCAGCGTGCTCAGCATCTCCTCGCGCAACGCCTCGATGTGCGGGGTGTGAGCCGCGTAGTCGATCGCCACCCGGCGGGTTCGCACGGCCTCGCCCAGCTCCAGCGCGAACTCCTCGAGCGCGTCGAGGTCACCGGCGACCACGGTGCTGGTGGGCCCGCTCTGAATCGCCAGCCACAGCCGCCCCGACCAGGTTGCGATGCGCTGCTGCACCTGCTCGGCTGGCAGCGACAGCGCGAGCATGCCGCCGGTGCCACCGAGTTTCATCAGCGCCTTGCTGCGCAAACTCACGATCCGGGCGGCGTCGGCCAGCGACAGCGCACCGGCCACACAGGCCGCCGCGATCTCACCCTGCGAGTGCCCGATCACCGCCGCCGGGTGCACCCCCACCGAA
>JAABUK010013539.1_pt1 | contig 10161 bp, 8 predicted proteins | sample 5559141 | NCBI WGS metagenome assembly JAABUK01 (sample SAMN10711869, study PRJNA513367) | rock metagenome | isolation source: Antarctica rocks | place: Antarctica: Victoria Land, Pudding Butte nord | collected 2016-01-03 | reverse complement strand
GGCTCCTGGAGCCTCGGGGAGCACGGCGGGCGCTCGGGGCGAGCGAGTGTACTTCCCGCACCTGGACGGGCTGAGGTTCTGGGCATTTGCGGCGATCTTCGCGGTGCACGCGGTGGACAGCATCAACGTCGGCGTTTCGTCCACGCCGCTGTACCAGGAGCTGGTTAAGTGGGCCAGAGGCGGCACCGTGGGCGTGAATTTCTTCTTTGTGCTGAGCGGCTTTCTCATCACGTATCTGCTGCTGGCCGAGCAGCGAAAGACCGGGCGCATCGACGTGGGCGCGTTCTACATCCGCCGCGCGCTGCGCATCTGGCCACTGTATTTTGCCTGCGTCGCCGTGGGCTACCTGCTGCGTCCCGGCTCGCTGCCCGGCAGCCCTTTGCCTCCGCTGGGCTACTACTTGGCCTTTGGCGCTAACTTCGCCGTGCTGCACGGCGACGCCCTGCCCGCGGGCCGGCAGTGGGTCGAAGGCACCATGCTGGTGCTGTGGTCCATCGGCGTCGAAGAGCAGTTCTACCTGGCCTGGCCCCTGCTGCTGGGCGCTGCCTTGCCGCGCAGCCTCTCAACGCAGCCGAGGCCAACCCGAGGCAGCCAAGCTCAAGGCAGCCAAGCTCAAGGCAGCGAGGCGGGGCGTGGGGGGTTGCCGATGCTGCTGATGGTTGGGGTGTGCGCGCTGTCGCTGGCCTGGCGCATCTGGAAGCGCGACAATTGGGACGCGCTGTACTTCCACACTCTGGGCGTCATCGGCGACATGGCTCTGGGCGGCTTAGCCGCCTGGAAATGCTACTGCGACCCGCGCTGGCCCGCCTTCTTCGCGCGCCTGAGCCGCCGCGTTCTCGTCGCGGGCTACGTGGCGGCGCTCGCCCTGGTGCTGGCGCAGGCGCAGTGGAAGGGCGTGAGCTGGTTCAACGCGCTGGAGCGGCCCCTGCTGGCGGGAGCGGCGGCCTTTATCATTCTGGAGCAGTGCTACGCGCTCAACTCGTTCTTCAAGTGCGGGGGCTCGAAGCTGTTGAGCAAGCTGGGCACCTACACCTACGGGCTGTATTGCCTGCACCTCTTCGCCATCATCGCGGTGCAGAAGGCGCTGGCCATCCTGCACCTGGATCGGCACCTGTGGCAGATGCTGGCGCTGCAAATCCCGCTCGCCCTGGCCCTGAGCATCGCCCTGGCCGCGCTCTCCTACCATTTCTTCGAGACGCCCTTCCTGCGCCTCAAGCGCCGCTTCGCCCACGTCCAGACCACGTAGCCGCAGCGCAGCCGCAGCCAAAGAGCGCCTGCAAGTACTTGCGGGCTCGTTGTTCGCACGCCATCCACGCCTTTGCATGAGCGAAGACAATCTCGAAATCGGTGTTGAGTTTGGATTTTCTCCAGGCAAGATAAGCGAGCAGGAACGCAGCTGGATGCTGGCGATTTCGCAGCGCCTGAGTTGATAAGCCCGGCTTGCAAGCCACCAGCTTCAACAACGCGCTGCATCCGAACTCCTGCGGCTTGGCCGCTTCGCCGGCAGCTCGCGGCGTGTTTGGGCGGGCGGATTCTGCTTGACTACTTGCCATGCCCGACATCCCGCCCGATTCCTGCGCCGCGCCGCCCGAAGCGGAGGCTGCAAGTACTTCGCCCGCGCCCGCGCCGATGGAGCAGTCGCCCCTGATTGAGGCGGGCACGCTGCGCGAGAAGCTGGGCTCGCTGCCCGAGGAGCCCGGCGTGTACCTGCACAAGAACGCCGAGGGCAAGGTCATCTACATCGGCAAGGCGCGCAGCTTGAGGAGCCGCGTGCGCTCTTATTTCGCTAAGGATGGCGGGCACTCGATCTTTACGCGCAAGATGGTCAAGCTCATCGCCGACTTCGAGATCATCGTGACGCGCACCGAGAAAGAAGCCCTGATTCTCGAAAACAACCTGGTCAAGATGCACAAGCCGCACTTCAACATCAGGCTCAAGGACGACAAGAGGTACCCTTACCTTAAGCTCACGCTCAACGAGCAGTTCCCGGCCCTGCTCGAAGTCCGCACCCCCAAGAGCGACAAAGCGACCTACTTCGGGCCGTTCTCGGGCGCGGGCAAGATGCGCCAGACCGTGGGCGTGGCCAAGAAGGTCTTCAAGGTGCGCACCGGCGCCCTGATGAACGACCGTCGCTGGGGCGGCTGCCCCTGGCGCGACACGAAAGTATTCCTCGACAAGCCGTGCCTGGAATACCACATCGACCGCTGCTCGGGGCCGTGCGTGGGCGCGGTTTCCGAGGACGATTACAAGACGCAGGCGCGCGCCCTCAAGAACTTTCTCGAAGGCCGCGCCGGGGATTTGATCAAGCACCTGCAAGGCAAGATGGCCGAGGCCGCAGCGGATATGCGCTTCGAGGACGCCGCCAAGTGGCGCGACCAGATCGAGGCCGTGCAGTCTGTTGTCGAGAAGCAGCAGGTCGTGAGCTTGTCGAACGAAGATTACGACGCGCTGGGGCTGTATATCGAGGCCGGCATCGCGAGCGTCACCGTGCTCATCGTGCGCGGCGGCAAGCTGCTGGGCGACCAGCATTTCTTTTTGCAAAGCATCGAAGGCCGCAGCGAAGCCGAGGTCCTCTCGACCTTTGCGCGCCAGCACTACGATGGGCCGGCCAACATCCCGCCTCAAGTACTTGTGGCCTTCGATTTAGAAGACGCTCCGGCCATCGAAGACTGGCTGGGCGACAAGTCCAAGCACAAGGTCGAGGTGCGGCGGCCCCAGCGCGGCGACAAGACAGCGGTCATCGAGATGGCGCGGCGCAACGCCGAGCTGGCCCTGCGCGAGCACCTGAGCTATCAGTCCAACGCAGCCAAAGTCAGCAACGCTTTGTTAGAAGATTTGCAAAAGCAGATGGGCCTGGAGGTTCTGCCGCGCCGCATCGAGTGCTACGACATCTCGACGGTGCAGGGCGCGTTCTCGACGGGCTCCATGGTCGTCTTCACGGACGGGCGGGCGGACAAAAAAGCGTATCGGCACTTCTCAATCAAGCACGCGCCCGAGGGCGGCAAGGCCGAGCCCAACGACTTCGAGATGATGCGCGAGGTGCTGCGCCGCCGCTTCCAGCGCGCCATCGAGGGCGACGAGAAGTTTTTGCCGCTGCCCGATTTGCTGCTCATCGACGGCGGCAAGGGGCAGCTGAGCGTGGCCCTGGACGTGCTGCGCGAGAAGAATTTGCAGAGCATCCCCAGCGCCGGGTTAGCCAAGCAATACGAGCTGCTGTTCGTGCCCGACCGCGCCGACCCGCTGGCTCTGCCGCGCAACTCGCAGGCTCTGCACCTGCTGCAGCGTGTCAGGGACGAGGCGCACCGCTTCGCCATCACGCACCACCGCAAGAAGCGCGGCAAGGCGGCTGTGCACTCGGTTCTGGACGACGTGCCCGGCATCGGCGAGGCGCGGCGGAATGCGCTCTTGCAGCACTTCGGCAGCCTGCAGAAGCTGCGCGCCGCTTCGCCTGAAGAGATAGCCGAAGTGCCGGGCATGAACCGCGCGCTCGCCGAGAAGATGCAGGAGTATCTGAACCTGCTGCTGCGAAGTGAGTAAGCCGCGTGCCGCGCCGCAAGTACTTGCAGCTGCCTTCTGTGCTCGGCTTGGCTTGGCTGGTTCATGCAGGCGGGCCGGGCGCATCGTTAAAGTACTGGCATGATTCAATTTCTGGTTCGCACGGCGCTGAGCGCGGTGGCCCTGCTCTTCATCTCGGGGGCTTCGCAGGGACAGGTGGTCATCAGCGGCGGCAACGGCATCGTGACCGCGCTCATCGTGGCGGTTGTGCTGGGGCTGGCCAACATGGTGGTCAAGCCGATCTTGATGTTCGCGGCGGAGTCCGTGACCTGCCTGCTGTCGTGCCTGACGCTTGGGCTGTGGAGCATCCTGCTGTCGTGGCTCATCAACGGGCTGATCTTCTTCCTGGCCGGGAGCGGGCTGGTCGAAGGGTTTCGCGTCCACGGCTTCGTGCCCGCGCTGTGGGGCTCGCTGGTCATCTCGGGGGTCAACGCCGTGGTCAGCGTGCTGATGCGCGACCGCAACGAGGGCAAGTGAGGGCAACTGAAGCCCGGCACGGCGCGCGGGAATCCTCATTACACTGGAACGGCAAGTACTTGAGCGCAAGTGCTTGCCGTTTCGCTGAAGGCTTCGCTGGGGGCGTTGATTTGGGGCCGCGACAGTTATGATGCAATTTATCGTGATCACGGGCATGAGCGGCGCGGGCAAGGCGCTGGCGATGCGGGCCTTCGAGGACTTCGGCTTCTTCTGCGTCGACAACCTGCCGCCGGCCCTGGTTCCGATGCTGGCCGAGCTGTGCCAGCGCGGTTCGGTCGGGCGCATCGCGGTCGTGACCGACGTGCGCGGCGGCCAGTTCTTCTCGGACCTGGCCACCTCGCTCGATCAGCTGCGCTCTTCGGGCCTTCAGTTCCGCATCTTGTACCTCGACGCCGACGAGGACGCCCTCATCCGACGCTTCCGCGAGACGCGCCGCCGCCACCCGCTCTCCGAGGAGTTCCCGGACCTGCACGACGCCATCGCCGCCGAGCGCGAGGCGCTTGCTGAGCTGAGGGCACGCGCCGACAAGGTGGTCAACACCTCGCGCGTGACGCCGCGCGAGCTGCGCGAGGAGATCCGCAAGAGCTTCCTGGACGAGCCGGACGCGCCGCAGATGCTCATCCGCGTGCAGTCCTTCGGCTTCAAGCACGGCCTGCCGCTGGACGCCGATCTGGTGTTCGACCTGCGATTTCTGCCCAACCCCAACTACGACCGCGAGATCGGGCACCTGGACGGCACCTGCGCGCCGGTCATCGAGTACGTGTTCCGCAACGAGGTGACGCACAAGTACTTGGAGCACCTGCACGCGCTGCTGGAGTTCTGCGTGCCGCAGTATGAGCGCGAGGGCAAGTCGTATCTTTCGATCGCGGTCGGCTGCACTGGGGGGCGCCACCGCTCGGTCGCCATCGCCAACTGGCTGGCCGAAGACCTGCGCAAGCTGGGCCACCGCGCCACCGCCACGCACCGCGACCTGGACCGCTCGGCTCGCGAGGCGCGCAACTTCGAAGGGCCGCCCAACGTGGAAGCGCCCGCTCAGCAGCCCGCCTCTTCCTCAGCCGGCGCTGAGCAGATGATCGAGCAGGCGAGGCAAGCGGAGGGCTCGCAGTGAGAGAGCCGCTGCCGCTGCTGCCGCCCGCTGCGGCCTCCGACACGCCCGTTTCCCAACAGTCCGCTCCGGCTGAGCTCGGCTCGGCAAGCGGCTCGCCCTTGCTGAAGCCGCCGCCGGGGGCTGAGCCTGGCACTGAGCCTGGCAACGAGGCCAGCAACGAGGAGCTTGCCGAGCGGCCCGCTGAGGAGCGCCGCAGCCGCAGCCGAGGCAAGGATGGCGGGCGCAGCCTGGCGCGCTGGGCGCAGTGGTTCACGCCCGGCATCGGGGTCAAGCGGTGGCTGCTGCTGGTGCTGCTGGGGGCGAGCGCGGGCGGGGTCGGCGCGTGCCTGAGCGCGGCTTACACGGCTGTCGAGTGGAGCGTGGAGCTCATCGAGTGGTTCTCCGAGCACACGGGCCGCGTGCTCAACACCGAAGTCGTGGGCGCGATCATGCTGGTGCTGGGCATCATGGCCACGCTGGTCGGCGCGCGCGGCGCGATGCGCGCGGTCGAGCGCGCCTACGCTTCCACCGGCCAGGCGCAGGACGACTTTCTCGAAACCGCGCTCAAGCGCCGCGAGCGGCTGGGCCACACCAAGATCGTGGCCATCGGCGGCGGCACCGGGCTCTCGACGATGCTGCGCGGGCTCAAGAAATACTCCTCGCGCATCACGGCTGTGGTCACCATGGCCGACGACGGCGGCTCCTCGGGCGAGCTGCGCGCGCACGGGATGCTGCCGCCGGGCGACCTGCGCAACTGCATCGCGGCCCTGGCCGAGTCCGAGCCGCTCATGGTCTCGCTCTTCCAGCACCGCTTCGAGAGCGGCCCGTTCAAGGGCCACCCCGTGGGCAACATCATCCTCACCGCCATGGTCGAAATCGAGGACGACTACGAAAAAGCTGTGCAGGCCACCTCGAAAGTACTGGCCATCCGGGGCCGCGTGCTGCCTTCGACCGTGGAGAACGTCCGCATGGGCGCGACCTTGCGCGACAGCAGCGAAGTGCTGGGCCAGCAGCACATCGGCAAGAGCGGCAACATCGAGCGCGTGTTCTTGATTCCCGACTCGCCGCGCGCGCTGCCGGCTGTGGTCGAGGCCATCGAGGAGGCCGAGGTGATCATCATCGGGCCGGGCAGCCTGTTCACCTCGCTGATTCCCAACCTGCTGGTGCCTGACATCGCGCGCGCCATCAAGAAGTCGAGCGCGCCCAAGATATACGTGTGCAACGTGATGACGCAGCCCGGCGAGACGAGCGGCTTCAAGGCTTCGGATCACGTGGCGGCGATTATTCGCCACGTTGGAAGCGGCGTAATCACGCACGCTCTGATCAACAACGGGCGCGTCAAGCCCGAGATGCTGGAGAAATACGAGGCCGTCGGCGCGCAGTACGTGGAGCCGGACGAGGTGAGCATCGAGATGCTGGGCGTGCGCCCGATCCACGGCAGCTTCATCGACGACTCGAACCTGGTGCGCCACAACGCGCGCAAGCTCGCCGCGCGCATCTTCAAGATCATCGCCAAGATGTAGCGCAAGTACTTGCACGGGATTTCATTGACAGTTGGCAGCAGTGGAGCCTGACGATTTGAGGCGCAGAAAATACTTCTTCCTAACCCTTGACAGAGGGGGGGGTCCAGAGCAATATAATGGGAGCCGTCTGCAACGGCGCGGAGCCGTTGAGGGAGGCACGAGATGAAGAAGTTGATTTTGAGCGGCGCGATTGCGCTGGCCGCTGCGACGAGTTGCACCGGCGCCAAGGCTCAGTGGAATGAGGTCGCTGGCAGCGCAAAGGGCGAAAGGTCCTACGCCCCTTACATCCAGAGCCCTGGATCCGGCTTCGAGACTAGCGGTGGCGCCAGCTACTCAGTCTTCAATTCGGCGTGGACCGCCAATACCACCGGGAACAATGAGGTGGGCTTCAAGGCTTCCGTGGTCAATGGACCAGGCGACCCGTACCCCACTTACGATAGAGAACTCTACACGGGGGCGTCCCGGATCGCAAGCTTCAGGTGGGCTTATCCGACTGCACCGCCGGCGAACTCCACCGTCGCCCATACCGCTGACTTTTCGGGGAGGTTGAGCGTTTATATCCCTGCGGGTGCATATCCAACCTCGCCAGGGGCTACAGCCAGCGTCCGGTATGATGTATTTCCCGTTGACTGGAACACCGGGTCCCCCGGGCCCGATGCGGAGCGAGGCAACTACAGCTCCCGAGCTCGGTCTAACGCTGCCGGGGCAGCCACATACACGTGGGTTGTCAATGGCACGGAAATCCCGAACGCCCCCATCCATGACATCAGACAGACCGTGTCGGGCACCAGGAGCGCGAGCACCCCGACCAGCCCGACCACCCAGTCGGTCGAGGTGCGGATCAAGGGTTACGCACAGGCTAACGGAAATGGAATTCCGCAAGGCACAACTCTGTCAAGTGAAGCCAGCGGGAGCATCAGGAGCATCGCAATTTCGATGCGGTAGAAGATACTGCGAATCCAAAGGATGGGTGCAGGTCAATGGCGCAAGTACTTGGTCGCGCTTATCCTTTGGATTTGCTGCGCTTTAGCTTTAGGAGGCATCGAATCAAAAGCCCTTCCCTGTTGTGCGCGATAGCAGCCATAGCTTCAAGCGCGCCCGCTACTCTTCTGGCGCAAGAAGCCGCTCAGCCTGCTCCTGAAGTGCGCGCACGCCCTTTGACCTTCGAGGTTCGCTCACAGGCGCCCGACGACGAACTGCTTGAAGTGGCGCGAGCCGCAGACGTGGCCTTATTCGTGGATGCGACGGATCTACCGGAGAGAGCCTCAGCTATCGAAACAGAGTTCCCTGGGAACAAGCAGTGGGAACTGGAGGCTGTCTTCGTCCAAATTGGTGCTTCTCGGCGTTTAGCCTGGGAAATCCGACAGGATGATCAAGCTGTTGTGGCTGGCCCTGAGCCCGACCTCAAGGCCGTGCGCCAGGCGTTGCTCGCGGGCGGCGGAGTGGATGTGGCAGCTCCCAAGATGGAGGAGGCTGCTTTCAACGCGCGCCTGGTGGATTACCTGCAGCGCGAGAAAGGGTGGAAGGGCCCTGGCACTGAGTTGAACACAGCCATCACCATCACCATCGCCGACCTGCCGCCCGACTTGAAGTATGAGATGATGGTGCGGGCGCAGCAGGGCGCTCTCCACGAATCGCTGGGCGGCGCTTCCATGCTGCGCAAGCTGATCGCCGAAGAGACGTGGCAGAACGCACGCATCAGTATCGGAGTTGATCAAGGAAAGTCAGTCCTCGGCCTCACATTCGTAACACCCACCTCCGCAATTGGACAGCAGTTGACTCTACTGCCGCAACCCGCTCCCCGACAACGCTAATGAAGACCACCCGCAACACCATTAAGCCCCTGCAAGTACTTGCAGGGGCTTTGGCTATGATCTGGGCGCCGTCCCTGTGTCCGGCGCAGGAACCAGTTGCCGCTACGCCTCCCGCTCAAGTGGTTGAGGCCGCGCCTCTCTTGGACGAGAACACCATCCGCGACGTGACGAGCTTGCAGGCTCCGGTCACGTTCGAGGCCAAGCGCCAGAAGCTCCCCGATGTGCTGGCCACTCTGCAAGCTCAGAGCGGCGTTACTTTAACAATTGCCGCTGATTCGCCCCTCGCTTCCAAGTTGCTGACGGCACGCGCCAAGGCGATGCCGCTGGCCAAGGTGCTGGCGTTGCTGTGCCGCACATACGCAGCGGCGTGGGCTCGGCAGGGCGAAGCGTTCCAGATGAGGAGCAACGGGCGCAACGTCCTCGACAACTCGATGTGGAAGCTCCAAAGCACCTGGGGCAACACGGTGACGAGGAACATCTTAGACACCGACCCTATCGACTGGAACGTGGAAGTAGCGGCCATCGGTGCTGCCCGCCTCCAGCAGAAGGGCGGCGTGCCATTCGAGGAAGTGCCCGAGGAGATCAGGCAGAGGGTGCGCGCCCAGTCGGATGGGCAGAACGTGCCACAGTTGGCGATGGCGCTCCAGGCCGCAGCTATAGACAAGCTCGGAGGCAGCACGGCGCAAATCACAGGCAACAATTCCGAGGTCGGCACAATGCTGATGATCACGATCCTGTCGCCTGACGGTAAACCCCTCAGCACCAAGTTTCTCGATGTCCCAGCCGCCGCAAAATAGCTTTATGAAGAGACGTGGTTTTACCCTGGTGGAGATCCTGATCGTGCTGGCGATCATCGGCATCCTCGCGGCCATCCTGCTGCCCGTCTTCAACCGCGCGCGCTCAACCGCGCGCACAGCAACCTGCGCTTCCAATCTTAAGCAGATCGGGTTGGCCATGCGCCAATACGCGCAGGACAACAGCGGCTTCTACCCTGAACCCGGCATCTATGGCTTGGGCGCAGCCTGCTCATGGCCCGACCGCATCTTCCCCTACGTGCGCTCCGAGGAGATCTTCGAGTGTCCCGAAACCGACGGGCTTACCTACAAAGCAGGATGCAACCTAGCCGACATGAGCGAAGGTAAGATCACTACCTTCAAGGGCTCCTACGACATGAACGACCTGCGCGTCCCGCTCGGCCAGTACAACATCCGGCCCAGTGAGACGAGCCTCCGCTACCCCAGCAGCACCATCCTCGCCTTAGACGGCACAGGCGTTTCCATGAACGTCGGGCGCGCAGTCAATGCCCAGAGCCTCCTCACTGCGGGCGTCCCGTTGCGCCACGATGACGCCGCCAACGTCCTCTTCGGCGATGGCCACGTCAGGCGGCTTGGCCTGGAAGCCCTGGCTCAACCCGAGCAGTGGAACGTTCTCAACAGGCGTTGAATCCTGGCGCACCGAGTGGAGCCGGACGAGGTCGGCATCGAGATGCTGGGCGTGCGCCCGATCCACGGCAACTTCATCGACGACTCGAACCTGGTGCGCCACAACGCGCGCAAGCTGGCCGCGCGCATCTTCAAGATCATCGCCAAGATGTGAGCCCTCAAGTACTTGAAGTACTTGCAGCTATGCCTGACGAGCCGCGACAGCCTGAAACCCACACTTCAAGCGCGCGCGACAGCCTGCGCTCATGCGGCGGCTGCGCGCT
>JAABUK010013538.1_pt1 | contig 10162 bp, 5 predicted proteins | sample 5559141 | NCBI WGS metagenome assembly JAABUK01 (sample SAMN10711869, study PRJNA513367) | rock metagenome | isolation source: Antarctica rocks | place: Antarctica: Victoria Land, Pudding Butte nord | collected 2016-01-03 | reverse complement strand
CATATCGCTGCTTAATCGGTGCATAATGTGCTTAGAATGTGGGACATGAGCAGATACGCATTTCCAGCATTTTGTGCAATTTCGGTGCAAAATGCGCAAAAATCGGGGTTTCCCAAGTTGCCGATGAATAATAATATAATCTTTCGCTACTTTGTTCCTATTAATAGGATCTTAATTAAAGGGACTAGTTTAATATAAATTAATTTCTAAATAATTAACTACGTCCTTAATAATTTCGTAAAATCTTTAAATACTTTTAATATATATATATTCGACGCGATACCGAATCGTTAGGTACGTATATTATAATCGGTTTTAATATTTTCCTTTTTTATAATTAATATATTTATAATAATAAGCGAATCTTTTTTATTAATAAAATAAAAGATATTATTATACTCTTTAATTTATCTCTATAAATTAGTTAATTAATAGATAATATTATAGATATTATAAAAATAAATAGATTACGCGCTTATTTATTTAAGAGTCGATAGCGGCTCGCTCTCGAGATACTCTAGATCATATTATTATATAAATATCTCGTTAATAATATTTATCTCAATTTCTAAATCCTTATCTATTTTAATACGAATAATTTTTATATCGATATTAAATCCTTATTTATCTTAATATAAGTAGTTTTTATATCGATATTAATTAGATTCGTAATAATTTCGTTATCGATATTTATACTCGGTCGGGTTTTTATTTCTTACTATCCCCTCGGGAGAGAGATTTCCCCGAGGGTTTATTACTTTTTAATTTTACAGTATAATCGCCGATATAATTAATAGTCTTTATCTTCTTCTCTAGATATTTATTAAAATAGTAACCGAGTTTATAATAATTAAAGTATTTATATCTTTACGATTCTTCTCGCTCCTAGAAATTATATATATTTTATTAAAATTCCTTTAATTATTATTATTAAAATTTTGTCTTTTAATATTAGATTTATTTTTATTATCTCCGCCCCTTAATTTCTTTTTATATTTTTTACGAGGTCTTAATTAATTATTTTAATTATTATTTTATATCTTAAAGTCTCGATTAAAATTACGTTTATAATATACCGTAAACGATACGAATTTAGTTCGTTTAATAGTAATATTTTAAATTTAATTAATTTTTTTAAAATCTTAAATCTTAAATAGTTTATTAAATAAATTATTTATTATTCTTCGTTATAAAGAGGTATTTCGGTTTTTAAAGTATTAAAATAAATATTAAAATTTTATACTAATTAATTATTACTTTTATATATATATTAATATTTAAAATTAATATTTATAACTCGGTTATAAGAGTCTTTAATTATATTAAATAAATAATCCGAAAAGAATTTCTATATTAATATATTTACTAGATAAAGTTCTTTATATTTATTTTATAATTTTTTATTTTACCTCTTTAAATAAGATATTATATATAAAATCTTCTTTTCGTCTATTCGAAAGTTTACGGGTATTAAGCGGAATGTTTTTTTTATATTATAAAGTTATTCTTAATAATTTTACGGATTCTTCGTATAAAAAGTTTATAATTTCGATAATCGTAAATTACTTTAATTTATATCGAGATTAATTTAACTATAATTTATTATCTAGTTATTTTTATCTTTTATATTTAGTTTTTAAGAATTATTTTCGATTTTATTATTTATTTTACTTATGATAATATATTATAAATTTCGATATTCTTTTAAATCGTGATAATAGAGGTCTTTTATTCGAGGGCCTTTTATTTATATTTTAATTTTATAAATTATTAATTTATCGTTAGATTATTATTCTCTAGTAAATGTTTTTTATTTTTATTTAAAGTATTAGTCTCTTATATCTCGCCTTCGAGACGATTATTTCTTAAGAAATTTTCTATATTTTTAACGGATTACTATTTAAGAAAATTAAAAGAAATTATAATTATTAAATTATAATACCTAGGGTATTTATAATAATATAAAAATAAATATAAAACTTTAATAAGAAAATAATCTTTAAATTTAGATAATAAAATTAATTTCTAAAGAGTTAAAATAAAGACTCTAAACTTTTTATTTCTAAAAAGAGCTTCGGAGTACCGGAAGTTATAATATAATATTATAATATAATTAATATAACTACGCCGTATACTCTCTTTATAAAATCTATATATTATTTAATAATTACTATAAAGCTAGTCTTAGTATAGTATAATATACTCGATTATTATAAAGACTTTATCGGTAAAGTAATAAAGTAGTATTCTACCGAAAAAGGCGGAAAAGGCGCGCAGATTTATTCAGCCTATATACTAGCCCTAGAGATCGATTTGATTTCTACTTTTATCTAAAATATCTAAATACGTATTTAATACCTCGATTTATTTTAAATAATTTTAAATAAATTAGAATAAATTAGTCTAAATAGTACCGGTTAATAATTAGATATATTTAATAATAAGTAAATTATATAATCTATAATATCGCGCTAATTTAAAGGGTATTACGCGCGTATATAATTTTTATAAATTAATATAATTTAAAATCGAAATTAAACTAGTATAGTTATAGCGCTTTATATAAATTTAACGAGTTACTCGACGCTAATAAAAAATTACGGATTTAAGATCTTAAATCCGATATTACTATTTTTAGGGTTTTTATTAAAAAAATTTTTTTTTTTTTTTTTTACGTTCTCTTTTCGTTATCTTTCCGCCTAAATTAGGAAAATACGGATTTAGTACCTCGACTCTTCTTATACGGGCTCCCGCTTTACCGATATTCGAAGACTTTATTTATATAAAAAGTTAATACTATTAAGGCTCCGACTATTCTCTTAATATTCTATTTACGATCCTCGTACTACTAGTAGGATTTAAACCTAGCGACGTTAGTATATTTTAGTTTTATATATCGGAGATTAAGTTTTAATAATATTATATATAGAGTTTTATTCTAATTTAGTCTATTTTGTCTCTAATTTTCTATCTAGATTTTTTTTATATAAAAGATATATATAATTTTTTATATAATTAATAATCTTAATTTTAAATTATTCTTTTATTATATTAATACTATACTCTCTCTTTTAAATTTAGATATTTTCTTTATTTCTATTAATTTATTTATTATTTATTATTTTATTAATTTCTTTTTATTATTTTATTACTTTTATAAAGAACTTTAATCTATATTTATATATTGAAGAAATAAATATAATAATAGAAGTAATTTATAGTTAATTTCTTATATTATAAGAGATAATAAGAGTTATTTGATTATAGGTAAAGGTACTGGTACTGGCTACGCCGGGTTTGGCGTCCCCCCGATCGGGTAAAGCGCGTAGGCGCAGCCCCTCGCCGCTTTCTCGGTGTATAAATACTACCTACCCCCCCTCCTCCCTCCCAACTTTCCTTCTCCATTCCTTTCCTATCTAATCTGCGTCCCCGTCTCCCAAAAGTGAGGTAGCCAATGACGCTAAAGGCTGGCTAAAAGGTTCCAAGGCGGTGCTTTGAAGCTCTAGCACCACTACAAAGTCGAGTATTCAGGATTTGTTCCCTAGCAAGCTACCTTCGAATGGGTCTGGAAGTGTGATTTTCATGTTCAGCTGGCCAATCACGTCTTCGGCTGATCTCGCGTACCGGAGTCGGTATATTTCTACGACACTGCATGGTCGCTTGCCTGACATTTATATCATCTTTTATACCTAGTCGTCATTATTTCACCAATTTCGAACAGGCTGAGAGTCATAATCCTGTGTACTTTAGCGGCTGTCAATAGCGGTCTTTTCGGCCTAGCCTCTAGAGGCCGGTCAGACGGGTACTGACAGCGTATTTTCTTTAAGCGGACAAAAGCTGCAAGTTATATATTAACGGCGGCTGTATCATTCTCCTATGAGACACTAAAAGGATCAGTCATGTTGAAGTAGATTGGCAGGTCGAGATAAGCCTAGATTAAGAGACTGCACATTCTGAAGGAACTTCATCCTCGAGATGGACGAATCCTGCGTCGAGACATCCGAATCTGGTGACTGGGTTACTATGTATTTCCCAGAAAGTTCACCATAGAGTACTCACTAATATCCGCTGCCCATCTACTTCTAGGCCCGATCCCAGAGGCAACGTCGAGGATGATAGGCAGATAAGTCATGGTAGTGCATTAGACATGTCGGTAGTCTATGGTGATTCCATCGACGAGAGAGTAGAGGATAAGTACCGCAGGCGTTCATGCGGTCATTTGGGCCGCTCCATTTGATGGTGTACATGCAGGTTTCAATATGGGAAGCCTAGCCACATGTCGAGATAGGCAGGCTATAACATGAAGACCAAGGTCGATAGCTTTGGTATTTTTCACCCAACTGAATCGATCCAGTCTACTTGATGTACAGCTCGTTGGTAGACAGTATCAGTGACTGCTTACAAGGAACAAATTTTTTTGACGGTAATTATATCCTTGTCCTTTCGGTCTGAGTCTAGCGAGTTCCCTCCCTCTACTTGGATCTCGGTGCTGGCCTCTGTGTTCGTTGGCAGTAGATGATCTTGATTCTATCTATGAAACAGGTTGAGCTGTCGGTGCATTACATCTATTGCAAGCATGATTCAGCGGCCATAAAAGAGTACTTACCTCAGCGGTCTCCAGTTCCTAATTCTGAGATCACATTATCTCAGTATCTACGACTGCACCCTCTTCCAAAAGCAGTCCAGAGTTACTAATCAAATATTGTCATATTAATTCGCTCTTGACTCCCCTTTTCCGCTATCATGACCAACACCAGATCAATCAAAGGAGGCTGCGGTTGCACATTCACGGTCTGTGACTCAGGATTCATCAGCGAACTACGCGAAAAGAAGTACAATGCGCACATGAAAGGTCTCATGGCACGAATCCTTCAGAAAGACCCCACCGTGACTCCCGTCGACCACTACTATCTTCGTCAATGGCTAGGTATCGGTTCCACAGACATCTATCCCGGTCGCGAGACCCTTCTACCGGCAGCTGATGCGAATTATATTAGTGTTGGGGAAACAACGAATTCTGGTGATGCTGAGAGTGGCCCGCTGCGACAAGTTGCTGGGATGAATGCTGAGAACACGTCTCGTGGAGGAAGATGGCTTTCAAACAACCCGGATCAAGACACTGCTCTCAATCCACAGGCCAAATTATTCGTGTCAAGCACACGAGCCAATGAGCATGAGGAGAATACTGCTAGAGGAGAATGAAACGATGAGTCCAAGGAACGGGGGTAAGCGGGATCGCGCTTTGGTGGCACAGATCGGGATTAGTAGATCGATGCCATGATAGCTTGAAGTGGCTGTCAACCCGATCGATCTTGATATTTCTTAGTCCAACGTTGCAAGAAAGCTACATTCTTATAATAGCAGAAGTCTATCGCATCTACGATGACGTACTACTGTTGCATGTGTTTGTCACTGTGCTGGCCTTTTGCAAACACAAATAGTGAGATTTTCATTTTCAGTAAAATATCTCAAATGTCGAAATATCCAACGCATCCATACCTTTCTCTTTCACAAGACCTTTAATCTACCATAAGATCTTCTCAAACCCTCTCCGCTCCCTGCGGCTGCACCTGCACGCACTCGTTTTCCAACCCGAACGCCACTTTCTTTTTGGACAAAGCATTTACACTACTAGACAATCTTTTGCTCGTGAAAGTCCGCCTAGTCCTTCGAAAAGAGCAAGGTGTCAGTAGAAGATACCGCGTTGCTCATTGTTCACAGATAAGGCTCAATATATCCCATAGTCCAGGCCTACATGGCCTTTTTCCGGCACAGCTAGTTAGGGCATCAACAGATTCTACGCATTCGCAACAAAGTTCCAATATGCAACAGCTATGCGATGATAATTTTCCAGTGGATAGGGATTATGGTGAGAGCGCCTTTCAAAGAGATGTCCAGTCTCCGAGCGATCAAAAACTGGTTTCAAAGATCGAGCATATGAAGACAGAGGCGCGAGAACAAGGAGAGATTCTTGCGCGAATACTGGAGATTATGCAAGGCTTGTAGCTGTGACATATCTAGTGGATCGCTTGAAGATAGGAATTGCTAAAAGCAAAGGTTGTGTCTGCTATGTTGTTTTACAGTTTTGTTGGCATAATGATCTTCCGGCCTCGCAGACAAAGATCTCAGGCAGTTCTGCATGCTAAGAGAGGACAAATTGGACTTCAATTTGATCGTCTGCCCTTTTAAAACCCTAGACTCTACTTTAGACTATACCCAGCAGCTTCCGTTTCGACGATGATCTGTAATACACACATCCGTACGATTAAGCCGATTGTTCGTGACATTGATTGCTTGCGTTTTGTCTTTGTCGTATGCTCCAGTGTGCTATTGTGTTTCCACTTTGTAGAATGCACTAATCTTCCATTATTCGGTTCGCAAATGTTTTCCATTCAGCCACCAAGAGCGGCTCGTAGAGGCTTTGGAGATCTATATGACAAGTGTTGTGAGGGGCGCATACTGGTACTTCAGTCATAGAGGATCAATCTCATAGATAGATAAGTGTGATGTAAGAATCGAGTTTGGTGACCGTGGCTTGCAAGATGGGCAGAAAACTACAAATAGCTATCAAACCTTCACTCCACGTCTGGATCGCCATCGCGATGAGAGTAACAACAATGCAGATACGAGTCTGTTGTTCAATCCAAAGCCTCCATGCAAGAGAAATGAATTCCTCTGTCACTCTAGACGTTCGTCTCAATTTTCTCGGGGATCGATTCTGCCCAATATCCTAAGTCCCACCGCCATGCCAGTTCCTCAAATATCTTGCACGGAATGTGATTTCGTAGCAGGCGTGTCTTCTTCCAATACTCATGTCTGTCCGTCGTGTCATGCTGCTACGCCCCCTTTGACTTTACAGCCTCCCTTAATGACACAGGCTCCACCTACACAGTGCCATCCAGAAACCCGTAGCTATAGACGTCCGCCTATGAGGAGCGCGACTCTGCATGGTCAAGCTATAAAGCAAGAAGAGCTTGCCAAAATGGGTCTCTTCTACGTTCCTTGTAACGCCAGTCCAACTCCACAAGCTCCTGAGTATCAAATTCGAAGATCCATCCCTCAATCCCCCCCCTACTACCCTCCGCACTTCAACGCACAGATAGATGCAGATGCCGCAGGTCAGTCGACGTCCACGCTTGAAGGGAAGACTGAGGACGATCTGCCACAAAGTCGCTCCTTTTTGAGTTTCCGTTCTCCACTCGATAGACGTACACCCAGCTTCTTGTCGGATGAAGGCGATGACGAATTGACGGCGCCGGTATTTCGCGAGCATCCGACTATGAGCTTGGAGGAAACTTTGCGCAGGAGGACTGAGCAGGAGAGAAGTCTCAGACACCGAATCAAAACGGAGACGCTTAGATCGATAGAGGAGCAATTTCTTCGAAGAAGGAGAAATCGAGAAAGGGGGTGTGCGATTACTAGAGTGGTAGAGGATCAAGCTGAAGCTGACAACAGTTCTGGTAGCGAACGGATTTCGTTTATACCAGCTGCATCCGTTTGTCGAAATGCCGAGACGTCCCATGTCGATTTGCAAGACAACCAAGATCAAGATAAAGCTATGAGGGCTGATAGCGTTGATGGGAGTGGGAAATGCGTGAAGGAGATCAAGTGTAGTTTGAGTGAACAGTTCGAAAGATGAGCCAAGGCTTGCTGACTTCAAAAGCTTATCGACTGAATGTCCTCTAAACCAAGTCTGCATTGAGCGGCCATCCAGCAGCTATGAAGCAGATTCAGATCAGACCACCCATTGCACCGGGATCATGTGAAAATTTGGTCTTCATTTTGATGATAGCTCACTGATATCGTTTTCTCCTGCAATTTTCAGCAACCTTTGATCCATGGTCTGCGAACTTTTCAGAATGGCCATTTATGCTAGGGATGCGTTGCTTCTTTGTATGATGATGTCGGTAGCCTGACTCAATGGTTTTTTAGCAAACATACATAGCAAACATACATTTGAAGACTGATATATGTTCCATTCCTGCGTTCCCGTTCTCCCTAACAGAGCCAAGCCCATCATCCGACCCATTTACAAGACACGGTTCTATAAATCCACCTTGTTTTCTACTAGATATTAGAATCACCTAATCCGCCATGGAGCCTGCCGTACACTGTGGCTGCCTTTGTGAAACCTGCAAGGCAGGCCTCGCTGGGGGCGTCTTCCTAGACGAAAGTATGGTCAACACAATGCAGCTTATTCTCTTCAGCTCAATCGCCGCGGTGGACGACCACCATCTATCTGCTACTACCCAGACAAGCGGCTGCCACTTCAGAGATCCCAGATGCTGGGGCTTCAAGGTGTCACCCTTAGCCTCTGAAATTTCAAGGCTTACTGGCCAGAAACCCCTATCCAACCTACCCGAATCGATCCCAGCGTGGTAATATTTGGCCAGTAATATATGTGGCAGACGAACGAATGCATAATTTCCCAAATCGACATCGCGGATTTCCTTGGAACGAGGAATCTAGTGAAGACTCCCAGCGCACGAGACCTCCACCTAGGCACGGGCGATCTTTAGATGTGCCGCGTGACAGCGTTGTTAGCGGTTTTCAGCAGAACGTTCCCAGTACCTTCAATGTCAACGACCCCTCCTCCCAGCAACCCCAGCGACGCCCAGGAACTGACCCAGCGCTCAACATGAACTCCTGGAAATTGATGACACTGCCAAGCACTGCGATTCTAGACTTCGTCCAGGATGAGCCGGAGGATGACCCTCAAGATGCTGTTCCTGCTCCTCCAAACCGATCCGTAAGCGCTCAGCAACCAGGACCTACACAGAACACCACGGCACTACCGCACAGACCCGCCTCGAATGCGAATAATAAAACCAACAACAACAGAGGTGGCGGAGATGGACGAGTTTGTGGTAAACCTCCGTGGACACCACTTGATTTCGCTTGACAAAACGGAAGCTGATAGCTGCAGGCCGCTTGTCACTTAGGCAAAGGGCGGTTGTACTGACATTCGGGGTGTCAGGATGCTATAGCTTCGAGGGGCCTTTTCTTATTTCGTCCCCGGGTACTGCTCTGCATTGAACAATAGCGCGGGGAAGGGAAATTCTAGCATTCCATACTGTACACTTATATCACAATCGATTACATCATGCTTTACCCAGATCCAAGACCGTGGCTTCACGTCATTCACGAGAATGAAGAAATTATCATCGCCTTATAGGCAGAGCATGGGCTAAATGAGTTAGGCCAAGCTCTTCGAGTTTGAGAAAATCTCGAATATCGCAATCGCGGTCACAACGGTTTGTCGTTTCCATACTACACCATCTGCCGCTAGTCTGAGCATCCACTTTGCGTCTGATAGTGGTACCGTCGGCAAGTGTTGAGCTGTACTCGCAATGCACTGTCTGCGTGTTAGATCGTGTTAAAAAACCCGTGGGCTCTAGATCCTTACCCAGCAAACATACTTCCAAACACAGAGCTAAGATCTGTGAGTGTATACATAGCTTCCCTTGGGTAGCTAAACTTCTGAACAAACAACTCAACACTCCAACTCTCCTCACCACACCACATCACAGCCACTATGGCCCCACAACCCGATTCCCCAGATTGCTGCCGGTGCACATGTAAAGCCTGCAACCAAAGATTCTCCTCCGAAGGCATCTTCATGGACGAACGTATGGTGACGACAACGCGACGTATTGTCCTCGGAGATCATTACAATGTATCTCCACAAGACCGTTTGGACCTGAATCGCCTACTCAGTATCAACCCCGAGATCCGTTTAGCTGAGCAAGGGCTACAAATACCTCCGCATGGGTACGACCCGATGAGCGACCCCAAAGATGATCTGATTCTCCAGGGTTTGAACGGGAAAGAATGGGAGTCGCTGGCTGTTCTAAGTCCAGGTTTGAGTAGCCCATACTCAGCTTACTCGCAGCCTGGTCAAAGCCCTATGTCAAAGTATCAGGCGAGCCAGCAAGCATCTGGATCGCTTAATCCGTACGGCTTCCCTCCCAACATGGGGCTCCTACCCATGATTAATCAACCATATTCATCTGACGAATCCAAGCTTGATGAGTATGACTCCAATGACATATCTAGTACCTCCCACATCTACAATCATCATCTCCAAGGACCGCAGCAACGCCAGGTGACTGATTCAGAGCTCCATCTCGACCCCACATGCTGCGCCAGAGTACCGAGTGTG
>JAABUK010013535.1_pt1 | contig 10163 bp, 10 predicted proteins | sample 5559141 | NCBI WGS metagenome assembly JAABUK01 (sample SAMN10711869, study PRJNA513367) | rock metagenome | isolation source: Antarctica rocks | place: Antarctica: Victoria Land, Pudding Butte nord | collected 2016-01-03 | reverse complement strand
TGAGGCGTTCAAGAGGGATTTGGGGTTTGGCGATAAGGTGGTCTAGTAGAAGTTCGCGATTGTTGGTGGGGGATGAACTGCGCTAAGAAACTTAAGCGAGGGCTTAGGTTTCGATGTCAGAGTTATGGAAAATGACCATTGGAAGGCCACGGGTATGCAACGATCACGAGTGTTCTTCGATATGATTCCGTAGTAGTAGCCTCTCGTCATCTACAATCCAAGGAGAGCTATAGTTGAAACACATAATCGCAAGGATCTACGAGTTCAGTATCTGCTTACGCACGCAGCGAACCACAAGTTCTATCTTGCTATAAGCATGTCTGAATTTGGTATGAAGGACTGATCTATCACGTGCTCAGGGGCACTCATGGCCCTTGTTATCTCGTGGAATGTATTACCATAAGTGAATATGTTCTTGTAGCACATCCTTGCCATACCGTAGGAATTTAGCAAAACCTGCCGGTGTTACTTGATATATTTGGAGAATTGGGTATTGTATATCAATGATAACTCAAAAGGCATATCATGCATAGATGTTAGCGGAGCCAACCGTTTAGCGATGAAGTCGGATTGCCCATATCTCGAACATTTCCAGCAATCTTTCACAATGCACCCCTCTTGTCAGTAGCAGCATCAACTTCTAGACCGGGACTCTGCCCACTCGTGCATCCTCAGCATCAAGCTTCGAACTACGGCCACCAAAGTCTGCCATTGCTAACATTGCGCCTGCCTCTCCCATGTCCGAGAGTCTTTTGTTTTCTACTGACGGGGAAATACCGATTGGCAGGTTCAACAACCTAGAATAAACGAGATAGCCAGCTACGCCAGTCACGATAGTGCCAATGGCGAGGATCGCCGGAAGTATGGGATTTGAAGGCGATGCTGCGACTGCTTGTGCAGATTGTCCATCGGCTCCGACAACGGTCTCGGCAATATTTGACTCAAGAAGCAGATTTGACTTATGAAGCTGCCCCATGATAGGCATGGCTTCAAAGGCGATCTTTACCATGCTTGAGCCCGTTGAAGCCATTGCCTTTTCCTCTGGCTTGCTCCACGATAACGAAGTCTCCTTCCCTTGTCGGCTTTCATCTAGAGAGTCTGCCGCCGTGGTATAGCCACCAGGCTGCGAGCTTAGCAATGCATCCTCAACTTCGATGGGTCCACCAAAGAACCCGTAAACTAATTCTTTAACATATCTACACAACTCTGGATATCTAGCTCTCATAGACTTTGCCAGCCATGGCTGCGGGACTTCAGGCAACAGAGCGAGAGCTAGATATGCCAAGGCCAGGCAGTCCAGACTTGACGGGTTATCGTCGGAAAGGAGGAACCGCTTTTGACCCAGAAGCTGCTGTAGAGGTCCGAAGAAAGCTTCCGTTAGTGCATCAAGCCGGAAACGAGAGGCATGTTGTGGCTGCCTGACCAAGGACGTCACTGTTTGACGTGTGGTTCGTAGAGACGGGGGGATAAGGTCGGACCCTGGTTTCGTTGCTGTTTCGTTCTTCGCTTCAACACTCGCGTTATCAATATCCAGTGACGACAGATTGAGGTGCGCGGTTCTGGCTTTGGCAAGCTTGCGGCGATGGGGAGTTATCAGCCACGGTCTCGGCCACTGCAGGATACGCGAATAGGCGGGGCGTGTTGCAGAATTATAGTTTTCACTCGAAACGTAGAGACTCAGATCCACCAAGGGTTGCCCATGGGCCTCAACAAAAGCTGAGAAGCTGTTTCACGCATTAGCTGTACCCTCTCTCACCGCTGTTTCCTAACGACACCTGAACATACGCTGTGACGTTCGCTCTGCCTCGTCGGTCCAAGTTATGGTCCAGATCCCGCCCCTTGTCCGAGCTCTTCCTCAGATGATCAATAATGTTGAGGAAGCCGCCGATCCATGTCGAGCCATCTCGAAGGGCTGGCAGCTTCTCTGAAACACAAAGCTCGTGTTAGCCATCGTGACCGCTGTGATACTTGATGCGACTGGATACATCGGCTGGAGTATATTACAAAACGGGAAAGGAGCCTCACGAACTTGTTGGACTCAAGGTCGCGTCACAGCTCGCGACGAGAGCCCATTGGTCGCGAGGAACGACCTGAGTCAGGTAGGCTATGGCGGCAAGACAGTGGGGGTCAATGGACGGCAGAGAGAAAGCTGGACCCCAGATATGAAGCTCGAGGGCCATAATGATAATGATAAAGCCGAGGTGCTAATGAGACAGAACTCCAATCATGTTGCATAGCAAAGCTTGCAACATGTAGACGTGGACTGGCGAAGCGGTTGGCGTTGTTGGAAGAAGAATCAAGTGACGTGACCAAACAGGAAGCCGAGGTGCCGATCATGCGGATGTGACAGGCGAGTGTCAAGGCGTGCCAAGGCATTGGAGATTTGGGGATTTGGAGATTAGGGTTCGGCAATTTGTTCCACCGGCACAACCGCACACAACGCCAATAATGGAGGACAGACTCGGAACCGTGGTCTTCGGTACGGATGCGAATGGGTAAGATATTATCCATCGCTCCATCCACAAATTGGTAAGTAAGGCAGCAGTAGTGCTGTAAGAAGCCATCGAAGATATTTTAATATAGTTTTCTTTACGGAATACACGGATCATGTTCGAATATATCTGTTAAGATTGTTCTAATTCTTATTATACATTATCTGACATCATGATCCATATTTCCCAACTCCACTAATTGCTCCGTATTGTATCCCCAATAGCTCAGGCCGTGCCAATCCAGAAAATGTGTACCGTACAAGGGTATATGGTGTAGCTGGGCATAAAAGCGACCAAGAAACGACATAGAACATGGTGACCCGAATGGCGGCGCATCACCGGACAGAATCGACCGTGGTTAAGCGACGTTGATGGGAACCGGAATAGCGGTCGAGTAGATAAGGCTGCATCCGGGTGGGTGGGCGAATCCCAGTATTGATTCGCCTGCATAGAGTATTGGTAGGCCGTGCCGTGCTGATATGCAGGTGATGCGTAAGGTAGGGCAGCACCAGGTTGGAAAACGTGGTCGAAGCCCTCCGGTGTAGATAGATCGTCGCTGTCCTGCAGCTAACGAGAATGGAAATCCCAGCAGAAGTCCGTCCCATGCGTAGTATTTTCCGTACTCAGAGTACGCGAAGCCAATGTTTTGTATTCATGGTTTTGCCTTGCAGTCGAGACATAACGAAATATGTCCCCAACGATATAGATGATCCAGGAAGAACCGCTAAGTGGAGGACCGGCCTCATTACTTTGGAATTTGGGGCAGAGGGCGGTTTGGGGGTGGTCCTGGACAGGGAGGGTATTGTGGTTTTGATGGGCCGTGGTATTGAGAAGGCATTCTGTGGATATCGGAGGTTTTGAGGAAGGGGAGAATGAGTATGTTGAGTGGGGCGCGGCAGAGTCTGCTCGAGGAAGATTCGGAGGTTCAAGGACGACTGTTGAACTGAGTCTGCGATAGTGGACGGGTGATGACGTGAGGTGTATTAGATTATCCGTGCAGGTGCACGAGATTTGAGTAGCGGTTGGGGGAGGTAACAATGGTAGTCGAGGTAGCCAACAGGTTGTTTCCGAGGAATGAAGGGTTAGGAGGGAGGGAGGCAGCTGAGGTATTTATGAACCGTGGTAGCAGGCCGTTGAACGTTTTGAAGGATGGAAAAAGATCCATGATTACCTTACCTTTACCCTTCCTCCGTACCGTTGGGTACAGTAATAATAATAACTAATTTGACTAGCTCAGCTGATGAAGTTATTCAGGGCGCGGAAAATCCAAAATGAGCATGACTGAGCAGTTTCGATCGACCAGGGTGATTGCAGGGAAACGACGTTACGGCTGCTTTCTCCAAAATGAAAGTGGAGGGGCCAAGCAGTGACGCGGTGAATCATAAGGAGAATAGCCCGGGTAAGGTAAGGTACCGTAAGGTACGAGGGGTCAGGTACAGTACCTACTGGTACCTACCTTACCTAGGTAGGTATGTAGCATGCAAGAGCCAAGAGCCAAGAGCCAAGAGCACAAGGCTGATGTACGTAGTTACCTAGGTAGTACACAGTACGTCGTACGGTACTTCCGTACCTACTTTTATTTCAGGGGCAGGGGCAGGGGCAAGGTACGGTATGACGGTATAATAATAATAATGGGGTTTTCTTTTGGAATTAGGAGATCCCCACGCTCGTAACCAAAAGCCATAAAGACCTGATCCCTGTCCGCCGTCGTCGTCAGTGCCTCGAACACTTACTCGTTAGACTTGTGGTCACACACACACACACCCTCTCTCTCTCTCTCTCAGTAAAATATACTCACAAATGGAACCATGTTATAAACAACTCCCAATTTAGGTACCTTGCTTTATCGCTCTAGTGTTCTACTCTCTAACCATGCTGGAACACTCCGCTGCAAACCGTCATCCCTTACCCAACTATCCCAGGCACACCTCGAACAATGTCATCTTACTGTTCCAACCTTCTATCGAATTAGAAACCATATTGCTACCCATTGCTGTGGATGGTTACGCAAACAACCAAGTCAATATCTGAACCGCGGCACTTGGACGGAAAGAGCCCATGCAACCTTACTCTATTAATGCATCTTACATACAGTAGGACTCACACAGTACTGGAAATCTAGACAATCGCTCACACCCTCCCGAGGAACAGCAATTCCGGGAGGGCCAATGATATCGGGCAGGAATGGATATTTCTAAACTGAAGACGATGGGTTGTGACTATATGCTATCATGGTCTGCCAGGAGCCGCATGTCCGAAAACTCAAACAGATTGCTCGCTTGTTTGAGCTTTGCTTTGATCGTTTCTAAAACTTCCCCTGAACGCAAATCCTGATGCAAATCATCGTCTCACACACGCCAAATTACAATCTCAGGGGGAATACGAAACTCTTGCGTCGTCATACCTCAACCATGATTGGCAGGCTTTCATTTGCCACCAAATTAACACCAAACAAACAATAGACTTGTGCAATCATAGTTTCCTCACGTACTCCGTAGGTACTGTGGTACTACACTACCTTACCTTACGACCGATAGTCAGCAAAGCGCCACAGCCGGGCTGCTCGCCTGACTGGTCAATGGCTAAAGTACCTTACAGCATTCCGTACCATCGTGCCTACCTCGCCTTACTCTCTTACGTTACGACTGTCACTAGCACTATCGACGAACACCACCCCGGAAGACATATTATTGTTTTATGACCATGACAGAATAGGGTAATAATACTCCGTACCAACAACCCATTAAGATAGATCCTTGCACAATACAAACATGTGTTACGTTACACATCGCACGGCCACCGATCTACAGGGGATGGCCACATGGCAGTTGCATTTGCTGCAGCTAACAAGGAGTCACGGACACAATCTGGGGGCCCCAATTATAATATGCCATCATGTCCAATTTGATTACTTATTGTTTGCTTGCACGGGGGGCGCCCAACACGCTCTCGTGTCCTCTTCATCTCTTACAGGACAGACGTCGCTCGCATGCTGCATGCACGACAAGCTGTTTCATTATTCCCTCCAGCAGCCATGCCGAGTGTCCGAGTGAAACAGAGATACGAGTCACGACCAACTGCATATGTACTGTGTACGGAATACTAGCAATACTTTACCATACGCTCAGCTCGTCCCAGCAAAGGGCCCATGCGCTCACGTGGGAAGGCCTCCAGAACCATGGTGCTGGGTCGGTGGCCCCTGTCAGGGAAATTCTAAGCGGCGTGGGTCGATGGCGTTAACATTTCCAGATCTCCCGAAGAAACAAGTGGGCCTGTGGCTTGAACAGAGAGTCCTTTGGGCCTCATTGTTGGAACGTCGGTTGGATTTCCACCCCCAAACAATAAGAAAACTAAAGCGCCTCGACGCTGGATAATGGAACGATTGGATCTGGATCTCGTCGATTGCTAACACTTGAGCAGGAAAGGAGTGCAGATTCCCCGAGTGCCAACATCGCGTTAACCATGCATGTCAAGTACTCTTTCGACGGACCCTGAGATACTTCAGGTATCGTACGGGCAGACCGCTCTCCTTCCGTGCTGCAAGATCCTTCCAATCAACCTGGTTGTCGGTTTGGGTGTGGATACTGTGCCACACGCGTACAACTCTTCTGACAGATGGGCTCAATAATGATGTGGAAACATCCACAGTGATCCCCATTGGGCACGCAATATGATGTGGGTTAGTGGGAGTGCTTTGGCGTTGCTTGGGCCAGGAAAGCAACTGGACTGCTGATACACAATATTTCGAACCTTGCTATCCCCAAAATAGATCCTCCGTCAACGAGATGGTCAGATACAAACCGACCTCGTTCGGTCAGCGCTGACGTCCAGCAGCTGTCGGGGCTTCGAAGAGTCCGGCCGAGCCAGCAGCCGGCAGCTAAAAGCCGACGCCGGAGCCGGAAGAGGGACACGACGAGCGACAGCATTGGATAGGTAACCATTGATTCACGCTGGGAAGCTTAGAAATGCAAAAGGTGTCTCATGCCAACGGGAGGATTCTTGGCCGTTTTTTCGACCGTACCGAGCGATATATATGGTAACAGCTGAGGAAGAGACGGAATTCCACCGCTCGGTCTTACTTTGCTGAGTCGTGGGAAGAGGTGTGATCCACATAAAAAAAAACCAAGCTACTCTAGGAGTTTTTAAAGCTTTCAGCTACATGTTGGTGGATGAGGTGGTGTGCAACGCGGAAAAGTGTGCATGAGATTGGTGCATCCGCTCTGACAGCTCCCACGTGAAGAGGGCTTTGTGCGTCTAGTGTACGACCGTGCCTCCCGATGCAGTAATGGAGACTGCCAAGTCAATTGCGCCTTTGGGTCGTATCGAAGGCTGAGGTTCAGCAGCGGCACGAAGCGAAGAGGACCAGGGGATGGAATAGGATGGCCCCAAGGATCTGGCACCGTATTCATGCTACCTGTATCAACTTCTACAGAACTGGCATACGGTAGGCAAAGAATTGAATACTCGATTTCGATTCAAAGAATAGCCCCCAACCTCTCGACTGGTGCTACGTTAACCACATCGGTCCACCAAATCTTTCGATAGATTAGCCCCCACGACTTTTCTTGGTTTCTGCTCGCATTTACGCCAAGCGCGCACGGTTACTGCACTGGCGTCTATATCGTCGCTTTGAGGTCTGCATGGTCCTGGTATAGACCTGCCAAATTATAGATTAATATTCAAATACCATCAAGGTGAGCGCCTCGGACATGGAACTTACCATACCGTCACACACCCTCGGATGTGATTTCGACTTCAGCTGCCACAAAACGGTATCAACAGCTGGACTTCATCTACAATTCGCCCCCATAGCCGTAGCGTTGTACCTTGGCACTAGCTTTTTGTCAGTCGCCCATTCATTCACTCGTCCATCATCTGACCCTCTGCCATTTGCGTAGATGCAATCCAGTCCTCCATCATTGCTTGGCCAGCGCCTCCTGCCAACTCCTTTCCCTTGGCGGTTCCCTTTCTCGTCACCACTAGACATAGAATTCGACCGTAGATACTGAAACCATCATACGTAGTGTTGAGAGCCATTTTTTTCTTGTCGTCTGCGTCTCCTTGTTGCTCCAAGCCAAGCTTCTCCCTGCCTTTCCTGGAAGGCCTCTGCTGGGACTGGAAAGCCTCATCCTCAGAGCCCTCGGAGAGGAACAAGCCTTCCTCACTCTCGCCCCTTTCCTTCCGCGTGCTACCATCCATGACAGCGTCCTCAGCTCGAGGGATGTCTTCCAAGCGCACGCCTTTCCCCTCGTGAGACTCTTCGCGAACCAACGCAGGCTCATCTCCCCCACCGACCTCAACCGGCTCCTCCCTCGTTCCAGTTCCTGTCAACCTCCCAGTCGTTGTCCCCAGCCTAGCCTTCTCACTCTTCGCCCTCCTCTCCTTCCTCAAAATCGAATGACGCACACTTGTCTCCGTCAGATAAATCGACACCACGAAGTCATCTATCCCACGCCCCAAACCCCCGTGTCAGCCTACCAATAGCAGAAGCCCCGATCCCAAAACCACCACACATACATACCCCTCTCCACCTGATTCTTCACCACCTTCTTCTTCTTCCCCCCCTTCGCCGCCTTAGCCCTCGCATTCTCCTCTTTCAACTTCGGCAACACAAGCGGGCGCACAGCGTCGATGACGCGGGGAAGGACGGGCGAGCGCTCGTTCAGCAGCCAGCGTTGGGCGTCGGCGGGGTTGTCGGTGTAGATGCGGCATTCGAGGACGGAGTATTGGCTTATGCGGAGGTAGCGGCGGATGGGGGGCATGCTGGTGGGTGGGGGGAGAGCGACAGGGAGATAGGGTAGATGCGTGTGGAGTACTGGATCAGAGCCGTGTGGGCTTCAAGAACCAGAAGCTAGAGGTTGAAGCGCAATGGTTGCTTTCCATTTGCCCTATTCTGGCGGAAGCGCTTTTCCGCCCTCGGGATTGTTCCGCCGTCTTAATGATTTCATCCTACATCTCTGACTTCTGAAATTCCTTCCATCACGTCCACAATCAACAACGATCTTGTCTGTCGAGCAGAGTCCTCATGTTCTCGTCACATCCTAGATGCCCCCCCTCCCTCGCCTCCACATACGCACCTATACCGCACCCCGCCGCCCCACCCGCATCCTCCCCCCTTCAACTCCCCTGACCCTCACCCACTTCCTCCAACGCCAACGTGTTCTCTACCTCTGGCGTCGCATCCTACGCTCTACAAACAAGATCTCCAGCCTCTCGACCCGCAGGGAGATGCGGGATTTTGCGAGGAGGGAGTTTGAAAGAAATCGAGGGGTAAGCGATTTGGGGCATGTGAGGTATTTAGTTAGTACGGGGAAGGCGGAGCTAGAGAGGGTGGAGAGGGCGGTGGATGTGAGGTGAGGAAGAGGGTGATACTGAGGCGTAGTAGGGATTCTGGGGGGGGGGGCTGTGGGAGAGCGGGGATTCAAGAGACATGAGCTACGCAGTTGAAGGTCAGACTATATTGAACCTGGAGGTATTTCTATACGGTGGCCTTCAACGCCTAGCCCTTCACTGGCCTCGACTCTGTGCTCCAGGTTATACTACACCGGCTGCCAAGTCCTGCGGCTCTTGTTACCCACAAGAAGCTTGGAAGTTGAGCATATGCCTTAGATCGGTTTGCCAGTTTTCCAAGATGAGACGGTCCTGGAATGGCTGTATGGCAGCTCAAAAGCACGATGCACGAGGGCGTTCCTGACGTTTGGCGGGAAATAATCACTGCTACAGCAGATATTATACTCACCATCTTTAAAAGTAGACAAGCAAGCAATATTTCAACAAAGTACGACCGTTTAATTTCCACCATGAAGCCTCACTGCGACCTATTGCAACTATTATACCAATATTGCCGGCCAAGGGAAGAGCCTCCACATAACTTGCGGGTTGTTCGTCTGTATCAAAATCCTTTGTCCAGTACTCCATTCGGTCATGTTTCGAAAGTATGATGGTCGTCATTCGAGCAATCCCAGCATGGCAGCATACAAGCATCTCTCATATACTCTGGTGGCTCCTCAGCACTGGCCACGATGACTCTATCCTTTCTTCGGTTGTGGCAAACGATCTCTCCAAGCCGCGTACAAAACGCCTTGACTTTACTTCGCTATCAGAGAGGTTGATATGACCTAAGAAAATATACAACAGCAGGAGCCGCTCAGCCGCCAGCAGCTTACGTCGGGATTGTTCTACTGAACGGGGGCTCTGTATGGTCCTGGAATTGAACGTTTCCAGTGCTTTATAGAACATGTTGGTGTACTCTTTGAGCCCCTGATGAAGGAGACGAAGCGGGCTGTCCATCTTATGCCTACATCCATACACACAGCCAGAGTCATACGTCGAGGTGGGAGAGCTGCGAAAACATTCAGTGACATTCCCGTCACGCACGCCTCTCCCTTTCGATTCTACACCGAGCATAACGATTGGCGTTTCCGACTCAGACAAGGTGGGAAGAAACGCTCCTATACGAGACATATTTTCCAGATTTCAATTGCCGTCGCATTTGGAATGGTTTTACGAGCCCTCGCGAGCACGTCCAGAACTTCTTAAAGGTACAGCACTCAAATATACAGACGGAATAAACCCTCGGATGGGATACTACCTTCTCCACCCTATATAGAAGCGGCCAGCCGCATAAGAGCCAATCTGCCAAATCATTTGGAAACCTCCAACGTGCAGGGC
>JAABUK010013532.1_pt1 | contig 10164 bp, 10 predicted proteins | sample 5559141 | NCBI WGS metagenome assembly JAABUK01 (sample SAMN10711869, study PRJNA513367) | rock metagenome | isolation source: Antarctica rocks | place: Antarctica: Victoria Land, Pudding Butte nord | collected 2016-01-03 | reverse complement strand
TCACGCAGGCCGGGGCGGCGACGTTCGGGTCCATCTCCACCAGCGGACCGGTCAGCGTCTCCGGACCGGCGACGTTCGCCAACCTGAATGCCGCCCTGTCGCCGTTCAAGCGCTCGGACCTGCCGGCTAGCGGCTGCGCGCCCGGCAACGTGGTGTTCGTGCGGGATGGGCGGAACACCCCGCATGACCGGGGCGGGCCTGCCACCGGCGTGCCAGCGTTCTGCAACACGGCGCACCAGTGGATCGCGCTCACGACCGGCCTTGCCGTGACGAACTGACGGACGGCCGCTCCGTTGGCCGAACCACTCCGTTGCGACAAACCATCATGAATACGAACAGAACTTGATGACTCCGCCGCGCCGTCGCGTGGGAGTTTACGGGCTGCCGCGATGCATCCTTTGGACACCAAGCGTCATCATGAACACTGCAGCCCTTGCCACCGTCAACAGGCCGTTCCATTCGCCCGCCGGGCGGCTCAGGTTCTCCCAGGCCGCCTTGCGCGCGTTGGGCGCCCTGGCTTTGTCCATGCCGGGCGTCTTGGTTGACTTCGATGGGGACGACGCCGGGGACGCCTACGCCATCATCATCAGCCGCCGCCACGGCCGGTGTGTCGCTACCCTATCCGCGGCTCAGGATGGGAGGACGATCGTGGCAGATCACACGGGCGCCACCCTGGCCACCCTCGGGAATGACGAAGCCGGCATCCGGTGGGCCTTGCGGTGCGAGGTGGAGAGCGGTGGACGCTCGTGGCAAACATGACCCCTCTCGGCCTGACGCTCCCCGAGGCCCGCACCATGCTCGCCATGTCGCATCATCTCCCCCGGGACCACGCCATCGCGTGCCTGTCCGACCCCAAGGACGGCCTGTTCGCCCAGGTCGTAAGGGAAGGCTCGGGCGTCGTTGCGGCTGTGGCGAGGGTCAACGGGCACCTCGCGCTGCTGGACTTCGACCGGTGCCTGGATGGAGCGTCGGGACGGTATGAGGCCATCGAGGATGTGGTGAACGCGCTGAGGCTCTCCCTCGCTGAACCCGGGCCGGGGCCTTACCACTGACCTCTTGCGGTTCGCGAGGCCTCGCGACGTGGCCTCAGCCTGGCCAGTGGGATGTCATGGCTGTCCGGCTTCCATTGTACGTCTAGCGGGCGGTTGCCCGAAGCATCGCCGGGTCTGGCACCACCTGGTCCAAGATCCGCGCCGAAGACACCACGCCCGGCACGCCCGCGCCTGGGTGCGTTCCGGCGCCCACCAGGAACAGCCCCTCGACCTCCTCGCTGACGTTGTGCGGGCGGAACCAGGCGCTTTGGAAGAGTTGCGGCTCCAGGGAGAATGCCGCCCCGTTCACCGACAGCAGCCGGTCGCGGAAGTCTTGCGGCGTCAGCAGGCGTGACGTGACGATGCACCCGCCCAAGCCGGGCATGACCGTTTCCTCCAGCCGCTGCTGTATCCTTTGCCGGTATGGCTCGGCCTCCGTGCTCCAATCCGTGCCGCTGGCGAGGTTTGGCACCGGTGCCAGCACGTAGAACGCATCGCAGCCGGGGGGCGCCAGCGACGGGTCATTGGCGGTGGGCCGGTGCAGATACAGGCTGAAATCCGGGGTCAGCACCTTGCGCTTGAAGATGTCCCGCAGCAGGCCTTCGTAGCGCGGCCCGAGTACCATGGTGTGCTGGTAAACGTCCTCGAACCGCTTGTTGGTGCCGAAGTACCAGACGACCAGGCTCATGGAATAGCGTGCGCGCTTCAGCTTGCGGTCGGTCCAGCGGCGGCGCTTATGCTCCGACAGCAGCTTGGTGTAGGTCCAGCCGACATCGGCGTTGGACACCACGATGTCGGCGGCGATGCGTTCGCCGCCCACCAGACGCAGCCCGGAGGCGCGGCCGTTCTCGACGGTGATCTGCTCCACCTCGGCATTCAAGCGCAGGGTGCCGCCCTGGTCCTCGATCAGCCGCACCAGGCCCGCCACGATCGCCCCGGTGCCGCCCATCGCGTAATGCACCCCGTGCAGACGCTCCAGGTGGCCGACCAGGCAGTAATAGGCCGTCGTGGTGAACGGGTTGCCGCCGATCAGCAGGGGATGGAAGCTGAACGCGATCCGCAGCTTCTCGTTGCGGAAATACCGCGAAACCTTGGTGTAAACGGTGCGATGCCCGCCGAGCCGCAGCATATCCGGGGCCGAGCGCAGCAGGGTCGCAACGCGGTGGAACGGCTGGTCGGCGAGCTGATGAAAGGCGACCTCGTAGATACGCTCGCTTTCGCGGATGAAGCGCTCGAAGCCGGGCACGTCGTCAGGCTCGATCCGCGCGACTTCGGCGCGCATCGCATCGTAGTCGGCCGTGGCCCTGAACACCGTGCCGTCGTCGAAGCGGATGTCATAGAACGGGTCAATCCGGCGCAGCTCGACGTCGTCGGCCATGCGGCGTCCGCACAGCGTCCACAGCTCCTCCAGCAGGTAGGGCGCGGTGATGATGGTCGGGCCGGCGTCGAAGGTGAAGCCGTCCTGCCGGTAAACATAGGCCCGCCCGCCCGGCGCATCGAGCTTCTCGACGACCGTGACGCGGTAGCCCCGCGCGCCCAACCGTATGGCCGCAGCCAGGCCGCCGAAGCCCGACCCGATCACGACGGCATGTGGGCGAGACTCTGAAAACGCATCCGGCATTGGTCGTCCCCTATCCCTGCGGGGATAGATGCACTCCGGTGCGGCACCCGACAAGGCCAGGACGGCAATTGCCCTGTGGGACTCCGATGGAGCCATTCCCGGCGCCCCGTTGCTGCGCACGGCGCGGCGACGCGGTGCTCCACGGATTGACGGGACAGCGCCCCGGCCCTTGTTGGTGTGGACGGCCTCCGACCGGCATCCATGTGCCATGATGAGCTTGCAGGTTCATCATAGGAGGCCGCCCGTGGAGCATCCTGTCCGCAGACGCATGGACACGTCCAAGCGCGTTTTCCAGGTTGATGGCGTGGATGCGTCGGAGCGTCCGTGCTTGCGCAAGAAGCTCAGCCGCGACGCCATGATGGCTTTGTTCGAGGCGATGCCGCCGACGGTGACCGGCATCGAGGCGTGCGGGCCGGGGCATCACTGGGTCCGCACGCTGTCTGAAGTTGACCTACCAGAATGGGTCAACTTCAACCGCGCCATCCGCTGCGTTGCCGCGGAAGCCCTGCCGGACGCCTGGACCGCTGGCCAGGACTGGCGGGCGGCTTGACCCGGCAGGCGCCAGTCCGCATCACCCGCGTCCCATGTCCACCAAGCCCCTCATCATCGGCATAGACTTCGGCACCACCAACAGCGTCGTCGCGGTGCTGCAGCCGGACGGCGCCGTGCGGACGCTGCGGGCGCCGGGGCTGGAGGTGTTCCGCACCGTGCTGTGCTTCTGGTCCGAGCGCGGAGCGCTGCGCCACGCCGCCGGGCCGCACGCCGTCGCGGCCTACCTGGACGATCCCGAGGACACCCGGCTGATCATGTCCATGAAGACCTACTTGGCGCAGCGCAGCTTCTCCAGCACCCAGGTCATGGGCCGTCCCTTCACGCTGGAGGCCCTGGTCGCCCTGTTCCTGCGCGGCCTGCTGGCGGATCAGGGCTTTGCAGACGGCGAACTGGATGGCGCCCGGATCGTCGCCGGCCGGCCGGTCCGCTTCGCCGGTGAGCTGGCCGACGACGCGCTGGGCGAGGCGCGGCTGCGCGAGTCCTTCCGCCAGGCTGGGCTGAGCGAGGTGAACGTGGCCTACGAGCCGGAGGCCGCCGGGTTCCGCTTCGCCCGCGGCCTGGCCGGCCCGGCCACCGTGCTGATCGGCGACTTCGGCGGCGGCACCAGCGACTTTTCCCTGCTGCGCTTCGACCCTGGCGCGGCCCGGCCGGTGACGCCGCTGGCCACCACCGGCGTCGGCGTGGCCGGCGACAGCTTCGACGCGCGCATCATTGACCGCGTGGTGGCGCCGCACCTGGGCAAGAACGGGACCTACCGGATCATGGGCAAGGACATGCCGGTCCCGGCCGAATACTACACCGGCCTGTCCCGCTGGCACCGCCTGTCCCTGATGCGGACGCCCCGCACCCTGCGCGAGATCGGCGAGGTCGCCCGCACCGCTGCCGAGCCGGAGCGGCTGCGCCGGCTGATCCAGGTCATCGAGGAGGAGCTGGGCTACCAGCTCTATCAGTCGGTTTCGGCGGTGAAGGCGGAGCTGTCGCGTGCCGACCGGGCGGTGCTGCGTTTCGAGCACCCGGGGCTGCACATCGAGGAGGAGATCGAGCGCACGGCGTTCGAGGGCTGGATCGCGCCGGAGCTGGCGGCGTTGTCCGCCGCGGTGGACCGGGCGATGGCGATGGCGGCGCTGGAGCCTGCCGGGGTGGACCGGGTGTTCCTGACCGGCGGCACCGCCTTCGTCCCCGCCGTGCGCCGGCTGTTCGAGACGCGGTTCGGGCAGGAGCGCGTGTCCGGCGGCGGGGAGTTCGTGTCGGTGGCCGAGGGGCTGGCGCTGATCGGGCAGGACCGGATGATCCAGTAGGGCCGTATCCGGATGCTTGCCTGCCCTGGCCTGCTACGTCGTCCGTGGTGCCTCCTGCAAGGCATACGCAAGGACGCGAGCCTCCTGGAGGGGGCCGTGATCCCGTGCGGAGATGCGCCGGGCTGGCGCGGCTCGTTACTGGATCGCCGCGGCTGTCCCTGACCAGCCGCGGCGATGGCGGTAAAGCCGCGCCGCTTGGACACTGCCCGCGCCTCCGGTCCGGCCAGGAACTGCAGCAGCGCACGGGCTTCCGGCGTATCGCCGTCCCGCATCACCGCGAAGGGGCAGGTGATCGGGTCGTGCGTGTTCTCGGGGAGGGCGCCCTGTCATGCAATCGTCACGACCTCGGCTGGCGCCGGGACGCTAAGGGTGCGGGACCCCAACGTTGAGGCGGCGATGCTTGAGATCAGCGACCTGACCCGGCGCTTCGGCGCGAAGGCGGCCGTGGACGGCGTCACGCTCAGCATTCCCGCGGGACAGATGGTCGGCATCATCGGCCGCAGCGGCGCGGGCAAAAGCACCCTGCTGCGGATGATCAACCGGCTGCAGGAGCCGTCGTCGGGCACCATACGCTTCGGCACGACGGAGGTGACGGCGCTGCGCGGCCAGGCGCTGCGGGACTGGCGCTGCGCCTGCGCGATGGTGTTCCAGCAGTTTAATTTGGTCCCGCGCCTGGACGTGCTGACCAACGTGCTGATGGGCCGGCTGAACCACCGGGGGCAGGTGGCCAGCCTGCTCGGGCTGTTCACCGCAGGCGAGCGGGCGATGGCGTTGCAGGCGCTGGACCGCTTCGACCTGCCCGGCATGGCGCTGCAGCGCGCGGGGACGCTGTCCGGCGGGCAGCAGCAGCGGGTCGCGATCTGCCGGGCCTTGATGCAGGAGCCGCGGCTGATGCTGGCCGACGAGCCGATTGCCAGCCTCGATCCCCGCAACGCCCGGGTGGTGATGGACATGCTGCGCCGCATCCACCAGGAGGACGGGCTGACGGTGCTGGTCAACCTGCACCACCTGGACACCGCCCGGCATTATTGCGACCGCATCGTGGCGCTGTCCGCCGGGCGCGTGGTGTTCGACGGCACGCCCGCGAAGCTGACGCCGGAGCGGGTGCGGGACGTTTATGGCGTGAGCGAGGACGAGTTCCATGACGACGCCGGAGCGCGGGCGGTGCCGGTGCGGCCGGAGGTTGCCGTCATCTGAGCGGCGGCGTGCAGGTCACGACCGCGTCCGGGTTGCCGCACCCCCACCCTCAACCTGCGTCGCCCGCCCAGCCCGCGCAACCCAAGCGCCTTCCGTAATGCAACTGCAACATATCCGTCATCACGCTGCCACTGGCCCGGCGTAACGAGCCTCCAACCCTGGAGGACCATCCCTCATGCTGCATCGCCGTCACGCCCTGCTGGGCGCCGCCAGCCTGCTCGCCGCCCCTGCCCTGATCGGCCGCGCCGCGGCCCAGGGCGCCAACGCCATGCCCGCCGCCGGCAAGCGCGCCTGGGCCAGCGCGGTGCCCACGCTGCGCATCGGCCTGCTGGGCGGCGAGAACGACAGCGACCGGCTGGGCCGCTACGACGCCTATGGCAAGCTGCTGCAGGCGACGTTCGAGGTGCCGGTGCGCCTGTTTCCGGCAGCCGACTACGCCGGCGTCATCCAAGCCTTCGGCGCCAAGCAGATCGAGTTGTCCTCGATGGGCAGCAGCGGCTATGCCGGCGCCTGGGTGGACACCGGCGGCAACGTCGAGCCGCTGGTGGTCGCGGTGGAGCAGGACGGCTCCATCAGCTACCGCTCCGTCCTGGTCGTGCGTGCGGACAGCGGCATCACGGACCTCGTTGGCATGAAGGGCAAGTCGCTGGCCTGGGCCGATCCCAACAGCACGTCGGGCTACCTGATCCCGCGCAGCGAGCTGAAGAAGGCCGGCATTGACCCGGAGCCGGGCAAGTACTTCAGCCGCACCGGCTTCGGCGGCGGGCACGAGCAGGCGGTCGTGGCGGTGCTGCAGAAGCAGTATGACGGCGCAGCCACCTGGGCCAGCGGCATCGGCGACCCGGCAGAAGGCTACACCCGCGGCAACCTGCACGAGATGGTGGCCAAGGGGATGCTCAAGGTGGCGGACATACGCATCATGTGGACCTCCAACCCGATCCTGAACGGCCCCCTGGTGGCGCGCAAGGATACGCCCGACGAGTTCCGGCACGACTTGACGGCGTTTCACCTGGCGCTGCCGGCGGCGCATCCGGACATCTACAAGCAGATCGAGCGGGGTGGCGGCAAGGGTTACCAGCAGGTCAAGCACGAGGACTTCCAGGTGTTCATAGACCTGCGCAAGGAAGAGGCGGCGAACCGGCGGCAGCGGGGGTAACCTGGGCGACCGAGACAAGAGAGACGCGCTGCGCTGCTCCCTCTCCCTCCGGGAGAGGGTTGGGGTGAGGGAAGCAGCAAGCGCAGTCCTTCCCGGTTGCAGGACGTTGCCGGTATTGGGCGGACTGGCGCTGGCGGTTTCCCTCACCCCGACCCTCTCCCGGAGGGAGAGGGAGCAGGAAATCCCTTCATGACGACCGTTCCGTTCGAGGCCGAATATCAGCGCCGTCGCCGGGCTGGCTTGCTCATGGGCCTGGCGGCGGCTGCTATCCTGCTGGCGGCCCTGGCCCTGTCGGCCTGGGTGTCCGAGGCCTATCCGTCCAGCCTTGCCGCCGGGCTGCCGCGGGTCGGCGAGTATTTCGGCAAGCTGGTTCCCGACCTGCGCTGGGGGGCGCTGCTCTCGGATACCAAGACCGAGGGCTCCATTGCCTACTGGTTCTACCGGCTGGACCTTTGGCTGTGGCTGCTGTTCGAGACCAGCCAGATGGCGGCGATGGCGACCCTGGGCGGGGCGGTGCTGGCACTGCCGCTGTGCTTCCCGGCGGCGGCCAACCTGGTGCCGAACCGGCTGACCTACGTCCTGTGCCGCCGCGGGCTGGAAGCGTTCCGGACGGTGCCGGACATCGTTTATGCCCTGATCCTGGTCTGGGCGGTGGGGGTCGGTCCGCTGGCCGGCATCGTCGCCATCGGGCTGCACACCGTCGGCGCACTTGGCAAGCAGTTCGCGGAGATCGTGGAGAACGCGGACATGAAGCCGCTGGAGGGCGTGCGGGCCGCGGGCGGCACCTGGGCGCAGGGCGTGCGCTGGGCGATCCTGCCGCAAGTGCTGCCGGGGTTCCTGAGCTATCTGCTGCTGCGGTTTGAGATCAATGTGCGCAGCGCCACCGTGATCGGCTTCGTCGGCGCGGGCGGCATCGGGCAGGAGCTTTATACCGTCATCAGCTTCAACTATTACCAGGAGATCGGCGCGATCCTGGTGCTGATCATGCTGGCGGTCAGCGTCATTGACATCGCCAGCGAGGCGGTTCGCAGCCGGGCGCTGGGATGAGGCCGCACGTCGTTGTCCTCCTTCTCCCTCTGGGAGAGGGCTGCGAAGCGGACCAAGGCTGGGGTGAGGGGGCGGGCGAGTACGGTATTTCCCGGTGCAAACCCACGTGCCGCCAGCACTGGCGGCACCCCGCTCCGCAGCCAAGACCCCCTTACCCCAGCCCTCTCCCGGAGGGAGAGGGAGAGGCCAGCAGTCTCCCATGATGCCCGGTGCCGCCACGGCCCGGCGCGTCTCTCCGGCGGAGGTCGCTGCGTTGCGGGCGCGGAACCCGCGCGCCTTCGGCCCCAGCCTTGCAGGCGTTGCCCTGCGCTGGGCCGCAGCCGCGGCGGTGTTGGCTTGGTTGGCCGCGCTGTGCTGGTGGTTCGGCATCACCCCCCAGCGCATCGTCAACGGTGCCGCCGGGCTGGGCATCATCCTGCGGCAGATGGTGCCGCCCAGCCCGGGCGAGCAATGGCAAGACATCCTGCGCGGCCTGGGCGAGAGCGTGGCGATGGCTTTCCTGGGCACATGCACGGCCGCAGTGGTGGCGGTTCCGCTGGGGTTCCTGGGTGCGCGCAACGTGGTGGTGAACGCGCTGGCGCACTTCTCGGTCCGCCGGGTGTTCGACGGGCTGCGCGGCATGGACCAGCTTATTTGGGCGTTGGCCTTCGTGCGTGCGGTGGGACTGGGACCGCTGGCGGGCGTGCTGGCGATCTTCGCCGCCGAGGTCGCGGTGCTCGCCAAGCTGTATGCCGAGGCCATCGAGACGGCGGACGCGAAGCAGCGCGAGGGCATCGTCGCCGCCGGCGGCAGCCCGTTGCTGGTGGTGCGCTTCGGCCTGCTGCCGCAGGTGCTGCCGGTGATGCTGGCGCAGGCGCTGTATCAATTCGAGAGCAACGTCCGCAGCGCCAGCATCCTGGGCGTGGTGGGCGCGGGCGGCATCGGCCTGCAGATCGCCGAGCGGATCAAGGTCCGCTACTGGGACCAGGTGTCTTTCATCATCCTGCTGATCCTGGCGACGGTGGCGGTCATTGACATGGTGTCGGCCCGGATCAGGGCGCGGCTGATCGGGTAGGCGGTTTACCTCGCGCTGCGTCTCGTTGCGCTGGGCTACATGCGCGTCCACTGGAATTGCGGCGGCAAGGAGGTTTGGGAACGCCGCAGCCTTCCAGAAGCCGAGGCTGAAAAGGCGGATCGGCAGCGTTGCTGCTGGAAGGCTGGAAGCGGCGCGGCCAGGTTCACCCCGGTTTTCTCCCGGAGGGAGGGATCACGGTATCTTTGCCGTTCCCAGCAGCACCTTTGGCCGCGACGCTTTTTCGGTGATGCCGCTGATGCCCTCGCGGCGATGCAGCTCGGTCCAGACCTCCGCCGGCTGCACTCCGGCTGCCACCCACATCACCAGCAGGTGGTATAGCACGTCGGCGCTTTCGCCGACCAGGGCAGTGCGGTTGCCGGCCACGGCCTCGATCAGGCACTCCACCGCTTCCTCGCCGAACTTTTGCGCGACCTTGGCGGTGCCGCGCTGCAACAGGCGGGCGGAGTGGCTGACGGTGGGGTCGGCCGAGCGGCGCTGCACCACCACGGACCACAACCGGTCCAGCACATCTGCCGAGGCGGCGGGATCGGGCGCCTGCGGCAAGGACGCCTTTTGCGCTGCCTTGGAGGACTTGCCCGCTGCCTTAAGCGACACCTTCCGCGCCATCTTGGGCGTTGCCAGCTTTGCTGTCTTCGCCATGGCTAGGCCGCCATTGCGATGGGCCGGCCGGGCAGCCTCACCGGCAGGCCGGCCTCGTGCAGCGCCGCCTTGACCTGGGGGATGGTGAAGGTGCCGAAGTGGAACACGCTGGCCGCCAGCAGCCCGGTCGCCCCGGCCGCCGCGCCATCCACGAAGTGCTGCAGCGTGCCGACGCCGCCCGACGCGATCACCGGAACCCGCACCGCGCCGCACACGGCCCGCAGCAGGTCGCCATCGAAGCCGTGCCCGGTGCCGTCACGGTCCATGCTGGTCAGCAGGATCTCGCCTGCGCCAAGCTCCGCCGCCTGCCGGCACCAGGCGACGGCGTCGAGGCCCGTGGGGGTGCGTCCGCCGTGGGTGAACACCTCCCAGCGTCCGGGGCCGGATTGCCGGGCGTCCACGGCGACGACGACGCACTGCTTGCCGAACTTCTCCGCGCCCTCCCGCACCAGGTCCGGGCGGGCGACTGCGGCGCTGTTCATGCTGCACTTGTCGGCGCCGGCCAGCAGCAGGCGGCGCATGTCCTCGGTGGTGCGGACGCCGCCGCC
>JAABUK010013530.1_pt1 | contig 10166 bp, 7 predicted proteins | sample 5559141 | NCBI WGS metagenome assembly JAABUK01 (sample SAMN10711869, study PRJNA513367) | rock metagenome | isolation source: Antarctica rocks | place: Antarctica: Victoria Land, Pudding Butte nord | collected 2016-01-03 | reverse complement strand
CGAATCTTCTTCGTCGTCGTCACTGACACCATCCTCTTCAGAGACATCGTCTTCTCGATCACTAGGATGACTGTCTTCATCACTCTCTTCTGCCTCATCGTCAACAAGACCACCCTCGCGTTGCTGGATATGACCATCTTCATCGTTCTCAGAATCAAAACTTGACTGCTCAGACTCAGCATCGACGCCATTGGTCATTGCCATGTCTTCGTCGTCCTCGGATTCGACTTCGATATCCGAAATCCGTTCATGTAGAGTTTTCGTTGCTTTGCTCTTGCTGTTAGGAGGAGTCGTCCGTCCACTGTCCCCAAGAGCGACATCCTCATCGCTACTATCACTGTCCTCTTCGCCCTCTATGTAGATGACAGGACCTTGCTCAGGGGTTCCAACTCGTCCACTGTCAGTGAGGAACTGTTTCCTCAAACCCAATTGAGCGTCCAGCATATCAAGCTTCCCTTTAAGCAGCAGGAGAGAATCGAGTGCTTTTGACCGCTGATTGAGAACCCTGTAGAGCGTTTTGATCTTACTCAAGACGTCGGGTTGACCACCGATAGCGCCTCCGTGAGCAACGCAAAGCCATTGCACCCACACCAGAAGATGTCCATATCGTCCAGGTCGACTCGACAGGCGCTCCGCGAGCTTTTGTATCAAGATTCCGGCGACGGAGGAGTCTATACGTTGAATAGTAGATCGGATGATCTGGGTATCAGTGTTGTGAAAACACGATTCGAGGAGGTTGTTGTCGTTTGTGCGAAGGGCTTGAGTGAGAACAGTGGAAAGTGAAATACCTGAGGGAATCGCGACTGGCTTGTTTGATTCAGTAGGTACCAAGACGCTAGACTCGACGGATGGCAGGGCTTTGGCTATGGAGATGGGGTTGGCGGATCTGGCCGCGAGAAGATCCCCGAATGATGGCTCTGGGTCGTCGGCCCCTTCTTCAGATGATTCTGGTGCAGTTGACGGTGGGACGTTGTCAATTTCCACGTCCGAATCTCCTGACCGTGACGCACCTACTCCATTTACCAAGAGCGGGGGGGCAGCAGAGGCACCAATTTCTTCATCGTCCTCCTCACCAGAAGTACCTTCACCTTCACTAATCGATTCATCATCCATCACGTCGATGTCATCAGCTTCGTCCCCCTCGTCACCCGAGAGCATTATCGCTGCCTCTCGAGAACCGCCGGCGGCCGCACTTCCATTGACAAAGACAGCATGAGATTCGTCTACATGTGAGCTTCTGGGTGCTTTGCCATCTTGTGTAGTGCCCGAGCTCAAAGTCGACAACTTCTTTGTAGTCACAAGCTCCTTATTTCCTGATAATATCAATTCTGGACTGTTCTCATCTCTCCATCTAATCCTCTCAAAAGATAGCTCAACGCCGCCCTCGGCCCAGGCCAAGATCAAGTCCGGTCCTTGAAATGACGCGTTGAAAACTGGGATGACGCTGCCTGTAGAGTCAGGTCTAGTGAGCTTGACGGTAGCATTGGCTTTTCTCGTCATGTTTTTGCGTTTGACTTTCACACTTTCATCTGGATCTGAGGTGTTCACAAAAGGTCTTGAGAATATCTCGACAAGGCCATCATCAGTCACTGCAACAAGTTGTTGGTCCGAAAAAGACCGCAGTGCATGACCTTTGTGATCAAGAAATGATAAGTTCCTAACTCCACTGTTTGCTATCAGCGTCCGTAACAGGCGTTTCTGTGCAACATCGAAGATGTTGATGTATCTGTCCGAATCGACTGTCAGGAAGGACTCTGTGCCATGCGAGTTGTCTTTCCCAGAGCGGAAGATGGTGTGTATCGGTTGTCTGGAAGAGTCAAAAGAGGCAATTGCGGAGGGTTCGGCGTGCTCGAAGTCGAGGGTAGATTCGAAGTCGAGGGCGTATGGTGTGGAAGAAGCGCAAAGGATTTGAGGTTGCTCGTGGCCGGCAGGCCCAAGTAGATTTACATTTGCATCAGGAACAGAGATCGTGCTACACCAACGTCAGTCAAGAGATAATAGCCTGATGGAATGCTGCTGACCGAACGGCTTTGTTCGATTTGAGATCCCATTGCGCCATCTTCCCATCTCCACCAATACTCCACCCCCAGAGACAGTCCCCAGAGACAAATTTGAAATCGTGGACATCCCGCTCATGGACGCCACTTAGCGTCCCTACCACTCTGCCTCCTGCCGGAGAGAACATCTGTACATCAGAGCTGCTCGTGGCCAGAGCAACAACAGCATTCTTGGCATTTGCTGTGACGAACTCATGGGCGTTTTGGTCTCTTTTCCTTTTCTTCTTGGGTTTTTGTTCGTCTTGGCCTCGAAAGTCTGGGCCATAATAGCCCCAGTCCAGCGAATTGATTCTTGTTCCTGCGCCCAATCCATGATCGCATTGTAACCGGCCACTGGTAAAATCGTGTATTCGTAGGTGCTCAGAGTCGAAAGCTTGGATGACTGAAGCGAATAGACTTAATTGATAGGCTGAGGGTGAAAATGCCGACTTTAGGATGGAAGTTTTCTGGGTCCGAGATACTGATGGCGCTGAGGATTTTCTCGAAGCATTTCCACCAGACGAAGCCTTTTTGGCCATAATCTGGTCAGATAGCGGAACAAGAGCCTTGAAAAAATAACAAGAAACTCAGAGACTAAAGGCGAATCCACATTGCCTCGAGTAATTGTAAATGTCTTCTTTGCAGCACCTTGAGGAGATACGGAGGACTCTGGACAGCTTTGCGGCCTGTGGGAAAAAAGTTCGTGGAACTTACTTTACGCCAAGACGCTGTGGATTCGGCTTTACGTAGTAGTGCTGTCATTGGATCGACTTGAGGGAGCAGATTTCACGTCCGTCTCGCCGCATCTCCTTTCGGTCCTCTGCATTGCCATGCTTTTGTTTGTGTCTCCTCCTCCTTTTGACCATGGCTACTGTTCCCGTCTCCCGTACTTCACGTCTGATTTTCTGATCACAAGAATGGAGAGCAATCAGAGACTACAGCAGACGAGCTAATGCCTGTCCTTTAATGTCTCTCCAGTCGGTACTCGTTTCAGGAGTTCCCCTTTCATCTGTCTTGACGATTTTAGACATCTCATTCCTTGGAATCCGATGGCGCTGCTCAGCACGTCGAATCCTCCTGTTCGTCCGTCGCGGACCTAGAGGCCTGCATTTCAAAGGGTGGTGCCTGGTGAGCGAGGCTAGGATTTGATGTTCCCATTGAAGCTCTCCTTGCCCTTGAAGCTGTTCTCCTGTCGCCTCTGAACGTCACGAGTGGTCAGCAACACCATTGAACCAGAGCTCGCCCGATCTATCAGGGACCATTCCTGCCGCCTTGTCAACTTCCTTCAACCTTTTCAGCGGCTGACAGGTCTTTGTTGTTCTACATCGAGCCTGCCGTGATGTCGGCACAACATATGCACATTCCATGGCAGGTCAGTCCATTGCGTTCGTTACTCCTGGGTCAATGTGGTGGTGGTGAGGTTGATGGGCGGATGCAGCTCAGCCTTGGTGTGGAACCCGATGCGCAACTGTTTCACAAGGCGCATGTCCGCAAACACTGCTCGAATCCTCGACCTCACTCCCAGTCGCTCCGAACTCGTCGAATACTGCTATGGAAGTTTGCGGTACCAATTGAGCAGATACAGATGCGCCAGGGCGATGTCAGATCTATGACTCATACTCTGCAGTCGCTGATAGCAGCGGGTTTCATCGTGTCGATTGAGCCTCCGCATGTTTGCAGAAGGAGAGTCGCTCATGTTCTGCACGCGATAAGGCTGGCGCAAAGACTCGATGACGAATCCGCCGAAAGCTGTACGACCAGGGGACTGCACGTCTGCCTGGAGAAGGCCGGCTGGCCAAGGGGCGTGGGAGCGGAAGGGTTTGGAAGCTTGGCGGGGGTTGAGTGTGGCGCATTTGGCCCCGTCGCTACCGGGGTCCAGGGTGTCGCAGCAGACTGGATCGCGCTAACTCAGCGCTAAGCCGGCCGTAGGCTGGGCGTGGCTAGACGGCGGACGCACTGGCCAATCAGCTCCGGCCGAGCACCGGTGGTGAAATGCATGATGATCGGGCTAGCGAGAGAACGGAGACTGGCCTCATGGCAATCCCGTCGATACATAAATAATTTACACACCCCATCCTGCGCAGCTTCCCCTCGCAACCTGCCTCCTGTTTTGCTGTGCCCGCTCCGCGTCTCCTCACCACACAACGCCCGCGACCGCAGCTGTCCCCGATTCGCCCGCCCACCTCTCTGTCAACAACCCCCCACCCACGCTCAGCACGCAGGCACTCCACCACCCCCAGACGCAGCGTCAACCATCCCAATCACCCCGTCTTGTTCCCAACCACGTTCATGACGCGCGTTGCAACAAACAGCCTTGATCGAAGCATTGCCGAGTTCTTGGCGTGTGCACGGATCTCCCGCATTGCCCAATCACCCCGTCACATGACCGCCTCTGCCTCGGCTGGCATCAGATCATCTACTGTCGTTGTCGCCCTAAGCGCGTCGCCACCGATACTGCCACTTTACTGTGTCATCATCACCGGCTCAACTTCTGAAACTTCTTTCCATTAAACTCCTTTCCAGCGCTGCGTTGTTCGTGACTCTTCCATACCCTTCTCGGCGTCATCATCTCCCGGTCATTTCATCATCAAGCGTGACGTCCCTCCTGGACCGGTACCAAGCTGATCTCTGCCTTTGCTCCCGATATCCGATCCAGATTGCTGTCTTCGCCAGAACGCGACGCCTTGCCAAGCTTTTTGCCAAAGGAGGCGCTCAGCTTGCAGTGCACACAGTAGTAAAAAGTGCTGCCGGCCGGACCGGATCTCCTCCAGAAACAATCTCGCTGAAGCTCGAACATGGATGTTGGGATGGAATTTTCAAGGTGAGATCTCTCGCTCGCCTGTCTCGTGCCTTAGTTACTGATGATTAAGTGTTAGGCGAGCGGAAGAGCTGGCCAAGCCCGAAGGTCTACCTGAAAGGCCACCCACGCCAGATCCCGAAAAGCAACCCTACGAAACAAGAAACGTCGGCGCGGTAGCCTCGAACTCAGACGCGCCCCAAATCTCTCTTCCGTCGAAGCCCACTTTCTCGGTCACGACGACGACGCCTCCCGCGGTAGAGGACCTGACCGAGGTCCCACTTCAACCGGTGCAGGAAACTCTCAGTGTCGTGGAAGCTCAAAGTGATTCCATGGTCCATCCTTCAAGCATGGATCGCCATACACTTCAGAATGGTGATGCAAGTGAAGTGCTCCCATCTGCTAACGGAGGGCATCCACATGAGATGAACGGCAACTTGACCTCACCACCATCTTCAAATCTTCCTGAGACGGAAGGCACGACTGTCACGACGGGCGCGCCAGCCTCTTCGTCATCTCTACCCGCTTCATCTTTGTTCGGTTCTTTTGCGCCTTCGACGACGCACATCGAGACTCAAAATACTGTCACAGCCGCCACCCAACAAGATCCTCTGGAGTCACCTCCCGATAGGCAACCTGCACCAGAGCAGGCTCCCACCTCCAGCATGAGGTCTTCACCCCAACCCCGCCCTCAAGATGCCGAGACTGCCCTTCGAATCAAGCATGACCGCCATCAGCAAGACCTTGCTAACGATTCCGAGTTGGCCCAAGGATTGGCAGCGGGTGGCAATGATCCCATCACGCGATCACTTACCCCACAACCTACACCGATTGCCGCAGAGGAGCAGCCTACCACCACAACCGATATGGACACATCATTTGATGCTTCGCCTAATCAAGCGCCTATCATTCCCGACGCTCCATTTCCCTCCCCTCCACCAGCACCGGAACCGGCGCATGCGACTTTACCTGCAGATCAACCGCACGCGCTTGCACGTACCCCCACAGCTCCAGAAATGTCTCATCACCTCCCAGTCGATCATGCAATGATCGATGCGCCTACCTCTCCTGGAAAGATTTCACGGGAACGAGACGAGGAAGGTGACGAGCATGGCCCGGCAGCGAAGAGGCTAAAGGCCGAAGAGGAGGCGGCGGAGCCTGAGTTTAAGGTTCCAGAAGCTCCTGCGCATTCGCCACCTACACATTTGCTGGTTACAGTACAGGGGCCTTCCACTGATGACACAGTGACAGCTCCAAGATTGGCGCATATGAGAAAGGTAATTGCGAACCTGAAGAAGAGCTCCATCTCCGCCAATTTCCGCGAGCCTGTTAACCCGGTGGCGCTAAAAATTCCTACCTACTTGGATATCGTCAAGCAGCCGATGGACTTGGGAACTGTGGACAGAAAGCTGAAGAATTCGTCGTATGAGACGGTCTCCGACTTCGTTGCCGACTTTAACCTGATCGTCAACAATACAATAGCTTTCAACGGCACTGCACATGCTGTCACGCTCGTGGGAATAAAGATGAAGCAGTCTTTCGAAAATCAGATGAAGCAACTCCCACCTCCTGATTTTGCGCTACCTTCCAAGGAGGAGAAGAAACCAACAAAAATCAAAGAACATCCGGTAAGAACCGCTTCTCAACGACGACCATCCGTCTCCCAGGCTCCTGCGACCGGCTCCGCTCGATCTCCAGCCACACCTGGATCTGCGACAACATTTGCACTAGGACCAGAGGGCATGCCTCTTATCCGGCGCGACTCCACGGTCGGGGATGGACGTCCGAAACGAGCCATTCATCCGCCAAAACGTCGCGATCACGAATTCGGCCCAGGTAGGCCGAGGAAGAAGAAGTTTGAATGGCAACTCAAATTCTGCAAAGAAGTCATCAACGAGATGAAGAAACCTAGATATTACACCTTTGCCCAATACTTCTACTACGCCGTGGATGCTGTTGCCCTCAACATACCAAATTATCACAAGATCGTCAAGAAGCCAATGGACTTGGAGACGGTTGAAAGAAAGCTTGACACCAACCAGTACGAGAAAGCAAGAGACTTTGAGGACGACGTTCGTCAAATCTTCAAGAATTGCTACCTTTTCAACCAGCCGGGTGACTTTGTCCACACCTCCGGTCAACAATTCGAGAAACTCTTCGAAGACAAGTGGGCTGCAAAGGATGAATGGCTTGCTGCACATGAGCCGGCATCGGAGCCGCAGAGTCCAGGCGGCGACGACGACGATGAAGATGAAGCAAGTGAAGAGGAAGATGACGACAGTGCGGACGAGAGGACTGATGAGATTGCCCAGCTGAAGGCTCAAATTGCCATGATGAGCCAGACCATTGGAAATCTACAGTCAGGCCCAAGGAAGAAGAAGAAGACCACCCCGCCAGCACCGGCTGTTTCTAAGAAGAGTGGCAAGCCAAAGAAGAAGGATAAGCCAGCTAGCTTTCCGGGACTGCAGCAAACAGGCAAGGATAAAAAGAAGAGCTTCTCTAAACCAAAGCCGGAGAAGGAGCATTTCGTCTCCTATAACGAGAAGCAGTACATTTCCACTGGAATCTCTTCATTGCCGGATGCACGGATGTCCGAAGCTCTGAAAATCATTCAGTCAAACGTTCCGTCGCTCAAGAACACACATGAGACCGAGATCGAGCTTGACATTGACGAATTGCCGAATCATGTACTCCTGAAACTCCTCAACTTTGTCAAGAAGTATGGTGACCATGCTCCACCAGAACCAGAACCTCCTCAGCAGCAGCCGACATATGCTCCTCCAGTGTCCGCACCTGGTAAGCCAAAGAAGAATAAGCCAATGTCCAAGAAAGAGCAAGAACAGCAGATTCGGGAACTCAAAGGGAAGTTGGGAGCCTACGACGGTGGGCAAGTCTCCCCCGATCCACGTAAGTATATCTGAATCTTGTGAAATCTGGATTATGCTGACGCACATCTCCAGTCCGATCTGTTGAAAATGCTGTTGACAGCAGTGGGGACGACGATTCTGAGGAAAGCGAAGAGGAGTAGATCGTCCTTGCCTGAAGATGATCAGTGCTATTAGATCTTTCGGATTCAGCGTGCAGCAGTTTTAGCGATCTTTTCCCCAGCTTTTGCCGGTCTTCATCAAAGCGTCGAGAGGAGCGGTCGTTGATTTTCCCAGAGCGACGTGAAGGAATTGCTCAGCGATATTTCATGCCAGGAGCAAGGTGACTCCACCAGAAGACAACCGCTCAGGTGATAGCTTTTCATATCTGGTCAAACGCAACGCAGATTATGAACGTGGGTTACTGATATGTTTGATTTCCCTTGTTAGTCGGTGCCTTCGCTATTGAGCCCTGTCGCTCTGCCGTGGTCCCCCTCGTAGATGCAAGTAAACAACGTCCGCGACAGCAAAGTACGATTCTGGTCCAGCGCCGACCGGCATCATGCCTAACGTCCTGCGCAAAGCCGCTACCCTTGAGGTGTGATCAACTATGATTCCACCGGTAGCTCCCTCCACTCTAGATTCCAACCTCCAGTTCGCTGCGCTTCATAGAAATCTCACGACCAGCTCTCTCAACCCGGATGGCTCGACCCGCGCTACCAGCGAAGCACATGTCCCGATCTCCGGAGCACTACATGCGAATCTTCTACGAGCTGCAAAGAAGGAGCTGCTTAGATCCAGCCTGAGAAACATTATTGCTGCGAGCGAGGGCGGGGGGGGCGACGATGTACTCAACCAACTCCCGGAGCTGAGAGAGCTCGCTGGCACGATATCCATCCTTTTGGACGAAGCGCCAAGTATGAATCTGAACGAGGAGGAATACGACCTACTTGGGCCTGACGTCGACGCATTCCAAGACCATCTACAAAAGATCGCAGGTGCAGTCTCCAAAGACCTCCAACGACAGCACGATCTCCTCTGTAAAGTCGCATCTCCCTCTCCCTCTCCAGCACAGGACGTGACCTTGGCCACACACCAAGCGAACAGCAAACGCACTCTTCACAAAACCGCCAGCACCATCTCGTCCCAATCACCAAATTCCCTTCCATCCCTCCTCCAACCCCTCCTTCCAGAAACACCAAACCCAGCCCTCCAAGCCCCACGCACAGCCCTGTCAAATACAGCCCTCCAGCACTCTAGCGTCCACCGCACCCTCTTAACCACCACACTTACCCACCTCGAACGCACAACCCATGGCTTGCATGCCCGGCACACTAAAGCCCGCTCGGCGCATCTTGGTGCCGTAGCAGCTGCGTTGGCGAAGAGGATTGAAGTGCTATACCTGCAGAGCAGGAACAGGGTTTACAATGTTGATGTGCAAGGGGCGTTGGGGAATTACCAACGGCATCTCGCGGCTGTAGGGCGGGGCCTGGAGGAGAGGCAGGGGATGTTGGGGGAGGTTGTGAGGGAGTTTGACGATGTTGGCATGGATGGAGGCGGGCTTGATAGCGGGCACGGGCAGAGGGGTTTGATGAGAGAGGTGGGAAGGAGGTATGGGGAGATTCTACGGGAGATTGAGGTGGTCAAAGAGGAGATGGCGAAGTTGGAAAGGAGTGGTGGTGGCAGTGGGAAGCACAGCGGTAGCGAAAGGGCACGAGTTGGAAAGCGCTGAAGCTACAGACTGCTGGTCATGAACAACACTACGTACGCCACCACACGGATAGTCCATCTCCGTTTTCAAACATCGCACCAGTGCAACTTTGCTAGCTTCGTATCGCCCAGCCACGGAGTACCAACCGGACGTCAAAGCCAGAGCGCACGATATCATGCAATCTTTTTAGCCGTAGTCCAACACCAACCAACTGACCAGGAACACAGCTCCATTCGAACACCAAGAGCCAAACACCGACAATCCAGACCTGGTACGTCTACTACTATGGCTACCGCCCGTTCACGTTCACGAGTATACCGCACCATCCAAGCAATCAATGACGCGACGCGACGTGTATGGTGGTGTTGTCGTTGTCAGGAGCACAAGGCTCTCTCTCAGCCCCGTCAGCCTACTCACCTACCCAGAACAGCGGAGCTCTGTTTGCAATAAGTACCGAAATGATAACCCCTTCCCCCCACCCCCAATCATGAAAGGAGTGAGTGTTTGGTAAATAGATGAGTCAGTAAAAGGTAGCCAGACAAAGATCTAATACGTTCAACCCGGTTGGGCTAATCCCCTAGCCTTCACAGCCTCAATCTCTGCTCCTTCACCGCTGTCCTGTCCTGGTTGATTATTTGTAGCCTTCGTATGGGAGAGAGCTTGCCTGCGTGTGGGCAATCCCACCAGGAGCACGGGAAACGGAGACTTGGGTACGGAGACTTGGGTGGGGGGGGGGGGGTGGGTTCCACGAAAAAGAT
>JAABUK010013528.1_pt1 | contig 10168 bp, 8 predicted proteins | sample 5559141 | NCBI WGS metagenome assembly JAABUK01 (sample SAMN10711869, study PRJNA513367) | rock metagenome | isolation source: Antarctica rocks | place: Antarctica: Victoria Land, Pudding Butte nord | collected 2016-01-03 | reverse complement strand
ATACGGTTTGCTAACGACACGGTTGCGATTGAATGATCGCGGCCGGGGGACTGAAGAGGGACTTCAAGGCTGGAATTTACTATCAGGTGTTCCGTAAAGTGATTAGATCTCACCAGTTCATCAAGCATCATTCAGTTCACCAGCTAGGCCGAGAGGTTTCTCTTCCACTTTCAATTCTCGACCAGTTCTAGTCGTCTGCTTCCGTTAAGTATATTTCAAGTGCCGAAGGCTGCCTGTTAAAAGAACCAGCAGCCCCGTAGATTTTGCCTTGTTTTGAACGATCCTTGCTGCAGCTTCTTTTCGATATTTTCTATCGAAGATGAACGTATCTTCTCGAAATCCTGTACATCGATCGTCTATTTGAAAACCACGGCTTCATGACCAGTTCAAAGAATGCACAAAACTGCTGCTTGTTTCAAAACTTCACGTAACCTTGACGTCGACGCCATTCTTTATACGCCTATCTGTAATCTTCGAAAACCATCTTCCAGTGCTCCTAGTTTACAGACGACATCTTCATACAGACGAGCCTGCAATACGGGATCATCAAGATCCTCACCACAGCCGAAGTCGCACCGAAGACACTTTCTCACAATTGAAGCAAACGCGGCGCCAAGCGAAGTCCCCACCCCGTCGGCAAGCCTTCGTGCGGTAATAAAATCAGTAAATCTATCATCCGAAGATGCCACAATATCTCCAGGTTGTTGCAACATCTCAAAAGGAGCGCCATAAGCTATCTCCAGAAGTATCACCCCAAAACTGAAGAGCAGCACGTTTGGAGCAATGCTTGTTGCCAATAGTGAAGATCGTGAGGTATCCGCCTCACCTATAGGACCGGTCTTGAGTCTTGTCGGCGTTATAACTGCGTTTAGATGCGGTACTAAGCGAGGCTCTTGCTGCCGTGGCTCCGGATTTGCAAAACTATAGAACATGATATCGTCACTTCGCCATTTTGCACCAAGCCACGGCGTTGCGTGGAACTGCAAGACGGCTAAGGCGAGGGATTTAGCAAGATAGAGGCGTTGATACTGCGGCATACCCCCAATGGGCCCATTGTCGCATTCTTGTGCAATAAGCTGCGTTAGCGAGATAGATTTGCTATGCGGGCTTGCTGGTATGCAAGTGGATGGACCACAGATGAAGTGTATGTTCGAGGCATTTTCCTCAAGCATCCCAAGAGAGGTTCTGGTCTGACCTGCGATATCGGACTCAGAGGATGTTTTGTGGGAGGCTTGCTGAGAGGCCCTTCCGTGTCTAGAGATTACGGTTCGAACCTCGATCCAGGAGAGGTTGCATACGGATATTGTTGGCGATTCTAATTGTCCTTCGCTGATAGTAGAACCGGCTTGCTTGTGAGTTTGCCCTCGATTACTGGAAATGGCTCTTTGCTCCAAAGAAAAAGGCATTGTCCCGCCGGTGTGACAATTTACGTGCGATAGGGTGATCAGGCTGACGTCTGAATGGGTATGGGTGATGGACAACTTGAATTGAATTTCCGGGTGCCGAGAACTCCCTCCGTAATTATAAAATGTTGCCTCGGAACAGAGCAGCGCCAGGTGTTGAGTATGAACCGTACACGCAGGACCCAAAGCCTCGTATAGGTGTCTTGAGGCTTGTTGCACGATCCTGAATTTCTTGATTTCTTCACTCGCGCTATCGATGTACTGGCCTGCTTGAGAGCCTGCAAGGGGATTTGATGACTGATCATCAAGACGCACTATTTGGTTCGTAATAAAAAAGAACGTTTTGTTCAATTTTCTCAACTCATTAATAGACCCTAGTAAACCCGACTCGGAAAAGGCGAACTTCAATTTTTTGCCTACCCGACGTCGCCAAACAATGTTTCCGAATATAGAGCCCTGATCAATTCAGTCAACGTACGTTCGAGCTCTCGGATAAGAAGAAACACATGCCAATGACTATGTGTGACTCACCTCTGCAGGAATCAGGTTGGCGGCACTGTATTTCTCACACTTTTTCCCAATCTCATCAAGGGTTCCTTTGATCTTGCAAATTACGGATGCACAGGCTGCTCCTGATGCTCCCAGTTGATCACCAAATCGTTGGCACACAACTTGATCATTCCATGATGGATGGTCAGGATTATCAAACATTCTTGAAATAACATCACGCTGTGCAACAGTGGACAACAGCAGTCGACATTCAGTACAGAAGATTGCTCTTTCTGTCTCGAGTTCGTCATAGATTTTTTGCGCTCTTGAGGTGAAATTGCGATAACTTAGAAAGGGACGCAGCATATCATCGTAATGTTCAATTGCCGAAATGACAAGCGGCAGCACTCCCAAGACCAAACCCGCGGCGGCTTCAACTCCAGACATCGTCGTCCGCTTTCCGCCTTTAGAATAGATGGTGCGAGGGTTCGAGACTTTGAGATAAACCAACACCGACAGACATGGAGCTTCTATGTAAAGATCGAGGTTGAATCACCGCTTCCTTGCTCCTGTCTAAAATATCACAACTGACATGTGCTACATGCTAAGAACCTTCGAAGATTTTCAAACAAGCGAAGCTCATATAGTAAGACTGATGGCTCTTGATCTTGGGTTGAGCAAATGGGAGGCGTTGAGGCTCCGAGACGCGTAATGCGTACGAACGAAGCATTAGCGTCTTGGCGCACAGCAACAGTCGTAACAAGTAACAGCTCGTCACAGCGTCACTTCTGAACTTCTTCTTGAAAGCGCTTGGCTCAGTCATTCAATGTCGTTAGATGCAACAACTCTGCATTACCAAGAGAGTCCTCCCGCGCAAGCTTCCTGTCTGATGATTTTCCAGCTAATCAGAGAACTACTACCCGCCAAGCGACAGATTTGTATCAGATTTCTCACAAACCTATAGATACCAGATTAAGCCTCTATGGCGGACACTGGATTGATGGCCGGGACGAATTCTCGACCCTTATCCAAAGTTCAGAAGCTTGACAACAGCGGCAATGTGGAGAACCTTTACGCCGATGCTCTCACTCTCTTCACAGTGCTCGCAGATTCCTCGTGGAGGGTAAGTCACCGAGTGACTCAAGATTTCGTGAATGAACTAGGGAGGTTTTTCCTGTGGGGTGAGGGTTTCCGCGGTGGAAAGCTGGACTTGATCCTCGAATCTTATCCAGACCTTCGTTTGTCGATCGTGCGGTTTCTTATCGCCTTGAGCAAGTCTTTGATTACAAGTGAGAGTGAATGAAAGATCAAAGGCTCTAAGTTTTCGCTGACGGTCGAGGCCCGGCAGAATTTAGTAAAGATTGTATAGACTGCAGTCATCAGCATGCCGCGGACGAAGTTGATAAGTTAATGGCATCCATTGAAATCGTGTACCCTACCATTTCGACCAATCTCGACGGCGAAGACGGCAGTGAAGTGGAAGTCGACTCGCAGTCCGGAAAATCAGACACTTCAGACTATGATGAACAGTTGGAAGACGTTCAATTCTATATTGGTCTCCTTATGAATTTAGTTCCGTCCATGGAACAAGCGTATAGCCAAATCCTGTTAGAGCTGGGAGCAAACGAAAGAAATTCTCTTCTGAAGCCTTCATTAAAAAGAGCAGTTGAGAATCCTCAATCTTCAGCATCTATTCACGCAGAGGCTAGCACGGATTCTCTTCTTAAAGTCTTCAATACGTCGTCTTCAAAAACCGTAGTGGAAAACCCAATGTACACTCATGATAAGGATTGGGCGAAAGATTTACGAGTACTATTTGAGCAGATCTGGCACGAGAAACAAGCTTTAGGGAAAACAAGAAATAATGCGCTTCGGGCTTCGTCTGAATGCAGGATTATGTCGCAGCTATCAGGCTCTCAAGAAACTGCGTCATCATCGCCGTCGTTACCATCAAGATCGCAGCAAAGTCGAGAATCGTCGCCTCCACCCCCTCTCTACGAATCCGAGCACATTTCCCCGAGACTTCCTCTCTTGTCTCCGACAGAAGTGAGAGCATGGAAGCCAGGCCTGTTTGGCGCACAATTAACCGCCCTGTCTTCTACACCGCTCGAATGGGAGAACCCAGGATTATTGGATGAGGCACTCCAGTTGGTTCCGTTAGATCGCATTTATGGCGAAGCAGGAGACGAGAGCCGAGTCTTCCAAGCAACGGCGTTATGTTTGGGTGGCGCCAGCAAAGCCGAATGTGGTTATCAAGATTGCGTGATCCGTGCGTTGACGAGGTAAGACCAACAACGTCGCCGGAAAAAGACAGTTCAGTCTTACTCTGATTACTTTGCAGATGGTTCAAGCGGTCCTTCTTTTCTTGGGTCAATAACCCGCCATGTTCTGTTTGTCACGCGCCAACTATCATGTTGGGGACAACCCCTCCGGACGCCGACGAAATTGCCGGCGGTGCTAAACGTGTGGAACTCTTTCGTTGCTCGAGTGCCTATTGCAGTGCTTTTGAGCGCTTCCCTCGATACTCAAATCCCTGGGTACTGCTAAGAACGAGAAGAGGCCGAGCTGGAGAATGGGCAAATTGTTTTGGCATGCTATGTCGAGCTACTGGAGCACGAGCACGATGGGTCTGGAATGAACAGGATCATGTGTGGATAGAGGTCTATTCCGAGCACCTAAGACGATGGATACATATCGACCCCTGTGAAGGGACCTGGGACAATCCGAGGCTGTACACGGAGGGTATGACTAGCTTCGGTCCTGCCTTGTTCAGCTAGGGGAATGCTAAACATTCTCGAATAGGATGGGGTTTGAAGCTATCCTACTGTATTGCCTTTTCCGGCGACGGAGCTACAGATGTAACCCGGCGCTATGTACGTGATCCATCGAAATACGGCTGTCCCCGAAAGCGGGCTTCTGAACATACTGTAATGGAGATCATCAAATCCATTCGCTCAAAAAGGAGGGAGAAACTTTCCAAAGAGGATAAAATACGGCTGATCAAAGAAGATATACGCGAGGAGAAAGAGCTACAAATGTATCTTGTTCAAGGATTAGTGGTCGGACTTCCAGCATCACTTTCCAGCAACGTACTTGCTCTCGAAGCGCACGAAACGCAAAAATCATCAGTTGAGAGAGGAGATTGTAAGTCTTTCTAATCCCATGGTAAGTATATTGGTGTTCTGATATTGGACTTATAGCCCTGTTGGAGTCTCGAAGTGCAACAGGGCACGGACGTGATCATCGGTCACGCAGAGAAAGCGATTGATCCCTTCGAAGGCTTTTACTTAACTGAACAACAATCCAAGGCGCGAAGTTCGTGTGATAAGCGATTTGTCTAAGAAGGAACTCCATAATACTGTAGTAAGAGATCACCCATCAAGAGATAAATTTAACTGAGAACTTCCTTGATTGAGAAAACCCAAGGGGGCAGCTCTCCACCAAGAAGATATTCGTTGGAGAAATTAATTGTTTCACTCAAGTTATGAAATGTAACCGGTAATGATCAAACAACAATAACTTACGATCTATCTTGACCATATTACAATATTTGACCTAAAGCGCCTGAAAATACTTGTTCTCTCGCACTGTAACGGTGTTGGTCCATGTCACCATCAGACCCGAGCAGTTGACAGCTGGGAATAAGCCAGCGAATAGGCTTTAAAGATCTACAAAGGACATATACCCATCCAGCCCCCAGATTCCTTCGTCCTCATACGCTCGTGGCCACTCCTCATTTTCCGGAATATCAGAGCTTGATACCTATCTAGATGTCCTCTCGATCGATAATCGCAGTCGTTGAGGCGCTGATCAATCCTTTAGCGTGCAAAAAAGCTGATAATCACCGAAGGAGCCAAGCGAGGCATTGGCCTTAATCTTGCCAGAGCATTTTGTCAAGCGAAACTGGTCTGTCATCGGTCCTGGTCGCCCTCAAAGCACACTAAATCCATCTTTCAAAGAGGTGCTCTGAGACGCCGCGATCGTCATAATGCACCCGAACGATGAATATATCCACTTACCGATAAAAAGCTCAAAAAGCTCAGATCAAACAAGATCCCATGGACGGATGCCCCCATCCGGAGAGCTCACCATCCACGACTAGAGTGCAAATTCAGAGGTCTATCCACGTACCAAACACCAATTCCATCAATCTTAACCATACATAAATCCTACACCTTTCTCAATCAAGGGATTAGGCTGTGTCCTTTTGTCCTACTCTTCATCTCCTTCTACTACACTTAACCTCCTCTTCCGAAACGCATTGCGGCCACGAGACACGTACAGCGAGAGCACGACAGCGTAATAGTTTTTCAGCTACAAGTCACAGCAGAACTCGAGAATAGGTCCATGATCTACAGCCTTCTCGATCCACCAGTAGAATGTTTTGAATCCACGGAATGAAGGCCTAGATGTGCGCTTCATTAATAAGTGAGAAAGCTTCCATCAATGGTTGGGGGGCACACCCCATTCGTAGGATTTTCGTTTGATGCATGCATGGCTGGGAGAAGGATTCGTGGATGGGTTGCAAATATTTAACGATTTCGATAGATGGAGAACAGGGCTGTTCAGTTGGCGACTATGACCGCTCGCATCATTCTCGAGTTTTGGTTTTTATTGGTGTTTGCTTGAGCGCTTGGTAATCGGGTGACTTGGGAGAAGTGGATCCATACATATGCACTTTTTCCTTGGATGACTAGGCATATTCTCCGTTCTCTTTCGTCTTTCTACTTCACTGCTTTTCCTTCTTTTGACTGAGAGATAGGCTGATTGTGAAAGCACATTACGTAGGGAAGCCTCTGGAGGGTTTGTACATTTTTGAGCGACTGTTTACTGAGCTAGGTATTCTGCCCATTGAAGTCACAAGCAGGAGTGTAACCTGAACATAGTATACTCTGTTCTCCCAGCCCCAGGATATTATATATCGTAATTCCCTAAGATGGTCGATTCTGTTCTAATCTCCATGAGTTGCATAAAATTGATGACTGCTGAGCTTGGAATATGGGCTGTTGGCCAGGCATAGGCATAGGCAACCTATCAGACTCTGCCATTTTAGCTACGAGCCTCCCTCCGTCAATCAAGGTTTCGACACGTACTTCGAAAAAGTGAAATAAAACCTTCTAATAGTTGCGGCGAGGATTGTTGCGGGCGAAGACTTCCCATATATCATCCTCCAGAGATCTTGTCGGCGCCAAGATGGCAAGCCGAGGCATCCCATCGGAGAACGGTGGAAAGAGTTTGACCTGCTCCAACCCCAAGAACGTGCCATCCGGTGCGTGAGCTTTTGTCATGTCTATAGTGAGGTTTTTCAAGCTCAGACACGAGAGGGCATAGAATTTGTCGAACCAGATTTGCGTAACCTCCGTCTCGAATGAGTCGCTCTCCTTTCTGAAGCGCTCGACGACCTCTAGGATATCGACCTTGCCGTCTTTTGAGGCCCGTTCAATCTCTTGTCTAATTCTTCCATGGAGATACATTCCTTCAAAGCCGTAAAGATCTTCACTTGTAAAGGTTATGTGAACCGATCTAATCATGTCGCGCATCGATTCCGGTATAGTCTTCAAAAACTCCACTGTATAGAAGGGAGATCCTGCACCAACCACCCAGGTATTCCCTGACCAGCATTCTTCTCGAATTCTCGGGTATAGGACTCGGGGAAGTGCAAGAAAGACCGTCGGCTCAGGATCGGCATAGTGTCTACCATACATGCAGTGATAGCCATAGCATGTCGGATCTTGCTGCGGAAAGATTTTGCCTGGACGAAAAGAGACATCTAGCACCGACACAAGAATCTGATCGTACAGTTCAGAGGGCAAATCATGTATTCTCCGGATTAGACTGTCCGTATCTACGGAGCCACCATGTGCCTGGTCACCATCCACCGAGTCAGGAGCTGTAGTGGATCCACCCGTGTCCAAGGGTTTGGAATCGGCATCTTTAAAATATTCACGCTCCCTTTGGTCGTCCTCCGCATCGTTGTAATACTCGGTATGATTCCTTTCCCAATCATTATCGCTTGCAGCTTCTCGGTCCCCCGCATGATCGTCATACTCGGTGTAAATTCTTTCCCAACTATCCTCGCTTGCAAGTTCTCCGTCCCATTGGTCGTCCTGCAAGACGTCACTCTCTTGATACCCCTGTGAGTAAGGATAGTCTTCATGAGTGTCGTATTTGTCCGAGTGCACCGAGCATTTGTAAGGAACATTGGCCATCGGAGGCACACAGTATGAGGCAAAGATTTCAAGGTATGTTTGACAACGAGGTAAGTTGACCAGAGTAAGCCTGCCCACAACATCCTCGTATGCATGGTCGGTAAGATTCTTCAGGAACGCCGTAAGTTTGTGCACATTTTCCTCCGGTAGGTTGACTAAGAACTGGATAATTTGGTCACGACGCTCTGCAGGAAACGAGAAACAGAGGCGCAGGAGATTCTTTGGATAGGTTCTTGGAGAAGCGTCAGCCGCGTAGAGATCCAACTCGGTGTTTTCACGTTCTTCGTTCCACAACAATGGCAGAACCGCCAAGGAACTGTTCCCGGTCTCGGCATGATGTTCGATCTGAGCCATAGGATGTGTGCTTCCAATCTCTGAGTTGCAAGGGCTGAAGGAACCATCGTGATTCTCTGCGATATAGTGCTTCCGAATCTTTGACTTGGATCGTAATTCAGGCCCTGATGCCATAGAGTTCTTTATTGGAATGTTGTTTGCAGCTAATCTGAAATTTGCTTTGTCTGAAGATTTCTTGGTTATAGATTTAGAAACGTTCGAACTAACGTTATTGTCATGGGAGCTTAGGTTTTGGCCTTCCATTGTTGAAACGGACTGCTGTTCTAGTGATCTGATGGAACTGTTCAGCTCACTGTCGTATAATATCAAGGTGCTGTAATACGCACCTAGCTGTAGTCTTTGCAGGTAGGTCACGGGCTTATTCTATGCTTATCCACTGTCGGGTTACTTCGAAATGTGGATAGAATAACCGTATATTGTATGAATGAAGACAAATAGAATGCTCTCAAAGTAAGTCAAATAATCATAGAGACGAAAAGGAAAAAACGACTCGCAATCTAAACGAGTCGACGGAACTTAAATTTAGAATATGTTGTAGAAGTGACAAAGAACGTATAGTCGTAATCAATTGCGATGAATTTGATCATTGATATAGCCACCGAATAACACATCAGAGTTATGTCTGTTGTTGCTAGACATGCTGCAGCGTCCCTGAAATAGTGAGCCAGATTCTACTCTGCCATTGGGTACCAGAAGTAGAGGCCTTGGTATCCGGGTCTACTCCGTTTTCGCTGCAGCTAAAGATTGCTGCACTTACTAAGTCGATATACTGGTAAAGACATGATAGTCGGATGGTTGAACCAAAGTACGTATCCAATTATCAGGAGCATGCCTTGAATATCTCTGTACTGCCTTTCAGCGACAATACAGCGGTTGACCCGTCCACAAAACTGAGCATTGCCTTCGGTGTAGTATGTAGGTAAGACAGAACTTCTATAAGAGTAAAATGCCCGAGAAAAGATGGAAAGCAGTTATGTAGACCAAAGTGATACTGTCTCGCCCCTTGCAAAAGGAAGATGGATATATATATGTGTCCAGGAACAAAGCTTATGTGTACAATCCAAAGTATACGAGACCGAGGGTGACCACCAAACCTGGTGGCGAAGGACCGGCTTGCTCTTCACAGGCGCCGTGATTGCATGGTATCACGGTGTTGCTGACAACTGACTGAGCATCTCCCCCCGCTGTGTATACTCTCGGATATTGTTGGACCCATGGCTTCTCCAGCAGGCAACTAAATTGGAAAACAAGAGCCATGTAGCGCAACGGCAGGAGAATGTTGCGATTCCTCTCTCAGGAAGATTTAGAGTCTGCTGAGAGGACCGATGGTTTGCTAGAGGACCGATGGTTTGCTAGCGGGACTCCTATTTGCTGCAACTCTGCTTTATAACTTCGCCCTGCACAAAGGGGTACACATGTGATCGTTCGAAGTCATCTGCAGTCTTCGTCGCAAGAAGATGAATTGCGCCATCATCGTGGCATAATTGTGGTTTTGTGAGCTAATCTCGATTTCACATGCAGCTAAAAAACGATCGTGGAGGGGGAATCAACAGATCCAGAATTTGCCTTTATGATAAAACAACACCATCAACACCCACTCCCTCCCAACACAACACCCACAATGCCCACCCAACCCCCCACCACCTCCCCCCCCAAACCCACCACCTCCCCCCACACCCCCGAAGCCCGCGCCGCCTTCACCGCCTCCCTAAC
>JAABUK010013527.1_pt1 | contig 10168 bp, 6 predicted proteins | sample 5559141 | NCBI WGS metagenome assembly JAABUK01 (sample SAMN10711869, study PRJNA513367) | rock metagenome | isolation source: Antarctica rocks | place: Antarctica: Victoria Land, Pudding Butte nord | collected 2016-01-03 | reverse complement strand
CCGGTCACCTTGTCCATTAAATGCAGCCCGTCGAACGCATCCCGCGCATAGGCGACCCGGCCGCACGCATAGGCACGCACGCAGTCATCCTCCACATAGTTCCGGGTGAGCGCGGCGCCGCCGAGCATGACCGGGATTTCGAGGCCCTGGCGGCCCATCTCCTCCAGGTTCTCGCGCATCACCACCGTGCTCTTGACCAAAAGCCCCGACATGCCAATGGCGTGCGCATGATGCTGCTTCGCGGCCGCGACCATGTCGGCCAGCGGCACCTTGATTCCCAGGTTGACCACGCGGTAGCCGTTGTTGGTCAATATGATGTCGACCAGGTTCTTGCCGATGTCGTGCACGTCGCCCTTCACGGTGGCGAGCACGATGGTGCCTTTCTCCTGCCCGGCCACCCGCTCCATGTGGGGTTCCAGGTGGGCCACGGCGGCCTTCATCGTCTCGGCCGATTGCAGCACGAAGGGCAACTGCATCTTGCCGGCGCCGAACAGCTCACCAACCACCTTCATGCCGTCCAGCAGCACGTTGTTGATGATGTCGAGCGGCTTGTGGACCAGCATGGCCTCGTCGAGTTCTTCGGCCAGGCCCTTGCGGTCGCCGTCGACGATGCGGTCCTTCAGCCGGCCCTCGACCGTTTCCGCGCGGGTCTTCTTGACCGCGTCCGCCGCCTTGCGGTCGGCGAACATTTCCAGCAGCTTCTGCAGCGGGTCGTAGTGGTCGGTGCGGCGGTCGAAGAGCAGGTCTTCCATGACCTTCACCTCGTCCGGGGCGATCAGGTGCAGCGGGCGGATCTTGCTGACATGGACGATGGCGGCCGTCATGCCCGCCTTCACCGCCAGGTCCAGGAACACGGAGTTCAGCACCGCGCGGGCGGCCGGGTTCAGCCCGAAGCTGATGTTGGAGAGGCCCAGCACGATCTGCACGTCCGGGAACTCGTCCCGAATCAATTTGATGCCTTCCAGGGTCCACTGGCCCAACTTGCGGTCGTCCTCGTTGCCGGTGGCGATGGTGAAGGTCAGCGGATCGATCAGCAGGTCGGATTGCGGCAGGCCGTGCTCGTCGCAGGCGAAGCGGATCAGCCGCCGTGCGATGTCGAGCTTGCTTTCCGGCGTCTTGGCCATGCCGGTCTCATCGATGGTCAGCGCGATCACGGCGGCGCCGAACTTCTTGGCCAAGAGCAAGCGGTCCCGCGCGGCGCCCTCGCCCTCCTCGAAGTTGATCGAGTTGATGATCGCCTTGCCGCCGTGCAGCTTGAGCGCGGCCGCGATGATCGGCGTCTCGGTGCTGTCGATCACCAGAGGGGAGTTCACGCTGCCCGTAAACCGGGTCATGACCTCGCTCATCTCGTAATGCTCGTCGCGGCCCACGAAGGCAGTGCAGATGTCGAGGCTGTTCGAGCCCTCGGCAATTTGCTCGCGGCCCATGGCGACGCAGCCGTCCCAGTCGCCTCTCTCCTGCAACTCGCGCCACTTCTTGGACCCGTTGGCGTTGCAGCGCTCGCCGATGGAGAAATAGCTGTTCTCCTGCCGCAGCGGGGTTTGGCCATAAAGGCTGGCGACGGCGGGAATCCAGACCGGCTTGCGCCGAACCGGGGCCGGGCGGAACCCGCCGCGCCGGCGCAGCATGGTATCCAAGGCCTCGATGTGCGTGATGCTGGTGCCGCAGCAGCCGCCGATCAGGTTCAGGCCGTCCTCCTCGACGAAGCGCTCCATCCAGGTCGCCATCTGCGCGGCATCCAGCGGATACCGCGTCTGCCCATCCACCAACTCCGGCAACCCGGCGTTCGGCTGCACGGACAGCAGGCCCGGCCAATTCGCCGCTAGCCAGCGCACATGCTCCGCCATCTCCTGCGGCCCGGTGGCGCAGTTCAGGCCCAGCAAGGGCACATCCAGCGCATGCACGACCGTCGATGCGGCTGCGATGTCCGGCCCGACCAGCAGCGTCCCCGTCGTCTCAACCGTCACCTGCACGAAAATGGGCGTATCCGTCCCGGCCTCGGCGCGGGCGATCTTGGCCCCGTTCACCGCCGCCTTGATCTGCAAGGGATCCTGGCAGGTCTCTATTAAGATTGCGTCAACGCCGCCGGCGATCAGCCCGCGGGATTGCGTGGCGAGCGCGGCCTCGAGCGGGTCATAGGCGATGTTGCCCAGGCTCGGCAGCTTGGTGCCCGGCCCGATGCTGCCGATCACCCAGCGATGCCGGCCGTCTGAGAAGCTCTCCGCCGCCTCTCGCGCCAACTCGGCCGCGACCTTGTTGATCTCGTGCGCCCGGTCCTGCAGGCCGAACTCGCCCAAGGTGATGGGCTGGCCGCCGAAGGTGTTGGTTTCCACCATGTCCGCGCCGGCTTCGAAGTAGCCGCGGTGGATGTCCCGCACCAGGTCGGGGCGGGACAGGTTCAGCACCTCGGTGCAGTTCTCCTGGTTCCAGTAATCTCGCTCGATATCGAGCGTGAGCGCCTGCACGCGGCTGCCCATGCCGCCGTCGCACAGCAGGACCTGATCGCGGAGCGCATCGAGGAGGTGGGGGTTCATTGAGCAAGCTCCAGCTCGGCAGGGGCGGTGGCCATGACGGACCCGGCCGGCATCGAAGCGGGCCAGAGACGAACCTCGAGGGGGCCGGGAACGGACGCGGGCGGGCCGGTCCGCAAGCCCAGCCCTTGCAGCAGGCGGGTCATCGCCGTGTCGGCGAAGCCGGGCCAGCGATGCGCCAAGCGCTCCGAAAGGTCGGCGCGGTCATGCGCTGTCAGGTCCACCACGATCAGCTGGCCCCCGGGCGCCAGCACGCGCGCGGCCTCGGCCAGGACAGCGGCCGGGTCTTCGGCGTAATGCAGAACCATCTGCAGCACGACGACGTCGAAGCGCTGGGCGAGCGGCAGGCGGTACATGTCGGCCTGGCGGACCGAGAGGTGGCCGAGGCCGGGCTTGGCCAGGCGAGCGCGCGCCAGGGCCAGCATCGCCCGGCTGGCGTCGATGCCCAGCCCGGACGACACGCGGGGCCCCAGCAGCTCCAGCAACCGCCCGGTCCCCGTGCCGATGTCGAGCACGCGGCCCAGCCGGGGCGCCGGCAACAAGACAAGCAGCGCCGCCTCCACCGCGGCGGCGGGCAGGCCGAGCGCCCGCATCTCGTCCCAATCCGCGCCTTGCCGGCGGAAGCTCTCGGACGCCACACGCGCCCGCTCGGCGAGCACCCGGGCGGCGGCCCGCCGGTCGGCGGCCAGCACCGGGTCATCATCCGGAATGCGCGCCAGCACATCGTGAACCAGCCCGGCGTCGGGCGGCAGCCCAAACCAGACGTTGGCACCCTCCCGGACTCGCTCGAGCATCCCTGCATCGCACAGCAGCTTCAGGTGGCGAGAGAGCCGGGGCTGCGACTGGCCTAGGATTTCGGTCAACTCGACGACGCAGAATGCGCCACGGGCGGCCAACGCCAGCAAGCGTAGCCGGGTCGGCTCGGCACAGGCGCGCAGGGCGGGAAGCAGACGATCCATACAGTGGACATGACATAAATATATGCTTATGTCTATGGGATGGCATGGACCGTCGATGCGCGCGTGCCCGTTCGGTTCGGCTCCCTGGCCGATGCCGGGGCGGACGACGCCGTCCTGTCATTGGTTGCGGCCGGACCGGGCACCCTCCATGCCGCGGCATGCCTATGCTGCCGGCCGCGCGGCCTGGTCGCGACCGAACTGGCCCGGCTGTTTCAGGCACGGGCCAAGGGTGCCGTGCCGTTCTTCCGCGCGGTGGTCGTGGTAGTCAGCCCCGGCGGTGAAGCGGCGGTGCGGACGGTTATCGCAGCGGAACCCCTGGTGTCCGGCCGGTTCCGGATGGCTTGATCAGGCGGGAACGTCGGTGTCGCCGCGCCCGAGCGACTTCTGCATCATCACCGTATCCACCCACCGCCCAAACTTCAGGCCGGAGGCGCGCAACAGCCCGGCGCGGTGGAACCCCAGGGAGCTGTGCACCCCGATCGAGCCCACGTTCTCGGAGTCGCCGATCACGGCCACCATCTGCCGGAACCCGGCCGCCTCGGCGTCCCTGAGCAGCCGCTCCACCAGCGCCTTGCCGACACCCTGGCCGCGCACGTCGTCCCGGACATAGATGCTGTTCTCGGCCGTAAAGCGGTAGGCCGAGCGGTCGCGCATCTGACTGAAATAAGCGTACCCCAGCACCCCCGTCGCGTCGGCGGCGACGATATAGGACCAGCCGCGCTCCACGATGGCGTCGAAGCGGGCGCGCAGGTCCTCGACGGAGGGCGGCACCTCCTCGAACGTGCCTGCGCCATGCAGGACGTGGTGGGCGTAGATGCATTGGATCTCGGGCAGGTCGGCGGGAGTGGCGGGGCGGATGTCCATGCGGCATTGAACGGCACCGATGCAGATTCGGCAACCGGGCCATGTTTAAACTGATTTTTAATCACCTTGGGGGCTAAGCTGTGGTAACGCACCGCACCTCGGAAGGTGCGGCTCGATCGCGCTCGCGGAATAAGGATTGCTCTGTGGATCAAACGAGCCCCGTCTCCCTCTTGCCCGGCGACGCCGCGGCGGCCCCCCGGATCGACGTCGGCACCATCGGCGGCGAGCGGCCGGGCGGGGCGGGGGACACGCGCCTGCTTGCCGTGGTCGCCGTCGCCCGGCACCACGGGGTGGACCTGAACGCCGCGGATTACCGGCCGGCGGTTGGCGAAGCCGTCCCTTCGCCGGCCTCGCTTGCGGCGTGGGCCAGCGACCAGGGCCTGTCCGCCAAGGCGGAGCGGCTGCGGTGGAAGGCGCTGTTCAAGCTGCAGGGCAATGCCAACCCGCCCCCGCCTGTGGTGCTGCTGTTCAAGGACGGCAGCGCCGGGCTGATGGTGGCGACCGACGCGGTTCGCAACATCGTTTGGGTCAGGGATCCGCGCTCGGCCGGCCCCGAGTCCGCAGTGGCGATCGACGAGTTCCGGCTTGCCCAGGCCTGGGCCGGCGAGGCTTTGCTGATCCGCCGCGTCCGCGGGCAGTCTGAGGTGGACGCGCCGTTCACCTTGTCATGGCTGATCGGCCTGGTGCTGCGTGAGAAGGGCTCCCTGCGCGACATCAGCATGGCCTCCATCGCCGTGAGCGCGCTCACGATCGTGCCGCCCTTGCTTGTGATGACGGTGGTCGACCGGGTGGTGGTGCATCACAGCCTTTCGACCTTGGTGCTGCTGAGCGTCATCCTGCTCATCACGACGGCCTACGAGACGCTGCTGGGCTACGCGCGGCGCGAGATCGTGCAGGTGGTATCGACGCGCGTGGACGCCAAGCTGAACTTGCACGTGTTCAATCGCCTGCTCGGCCTGCCGCTGGACTATTTCGAGAAGAACCCAGCCGGACAGATCAACTACCGTCTGGCGCAGGTCTGGAAGGTGAGGGAGTTCCTGACTGGCAAGCTGATGGGCACCTTCCTCGACATGTTCACGCTTATCTTTCTGCTGCCATTCTTGTTCTGGATGGAGCCGACGCTGGCCTGGGTGGTGCTGGTCTGCGCCGCCGTGATTACTGGCGTCATCGTCCTGTTCCTGCCGGCGCTGCGTGCCATCGTCGGTAAGCTCACGGCGGCGGAGAGCAACAAGGGCTCCACGATGGTCGAGACGGTGCACGGGATCCGCACCGTGAAGTCCTTGGCGCTCGAACCGCAGCGCCGGGCCGAGTGGGACGAGCGTACTGCGATTGCCGGTGCGCTTAAGCTGCGCGCCGGGCGGCTGGCGAATTGGCCCCAAACGCTGATCAACCCCATCGAGGGCTTCATCCAGCGCGGCATCATCATGCTGGGCGCCTACATCGCCATGAACGACAATACCGGGATCGCGGTCGGCGGGCTGGTGGCCTTCATGATGCTGGGCAGCCGAGTGACGCAGCCCCTGGTCGGGCTGGCGAAGCTGATCGAGGACCTAGAGGACGTGCGCGCCTCGATCCACCAGGTTGCCTTGGTGTTGAATAACCCCAGCGAGACCTCGGCGATGCAGGGCGGCATGCGGCCGAAACTCGAGGGCACCGTGTCGTTCGAGGACCTGTCGTTCACTTACCCCGGCTCGAAGCTTCCGGCGCTGGACAAGGTGTCGTTCGCCGTCCCGGCCGGCACCATGCTGGGCGTGGTCGGGCGCAGCGGGTCGGGCAAAAGCACGCTGACCCGGCTCCTGCAGGGCATCAACCGCGAATACAGCGGCTTCCTGAAGCTGGACGGCGTCGAGTTGCGCGAGATCAACCTGACCCATCTGCGCCGCAGTTTCGGCGTGGTGCTGCAGGACAACTTCCTGTTCCGGGGCACGGTGCGGGACAACATCACTGCCGGCCGTCCAGGGCTGACCCTGGATGACGTCGTGCGCGCGGCGCGCCTGGCCGGGGCGGAGGAGTTCATCGAACGGCTGCCGTCCGGCTACGATACCTGGATCGAGGAAGGCTCCGCCAACCTGTCCGGCGGGCAGCGCCAGCGGCTGGCAATCGCCCGCGCCGTGATTGCGAACCCCAAGCTGATGATCCTCGACGAGGCTACCAGCGCGCTCGACCCCGAGAGCGAGGCGCTGGTGAACGCCAACCTAGTGCGGCTGGGCAAGGGCCGAACCATGGTGATCGTATCGCATCGCCTGTCGTCGCTGATCGACTGCGACCTGATCCTCGTCATGGACAAAGGCAGCGTGGTCGACGTGGCGCCGCATCGCACCCTGCTGGAGCGCTGTGCGATCTATCGGACGCTTTGGGCGCAGCAGAACCGCCACCTGGACGGCGGCATGGGGCGGCATGCGCCGCTGGTGCCGATACTGGCGCAGGGCGATTAGGCCCGCGCAGGGTTCGACACTGTCTGGAGGACGAGCATGAGCGCACTGACCCTGCCCGCACCGGCGGGCGAACCCCGCCGCCGCCGCGACGGCTCGATGGATCACCGCGAACTGCCGGCGTTGCTGGAGTTCCATTCCCCGACCAATGCACTGACAGTTGCCCCCGTGCTGACCGGCGCGCGGGGAGTGACCTGGGTCGTGGTGTCGCTGGTCGCAGCCTGCTTCGCGGCTTCGGCGCTGATCCCGATCGACAAGGTGGTCACGGCGCAGGGACGCATCGTCGCGCAACAGGCGACCAGCGTGATGCAGCCGCTGGAGACCGCGATCGTCCGCTCGATCAACGTGCGCGAGGGCGACCTGGTCAAGCAAGGCGACCTGCTCGCCCGTCTTGACCCCACATTCGCGACTGCCGATTTCAACGCGTTGCAAGCGCAGGTGGCGAGCTTGCAAGCCGAGGTCGACCGGCTGCAGGCCGAGGCGTCCGGGTTCGAATACCGGCCGCAGGACGCGAGCCCGATCGCCGTGCTGCAGGGCGCCATCTTCATCCAGCACAAGGCCGAGCGGGCCTACAAGAACGAAAATTATGCGCAGAAGATCAGCAGTTTGCAGAACCAGGTACAGCGGGCGCTGTCCGACGTGTTCGGCTACTCGGAACGCTTGAAGGTCGCGGCCGAGGTGGAGAAGAAGCGGGTTGAGCTGGAGCGGCTGCAAGTGGGCAGCCAGCTCAACCGGCTGGCGGCGACGGATAGCCGTCTCGAGGTCAAGCGCGGGCTCGACAGTGCGGCGTCCCAGGCGTCCCAGGCCGACCGCGATCTGCAAGCCCTGCAAGCGGAGCGGGACGGCTATAACCAGCAATGGCGCAGCCAGGTCAGCCAGGATCTCACGGAACAGGGCCGCAAGCTGAGCGACGCGCGGGAGAACTTGAACAAGGCTGCCTTGCGCCGCCAACTGGCCGAAGTGCGCGCGGAGCGGGACTCGATCGTGCTGAACGTGGCCAAGGTGGCGCCCGGCTCGGTGCTGCAATCGGGCGAGCAGCTCATGACCCTGGTGCCGGTCGATGCGCCGCTCGAGGCCGAGGTGAACATCGCCGGTGCGGATGCCGGGTTCGTCCACCAGGGCAACCCGGTCAACATCAAGCTCGATACGCTGCCCTATACCCAGTACGGCACCATCGCAGGGACCGTGCGCGTCGTCAGCCCGGACAGCTTCACCTCCAATCCCGACGAGCCCAAGCGCGGCGTACAGCAATCCCAAACACAAGGCGCTGCGTTCTACCGTGCTCGGATGACCCTCGAAGACCCACAGTTGCATGACACGCCGGCAGGGTTCCGGATGAGGCCAGGCATGCCGGTCACGGCGGACGTGAAGGTCGGCAAGCGCACCCTCGTGAGCTACCTCCTGTCGCGGGTCCTGCCGGTGTTCATGGATGGCATGCGGGAGCCTTGAAGCAGGGATGAGCGTCTAGCCATGGCGGGCCTTCTCGAACGCATGACGTCGGTGGTGTCGCCGTCGGTCCGGCTGCGGCGTGCTTTGCAGCAGGCTGAGACCGGGCAAGCCGCCAAGGTGTTCCCGGTGCTGGCCAAGGCGGCAGAGCGGGGCGATGTCGAGGCGCAGTTCCGCGTCGGCAAGGCCTATCTGGATGGGGCTGGCGTGCCGCCGAGCCGAGCCGCGGCGGCAACGTGGCTGGAGCGGGCAGCACTCGCCGGCAAGGTCGAGGCGCAATCCATGCTGGCCGCGCTCTACCTCACCGGCGCGAGCAAGGCTGGCCCGGCGACGGGGCTGTTTACCGACACGGCCGGCACCGAGGCCGATTTCAATCGCGCCGTCCGTTGGGGGCGGCCCGCAGCCGAGGCAGGCTCGGCCGAGGCGCAGGCCTTGCTGGGCTACGTTTTCACCTCCGGCCCCGAGCACCTGCGCAACCTGGCGGAGGCCGACGAGTGGTATCGCAAGTCGGCTGCTTCCGGCTGCGTCCAGGGATGCCTAGGTTACGGCCTAGCCTTGCTGCGGACCGCGCAAGACGACACCGCCCGGCAGGCCGGGGCGGTGGAGATCGCGAAGGCTGCGGACGGGAACCTGCCGCTCGGCCTGTATCTGCTCGGCGTGATGTCGGAGGGCGGCATCGGCGTCGAGCGCGACGGGCTGAAGGCGGCGCAGCTGTACCGGCAAGCGGCGGAGCGTGGCGTGCGCTCCGGCCAGGCGCGGTGGGGACTCGCCCTGCTCGAGGGCCGCGGGGTCGAGCAGGACGTGGTCAATGGCGAGTCGTGGTTGCGCCGCGCCGCCCTGGCCGGTGACGCCGAGGCAGCGGCGCTCGTGGGCGACCTCTATGCGAAAGGCGGCGACCTACCGCCGAACTACGGCGAGGCCGCCATGTGGTTCACCCGTGCCGCCGAGCAGGGCCATGCCGCCGCAGCCCGTGCCCTGGCCATGCTTTATCTGACGGGCGCGGGCGTCGCCCGCGACGCCAATGAGGCCGCTCGCTGGTTCCGCTTCTCGGCGGAGCGGGGCGACAAGATGGCACAATCCAACCTCGCGGACCTGGTCCTGCGTGGCGCTGGGCAGCCGGAGGACCGGGTGCGCACGCGCGAGTGGTTCGAGGCCGCGGCCGGCGCGGGCGACCTCGTTGCCGCCTTCAACTACGGGGTCTGCCTGGCTGAAGGCGTGGGGGTCGAGCGTGACCTGCCCCGCGCGGCCGAGTGGCTGCGCCGGGCCGCGGACGGGGTCGTGAACGCACAGTTCTGGTATGGCCGCATGCTGGCCGAGGGCCGCGGCGTCGAGGCCGACCCGGTCGCAGGACGCGCCTGGATCGAACGCGCGGCCAATGTCGGCATGGCTGATGCGCAGGTCGCGCTGGCGGAGATGATGGTCAATGGCCGGGGCGGCGCCCGCGATCACGCCGGCGCCCAGACGCTGTTCCAGGCCGCCGCCGATAAGGACCACACCGGGGCGCAGTTCGCCATGGGCGCAATGTTGGGCGGTGGACATGACGTGCCGATGGACCGCGTAGCGGCCCAGGCCTGGTTCGCCAAGGCCGCGGCCAAGAACCACCCCTATGCGCAGCTGATGCTCGGGCGTTATCTCGCCCGCGGGTTGGCGGGCGAGACCGACCCGGCCAAGGCGCGCGCTTTGCTCGAGCGCGCGCAGGCTGTGGGCATCACGGAGGCAGCCAACGATCTGGCCGCCCTCCCGCCACCCGTGGGCACCGCGGCCCAGCCGGGGGTCGCGGCCGAGTAAGCCGCGGCCGGGCGGCGCCGATGAGCAACGCCTTGCTGTCCGACTTGGAGGCGCGGGCCGAACGCCGGCGTACCCGGACCAGCGGCGAGGCCTGGCAGGCGCTCGCCCGCGCCGCCTGGGATCGCAGCCTGCAGGAGACGGCAAACGG
>JAABUK010013526.1_pt1 | contig 10169 bp, 12 predicted proteins | sample 5559141 | NCBI WGS metagenome assembly JAABUK01 (sample SAMN10711869, study PRJNA513367) | rock metagenome | isolation source: Antarctica rocks | place: Antarctica: Victoria Land, Pudding Butte nord | collected 2016-01-03 | reverse complement strand
AAGCAGGAGAACATGCTCATGAGCGGGCTACCGAGGCCATGGCTTGGGGCATTAGAGTAATTGTTTGTAAGGGGGGAGATTGGAGAGTATCTCAATGCTGTGAATTGGTTTGCAATGACTGGCTCAGGCTGGTCAGAGGGGTGGAGTGGTGGTGGTAAGGGTGAGGATTTAGGCATGCTTGATTGAGTTGCTGGGAGCGGACTGGTGATGACTGTTCCGAATGGAGAGAATGCTAATGGTGTGAGGGGTTCAACATTGATGCACAGTGGGCGCGACGACGTGCGGAGGCGAGGAGGCATCTTTTCGAACTTGCAAGATGAAGAACTATCTCTACATCGATGAAGGCGGCGCCTGGACAAGTGCAAGTGTGCAACAGAGCAGGTTCTCTTGTCGACGATATTGAAGGAGCCGACAATGCCAAGACATTAGTCATCGCAAGCTCAGCACACGCTACCCCTTTCGACAGATACGTACACTGAATCAAATCAGGTTGACACAGTACTTGAACCTTCATGGCCCAGTACAGCTTCCATATCGAACAATGAACTATCTTCTCTCGAAGAGCATCCCAGGATATGCTTAGGACCTGCAACAGCCTCTGCGAACCCAATCTACCACTTTGCAGTCTGCTGAAGCGCTCCTGCGAAGTCCGAAGCCGTTCTGTTGAACAGTGCGACTACGATGAAAATGCACATTGTTGATTCGATTCTATGGAGGAATCAAGGTCATTAGTATATTACCGAAAAACTCTTCGAAATTGCGTCCTAAATGGGCCAATCAAATACAGACATATGTGAGGGGAAAAGGCAACGAAACAAGCCAATAGAAGGCCTCTCAGCTCGACACATTCTTACCATACTTCTTACACAGGCCACCATCTGAAATACGACGTCTGTACTTTCCCTTTCATACCCTTTCATTTCCTGCTATTCTCCCTGCCCTTACTGTCACCTATCTAGTCTCAGGAAAAATCGTCCACTTCATATCAAAAATCTTTCTTGGTTCACCTCTTCTTAGAACAATCATTGATTTCCTTTATTTCCTATCACGATCCAGAGCAAGCGTCAAGGTACAATTCTAATCAAACCTCGAGACCAAAAAAGACGGGCATGTCCAAGGCTTTTTCGAACCCCTCGCAACGGTCGACCCTTCCATAGCATAGCATCAAACACACTCCGGATTCCTCCCAAGTCCTCTCCCGATTATTCCGACTCTGCCCCCAGTAACTCTCTTGCATCACGCCGCATCTCCTTCCAGTCCCTCTTACTATTTCTCTTCCCCTCCCATCTCAAACACGACCCCTTCCATCTAACCTTTACCCCCTCTTTTTTTGGCTCGCCTGCGCAATCTCTTTCTCTACCGCCGGCTCGGATTCCTCATCACCCTTCAGCTCCGCAACCTCTTACGGAGTACAAGAACCATCAATCCTCCTTTCCCACTGTCGGCCGCTGCATCGCTCGAAAGCGCCCCCCTAGCCAGCGAACTTTGAAGCGGAATGCTGTGTGGTTGGGATTGCTAGCGCGCTGTTGCAGGTGGTGATTAAGGGAGTAGCGTTGGGAAGGCCAAGGAGGGATTTAGCTGGCGAGCTTATGAATATAACGCAGTGGAGATCTCCGGATCTAGTGGGATGTTTGGAACCTTCGTAGCTGATATTGCAGACTACCTGCCTCAGAAAAAATTCCCCAACAAACTTCCAACAGTATACAGCAACGAAGCTTTACAATCTCCATCAGAATCAACATCCAGTCAGTCTTTGAAGGAACAAAAAGCTCACATCAACATCTCAGCATTTCCGTCCCCGTTTGGGGTTTTTGGGACTGGGACCATGATCTGCACATCATCAAATCGTGAATCCCCTTGCACAGCAGCTGAATTGAAATTTCATCCTTGGCCAGAAGTACAGAATCTCCTCCTCGGACACGGTATGACAACGAAGGATTCTTCCGGAGCTCGAAGCCCGAGATTAAAAACAGATTGCATCCTTCCGAGGAACAATACATCCCTTCTCCACCTCCTCCTCATCATTCCTCCGCCTCATGCAACCTAACCCAACACCCATCCGTACTAGTCGTAATACTCAACAAATGCCTCGTCACACCCCTCTCATCCTCATTGACCAAGCGATCAAACTTCTGAATCAGCCTGGTCGTCACATACCCCGCTTCCGTCAACGCGAACTGCTGCCCTAGACAAATCCTCGGGCCGCCATTGAACGGCAAGTACTCCCAGCCTACCTTCTTCCCCTCCCATCGCTCCGGCTTAAACTCCTCCGCATCCTCGCCCCAGATATCCTTGCGATGATGCATCACATGGACGAGGTAGTTGACTTCCTGGCCTTCACGGACGTAGACCGGGGAGTTTCCGTCAGGGCCGCCGCCGCGGGGGAGGGTGGTGGAGCGGAGGCAGCAGCGGGAGTTGAGGGGGACGTTGGGGTAGAGGCGGAGGATCTCGTTGAGGACGTGTTGGAGGTAGGTGCAGGACTTGAGGTTGGCAAAGGTGATGTTGCGCGGTTGGGAGTAGGTGCCGAAGCGGTCGAGGATAATAGCGCGGAGTTTGTCGTAGACTTCGGGGTGGCGGACGAGGGTGTAGAAGGTCCAGCCCAGGAGGCCGGCGGTGGTGTCGCGGCCGGCGAGGAGGATGTTGAGGAGTTGGGAGCGGAGTTCTGTTGGGTCGCGGGTTTGAGCGACGAGTTCTTGCAGGAAGATGTATTTGTCTCGCTTGTGGGCGCCTGAGGCGTCTTTTTCTTTTAGGGAGGAAAGATCGGTGGTGAGGGCTAGGCGGACGTAGTAATCCGCAAATTCGTGGATGCGTTTGCAACTTTGGTGGAAGCTTTTGGGTGAGTGCATCCAGTAGACGTCTCCGAGTCGTCCTCTAGTTCCGAGCGTCATGGTAGCATGATCCCAGTCTGCTCCAAAAGTGCTCCAATCCAGCTTCTTTCCACTAACGTCTTTCTTGGATGGGGGATCTGGTCGATCGTGCCCACCAGCGAGCTGAGAGTTGACTGTCTCACCAAACAAGAATTCGGTAGCAGAGTCAAGTGTTAGGTTGAAGAACAAAGGCTGGATGTCCACCTTTCCAGTCCATCCAGAGGTGTCAGTAGGAAGAAGGCGAACCATATTCTGCACATGGACTTCCTCAAGTTCAAGGTCTGACACTTGGTCTCGAGCGAATTGTGGGCGGAGCAGTGCACGGGAGTGCTCCCTGTCAACAATCAGCATTCTTCTCTGCATCAGAGGAAGGCAAATTGTGTATGATGCCATGCTTACCATGCCCTTCCATCCGCGGTGAAGATACCGTTGCCAAGCATAGGCATGAAGTTCTTTCGCCTCCTCTCACCAATAACGAAGTCATTGAATTGTGTTGCAAGAAGGGCTTGAATATTCTTCGGATCAACGGTGACCAGGACTTCAGGGCCCAGGAAATTCTGTACCCAGGTAGATGGGCGACCCATTTCTTCATGTAATTCGAGGAACATTTCAGGCACCAGTCTTTCTCGGTCTGCTTTCATGATCCGTTGCGCCAGATCTATGCCAAAAGGCAGTTTGGAGGGCCGCATTGGAGGAGGCTTGCAGCCCAATCTGGCCGCGTTCTGAGCATGTCGGCGGGACGCAAGGAACGAAGATAGAAAATAGTAGAAAACATAAACGAGAAGGAGACAGCTTCCTCCGATCAAGTACGAACGCATGTTGCAAAGAAAGATCGTGTCGAAGCTGGATTCCAATCCACCTGGACTGATGAAGACAGAAAGTAAGATGAATGGAATTCGAGTGGATATTGTATGCTTCTCAATTGGTACGAGGTGGGGCTCCTCACTGATGAAGACAGAGCCACGGACACGGGACAATGCACAGCCCATATTTGCCATATTCCAACTGGTTTAGTGCCTGGTCGTGAGACTTAGCTCTCGTACATTACCCCCTAACGTTGTGGGTAGCAAGGTTCTATCAGACGCGCAGTACGCGGTAGTGGGTGGGGTCAGCTTGATGTCCAATAAGACAGTGGATATTGGTGGGCTCGGGGTGAGAAAGGAGTCGGATGATGGATGCAACGAGGGGTAGACACCGAGGCGGAGCTGCTCCCATTCCTTCCCACGACCTCGGTTCATACATCTAGATCTTTGGCGCGTGTATATTCCGCTTCATCAGGTAAGCAACACCCAGGGCTGCTGGCCTAGCACGGCGTATTGCGTGTTGTGTACGCAGCTGCGGCACGGTCGTTGTAAGGGAATGGCTAGTAGATTGCTGCCGCTGGCGGACTTTCCTTTGGGGGCCATATGCCCGCGGTGGGCGAGTGAAGCATGCCGGCGACTCCGGCTCGCTGCTAGTCGCCATTCTGAACAACAGACATTCGTTGGTCTCGGAGCGTGTAGCGCTCTCTCACGCAGCATCGCCTTCACACTCTCCGTAGGCAGCGTCGCCTACCTTGTATATATGGAACAAATGCGGCCAAGCCAAGCCAAGCTGAGCCAAGCCAAGCTCTCCATCCCATCCATCCTAATTCCACTACGCACTCTACTCTCTAGAGAATTCCGTGGACCACGGCAGAAGCAGCAGCACGGCACAGACAGCAGCCTGAGTCAAACTCCAACCCCCTTTTCCGCGTTCTTAGTGATACAGATGGGATCGTGAGGATGTGAGAAATCCCGCTAAGCTGGGGTCGTTCCTAGAGAGTAGAGCAACGGAAATTGCAGAACTTCAATTTGGAAGGTGAATTCGCAGTCATGGTCTTCGATGATCAGGAATCATTTTCCCGGCTCGATATGCTAAGGGAGATGAGATTGTATTCACATTGGGCCTCCACTTCTGTATCAGAGGTCGCCAAGGTACGGAGACCGAAAACGTCCTTCGTCTCGTCTCGAGTATCTGCTTCATTCCACTCTGCAACTGTTTTACACTTTGAACGTCGGAATTAACAAGGAAGCCTAGCGCTGACGAGTGGGGGAAGCCCAAGTGATGAGAACGGGCCGCTGTTAATGATTCAAAGTAAAGAAGACTCTGGGGAAGTCGCTCTAGGCATCGACAAATCCTTTCATGTCTGGCACAACAGAATTAGCCAATAAAGCGGTTCGAGACGATCAGGACTTACTCTCAAGCCATCGGACATATTCTTTCTGCTCCTTGTGATCAACATAATCTGGCACAAAGCTTGCTAATTGCTCATTGATCCCTCTCTCGTCGAGATATCTCTCAAGCATGCTCTGCAATTCGGGATCGAGATTCTGGAACGGAGGTCCAGCGTAGGTGTTCGTACGAGCGAACTCACTCTCTGGCGTTTCAGCTTCCGCAAGGTCGGCGTTCGGGTAGTAATAGACATTCTCGATCACAATTAGACCGTCTTGTGCGTTGGTCACGATCTGCATTGCGCCTTTGCCTGGCTTCGAGATGGTGACGTGCACGGACGCTGGGTAAGCTGGGTTCTGTGCTTGCTCGCCGGCAGCGGCATCCTCGCTATCAGCCGGTTCCGGCCGGTCGGCAGGCGCGACACTATCCTCTGGAGTGACGCTGACATTGCCGCCCGGTGTTCGACCTTGGTTGACGGTACCTCTGGATTGCGCGCCGCCCCTTTGTGGTGTCATGTCATCTAATAAGTCTTCGTCGTCGAGAGCATTTTCTTCATCCATCTGATCCGGGTCTTGCTCGTAGTTCATGTCGGCAATCGAGAACTTGACCTTGATGCTATGACGGTTGAGGTCAGCCACGATCGCAGGTGTCCAAGTGTATGACATACGTTTCATCGCCAAACGTTTTAGTCAAGACTATCTCTTCGTTGCCAGGGATATCTTTGAGCTGGAAACTGGTCAGTATTGATCATGGCCGTAGCAAGATGCCACAAACCTCGAAAGAAGAGCTATCAAGAAATTCCTGAACACCTAGCGGCAGTTGTTTTGAGTCGCGACTTTCTTTCTCCAAAGACAACTCCTGATCAAGCTTCGAGGAAAGCTCTTGATCGACTGCGCCGCCAATATATTAGTCACCGCTCTTGGTCCAGTTCGTTCAATTTCTCACATTCACCCGCTGGTTCTCCTCTGGATAGCGATGTCGAGAACGCCGGAAAGGATCTTCGTTGGGCCGGTCTCCATGATGATTGCAGGAAGCTGGGCTTTGAGACGGAGGAGGACAAGGGACGCACGCACGAAGAGGCAGGGGCGCGAAACACGGATCGAGGTACTGCTCGAGCAAAGTATCGTAGAGAGAGCATCTTGCACAGTCCTCTAGGAGCGAAAGAGAAGAAAGTTGGGGAGATGACGAATCCGATAATGTAACGATGGAAAATGAAGCTCGTCGAATCTTCAAAGCTCTCTCAAACTTTTAGCGCCAACGGAAGCCAAGGAATTGGCGTGCGTCTGTTTCGAAGTTGAACTTGAGGTTGATAAAGTCACTCGCTACGGAGCTATCGTACGATTTGATCGAGAATCCAAGGTAATACACTGACAGGATCCAATGAAAGGGGCTGTCGGGAGGAGCTGCTACTTCCCAGGTTTCTGCTCCGCAGACGTCTTGCATACCATGCCTCGGGATTGCTCTCCGTCGCTCGTTACACCAGATGGACATTTCAGAGGAACAGGTCACTCTTTCACGTAGCGTGAAGGACACAATGGCCAGCATTTGAAGGGTGATGTTCTTGCAAAGGCAGCTTGAGATGTAAGTAGGGATTACATTCAACTGGTAGCCAATTCGGGTCCCCATCATCCTGTTCCCATCCAGAATGTGCCTTACGTCGGCAGACTCCTCTCCTTCTCTTTTTGCAGCGCATCATGGAATTGCTACGCGTAGTTCATCTTTGAAGAGTTCCCAATACTCCTTCCCATCCTTGACATCTGTGCTCTGCGTTTCTCATTTCATCAGTACTTTGCTTTTCGATTATCTCTTCATGTCGTCCATCCCAATTTCTTATTTCTTCTTAGAGGCTGATCTAATCATCCTCTGCTCAAGAGATAATGGCGTCTTATTTGGATCACCTGAAGAGAACTCTCTACTGTGAGCGAGTCCTCGTTGCACGATCTAGCTTACTTTAAGCTAATAAATCGAGCCTCCTCGACACAGGCAAATTCGCAGACTTTGCTATTCACTGCGCGGCCTACAGCTGGGAGGCCCACCGAGCTATCCTTAGTGCAAGATCGGCATACTTCGCCAGATTGTGTAAGGGTCTAATCAAGGTGGACTCCAGACCTTGTCTTGTGTCCTGTATTAACACTGTTTGAGCACAGGAGGCCACGGACAGGGCTGTCACGCTAGGAGAGGACGACCCAAAATTGGTCGCCGGACTTGTGACGTTTCTTTACAGCCCAATGTACCCCACGAACGGCAGTGGCACAAGCATGGGTGCACATAGTCTACGACGACTGCTATTGAGCAAAAACCAAGCTGAATTCGATCAGAACGAGCATGAGACTCCACTTTCCATCCACGCATCTCTATATGATGTTGCAGACAATTACGAATGCCAGTCGCTGTGAAATGCATGTCAAACTGCTTACATAAGAGCTCTGCATGGAAATTTCTCCGTTTCCGACTTCATCAGCTCCATCGACGTGGTGTATGAGACTACTCCCGAAGCCGACAAGGGGTTGCGTACGTGGGCCATCTTTGTCTCACAAGGCTACAAAGCGATGCTCCTGGTTCATCCAATGTTCAAAGCTTTGTTCATTTCCAGACCAGAGTTCAGCTGGGGCCTTACGACTGCTTACGGGGAGGATCAGAGTTATTGGTGCCCGAATTGTATAAAAGACACTCTCTATGGAATGACCAGCTGTGTCTGCGGCGGCGGCGGCATATGTTGTGAAAACAAAGACTGCGAGGAGAGGACTGGTGATGCTCACTGCTCACAATGCAACACTTCCTCTGCTGTGAAGGTTTGGGCCTCGGCGGCTGCGCCTGACGGTCCAAGACCGCGGTTCCAGGACCAATGGGTAGACCAGGCCTTGAGACACGTGGTGAGCCAAATGTCCTCTGGAAATGACATACCGGTGTGCTTTCCGACCAATGTACGTCGCGAGCATACTGTCTTCTGACTATGACTGCATGGTTAGTCCCAACAGACTCTGCTGTAAATTCTCACCACAGCGTTACACTGGTACTGATACTGAATTCGAAGCTCCCACCAGGATCCAGTTGCCTCCACTTTTCTTTCAAACCAGCCGTCCACATTTCACTCCCACTTCTATCGACCTCAGCCGCAAAGCTTCCTTTAACAACAGCCTCTTGTCTTTTCTCTCGATCCCTTAAGCACGCTTGCAACGACATATGAGCAGCAAAGCGCGGCACGTCCACCCTCGACATATTCAACGTCAGGTTGGCAAAGGTGGCCCAGGGACTGATGGATCTAGGTTCCTGGGGCGCCGCGTTCTCTGATCCGACTATTGGGGCATGTCGACCCGCAGTGGTGCAATGTGCGGAAGTAGAGAACATGACAGCGCAATCGAACTCCTTCTGCATCTTCTTCAGCCTCGTGACAACTTCTACTGTTCGTGACGGCTTGTCTCTAGGCTTCTCCGGATGCTCGAAACGAGCAGCCTCTGCCTCGAAGCGATCTTGCCAGTAGAACGCCGTTGCTGAATCCAGGACCAGCAGACCTAGTCGCCTACGGATCGATGAGTGAGCTGTGGCGTCGAGAAGGTAAGGCGATAAACAGTCCAATGTCTCAATGAGCTGTCGTGAAGACTGTGGCCGGAAGACATGGACATGCATCAAGGCCTCCTGGACAAGACTTTCCCTGTCCTGCTCGTCTGAATCTGAAGAGGAGACGACACCAAGAACGACCTCTCTTAGTCGTGTAGCAGAGAATCGCCCGTCGGTGTCAAACCACACCACTGCTGTGCCTTGTCCGCCATGCTCGCTAGAAAGCACAGCACGAGCAGTAACAGAGTACAGGAAATTAGTCTTGCCCGAAGCAGGCAGTGAAGACGTCAATTCAACAATCACAGGCTTCCGCTTGGAGCTCTGAAGCTGCAACGTAGTATATTGCCGCACCGGACTCTCATCCTGTCCATATCCATCATCTTCCTCGTTCACGTCAGGAGATGACCAACGAGGCGGTTGCAGAATCTGCGCGGGTGCGCAGAATACCTCGAGCAAAAGATCGAGAGGTGGAATACCTAGATTCGGCTTGGGATGATAGATCAGATCGCGAAGGTCGAATAGCAGCTGCGTGATTTTAAAAATCAGTATTTATCAGTTGGATTTGCATCGATTCCTCAGAACCAGTCACAACTTGAGTGGAGAACGAAATTTGGAGAAGCAAAAGCAAGCAAGCAAGCACCGTACCTCATCAAGACCCTCCACCTCCACACCAGCCAGCAATCTCGCTCCTGCAACTTCCGCAGACATGTCCTTCTTCTCACCCTTACGACCTTGATCTCGAACCCTCCCTCCCTCCGTGACCCTACTCACAAAAAACAACACCAAGAATGGCCCCGCCAGAACAGCCCTTCCCCGTCTCCGCTCTCCCCCAACGTGTGCACGCCCAACTCTCCCCAACTGGACTGCAAAGGAGCCGCAAACTGCCCCGCGACTTTGACCTCAAGCGGGACTGCGAGCTGATGGAGCTAGTGCAGTATTCGTGTACGCCGTGGCAGGAATTGATTCCGTTGCAGCTAGAGGGGAAGGGCCAGCAGTGTTGGCCTGTTGTGAGGTTGTTTAGGAGGTGAGTGGAGTTCCGCTTCTCTGTCGCATACCAGGGGGTGGACTGGACTGTGTGGGGTTTGAAATGGAAGGGGGCTTTCGGAGAGTATGTGAGCTGACAAACAGATTTATAGGTGTCGAGAAGGGGGGAAGATGTTTCATGTGGAGACGACGGCTTGGGAGGGGGAGGGTGCTTGGAAGGAGAATGGAAAAGCACCGAGGAAGAGTTTGAGGACCGAGACCGCCACTGCTGTTACGTCGTCGAGTCTGTTTGCGGATTATGGGAGCTATTTCTGGAGCAAGTCGAATTGAAGACGCACGTTGAGTATCGTATCCCAGAAGCAGTGATCTGCGCCAGCAAAGTCTACGGAGTAATCTCTCGCGCGGCTATGGGATCTTCATCTCTAAGTCCTCGCTTACAGGCTGGGCTTGCGTATCACTCACGCTCTGCTTGCCTCGGGCTTTCTCGGAGACAGCATGGTGATGTCCTCCAGCTTTCGCTGTTAGGTGAGATGGCTCAACCCTAGGAAGTCTCCGCCAGCTTGTGTC
>JAABUK010013525.1_pt1 | contig 10169 bp, 10 predicted proteins | sample 5559141 | NCBI WGS metagenome assembly JAABUK01 (sample SAMN10711869, study PRJNA513367) | rock metagenome | isolation source: Antarctica rocks | place: Antarctica: Victoria Land, Pudding Butte nord | collected 2016-01-03 | reverse complement strand
GACCCCAGCGCGGCGCAATGTACTGGGGCTTCGGCGCGACTTCGTGGGGCGGCGGGGCGCTGGGAAGGGCGTCCCACCGGGGGACGGCCAAACCGTCCCACGGCCCGTGGGACCTTGGAGACCGAAGAAGCTACTCCCCAGCTAGTCGTATAGCTTGTTTTAGCTTAGAGTGTGTCAGGTGTGAACATTATGTTTTCTCAAGTGCTTAGAACAATTGGATATTTTGTTTGACATTTTCAGACTACTGGTCCAATGGTCATGGTTGGCCCCAAGACCTTAAAATCTAATGAATGAATGAATGAATAGCGCGTAACGCCCACACACACCCATCTGCAGAAGCATTGGACCGAGCAAATATGCACACTCAATTTGTGTGCGCCTGCTCAGCATCGAGCAAGCGCACTCGTTTCAGCTGTGCCGAGATGCCTTGCCGTCTCACTGACCTGCAGGATCACTTCGAAGACTGAATTCAGCACTCTGCAGTTCGGAGATGCAAGATGTAATACAGTTAGGTCAGGTGCATCAGGGCTCGACTTTGCAGCCAAAGCGCAAGCTCATTGATTGCATGGACTTTAGAGAGCCACTAAGCAGTGATATTGCAAAAGACAGCTGCGAGTCCGTGGCCAGGTACCGTCTGCAGCAAACTGCACAGTGGATCGAAACCTTGCACAGAGGTTTCCTCGCGCCGGGAGAGCGTGCTCTGCTCCTCAGTTCATTCACGTGCCACACAGGAGCTGCAAAGGTGGCAAGTACGACGCCGCAGCGCGGCGTAGCCGGAGCCTGCCTGAAGGTCTCTCCCAAGTGACAGTCCCTCCGAGGCAATGGTGAGCAGGCAGAAAGGGGTCTTTCCAGCCCAGAGTCGGTTCTGGGCAATCAGGTGACCATTGCACACGACTCCAGATACCCTCACAGCCTTGCAGCCACAAGAAGTGCCAAGTCAGACTTTCAGACCTGCGCTGCTCCCAGTGGTGCATTTGGCAACGACACTTTCAAGCTGCAACATGCCTGCATATGCATCAGCAGGTCACCAGTAGTTTCCTGCATACAAAGGCCAGCTGCTGGCACCAGATGTGCTCATTTCAAGCTGAGCATTTGGCCATCTTTGTCCCACACATTTGACTAGCATTTTCCTGGATTAACAAAGCTTGCTCACACATGAGTAAGGGGCCTGCTGCCTCAGTGCACTTGCATCTGTTGTCCCTTGGGGATGTTGATGTCATGGCCATGTCAGGACACTCTGATTGAAAACTGCAAAGGCAGGGCTGATCAGCAACAGCCCTCTAGGCTGCGCTGCTCTGCTGTCATGGCATGCCAATTGGATGCCATTTTGCAAACGTGACACCATACTCCTATAGTATCTCTGCATGCACTTCAAGCAATGCATGGTACACCTCTGACACAACTTAGCACGCACCTTTCATATACCGCCAAGGTAGGGCAGACACGTCCTGTACAGCCAGGATGCCCTGCCTTGTTGTCACAGACTGTCGCAAACTAGTGTGTTTGTTCGTGTTGTGTCATAGAAAGTGCAAACAAATCCTGCAAAGCACAGCAGCAAGCACGCAGAGTTCTTGTTCGAACAGGCCTACGTGTATAAAAGCTCACTTGCGTTGCAAGTGTTGCGGCATCTACAGTAATGTGCAACATTGACACGGAGACCTAGTTATCTTGCAAGCATGCGGATGAACAGATGTCAGAGCCAAGTCCACTCTGCATGTACCAAGGCTGATCTGTACAGCCAACATTGAAGGTGGGGGCCTAGTGACTTACATGCATTGTTTGCATGGATGACCATTAGAGCTGAACATGCTGCAACACAGCCTAATCTGCAATAGCAGCATCATAACAATGGCATTCTACAAGGGTGTTTGACTGTGTGCCAACCCATCAAGCAAGACATGCATGCATATGACCTGGATTGAACATTTCTCTTTGAGCTGAATTGTGTAATAGTACTGACAAGGATAGCTGCCTTCCTTGGTAATGATGTTGGCATGAGCAGCTGTGGTCTTGTCCTCCCAGCCCCAGCCTGATGGTGGGAAACGGCAGCTATGACATTTTTCCTCTGCTGCTACAGGCCCAAAGCATTGGTGCCCCTTGAGATCTCACACTCTAGTCATCTCTGTGGCTGCATGCTGTTTGGCCAATGTCTGCAAGGTAAGAACAGGTGTCTCTTCTTGCATATGGAGCGCTGCTCAGAATCTATGCAAATAACACCAGAATGCATGGCAGACTTGTCTTTTGCTGCCCGGTTGCTGCTCTCGCAATGTCATCAGCTTCCAATGCAGGGAACCTGTGGATGCAATCTCGCTGCATGTGTGAGTAGGAACAGCATCACAAAGTCGTCACAAATGCACAGCTATACACTGCTTGGCTGATGAATGATGTGATTGCTGCTGCAGGCCCTGACAAGCAATTTGCGCAGCAATGCAGCTGGTGGGCAGAGCACAGCCATGGCTACGGTGTGCCTGCCAGGCAATCTTGACAGGTAATACTGCTCACAACAGGATGTTGGAAATGCCTGTTTCACGCATGACTTTACAGGAGCTGCACCTGTTATGCACATTGTCATTGCTGATCGCCATGCTACCAGAAGACTTGACGGCTGCATGATTGGCAAATGCTGCAGTGATTCACTACTGTGGACTGCATGCATGTACATATGTGTCAGCTGTTGAGCAGTCATTGCCGACCTGACTCCTGAGCATGAGAAACTGTTTGTGACAGTGAGCCACTTAGGTGCTGACAGTCACTTCCTTTCCAGCAGCAAACCTTGCAGAACTGCCCTGGCTGTGCTTCAGCTGTTTGACTGAGTCTCAGTTTAGAGTGCTTTTGTACCACATTTGCATTTTCTGCGCAAGGGACCAGCCATTGCTGCTTGCAAGCTGAATGACCCACATAAGTTGCTTTCTTGCTGCTTGGCTAACACCCTGTTGCTGCATTGCTGTCATCATGCTTGTGCAGGTTACTTGGGGCATCTGATGAAAAGTACACTGAAACCTGCTGCTGTCCAGTGATGTTGTGACATGAAGTGCGTGTTGCTGCAGGTTGTTGCTTGCTGCTTCAGTCACTGCTCCTGACACTTGAAGCTTCGTCAATTGCATGCCCTGATTGGCAGTCATAGCAACTTCAGCCGTGTGACTGTCATTCAGTTGTCCGGTCTTGTGCTCAGTGACAGCAGCAGCTGCAACGCAAAAGAATGTCACATCAGCAGGCATTTGACGGTGTTGTAGCTGCATTGGCGACCATCACAGCTTGCACGTAGTGCTGCACTTTACTGTCATGCTGGATCTCAATATGAGAATCTGCATGCAAAACAGCTTAACGGTGCAGCACTGCATGTGTGCAGCAGGCGTAAGCTTTGGCTGCCTGTACGGCATTCATTGCATGACATTATGTTGCTGGTTGTGCATACCTAGAGGGCTCACCTTCTGCTTTTGAACCAGGTCCTGTGACTGTTGGTGGGGCACTCTTACAGTTACCTGCTGTGATTCTGCTCCCATTTCATGTCTTCATGCCAAAGGAGCTTGGGCTGCATTGTGCGGAGCTTGCTGCTGTGTCACATGACAAGACAACTGCCTCAAAGCGATGCGTGCATGCATACAAGACACTGAATAAGTGATTGTTAATGCAGATCCCCAGCTGGCTTTGAGACTGCTGTTGCGGTGGTATGGACCTGATTCAGATATTGCCAAGCGTCTCCAGGTCAGCAAGTGGGCTGACTGCCATGCCCACAGATGGATTATGCTTATTAGGTTGCTCAACCCAGGTAGACCTCAACTAGACACCCATGACATGCTTCATCATGATCTTTGTGCCTCTCTTACACAATGACTACATTGCATGGCTGTGCCATGATACACAGCAGCAGTAATGACAGACATCAGCGGTTGTTCAGACCTGAGGCAGTGCCGGTGATGCCTCTGATAATGTCACTTGCAAGCTGCAACATGCCTTTGCAGGTTCACAGTTACTTCTTGCGTATAATCGAAAGCTGCCAGCAGCTTCAGCGCCCAGAACTGCTCGGTTCAAGCTGAGTTGTTGACCAGAGTTATTTTGCCTACCTGCCTAACATGTTTGTACAATTTTGTACAGATTTCTTGGATCAACAAAGCTTGCCACTCAATAACAGGAGGCCTGCTGCCTCAGTGCACATGGTTTTGGTGTCCCTTGGTGATGTACATGCCATGTGCAAAGGCATCATCAAGGTCTCCCATGCAGTCTGCATGCAAAGCTGAATTGTGATGCGCCTTCCTAAACCATAACGCCATAGTAGCCTAAGGGCCATTGGAAACCCCTCAAGTACCGCCTCACACCCATCCCAGACTCACGCCTGACCTCTCACTCGCAGCTCTGCGCAGTCAACTCAGATTGAGAGGCTTGAGTCTTAACACTCAGGCAAAAATTGCATAAAAGAAATGCTGATGCATTTGAGAACTGGGCAGGTCTTTGTCACAGTTTGATGTCCATACTAGCACAGTGGGATACATGACACCAAGTGAATATGTGATCACCCCGACTGGGACTGTAACGTCAAGGTGAGTGCAGGCAATCACACGCATACAAGCAATGCAAGTGGAGCATCAGGGACATCATACTGCCCTGCAACATATGTGCTTGCTGAGAAGTGCTGCTCCGACTGCCAGAAAGTCAGCAAGCAATTACATGCAAGCCTAATCAGAGCAGCGATGTGGGCAGTAGCCACAGCAATACAGACTGGGCTGATGCAACCAAGCATCCACATAGGCATGCAAGCATACCTGAAAGCCTGCAGTTAACGTTGCAACATTGCAGGGCTGGCTGCAATTGCCCTGGTGTTGGCCCTGTTTTCTTAGGGAATGCTGGTAGTCTGCACTGTGACTGAAAGCACCTGCAAACATACAAAGCATCAAGCAAACAAAGATTTGGGGATCTGCGGCCTGCACGCTTGCCATGCTGACTGTGGAGTCTCCAGCCAATTGACATGCAGACATGCTTTTGTTGCAGGGCTGCTGATGAACGGACGCCGGGGCCAACTCTACTATGCATATGCCAGGGGTGGAGTATATTTACAGCCAAGGTGGGGTGCTGCTGGCAACCCTGATCTTTACGATTGTTTTGCATGAAACAATGGTCTTGAGAGCCAAACATGTGCCTACTGCATTGGCAATTGCTCTCACGTGCATGAATGACGGTTGTGCTGTGTCACCAAAGGCACATCCACCAGTGACATATCACTGAGGCAGTCAAGTGTCATCTCAAGGCAGCAATATGCCCCGCTGTTTGCAAGTGTGATGCATATGCACTACCAACACACAAAATAAAAGATGAGGCTTGCTGCTGCAGGGCTGCTTATGAGCGCTAATGCCAGGCATACTCTGCATTTGGAAAGACTGTTCAACAGCACTTGTCTTGCTACAGTTGCTTGAAAGGTCAGACTTCTGTGCACTTCCAGCTTATGTGCGTGCCTTGTACGGGCGCGAGTTTCGACACACTATCAGCCCACAGTTACTGCTCCATCAGCTTTGGAGCAGCAGCATTGAGTCTGTACTTCAGACTGTATCATTCCAAACAGCCAGAGCTGCATGTTCTGCATTAGTCTTGCACTGAAGCGGCTTTGTGCTGAATGCCACAAATCAGCATGGAGTCTCAAGGGCTGGTATTGCCGCTTGCTGCTAGGCAGTCCTCTTTAAGCTGTGATACCTCAAAGTACTGCCCTTGCTGTTAGCCCATGTTCCAGTGAGCAGCTGTTGTCTTGCGATGCCACCGCCATATTAATGATGAGAACCTGCAGCTCTCACATTTGTTCATTTTGCTGCTACAGGCTATCAGCACTGGTCCTTGACTCTTACACCTTGGTCAACTCTGTGTCTGCATGCTTCCTGGACAAAATCTTCACGCTAACATCAGGTCTGTCATGTTGCTTATGGCTGGAAGTCAAACCCATGAAAGCCACACCAGCATGTGTGGCAGCCTTGTTTTTGGCTGTCATGATCAGGCTCATGCACTCCCATCACCCTGCAACACAGCAGACTGTGACTGTGCTTTCATTGCATGTCTTGTCCCACAAGCTTGACATGATCCTGTCAAATGCGTGGCTGTGCACTGATTTTGTTGTTGAGTGCTGTGACTGATGCAGGCCTTGAAAAGCGAGTTGCATATGCCTTCAGCAGGGAGGGCAGACTACACTGCTGTGCCTGTCAGACAAACCTTTCAGGTAAGACTCGCATGCAATAGGTCATTGATGGGTTTTCTTTAAAGCAGCCGTGCATGGTAGCTGCCCTTGTCCTGCCGCCGTGATTGCTGCTTACTATGCCACCAGCCATTTACACAGCTGCCATGGTTGGCAAAAGCTGCAGTGACTTCAGTGCTATGGGCTGCACGTGTCAGCCGTTGAGCAGTCATTGCCTGCTTGGCAAGCTTGTCACTCAGCTTTTAACAGTCAGCTGCCTTTCAACAGCAGGCGGTTTGGCTGAGTCTCTGTCAGGACCACTCACAAGCATATGCTGACAAAACTTGCATACATCAGTCACAGCTTTTGTGCATTAGACCTGCTGTTTGTGCAGGTGCCGCCTGCTGTTGCAATGTCATTTAGGCTGCAGTACATTTGAGCCATTTAGCAGCAGCTTGTGTAACCCAACAGTACAGCCTGATTTGTTGCAGCATGCTACATGCCAATGTAGCATCTGGACAGCTGAATGTCTACATAAGTTGTCTCTTGCTGCTTTGCTAAAAAACTGTTTTTGCATTGCTGTTACCATGGCTGTGAAGGTTGCTCGAGCTGAATGACAAACAATATGGTACACTGAATGTGCTGCAGTAAGTTGCTTTCGTGGATCAGAGCCTTGTTGCATGTTGCTGCAGGCCAGCGCTTCCTGCTTCACTCCCTGCTGGTGCACAAAGCTGCAGCAGCAGCTGCTGTTCAAGCAGAGTTGGAGGTTGTTTGATTGCTTGACCTAAACCGCAGCCACAGAAGCTTTCAGGTCTGCGACTGTCGTTTGCATTGATCAATGCATCATGATGGTCAGTGCAATGCACAACAGCAGCAACAAAACCTTTTATAGCTGCTGCTAACTGAGAATGCTGTAGCTACTTTGACATGGAGCACATCTTGCAATGTAGTTCCGCAAATTTTCTGTCGAGCTTGAATATACTACGAGATCTTGCATGCAAACAAGTTAGTTGTGCAGCAGTGCATGTCTGCAGCAGTTAGAAGCATCAGCTGTGTGTCCCTGTATGGCAATCATTGCAGTACAATCATTGCATTGTGCCTAATGTGCATGCCTGGCTTGGCTTTTGTCAAAGTCTTTATGTCATGAGTGCAGGTTGCTGCTGGCAGCCTCAGGCTTCCTGATAATAGAACGTTGCAGCTTGATCAGCATTTCAGCTTGTCTATGCTGACAGCTAGCAGTGTGCTTGATGGTACGTACCCCAGCAGTTTTCCATCTGCAACCAGCTCGTTACGCAGCATCTGCTGCAAAACAGGTTGCATTTTTGGTACCAAGAGTCTTGCGTCAATGCGTACAAGCTTTGGTATGACTTGCATACGATGCTGTCATACCACATACATATCAAAACATTGTGTGTAATGTGCAACATTTATCTGCCTACTTGGTAGATCAAAGTCAGGTTCACTGCAATCGTGTAGCGTTGCAGCTATCAGGATGCTGCTGCGGTTTATGCATATATGCTGCAATTCTGTACCTGCTAATCAGTATCTGCATTGTATGTCACGGGCTGCATTGACTGCTGCTTCTGTGAACACAAGCTTCGTGTTGCTGCAGGCACTTGCGTTCTATTTAAATCACTACTGATCCGCACTACTGCTGCTGCTGAAGTATAGCCCATTTATCTTGCAGCTTTGGTTGTGTGACCTGGTTTCACTGGCAAGAGGCAGTCATGGTCATTTTCAAGTATAAACTTATTTCTTTCATTATGTTTAGCTTATGCACACAAACTGCGCAGCAATGTTACCAAAGCTTATCACAGCAGCAAGCAACTTACAATGCTATGAAATGTCAGCAGCTCCCAGTGTTGCGCAGCGCCACGCAACTTGAGCCGCAGACTTGCTGTAGAACTCAAAATTCTGCATCTGAAATTAAGACAAAACTTGCCAGTTCTGCACCCCTGCGTGTAAAAGTGTCTTCAGGTCACGGTCTGTTTGCCAATCAATGTGCCAATCCACCTTGCTCTGCGAGTACTCGCTTTCTTTCCAACTGCAATCATCGCAGTGTTCTGCCTAATGTGAACTCTGTGACACATAACGTGACAATGATTGTGGATGAGTGCTGGACATGTCGTTCACAAGAAAATTCAAATGGGAAGTTTGAAAACTCTGTGGCAGTGATGCCAAGCGCAATTTACTGTACAGTACAAGATCTTGCAACCAGCATACCCGGGCTGTCTCATTTTTTTTTGAAGCATCAAAGCAACAGTACATCAATGCATAACAGCCAATTGTCAGAACCGGTATATGTAGTGTTTTGCATTCATTTCTGAAAGCAGATGAGATGACAGACGTTCAACGGCCATACATTCAGGAATTGCCATCCCAGCGCCTCCTTGGCACCCAGACTTTGAGTTTCCTCCAATACAAAACAGTCCTGTTTTGAGTCACAACTAGCAAGTGTCATCATCAAAGCAGTGTATTTGCTCTGCAATTTTTGGTACATCAGAAGAGAGATCGTCTTCCAGTGTGTGACCAATTCCTGCTACCACTTTCAACACGTCCCGCATGAGGTGCACATTGGACAGTGCTTCTACGTGGGCGCTGGCTAGTGGCCCGCCCCTGCATGCAACACAACACATGACAGAGAGCAGGCGCAGTGATGCATCAGGTTGTCTTCAGCTTCAGGTTCATGCAGCAGGAGCATAGCCTACTTTTCAACTACTGTAGCGGTATTCTGTTCAGGTGCTGTATCACAAACAGCAGATGAGCTCAATGAAAATGTTCTCTCGAGAGGGCAATGGCGCCAAAGTCATATGAACGCACATGCTGAGCAGCGTTTACCTAAGATCTTTAAAGGCAGATGTAGGCTGATGCACATATTCCCTGGATACTATGGGGATATTGGAGGGGTTGAGACGCTTGGTACGCCATCCTTTGTAGCACATCAAGCCTGTGCTAATGATTGGCACAGTACCGTCTCCATCACTGAGCCTCACACCACCCACCTGCAAACAGTTGGGGTCATCATGCTAAAGTTGGCATCAGCTGTGCAAGGCCCTTGCACCTTCACCGCAGCAACATGTATGCAGACTTGCAAGCTGACCAAGGACACGTAGTCTTGCCAGCTTTCGTGTGATACACGTGCAGGTTGCATGACAGGCTGTACGACTGCTGTTGCGGTGGTGGATGAAGCTGTGCAAGGTATGAGGAGGAAGCAGCAGCAGACTCACTATGCCAAGTTCTGGATCGTGAACTTCCGTATTAATCTTCCAGTGCATGTCCTCCCGTCCTTCAGCGCGCCTTGCTTCCGTCTTGTCCTCGTTAGACAAGTCCTGAGTTACAGTGCAGAACAAGTCAAGCACTTGCTTCCCCATGTGCAAGCTGAGGATCATGCCGTAGGACAAGTCCTGAGTTGCTGTGTGGATGAACACTCAAGCAATGACGTTCACATGTGCAAGCGGAAGGTCATGCAGGCAAGTGACTTAGTATGTAGCACCACATGGTTGGGCATGAGCACAGAAGGGTCTGACAACCATGACAAACAAAGCAAGGTATGACATGCTGTGAAGTGTGTGTGTATGCAATCCAGTCTGGACAGTGTTGAGTATACATTAGCGTCCTCCACATGCTGATAATGGTAGCTCCTCTCTGCAGGAGACCCCACACCGTACATGCAGTACATTCTCATGCTGGGAGCCTCAGGCAAAGGATCCTTCAGAGGGTTCAAGAATTCCTTCTCTGGCCACTGCTTGGCTCCTGTCTCACTGCAAGCAGTCCTGACAAAGTGATAGTAGCAAAGAGACCAAAAAATGCTCCATGAAATACTGCAGCATACGGTGCACATTTGCACTCATTCTGTGTTTCTGCAAGTCTATCATACAGAACAAGTGAACATGATGGAAATAGCATCTGCAACGCCCAGATTGACCTTAACACAAGCATCAGAGAGGATATGTTACCCACAGGGATGCAGTCATTGCAAGAGTGACCCAAGGCCATACCCAGGCATCCAGTGCTCAGC
>JAABUK010013524.1_pt1 | contig 10170 bp, 9 predicted proteins | sample 5559141 | NCBI WGS metagenome assembly JAABUK01 (sample SAMN10711869, study PRJNA513367) | rock metagenome | isolation source: Antarctica rocks | place: Antarctica: Victoria Land, Pudding Butte nord | collected 2016-01-03 | reverse complement strand
TCTGTGTCGCCATCGGCATCTATTACTTCATCCCTGGCATCGACCATGTGCTTTCGTTCTCAGGGGCGGCGACCGACCGCCACGTTAAGCACACCATCGCCTTCTTCGCCCTGGCCGTGGTCGCCCTGCTGGGGGCGCGTTTCGCGGCCAACGCCGATCGGGCGCGCTGAGGTCCGGAAGCAAACGACGGACAAACCACGGACAAACCACGTGGCGCGACAAGAGCAGCCCCGGCGATGAAGCGGGGCTGCTCTGTTGCTCTCTGCCTTGGCTGAATGGCGCGTGAATGTCGGGAGTAGGAGACTCAGTAACCGATCGGTCGCGTGGGCACGGCACCCATAGACGGCACTCTGGCCCGTGCAGGCATATTCGAGCGTGTCTCGGTCGCCCTGCGCCCCTGCGCCCGCCTGCTGGCGGAGCCGCTGGTCGCCTGACTACCGGGCAATTGCCATAACATTCGCCAGCACTTACGAAAGCGGAGCAACTCCAACTCGTCGCCGTCGATATCGGTGGCGTTATCGGGGCGGAGCCGGGGAGTCGGAAACTCGGGTGCGCTGCGTTTCGCCGGGCACCCGTGGTCGTGCTTTTGCGCGCCAGGCTCAAGCGCATAGCGACGCGGTAATGGTGGTCAGTAGGCGCCACGTCCCGCTGCCCTTGCCGTACGATGAAACTGTGGTTAGAATAGAATCATAACCAACGTTAGATAAGGCATGCGATGCAGGAATGGTTGCTCCTCGTGTACAAGGTCCCATCCGAACCGACGCGCTACCGCGCCAACGTCTGGCGCAAGCTGAAAGCGGTCGGGGCGGTCTATCTGCAGCACGCCGTCGCGGCGCTGCCCGCCGACGCGGCGAACGAGCGCGTGCTCCGGGGGATCGTCCGGGATATTCGTACGATGCACGGCACCGCCTACCTGGTGCGGAGCACGCCGGTGGGCGACGACACCGACCTCATCGACGCCTTCAACGCCGCGCGCGCGGCGGAGTACCGGGAGGTGCTGACCCGCTGCCTGGACTTCCACGCGGAGCTGGCGCGGGAGCGCCAGGCGGGCAAGTTCACCTACGCCGAGCTGGAGGAGAACGAGGCCGACCTGCACAAGCTCGAGGTCTGGTTGGAACGGCTGCGCGCCCGCGACCGCTTCGGGGTGCCCCTGGGGCCGGCAGCGGCGCAGGCGATCGCCGCCTGCCGGGACGACCTCGCCGCCTTCACCGCCGCCGTCTACCGCGCGGTGGACCATGGGTCGGTCGGCGCGACGGAGGACGACCCGCGCGACTTGAGGAGCAAGCACGATGGACCATGTTGACGCGCCCACCCCGGCAGAATCCGCACCGACCTTGCCCTGGCCGACGCTGGCCCGGGTCTTCCTGAAGGTCGGCGCCGCAGCCTTCGGGGATACCGGGCCGGTCCTGGCGATGATCGAGCGCGAGCTCATCGACCGGCGCGGGGTGCTCACGCGCGCGGACCTGACCGAGGCCCTGACCTACACCAAGCTGCTGCCCGGCTCGACCGTCGTGCAGATCGTGGCCTACCTCGGGTATCGCCTCGGGGGCTGGCCCGCGTCGGCCCTCGCGACCACGATGTTCGTCCTGCCCGCCGCCGCGCTGATGCTGGCCCTGGCCGCAGGGTACGGCACCGTCGCGGCCCTCCCCGCCCTGGCCCCCACCCTGACCGGCCTGACGGCGGCGGTCGTCGGCATGCTCATCGCCACCATCTATCGGCTGGGGAAGAAGAACATCGACGGCCCCGTCGCGCTGGCCCTGGCCGTCGCCGCGTTCGTCGTCGGGGTAGCCCTCAACCTCAACGCCGCCCTCATCGTGATCGCCGCCGGCCTCCTGGGGGTGCTGCTCTTCACCCCGCGCGTGAGGGGGACGCGATGATGCTCGCTTTCTCGCTCTTCTGGCACTTCCTGCTCATCAGCGCGCTTGCCTTCGGCGGCGGGCAGGCGGCCTTGCCGCTGGTCGAGCGCATCGCGGTGGCCGAGAACGGCTGGATACCCGCCACGGACTTCACCACGGCGGTCGCCTTCGGCTACGTCACGCCCGGCCCGGTGCTCATCACCGCCACCTTCATCGGCTACCGCGCCGACGGGGTGCTGGGTGCCGTCGCCGCGACGGTCGGGGTCTTCCTGCTGCCCTGGTTCCTGGCCACGAGCGCCGCCCAGCTCCTCCAACGTGCGCTCCAGAACCCCCGGCTGCGCGCCTTCGGGCGCGGGGCCGCCCCGGCGACTGTGGGGCTCCTCGGCGTGGCGGCGCTGGGCCTCGCGCGCGGGCCGGTCGCCCAGTGGCCGTATCTCCTCATCGCCGCCCTCGCCCTCGCCCTCGCCTTGCGGACGAGGCTGCACCCCGCCCTCCTCCTCTTCGGTGGTGCGCTGCTGGGCGCGCTCGTCGGCGTATTGATGGCGTAAACTCCTGTCGTAATAGGAGGCGTATATGGTGAGGTTGGACCGTTTACGCGGACAAAGTAGCGCGCGGCGACGTGATCATGCAACAACAACAGCGCCTCGACAGTGGCGGGCGGGCTGACGGCACGGCGGCGGACCTGATCACCGACCATGAGGCGCTGTTACGCTTGGCCGACGCACAACACTACCGGGGGAAATACAGCGGCAAGAATCAGGTCGCCACCGCAGCAACGCGCCGACGCATGGGCACCGCCGGATGACAATAATTACCTGCGGGCGTACAATCACCTCGTGACCATGAGCACGCCCCCCAGCGCTTTGGTATGCCCTCCACCCATGAAGACGTCCTCGCTCTACCCGGGCGACTCCGGGGACAAAGAGACGACCGACGATAGCATCGCCCTCGTCCCGACCATCAACAAGCACAGCAGTGGCTTCGCGCTTATCGCCATCGTCTGTTTCGACAAGAACGTCGATCCCGCCGCGAGCGTGGCCTACGGTGACGACGTGGGCTATGCCATTATCGAAAGGATCCCCATCGGCCATCTCAGCCGGGAGCATAGAGCAAAGAAAGACTGCACCTATCTGCATCCGGACAGCCCGTCGCGGCCCTACGACGACGCGGCGCACGGGTGATACATACACGGTGCCCCTATTGCGGCTCGCCTTCCTGCCAAGCGTGCAAGTCTTCCTTGAGGCCATAGTAGACGATGGCGAGCCCGGCCAGTGGGTCGGCCCACCACCAGCCGAACAGCGCGTTCAGCAGCAACCCGGCCAGGACGGCGGCGAGAATCCTGTCGATCAGGGTGACGCGAGCTTCCGTCATCAGCACCGGTTTAGCGAGCTGCCTGCCGGTTACAAGTTTCCCCCAGGCTAGCAGCAGCATCGCCATCAGCGTCGTGACGAGCCAGGCGATGCCGCCCGGCGATTGCGCCGGGTGCGCGCCGATAGCAGGGCATACGCCGCTTGCGCCAGCACGTAGAGCGCCAGGGCGAAGAAGGACGCCCCGATCAGCCGCAGCGCCGTTCGCTCCCGATCCTGGCCGATACCCTTGAGTTGCCACACGACGATGAGCGACGCGCCGACCACATTCCAGCCACGGGTCAGATACTCCAGGTAGAGGCCGCGTCTGAGCAAAGGTGAGGACATCGGGGTTGTTGCAGCCATCGTTGTTCCTCCTTGGTTACTTCTTGGGCTTGCAGCAGGGCGCCTCGTTCGTTTCCTCGCGCTACTCCTCGGCGGGCGCTAATCCCACTGCGGTGTAGACGGCCCGCGTGAACACGTCGAGCGCCTGTTGGCACCCGGCGAGCGCCCGCTCGGCCTGATCGGCCTGCTCCCCGCCGAAGAAGTCGCGCGCCTGAATCTTCTGTAGCCAGCCGACGAGCTTCTGCAGGTCCTGCTCGTTCTCCTCCAGCTCGGCGAAGGTGAAGTTGTGCTGGCTCGTCTCCTTCGCGATCTCCGCCCGGAAGTCGTGGCAGCGCCCCGCAAACTCGACGTAGTCTTCCCCTCGCTCGGCCTGGAAGCGGGCCACGATGTCCGCCGGCACCGCCCCGGCGAGCGGGCTGGCGACGAAGAGGAGCCCGTTGCCACCTTGGGCCTGGACATCGGCGCGGAGATGGTTCAGGAAGCGCTCGTGGTCCGGGGTGCGAGGCAGCACCCAGACACCGTTGTGGATCCCCAGGGCGCCGACCGCGCGCAGGTGACGCCAGACCTGCACCCGCAGGCTCGAGGGGGTCGAGGGGAGCTGGGGGAGCAAGAGTAGCCACTCCTGAGGTGTCATACCGGTCCTCCCTCGGCTTCGTGCAACAACTGTTGCCTCCTCCCGCCACGCCCACGTAGGACAGGGTTTGTGCGTTCTCGCCGTATGCGTCTGTTGAGTTACGCCGAGCAACCGGGTGCGACAGGCCAGCGGGACCGGGATGGGCCGACTACCGCGCGTCCGCCGCGCGCTTGTAAGCGCGGCGACCAGTTACCGCCGTTCGGCCAGCCGCACGAGCGGAGAACGCACAAGCCCTGCACGTAGGAGAGCGCCATGCACCGCCCGCCGCCCGCCGCAAGCTCCCCGCCACTCCCTGCGGTCGAACCCGACCGGCAGGCATGGCACGCCCGCCCCGTGCCCGCGGTGGTCGCGGCCCTGGACACGGACCCCGCGCGGGGCCTGGCCGGCGACGAGGCGGCCGGGCGACTCGCGCGGCACGGGCGCAACGCGCTCGCCGCGGCCGCGCGCGAGCCGTGGTGGGGCGAGGTGCGCGAGGCGCTGACCGAGCCGCTCGTCCTCCTCCTGCTCGCCGTGGCCGTCCTCTACGCCGTGCTCGGTGAACTGGGGGATGCGGTCACCATCTTCCTCGTCATCCTCGCCGTCTCCGGCGTCGAGATCGCCAACGAGACGCGCGCCAAACGCGCGATCGCCTCCCTGCGGGACCTCAGCGCGCCGACCGCGACGGTGGTGCGCGACGGCGCGGCGCGCGACCTCCCGGTGGCCGAGGTCGTCCCCGGCGACCTGGTGCTTCTCGAGGCGGGGCGGCGGGTGCCGGCGGACCTGCGCCTCGTGGCGACGGAGGCGTTGCGCGTCGATGAGGCGAGCCTGACCGGCGAGTCGGTGCCGGTGCTGAAAGCGCCCGACCGGCCCGTGCCGACCGACGCCGCCCTCGGCGACCGGACCAACCTGGCCTTCGCCGGCACGGTCGTCACGGCCGGCAAGGGTCGGGGTGTTGTCGTCGCCACCGGGCCGGGCACCGAGCTGGGGCGGATCGCCGACCTGGCCGAGACGGCCCGCGAGCCGCGCACGCCCCTCCAGCAGCACCTGCGCCAGCTCTCGCGCTGGCTCGTCTGGGTCGCGCTCGGCTTCAGCGCCCTCGTGCCGCTCCTCGGCGTCCTCGTCGCCCGCCGCCCCTTCCAGGAGATGCTCCTCACCGGGCTGACGCTGGCCTTCGCGACGATCCCCGAGGAACTCCCCATCCTGATCACCATCATCCTGGGACTGGGTGCCTACCGGCTGGCCCGGCGCCGGGCGATCGTCCGGCGGCTCCAGGCCGCCGAGACCCTCGGCAGCGTCTCGGTCGTCGCCACCGACAAGACCGGCACGCTCACCGCGAACCGCATGCACGTCGCGGCGCTCTTCGCGGATGGTGCCGTCCGCGATCCGCTGGCCTGGGGCGGGACGGGGACGGGGCGGCGGCTCCTGGAGATCGGCACCCTGGCCAACGACGCGCAGCCCGGCCAGGGCGGCGACGGGGCGGCGGGGTTCGTCGGCGACCCGACCGAGACCGCGCTGCTCGCCGCCGCGCGCGACGCCGGCCTCGACCCCGTCGCGCTGCGTGCCGCCAGCCCGCTCGTGGCGGAATATCCCTTCGACGACGCCCGCAAGCGGCTCTCGGTGCTCTATCGGCGGGCGGGCGAACGCTGGCTGGCGCTGAAGGGTGCCCCCGAGTCCGTCCTCGCCGCCTGCACGCACGCGCTGGCGGGCGGGCAGGTCGTCCCTCTCGACACCGCCGGACGGGCGACGTTGGCGCGGGCGATCGAGGGCTTGGCGGCGCGCGGGTTGCGCACCCTGGCCTTCGCCGAGCGGCGGCTGCCATCGGGGATCGACGGATCCGTCGCGGCGGTGGAGACGGACCTCACCTTCGTCGGCCTGGCCGGGCTGGAGGACCCGCCCCGCCCCGAGGCCGCGGCGGCGATCGCCGCGCTGCGGGGCGCGGGCATCCGCGTGGTGATGCTGACCGGCGACCATCCGGCGACCGCCCGGGCGATCGCGGCGCGGGTCGGGATCGACGCCGGGCGGGTCGTCACCGGGCGCGAGCTGGCGGGTCTCGACGACGCGGCGCTCGGCGAACTGGCGGTCGAGGCGTCGGTCTTCGCGCGGATCGCCCCAGAGCACAAGCTGCGCCTGGTGCGCGCCCTCCAGGCGCGCGGCGCGGTCGTGGCGGTGACGGGCGACGGCGTCAACGACGCGCCCGCGCTGCGGGAGGCGGCGATCGGCGTCGCCATGGGCCGGGTCGGCACCGACGTGGCGCGCGAGGCCGCCGACCTGGTGCTGGCCGACGACAACTTCGCCACCGTGGTCGAGGCGGTGCGCGGCGGGCGGGCGCTCTATGCGAACCTGCACAAGGCGATCCGCTACTACCTGGCCGCCAAGGTCGCCCTCGTCACCGCCTCGCTCGTCGCGGTGTTGGCCGGCCTGCCGGTCCCCTTCACGCCCATCCAGATCATCGTCACCGAGCTCTTCATGGACCTGGGTGCCTCGCTGACCTTCCTGGCCGAGCCGCCGGAGGGGGACGTGATGGCCCGCCCGCCGCGCGACCCGCGCCACCCCTTCATGGACCCGGCGATGCGGCGCGGCATCCTCGGCGGGGGCCTGTCGCTGGCCGCGGCGGTCTTCCTGTCCTACCGGTGGGCGCTGGGGCATGGGGCCAGCGTGGTGGCGGCCCAGACCGCAGCCTTCGCGGCCTGGATGGTCGGGCACATCGTCCTGGCCGCGCACATGCGCGCGGAGCGGCAGCCGCTCCTGCGGACCCCGCCGCTCGCCAACCGGGCGTTCCTGATCTGGGCGGGCGCGGCGCTGGCGACCCTCGCCCTCGGCCTGACCCTGCCGTTCCTGCGGGCGCGCCTGCACCTGGCGTCCCTCCCGCCGACCACCTGGGCGGTCGTGCTCGCCGCCGCCCTGCTCCTCCCCTCCTGGTGGGAGGTCGCCAAGTGGGCGCGTCTGCTCCGGAGCGCATCCCGATGGCGGGGGCAATGATGACGTAGATCCGCATGCGGGTCCCCCCTGTTCTTCGCCGGCGTGGCGGTGGGCCGACCCGTCAGAGCGGCGGTGGACGGCAGGAGACCGCGAAGTCCTTGCCAAGCGATTTGTGATGTACGGCGCAGCACACCGCAACCTGGCACCTCGATGCTGCGCCAAGGAGTTGCTCAGACCCTGTCCTGACGGTGATGCGACGGTCGCTATGGAGCAACCCCGGCGTGGCCTTGTTCCAGTTGTGGGCTATCCGCGCTCCTGATACCGACTGGGCGCGGGGCGCGGGGCGCGGGGCCAGCGAGGTGTGGGGCAACGGCGGTCCCGACGCGCACGGGCCGGGCCGGGGCCGGGATGACGGGCGCGACCGGAGGGTGGCGCGAGGTCGGTCGACACCTGCGAGCGGTCGAAGGGCATACCGGTCCGGTACCGGGAGGTACGGTCGCCCGGCACGGCGCGCTGCGGCTGTTCGGCGGTGGCGGCATGGTGGCTGGCAGGGCATGGGCGGTTCCTGCGCACGACGTGCCGGGGTTCCGCGTCGTCGGCGTGCGCTCATGCCCATCGGGCGTCGCCCGCCTCCCGCCGCCGCTGGTAGCGGCGGCGATGCCGGTCGTTAACATTCCCTTTAAATCCCGTTAAGGGGCGCTTAACGCGGCGGGCATACACTGCGTTGGGGTCGAGTATCGTCGTCGGCATCCTGTCGGCGACAGCATGACGAGGACGGTGAAGGAGGACGAGCGATGTGCGGGACCGACCAGCATGACCATGACCATACCCACGATCATGAGCATGGCGACGACCACGGGCACCACTGCTGCTCCTACGGCGAGGACTACGAGCGCAACCTCGCCGAGGCGCGCGCCCACGCGCGGCGCGGCAACGTAACCCGCCGACAGGTGCTCCGTGGGATCGGCGCCGCAGGGCTGCTGATCGCCGGGGGGGGCATCTCGGCGGGGGGGGCGTTCGCCGCCGACCCGCGCACCGGTCGGCCACTCGCGGTGCGCGCCTATCGCCCCCAGGGCGCGGACGAGTTCGACGGCTACTATTTCCTCTCTGGCGATCACCATATCCACACGCGCTATAGCGCGGACGCCAAATACGCGGTCCAGCGGCAGGTCGCCGAGGCGCACTACCACGGCCTCGACTGGATGGTGATCACCGATCACGGCAGCGCGGCCCATAACAAGATCAGCGTCGACCTCACCTATCCCGATGTCGTCGGCGCGCGCGATGCCTTCAAGGAGATGCTGCTCTTCACCGGGCTGGAGATGAACATCCCCGGTGCCGAGCACGGCACCGTGATGATGCTCCCTACCACCGGGGAGCGCGATCAGATCAAGGCCTTCGAGTCGGCCTATGATGGCGCGATCGTCACCGGCACCGAAGAGAAGGCGCAGGAGGGGCTGCGCTACCTCCAGGGTCTCGACCCGCGACCGCTCTTCTTCGCCAATCACCCCGCGCGACGGGGGCTCGACTCGCCCCACGAGATCCGCGCCTGGAAGGCCGCCGGACCGGATATCGCCTACGGCTTCGAGGGTGCCCCCGGCCACCAGGCCGCCGGGCTGATCCGCGACCGCGAGGGCAAGATCGTCTCCTATCGCGGCTTCTATGGCAATATCCCCGAGGCGGGTGCGTGGCCCGGCTACCCGTTGGAGGCCTACTTCACCTACGGCGGTTTCGACTGGATGACCGCGACCCTCGGTGGGCTGTGGGACGCCCTGCTCGGCGACGGCATCCGCTGGTGGATCACCGCCAACAGCGACGCGCACAAGTACTTCAACGACCTGCAGGACGTCGACAACAAGGAGTTCAACACCCTCGGCTACGTCAAGGAGGTGGACCGCTACTTCCAGCAGCCCACCTACGGGGACTTCCGCCCCGGCGAGTACAGCCGCACCTACGCCATCACCCAGGAGCGCAGCTACGCTGCGGTGATGGACAGCCTGCGCGCCGGGCGGATGTTCGTCGTCCAGGGCGACCTGATCGACGCCCTCAAGTTCACCGCCGCCTCGGACGGGGCCGAGGTGATGATCGGCGGCACGCTGGAGGTCGCCGCCGGGGCCGACGTCCTGGTGACGATCAAGGCACGCATCCCCGCCGCCGCCAACGCCCACCACGACCGCCCGGCGGTCGACCACATCGACCTGATCGCCGGCGACATCAACAATCTCAGCCGGACCGTCGGCCAGGACAACTTCGTCAACCCCAGCACGCGGGTCGTGGAAACCTTCCAGCAGGGCTATTGGGACGAGCAGTTCGACCCGGACGGCCTGACGATCACCATCTACTACCGCTTCGAGCGGGTCACCGGCGACTTCTACATCCGCCTTCGCGGCACCAACACCGACGATCGCGGTGCCACGCCGGCGATGGATGCCGACCAGCGGGGCCAGATCGTCGAGCCCAATTCCCCCTGGGACAGCCTGTGGTTCTACGCCAACCCGATCTTCGTCAAGGTCTCGTAACGCGGATATCATTGAAATATGGAGCACGATGGCCTCCCAGAACGACGTACGGGGCCGCGACCAGTCGTGATGCTGCGGGCCTTTGACGCGGAAGTTGCTCGTCTGCCGCTTGACGACGCGCGGCTTGCCGTGGTTAGTGCATGCCGGGAGGCGTGTCACCGCCACGTCGGCGAGGAGCTGCCGGTAGCGACACAGCTGTTCGGCTGAGGCGGCGCGCTGGACATCGGGCAGCACGTCGCGGACCAGGCGCAGGGTGTCCAGCAAGCGCAGGCGCGTCGGCGCGAGATCGATCGGACGCGCTGCATTAGCCAGCACGGCGCGGACGATGTCGTGCGCCAGCAGCAGGGCCTACCCCCCCTGGATGACGTCGACCGGGTCTTGACCTCGGCCGCCGCCAGGGCGAACTTCCAGCGGCGGCGGCACGCGAGGACACGATCCCTACCCGCCGCTGTACGCATGGCGGCCCGCCGACGGAACTAACCTGATGAGGAGCGCAACAGCTGCGACGGCAATGACGACGAGAAAACAGGGAGGGGAATGGGTACGGGGCATGGCGCACTTCGTCGGTCAAA
>JAABUK010013520.1_pt1 | contig 10171 bp, 10 predicted proteins | sample 5559141 | NCBI WGS metagenome assembly JAABUK01 (sample SAMN10711869, study PRJNA513367) | rock metagenome | isolation source: Antarctica rocks | place: Antarctica: Victoria Land, Pudding Butte nord | collected 2016-01-03 | reverse complement strand
TCACTCGCGTGGTCGACACCGCATCGTCGAGCGGGTCGCGCCGCAGCCGGTGCCGCAACGCCGACGGCGCGATCTGCACCACGTGCGCCCGCTCGACCCGCGCCGATCCCAGCAGCGCCGCCAGCGCCCGCGCCGCCCGCATCAACGTCAGCTCCCCGCGCAGCCCGTCGGTGCCAAGCCGCAGGCACAGCTTCGCCGCGTCCTCGAGCACATCGTCCGGCACCTCGAGCGACGGCAGCAAAGACCGTCCGGCCAGGATCGCCTCCCGCTGCGCCGTCTCCGCCCCGCGCCACTCGGCGGTGAACCCCACCGGGTCGCGGTCGAACTGGTCGCGTCGCCGGATGATTTGGATCCGCGTCGCGATATCCTCCGGCGTCCGCACCTCGACGCTCAGCCCGAACCGGTCCAGCAGCTGCGGCCGCAACTCGCCCTCCTCCGGATTGCCGCTGCCGACCAGCACGAAGCGCGCCGGATGCCGCACGCTCAACCCCTCCCGCTCGACCACGTTCTCGCCCGAGGCGGCCACGTCGATCAGCAGGTCGACCAGGTGATCCTCGAGCAGGTTCACCTCGTCGATATACAGGAAACCCCGATTGGCCCGCGCCAGCAGCCCCGGCTCGAACGCCTTCTCGCCCCGCGTCAGCGCCCGCTCGAGATCCAGCGCGCCGACCACCCGGTCCTCCGTCGCCCCCAGCGGCATGTCGACCACCGGCACCGGCGCCGCATGCTGCCCCGTCCGGTTGGCCCCACGGCACTCGTCGCACCAATTGCCCGGTGTGGCTGGATCGCAATGATAGCGGCATCCGTCCACCACCTGCATCGGCGGCAGCAGCCCGGCCAAAGCCCGCACCGCCGTCGACTTCCCCGTCCCCCGGTCCCCGAACGCCAGCACGCCCCCGACCGACGGATCGACGGCGGCGATCATCAAGGCCCGTTTCATCTCTTCCTGTCCGGCGATGGCCGAGAACGGAAAGCTGTCACGCATCGTCACTGAACTCTTGTCAATCTGAGTTGACGATAGCACCGAAGCCGCACGGCGCCACCGTCAACCCGTCGAAATTTCCTCTACTTGATGGTGACGAGCCTAAGCGGGAACGTGTTGTCGGCCAGCTGCACCAGCTCGACGTTCGCCCGGCTCGCCCACACCAGCACCTGCTGATGCAGCGGGATGGTGGCGACCTCGTCCTTCGCGATCTTGCTCGCCGCCGCGATCATCTCCTGCCGCTTGGCCGCATCGGTCTCGACCGTGATCTTGTCCAGCAGGTCGTCGAACGCCTTGTTCGACCAGCCGCCATCGTTGAACACGCCGCGCGTGCCGCTGCGCGAGCCCAGCAGGTTGTAGAGCGAGTTGTGCGCGTCGTAGGTCGAGGGTGTCCAACCCAGCATGTAGAAGCTGGTGTGGTAGTCGGGATTGCTGATCTCGGCGAAATACTTCAGCCGCGTCTGCGCCGCCAAGGTCACCTTGACACCCACCCGCGCCAGCATCGCCGTCACCGCCTGGCAGATCGCCTCGTCGTTGACGTAGCGGTCGTTCGGGCAATCCAGCGTCACGCCGAACCCGTTGGGATAACCCGCCTCGGCCAGCAGCTTCTTGGAGTCGTCGGGGCTGTACGGGTAGCGCGTGTCGCCGTTGACGTCGTAGCCGTTCACCCCCGGCCCATACATCAGGCCCGTCGTGTGCGATTGCCCGCGCATCACCCGCTGATGGATCGCGTTCATGTCGATTGCCTCGTAGAACGCCTGCCGCACCCGCTTGTCCTGGAACGGGTTCTTGCCCTTCACGTCCGACTTCAGCAGCTCCGGCCGCGCCTGATCGAAGCCGAGGAAGACGGTCCGCAGCTCCGGACCCATCCACAGCTTGATGCCCGGCGCCTTCTCCAGCCGCTGAATATCTTGCGGCGGCACCGTGTAGATCATGTCGACGTCGCCCGACAGCAGCGCCGCCACCCGCGTGCCGGCATTGCTGATGACGTTGAACGTCACCTCGGTCGCGTTGCCCTCCATCTTGTCCCACCAGCCCGGGTTGGCATGTAGGGTCGTGCGCCGGTCCGGCTCGCGGATGTCCAGGATATACGGCCCGGTGCCGTTGACGTGCCGTGTGGCGAAGTTCTCGCCCGACTTCGTCAGGTCCATCGGCTGCGCCGCGTTATGCTCCTCGCACCACGCCTTGGACATGATCACCCAATCGGTGATCTCCTCGAGGAAGATCGGGTCCGGCGCCTTCATCAGGAAGTCGACCGTGAAATCGTCGACCTTCTTGACATCAGCCACCGCCTGGAACCGGTTGGTGAGCTGACTGCCCGGGCCGCTGGCGCGCTGATAGCTGAACACCACGTCGTCGGCGGTGAAATCCTGCCCTTCCTGGAACTTCACCCCATGGCGCAGATGAAACCGCCACGTCTTCTCGTCCGGGTTCTCCCACTTCTCCGCCAGCGCCGGCTCGACCTTCAGGTTGCGGTCCCGGCGCACCAGCGGATCGTAGAAGTTCTGCGTGAACGTCAGCAGGAACGTCTCGCTCCGCGTGTAGGGGTCCATCGAGTTCGCGTCGCCGTCATTGGCCCAGCGGAAGCTGGCCGCCTGCACGGACGTCGCCGCAAGCGACACGCCAGTCGCAAAAAAAACGGTTTTCGCAAATATTCGTAACCGCATAACGCCAGCCTCACGATGATATGCGGGCGACACTACGGGCTAGTTGCAGACCGCGCAAAGAAAAAGGGCAGCCCTTCGGCTGCCCTCGCTCAATGATTGCGGCAGGTGTCTAAGCTGCGCGTCGACCGGACAACGCGGCCGGCAATCCTTGGATCGCACGGTCCACCAGCGGCGCATCGGCCTCGGCGTCGAACCCTTCCCGGATCACCTGCTCGGACGCACGCGAGGCCACGTCAGCCGCGGCTTGCCGCACCTCAGTCACAGCCGCCTTTTCCGCCGCGCCGATCCGGTCCATCGCCATCCGCTCGCGCCGCCGGGCCGACTCCGTCGCGTCCTTGCGTGCGGTCTCGGCCACCTGCGCCGCCTCGGCGCGCGCGGAGTCCAGCATCGCGTGCGCATCCTTTAACGCCCGCTCCCGCTGCGCCGTCGCGTCGCGCAGCATCGCTTCGGCCTCCGTACGAAGCCGCGCGGCCTCGTCCAACTCAGCCCGGATCCCCGCCGCCCGCTTGTCCAGCAGCCCGGCGACCGCCGCCCACAGCTTCCGGCCGAAGATCAGGTAGAAGATGATGAAGGCAAGGCCGATCCAGGTCCGCGGATTGCCGAAGAAACTCTCGTGATGCTCCATCGGGCGCTCCTATCCCCGCGCGGCGATGGCGTCGCCGACCGCGGCGTCGATCTGCCCGGCGTCCGGCGTCCGGCCGGTCAGCCGGCTCACCACCGACTGCGTCGCCTCGGTCGCCACCTGCCGCAACGCGCCCATCGCCTCGCGCCGGGCCTCGCCGATCCGCTGCTCGGCATCGGCCAGTTGCTTTTCAAGCTGCTCGTTGTCCGAGCGCGCCTTCTGCTCGGCTTCCGCCTTGGCCGCAGCCACGGCCCGGGCAACCTCCGCCTGCGCCTCGCCCGCCGCCGTTCGGCCCCGCTCGGCAATCTCCGCCACCGCCCGGTCCGCCTCTTCCTTGGCCGCCCGTGCGGTATCGAGATCGCCGCGGATCCGCTGCTCCCGCATCTCGATCACGCCGCCGACCTGCGGCAGCGCCCAAAACCGCAACGCTGCATACAAGGCACCGAAGATCATGAACATCCACACGACCTGCGAGATCGTCAGCGGATTGGCGAAATCGAGTTGCGGCATGCGCCTCTAGTCTCGGTTCTGGAAACAGGTTGCGCGAGTGCCGGACGGCACCCGCGCAACCAGGATCAGGTGAAGAGGATCAGGAACGCGATCAGCAGCGCGAACAGCGCCACGGCTTCCGTCAGCGCGAAGCCGAGAATGCCGATCGGGAACACTGCGTCGCGCGCCGACGGATTGCGCGCCACCGACGTGACCATCGCCGAGAAGATGTTGCCGATGCCGATGCCGACGCCAGCCAGGGCGATCACGGCAAGGCCCGCACCCAGCGCCTTGTAGGCGGCAACGGTGGCTTGGGCGGTGGCAGCAGCAGTTTGGGGATCCATAGTCTCTGTCCTTTCAGTTGAATTCGGTAACGCCGGCCTAGTGCAGGTGCACGGCGTCGTGGAGATAGATGCAGGTCAGGATGGCGAACACGTACGCCTGCAGCGCCGCGACCAGCAATTCGAAGCCTTCGAGAACCACGTTCAGCGCCAGCGGCAGGATGCCGAGCGCCCCGGTGACCGCGCCGCCCCCGGCCAGGATCAGGATGAACGTCCCGAACACCTCGAACATCACGTGCCCGGCGACCATGTTGGCGAACAGACGGATCGACAGGCTCACCGGGCGCGACAGGTAGGAGATCACCTCGATCGGGATGATCAGCGGCGCCAGCAGCTTCGGCGCCCCCTCCGGAAAGAAGTAGCTGAAGAAGTGCATCCCATGGATCCGCAACGCCACCACGGTGACGATCACGATCACCATCACAGCCAACCCGGCCGTGACCGCGATATGGCTCGTGTAGGTGAACGAATACGGCAGCAACCCCAGCAGGTTGCCCATCAGCACGAAGAAGAACAGCGCGAAGATGAACGGAAAGAAGCGCTTGCCCTCGGGCCCGATGCTGCCGACCGCCATGTCCATCACGCCGGAATAGGCAATCTCGGCCAGCGCCTGCAGCCGCCCCGGCACGATCGCCCTCGGCTTGGACCCATAGTACAGCGTCGCCAGGATCAGCGCCGAGCCGATCAGCATCATCAGGTTCGAATTGGTGAAGTTGACCGAGCGACCGAGCCCGCCAAGCGCGCTGTGCAGCTCGAACTGCCCGAGCGCGTCGATCTTCGGTGCTGCTTCGGCCGCCAAACCCGTGTCCTCCAACCAACCGCCCGGTTACGCCCGGGGCGCGCGCGGCATCATCAGCCGCCAAACATTCGCAACCCCGGCCGCGCCGCCCAGCAGCACGAACAAGGCCAACAGCCACGGCCTGGTGCCAAGCAGCCAGTCCAACCCCCAGCCGATCGCCAGACCGACCGCCAACGCGGACACGAGCTCGACCCCGACCCGCACGCCGATGCCCATCGGGCTCGGCCCACCGTCCGGGCCGGGCGCCGGCTTGGGGGCCTGCGCCGCCTGCCGGATCTGCGCGTTGCGCAGCCGCTCCTCGAACGAGCCGTCCTCCCGATCGCTCATATCCGCCTTTCGACGCCCCCTCGGCCATGCCGCAAAGGCGCGCGCTTGCTAGCTTCGGGGGGGAGGGGTGTCAAGGCGCAGCACCATCAGAACCTTGTCGGAATAGCCATCGTCGTCCCGACACGCCCGCGGTTCGACGCCGTAAGTGACGAAACCGGACCGTTCATACAGCGCGATCGCCGCGTTGTTCCCCTGGGTCACCGTCAACAGAATCTGCTCCACCTCGCCCCGCGCCGCCTGGATCACCGCCGCCAGCAGACCGTCGGCAATCCCCTGACGCCGCTACGAGGGCGCGACATAGACCCCGCCCAAAATGGCCTTGTGCGCCTCCTTCCGCCTCTCCTTGCGCGTGAGAAAAACCGTCCCGACCAGCGCCGTCCCGACCCAGGCCCCAAGCACGACGGATCGCTCGAGCCGCTCCTCGAACACGCTCAGGCCCAGCGCCGCCTCGGCCTCATACGTCGCGCCGAACGCGCGCGGCGCATCCACCAGCGCCGCCAACCGGACGCCCCGATACGCCTCCGCATCCGCCCGCCCAAGCCGCCGAACCTCGACCATGCCTACTCCGCCGCCACCTGCTCGACCATCTCCACCGCCCGCCCCAGGTCCACCGACAGCAGCCTCGACACACCCCGCTCCTGCATCGTCACCCCATACAGCCGGTCCATCCGCGCCATCGTCAGGTGATGATGCGTCACCACCAGGAACCGCGTCCCCGTCTCCGCCACCATGTCGGTCAGCAGCGTGCAGAACCGCTCCACGTTGGCGTCGTCCAGCGGCGCGTCCACCTCGTCGAGCACGCACAGCGGCGCCGGGTTGCAGCGGAACACCGCGAAGATCAGGCTCAGCGCCGTCAGCGCCTGCTCGCCCCCCGACAGCAGCGACAGCGTCGCCAACTTCTTGCCCGGCGGCTGCGCATAGATCTCCAGCCCCGCCTGCAACGGATCGTCCGACCCCACCAGCGCCAGATGCGCCCGCCCGCCCCCGAACATGCGCGCGAACAGCTGCTGGAAATGCGTGTCGACCTGCTGGAACACCTCCGACAGCCGCTCCCGCCCCTCGCGGTTCAGATGCCCGATCCCGCCCCGCAGCTTGGCGATCGCCGTCCCCAGCTCCTCCCGCTCCGACACGATCAGAGCGATCTCCCCGGCCAGCGTCTCCGCCTCGATCTCCGCGCGCAGGTTCACCGGCCCCATCTCGTCGCGCTCCCGGGCCAGCCGCTGCCACTTCGCCCGCGCCCGCTCCTCGGCCGCCGCCGACAGCTCCGCAGGCGGGGCCGGCAGGTCCAGCGCCCCGGCCCGCTCCGCCACCGCCGCCTCCGCCGCCGCCCAAGCCACCTCGGCCGCCTCGCGCGCCCCCTCCGCCCGCACCAGCGCCTCGCGCACGCCATACAGCGCCTGCTCGGCCGCCCGTGCCGCGCCGGCCGCGTCCTGCTCGTACCGCTCCGCCGCCCCCAGCGCCGCCGCCGCCGATTGCGCCGTCTGCGCCGCCCGCAACGCCGCCTTGGTCTGCTCCGCCTGCCGCGCCGCCGCCTCGGGCGCCCCGGCCAGCCGCGCCGCCTCCGCCTCCGCCTCCACCGCCCGCGCCGTCAGGTCCGTCACCCGCCCGGCCGCGTCCCGCGCCCGCATCCGGCCGTCCTCGCGCTCGCGCACGATCGTCACCAGCCGGGTCTGCCGCGCCGCCTGCGCCCGCTCCAGCCCGTCCAGCCCCCGCATCGCCTCCCGCTCGCGACCGCGCGCCGCCGCCAGCGCCGCCCGGCTCCGCTCCGCCTCGGCCCGCAACAACGTCACGTCCGGCGCCGCATCCCGCTCCCGCCGCGCCGCCTCCAGCGCCGCCTCCGCCTCCGCCAGGTCCGGCGCCAACCCGCCGATCTGCGCCTGCAAATCCCGCAGCCGCGCCGCGCTCTGCTCGCCCCGCGCCCGCAGCCCGGCCGCCGCCGTCCGCGCCCGCTCCGCCGTCTGCTCGGTCGCCCGCAACGCCCCCCGCGCCGCCGCTTCCGCCTGCGTCGCCCGCCGCTCCTCCGCCTCCGCCGCCTCGCGCACGCCCCGCGCCGCCGCCGCCGCCGCCTCAGCCTCGGCCAACTGCCCGCGCAACCCCGCCAGCCGGTTGCGCTGCTGCAGCCGCACCGCCGCCGCCGTCGGCGCCCTGGCCCGCACCGTATAGCCGTCCCACCGCCAAACCGCCCCGCGCCGAGACACCAGCGTCTGCCCCGGCCGCAACCCCGCCTGCGCGCCCTCGCCCACCCCGTCCTCGACCACGCACACGCCCGCCAGCGCCCGCGCCAACGCCGCCGGCCCCCGCACCAGCTCCGAAAGCCGCTCCCCCGGGGCCGGCGCCTCGCTCAGCGCCGGCAGCTCGCGCCAATGCCGCGCCGCCTGCGGGTCCGCCGCCGCCGCCAGATCCTCGCCCAGCGCCGCCCCCAGCGCCGCCTCCAGCCCCGGCGGCACATCGAGCCGGTCCACCATCGGCGGCCACCGCTCCCCGTCCTTGACCGCCAGCACCTGCGCCAACCCCGACACCTCGGCCGCAAGCTTCGCCCGCGCCGCCTCCGCCGCCCCAAGCCGCTCCCGCGCCCGCCCCGACTGCGGCACCGCCGCACTCCGCGCCGCCTCCGCCGCCTCGCTCCGCCCCCGCGCCTCAACCAACGCCGACCCGGCCGCCGCATCCGCCGCCACCGCCGCCTCGATCGAACCCGGCGCCGGCGCCGCCTGCAGCGCCCGGCCCCGCTCGCCCTCCAGTCGCCCCAGCGCCTCGCGCGACCGCTGCACCCGCGCCTCGGCCGCCTGCAGCATCTGCACCGCCGCCTGCGCCCGCGCCGCCAACGCGGCCGAACGCTCCGTCGCCGCCGTCGCCGCCGCCTCGGCCTCGGCCACCGCCTCGACCGCCGCCTGCGCCGCCAGCCGAGCCGCCACCACCGCCGCCGGCGCCCCCTCCGCCTCGGCCGCCAGCAGCACACCCTCCTCGGCCAGCCGCGCCTCCGCCGCATCGACGTCGCGCCGGATCTGCTCGGCATGCCCCAGGTCGCGCGCCGCCTGCGCCCGCCGCGCCTCGGCCGCCTGCCCCGCCGCCCGCGCCCGCCCGATCTCCGCCTCGACCCCCTCCTGCGCCAGCCGGGCCCGCTCCAGTGCCGTCCGCGCCTCCTCCGCCGCGCGCCGCAGCCCCGGCAGCACCGCCTGCGCCGCCCAAGCCTCCTGCACCCGCGCCGCCGCCGCCGACGCCGCCTGCGTCACCCCGTCCCGCGCCGCCCCCAGCCCCGCCTCGGCCTCCTCCACGCCCGCGCCCGCCCGCGCCCGCATCAGCGACAGCAGCGCCGCCTCCGCCTCGCCCACACTCGTCGACAGCGTCCGATACCGCGCCGCCTGCTTGGCCTGCTTCTCCAGCCCGGCGAGCTGCACCTGCAGCATCGCCCGCCGCTCCTCCGCCCGCTCGAGATTGGCCTCCGCCGCCCGCAGCCGTGTCTCCGCCTCCGCCCGGCGCGCGTGCAGCCCGGTGATCCCCGCCGCCTCCTCCAGCACCTGCCGCCGCTCCTCCGGCCGCGCCGCCACCAGCGCGCTGACCCGGCCCTGGCTCACCATCGCCGACGACCGCGCCCCGGACGCCAGGTCCGCGAACAGCGTCTGCACGTCCCGCGCCCGCGCCTCGCGCCCGTTAACCCGATACGCGCTGCCCGCCCCGCGCTCGATCCGCCGCGCCACCGCGAGCTCCGGCTGCGCCCCGAACGGCGGCGGAAACCCCGTCTCGCCGGGATCGGCCTCCAGCGTCAGCACCACTTCGGCCAGATTCCGGCTCGCCCGCGACGTCGTCCCGGCGAAGATGACGTCGTCCATCTCCGCCCCGCGCATCGTCCGCGCGCTCGCCTCGCCCATCGCCCAGCGCAACGCATCCGTCACGTTGCTCTTGCCGCACCCGTTCGGCCCGACGATCCCCGTCAGCCCCGGCAGGATCTCCACCGTCGCCGGCTCGGCAAAACTCTTGAACCCGGCGATCGCCAGCCGGACGAAGCGCGCCCTCATCGCCCCTCCTCCCCAGCAATCGCCCCCAATCGCCCCATGTGCGTCAGGCGGACGCGGCCTCGACCGCCTTGGCGAACGCGTCGTAGCCCACCGCCCCAGCCAACGGCTTGTCGTTGATCACGAAGGTCGGCGTGCTGTTGACGCTATACGTCTTCTCGCCCTTGGCCTGCTCGGCCAGCACGAACTGCCGCAATCCGTCGTCGCGCAGCACCTTGTCAAACGTCTCCCGCGACAGCCCGGCCAGCAGCGAAAGCTTCATCAGCTCTTCCATCGGATTGGCCGTCCGCGTGAACGCCCACCGGTCCTGCGTGCTCAGCAACGCCGTCACGAACGGCTCATACCGGTCCGGCGGCAGCGACCGCGCCACCATCGCCGCATACAGCGCCAATTGGTCCAGCGGGTAATCCCGCCAGATATACCGGACCTTGCCGGTGTCGATCAGCTCCGCCTTGACCTTCGGGAACGTCTCCTTCTGGAACGCGGCGCAATGCGTGCAGGTCAGGCTGAAATACTCCTGCACCGTCACCTTCGCGTCCGCGCTGCCGATCGCCCGGTCCGCCATCCGCGGATCACCCTCAGGCGGCGCCTCTCCTTGAGCCCGGGCGGTCTTGAGCGCCGGAAGCGCGAGCAGGGCAACGAGCAACGTGCGGCGAGTGGACATGGCGGCCTCGGACTCGGAAGGGACACCGCTTTTATGCCCCCTCGCACCGCTCCCGCGTCAAGCCCGCGCGCAGCTGCGCTCTTTTCTAGGACCGGCCCGCGCGCGGCTGCGCGCCATTTTCTAACCTCGACTTTGGCCATCTATGGGAGTGTGGTGCATGGACCATGACAGGGTGACCTGAGATAGGATGGTGTGGGGTTTCCCCGTCACTGTCTGGAGTGGGTTGTCGTGCCGTTCAAAGCCAACGCCGAGCGTCGCCACCACATTCCA
>JAABUK010013518.1_pt1 | contig 10172 bp, 11 predicted proteins | sample 5559141 | NCBI WGS metagenome assembly JAABUK01 (sample SAMN10711869, study PRJNA513367) | rock metagenome | isolation source: Antarctica rocks | place: Antarctica: Victoria Land, Pudding Butte nord | collected 2016-01-03 | reverse complement strand
TTCGATTGCAGCACGATCGTCGCATTCACCGCCGGCGAAACGTAGAAGCCCGTCCCGTTCGGCGGATTGGTGTTGTTCGTCGGCACGAGCGCGCCGCCCGCCAACGCCGCCGAGATCTGTCCCGCCAAAATCGCAGCCAACCCGTTTTGGTCATTGCTGCCCGCATCGAGCGTAACCGCTTCGCCGGTACCCCCGGATATTGTCGCCATCGCAGTCACCCCTGGGTTCTAACACCTCCCAACTAACCCATACGGCACGCGCTAGCAACGAGTTTTCAGCCGAATGTGCAAAGCAATATACGAATTTTTGAACGCTGTGATAATCGCCTTTTCTCCTAGCGGGATTTACCATTTAGAAACTTTTATATAGTAAAAAACTGTCCTCAATCGCTTGCTGTCAGCAAAATTCTCATAAGCTCATTAGAGGCGCAACGTTCCTGACACAAATTTAACCCAATATCACGAAATTGTAGCTGTATCCCACATCGCGACGGCCTCCCGGACCGCCGCCGCCCCATGCTCCCGCTCCAGCCGGCGCACCGTGAAATGCGCCCGCGCCAGCCCCTCGTACTCCGCCATGAACGCCGCGTTGATCGCCGCCCCGCACACCGCACCCGCCACCGGAACCGCCTGCACCGCCAGCTTCTGGCCCAGCTGCACCCCATACCGCGCCGCAACCTCCGCCAGCAGCCGCATCAACGGACCGCCCTGCAACAGCAGCCGCGTCGGGAAATAGCCGGCATCCACCTCCATCGCCTCCCCCGGCACCCCGGAGCGCAACGCGAACACCTCCAGGCACGCCCGCCGCGCGCTCTCCCCAGCCAGGTCCTCCCCCTCCTCCTGTGCAATCCGCGCGATCCGCCGCATGATCGCCAGCGTCGTCACCGCCGCATCCGGCGCAAACCCAGCCAGCCCCGCCGCTCCCCCCGCCGCACCCGAGGCCGCCACCAACAGCCGGGCCCGCCGCCCTCCCGTCCGCGCGCGACCCGGCGCCTTCGGATGCATCCCAACCACCGCCGCCTCGAACGCCCGGACCAGCGCCGCCTGCGCCACCTTGCCCATCCGCCCCTGCACCGCAGGCGCCAGGTGCAGCGCCCCCGCCCCCAGCCGCCCGGCCACCATCCGGCCAATCCCGCCCAGCGCCCCGCCCATCAACTCCGACACCCGCGCAACCAGCCCCGGCCCACGCCGCAGCCGCGCCATCGCCGCGCGCAACTCCGCCGTCGCCGCCACAGGCAGCGGTTGAACGGCCGGCAACAATGGCCTGGTAACTGCTCGATCCTGCATTCGCTTGTCTCCTTTTGCCCTCGGTCCCAACGCACCAATTCACCCGGCGGTTGTAAAACATCGCTTGACCCCCGGCCGTAGGAAAACTAGCTTCTGTTACGAACAAATAGGGAACACGCATGCCTCACCCAGCCGCTTCCCTCCCCCAACCCCCCTTCGCCCAGCCACCCGGCCCCAGCCCCGTGGTCTACGTCGTCCGTGGCCGGCCCGGTCCGCTCGACCGCCCCGCCTTGCCGCCGGGCAGTCCCGAAAGCTGGGGCGCCATCACCGAGGGCACCCTGCTGGACCACTCCGCCTACCCTTTCCCCATCTTCCCGCCCCATCCCCGGTGAACGGTTCCGCCAGCATGGGCGCGCATCCGTCCGGGGCCACCATCGGCCGCCACCCGCTCGATCCCGACGGACCGCATCGCGCCGCCCCGCTGCTCGGCCGCTTGGTCGCCGCTGGCCTGCTCGACCGTAACGAGGCGCTGGACGCCCTGCTGCACCGGGCCGCCGATAGCCCAGTCGCCCGCTCCGGCCTGCAATCTCGGCTGACCCAAGCGCTCGACGCCGCCGCCAGCGCCCACACATTCCGCCGCATCGGCACCGCGCGCGCCGTGCGCCGGGCCGTCGCCGCGCCGCTGCTCGCCCGTGCCCCGCGCGCCGACCTGCTCGCCGTCGCCGACGCCGCCGACCCGGACCACAACCTGCTGCCACGCGAGCGCCGCGCCTTGGTCGAGGCCGAGGTCGCCTGGGCCCTCCGCACCGCCCAGCCGCGCCGGCGCTGACCCGCTTGGACACCGTCTGGGACGCCTATGCCCGCCTGTCGAACCCCGAATCCGGCGCCCCCGGCCCGGCCTTGCTGGCCCGCGCCGCGCCGCTCCCGCCCCGGAGACCATCCCGCCGCGCGAGTGGCTGCTCGGCACCCGCCTGGTCCGCCGCTTCGTCAGCCTCCTGGTCGCACCCGGCGGCGCCGGCAAGTCCGCCCTGGCGCTCGCCTCCGCCGTCAGCCTCGCCGCCGGCCGCAACCTGCTGGACGAGCACGTGCACCACAGCGTCCCCGCCTGGGTCATGAACCTCGAAGACCCCGCCGACGAGCTGCACCGGCGCCTCGCCGCCCTCATGCGCCTGCACGCCGTCACAAACAGCGAGCTGCACGGCCGCGACCGCCGCCTGCATCTGGCCGAGGCCACCGCCTTCGGCGCCGTCACCTTCCCCGACCAGGACGCTGTGGTGGCGCAGGCCCGCGCCCACGGCGTCGGCCTGATCGTCGTCGACCCCTTCGTGAAGTCGCACACGCTCGACGAGAACAGCAACGTCCACATGGACGCCGCCGCCACCGCCTGGGGCGAGGTCGCCGAGCAGGCCGGCGCCGCCGTCATGCTGGTGCACCACGTCCGCAAATCCGGCCCCGGCGGCCCCGAAACCGGCATCGAAGCCGCCCGCGGCGCCAAGTCCCTCGCGGACGCCGCCCGCAGCGCCGCCGTGCTGTCCGCCATGACCGCCGCCGAGGCCGAGCAGCTCGGCGTTCCCGCCGCCGAACGCTGGCGCCACATCCGGCTGGACGACGCGAAGGCGAACCTCGCCCCGCTCGGCCAGGCCCGCTGGTTCCGCCTGGCGACCGTGGCGCTCGGCAACCCGACGCCGCTCTATCCGCACGGCGACCAGGTGGCGGCGATCCAGCCCTGGCGCCTGCTCAGCCCCTGGGCCGCGCACAGCCCCGCCGAGCTGAACCGCGTGCTGGACCGGATCGCGGCCGGCCCGGCCCCCGGCTGCCTGTACGCGCCCAGCCGGCGTGGCCGCACCCTCACTCGCTGGTGCGGCGACGTGCTGGTCCGCCATTTGGGCACGAGCGAGGCGCAGGCCGCCATGATGGTCGAAACCTGGATCAAGGCCGGCCTGCTCGTCGTCGTCGCCTACCGCGACCCGCAGCAGCGGCGCGAGCGCACCGGCGTCGAGGTGGACAACGCCCGCCGCCCTACCGTGCCCGAAACCACCCCCGAGACCCTCAAGGAGACCTTTGAATGAACCACGCTCCTGACGCATCCCCTGACGCAAACCCGGTCGCGCGAATTGACGCGGCTTCTGACGCACGCCGGGGCTGCATGGCGTCGGGTGCGTCAATTCCCCCTGGTTTCACCAGGGGAATTGACGCATCCCGCGCCGTGCGGCCTGGGTTCGGCGCACGTCCTGACGAGCCTCCTGACACGGCTTCTGACACTGGGTGCCGCCGGGGTCCTGACGCGCGTCCTGACGCACGAATTGGCGCATCCGGTGCGCGCGCCACCGCCGAGGCCGTCATCGCGGCGTTGGAGGAGGCCGGTCTGACCTTGCTCACTTTGCCGCAGACCGGCTTTTCCACCCGCCTGCGCCAAAGCAGCCTCGAATGGGTGCGCGACGCCGCCCAGGCCCTTCCGCCGGACCGCACCCGCATCCGCCCGGCGGTGCCGAGCGCCGCCGCCATCGACCGGATGGACCGCGTGCTCGCCTGGATTCCGCGCATCCCCGCCGACAAGTTCGTGCTGCGCCGGGTGGTGGGCGCGCGGTGCCTCATCAGCCCGATGACCGGCCGCCACCTTTATAGCTGGCGGCGGCTGGGCACGGCGATCGGCGCGGACCACAAGGCGGTGCAGCGCTGGCACGCCCAGGGCATTGGCTTGATCGTGGCGGCGCTCAATGCGCGCTGACCCGGTGGGATGCCGGTCAGCGGCGCTGGCGGATCAGGCCGAAGCCCAGCAGTCCCATGGCCAGCAGCATCATGCTCGCCGGCTCCGGCACCGGCGTGGCGCTGAGCGCATCGAGGTAGGCGACCAGGTTGGGTGCGTAGACCGTATCGAAAGAGCTGCCGCGGCCGAGGTAGAAGTCCAGCGGAATGCTCGAATAGTACACGTGGCCGCCGCCGTCCTGGTAGGAGAACGACACGGCCTGGCCCGGGATGCCGTTGCTGAGCAGGGTCGTTGCGCCGGCTGGCAGCGTGGCGGTGTCGGCGTATCCGTGGGCGGAGAAGCCGCCGTTGTCCAGCGTCGTATCGTTGATCGTGCCGCCGGGTCCGTTGGTCAGCGCGGTGCCGGACGTGGCGACGTCGATGTTGTTGGTCGTCGCCCGGACGAAGCTTATGCCGGAGCCGCCCGGCACCGCCGCCGCGGCATCGGTGACGTTCCGGTCATGGTACGAGAACGTTCCACCAGCCGACACGAAGCTCGCAACGGCACCGGCATTGGTGCTCAAGTCCGGCGTTTGCGCGCCGTTATTGCCATTCAGCACCCAAAGCACGTTGATGCCGCTGAGGCTGGCGGCGCTCAGGTCGGCCAGGACCGTGGCGGTGTCGCCCTGGGCCGTGATCACCGACACGGAGGCGTTGGCCCCGTCGCCGAACACGCCATAGACCGTGGCCGATGCCGGGGCGGCCGCGACGGCAGACGCCGCGACGGCTGCGAAAAGGAGTGCTTTGAAGGACATGGCAGGAACCACCGGTTGTGAGCGTCCTTAAACGTTACGCACACGGCATGCCAGTCTATTTTTACCAACGAAAACAGCAAATAGAAAATTCCTCTCCACCCTGCAAACACCAATGTGTAACGATTCCGTTACGAATTGCCGCACTCTTGTCGAGGGTTCCTTTACGGATGGCCCCGCCCGGGCCTCACGCGGCCTATCGCGTGGAGCTGCACGGGTTGCGCCGGGCGAGGTCGCGCATGCCGGGCGGCAGGTGGCCCACGGTGTCGGTCGCGGCGAGCAGGGCCCGGCCGCCATCCGACCATCGCGCCGGCGCCACGCTCGGGCTGGCGAAGGAGCCGCTGACGCGCACCGGGATGTCGAGGGCGAAGAAGCCGGTCGTCTTCGCCTCGCTGCCGATCATGAGGTCGAACCAGCGCCGGTTCAGGTCGAACCGCGCCATCCCGGCGATGGTGCCGTCCGCCACCCGCACCCGCAACGGCGACACCGTGCCCACGCCGCCGCGCATGTCCAGCGCCGCCAGCAGGCACGACACCGCGCTCATCCCCTTGGCCTTGCGGAACAGCAGCCGCACGTCGGTCGAGGCCATCTCGACGACCTCGCGGGCGATCGCGCCGCCGGTCATCGACACCACGGCCGCGACGTTGGCCGTGCGGGCGGCGGCATTCAGCGTCGCCCCGCCGGCCGACACGGCGACCTGTGCCGTGAGCCGCCCCTGCAGCGGCACCGGCCCGAACTCCAGCACGCGGCGCAACTGCTGGACCTCGGCGCCCGAGACCGCCAGGTCGGCGGTCACTTTGCCGCCCTTGTCCGCCGCCTCGACCTGGCCCGACGTTTTCGCCCGCGCCCCGGAATACGTCAGCGCCAGCTCCTTCACCGCGACCCGGCCGGAGGTCAGCGTCGCGGCGAACGTCGCGTCCTCGGCACGGACGCCGGCATAGACCAGCTCCCGCGTCGTGATCCGCGCCTCGATCAGCGTGTCCGGCGCACGGTCGATGCCAAGCGGGATGTCTGCATCCGGCCGGCTGCCGCGCCCCCCGGCCCCCATGAGCTGGTTCAGATCGAGCCGGTCGAAGGCGACATCGGCCGCGACATCGTCCGGCTTGCCGCGGGCGCCCTCCTGCAGCCGCAGCGACGCCGCGCCGATCTTGCTGTCGTTCAGGGTGCCGGCCGCCTCGGTCAGGCGCCACAGGTCGCCCCGCCGTTCCAGCTTGCCCGCAAGCCTCAGCGCAAGGTCGGCGCTCCCCGCCGCCCCGGCGATCGCCAGCAGCGGACCCGGCGTCGGCGCATCGAGCGTCAGCCTGCCCTCGGCGCCGTCCAGGCCCAGCGGCTCGGTCATCGTGCCGTCGAACTCCAGCGTGGTCGCGCCCGACGCGACATGCAGCCGCGTGCCATACGGCATCGTGGCGTCCCGCAGCACCGCGATGGATTGCAGGTCGCCATCGAGGCGGACCGGCGTGTCGTTGTAGGCGCCGCCGAGGGTCAGGCGCACCGGCTGGTCGGCGGCGGCCGTCTGGATCGCCAGCTCGTCCACCCGGGTGCGCAACGCGGTCCCGCCGGTGGTGCGGAACGTCAGCTCGCTGCCGCGCATCCGGGCGTCGAGCAGGGTGGGGAACCACGAGCGGTCGGCCGGCCCGTCCGATTTTGGCTTCGGGGGTCCGAACTTCCAGTTCGCGGTGCCGCCCGCCGTCCGTTCCAGCAGCACCGACAGCCCGTCGATGGCCAGCCAGCGCAGCACCGCCGGGCCGTGCAGCAGCGAGAGGGCGTCGACCTCGGCCGTGAGATGCGCCAGTTCCAGCATCGCCGGGCGGCTGCCGCCGTCGATGTTGTCCAGCCGCACCCGGTCGAGATCGACCATGACCCACCGTCCCGGCGTGACATGCAGGCCGCCGACCGCGACCGGCCGGCCCAGCGCCGCGCTGGCGCGCCCGGCGGCGAACGGCCCGAGGTCGTACCGCCCGATCAGCAGGTACGCCGCCGCTATGGCGACAACCGCCAAGGCCAGCAGCCCGAGCACGCCGAAGCCTATCCAACACAGCATCCCCGCCTCCGGCCGCTCACCGCAGGTCCGGAGGCGGCATCCGGTGGCTAGGTGAGCGCGATGAGGATCAGCACGATGCCCACCACGGCAACCACGAAGGCCACGGTGCGCAGGCCCACGACGCCCGCGGCATACAGCGGCACATAGGCCAGCCGCGCCCAGAAATAGAGCTGCGCGCCCACAACCGTGAGCCAGCCGTGCCGTCCGGCGGCGTGCGCCATCAGCACGGCGGCGGCAAAGAACGGGAAGGTCTGCATGTAGTTGGCGAAGGCGCGCTGCACCCGCGCGCCGATGCCGGTCAGCGGCCGCGGCTCGTCACGCGGGCTCAGGCCGTAGCGCAGGCCGTGCTGCGCTACGCTGAACTGGCCCGTGGCTACGGCGTGGACCAAGCCGAGCACGACCGACCAGGCGAGCAGCGTGAGTTCAGTGGTCACCGGGGTTTCCTTATGCCGTCAACGCGTGATGACCGCGCCCGACTGCCGCAGCCGCCCGGTCATGACCACGGCCCCGGCCCCGGCCAGCAGCAGCGCCGCGGTCCAGCGCGCGTTGGGCGCGGTCCCGTCGATCCCGCCGCCGGCCAGCACCAGGAATAGCACGCTGACCACCAACAGCGCCCCGCGCGCCCGTCCGCCGCGCCGGGCGACGGCCAGGGCCAGCACCACGAAGGTCGCGAACAACCCGATCGACAGCGCCCGCATCAGGTCGAGCGCCAACAGGGACAGGTCCTGGATCGCCTCCCCAAGGCGCCAGGCCAGCACGTGCAGTGTGTCCAGGATGCGGAACAGGAAGCGGTCCGGGCCGACGAGGTACACCGCCGCCGCCAGCCCCAGCCCCACAACCCAGGCCAGCAAGATAGGATCGCGTCGGTTCATGGCAGGCCTCGGATCAGAATATAGGGCAGTCGGGCAAGCGGAGCGGTCCCAGGCGCCGGATGCGTCTCATAATGTAGGGGCAAACGCCGCGCCAGCCAAGCGGCGCCACGCAGGGCGGGTCCACGGGCTGCGCGGCCTCAAGCGACCATCGCCCGCACCGCCGCCACCACCCGGTCCACCGCGCGCCGCGCCGCCGGCACCACGCCGGCGAAATCGGCGAACCCGTGCACCAAAGCGGGCTCCTCCAGCACCTCCACCCGGCGTCCGGCCGCCCGAAGCGCCCCGGCATACGCCGTGCCCTGGTCCCGCAGCGGATCGAACCCCGCCACCACAATTAGCGCCGGGGCCGCCTGCGACAAGTCCGCCCGGATCGGCGATAGCCGCGCATCGCCGCGGTCCACGCCGGGGGGGATCAGCGCCCGCGCGCACGCCTCCATCCCCTCCGCGGTCAACAGGAACCCGTCCGCGAACGCATCGAGGCTCGGATAGCGGCCCGCCGACTGCACCATGTCCACGACGGGATAGATCAGCACCTGCCCCGCAATCCCCGCGCCGTGCGCCAGCCCTGTCGCCAGGTTCGCCCCCGCGCTGTCGCCGCCAATCAGCAGCAGCCCGGCCTCGCGCGACCGCACCCACTCCAGCGCCGCCGCCGCGTCCTCATGGGCAGCGGGATACGGATGCTCCGGCGCCAGCCGGTACGCCGCCGAGACCACCCGCATCCCGGCGCCCGCCGCCAGCAGCCGGCACAGCCCGTCCCGCTCCGCCGTGCCGCCCATGATGAAGCCGCCGCCGTGGAAAAACAGCAGGGTGCCCCGCGGCGCCGCGGCCGACACATACTCGCGGGCCCCGGGCACCCCGGGAATCGCCAGCGGCGCCATGGTAACCGCGGGATCGGCCCGCAGCCCGGTCAGCCCGACCGCCGCCGCATACTGCGTCCGCAACCGCCCGATGTCGTTATGCGGCGGCGGCATCCGGCGCACGAAGCGGACCAGCGCCGACATCATCGGGTCCATCTTGTGCCCATCCGCCACCAGCCCGCCGCCCATCGCCGCGCCGAACGCCAGCCCCGCCCGCATCCCGGCGCGCCGCCAAAACCGATTCTGTTCCATATGCCTGCAACCCGCCTTGGCCGTGTCGGTTCCAGCACTCCATGTCCCGATCCATCCCCGGACCCACGCTCGCCCTTGGGTCGCGCTCACCCAGGCGCCGCAGCGCCCGCGCCTGCTGCTGACCAGCGCCGCCGCCGCCCTCATCCGCGTCCGCCCGCGGCAGGGCTGGCAGGGGGCCACCCTCGTGCTGCGGACCGGGCTTACTGGGCGCATCCCGACGTCGTATGTGCCGGAGCGGGACGTGCGGCTGTCGCTCTATGCCCGGCTGGCGCGGCAGTCGGAGCCGGCGGCGCCGGAGGCGTTCGCCGAGGAGCTGGCGGACCGGTTCGGCCCTCGCCCGCCGGAGCTCGATGCGCTGATTGCGCTGCACCGGCCGCGGCAGGCGTGTGCCGGCCGGGGCGGGGCGTGGCTGGATGCAGGCCCGCGCGGCGCGGCGCTGACGCCGCTGGACGGGATGGGGCAAGGCGGGCTGGGAAGGCATGCGGCGGCACGCTGCGGGAGGGCCGCCCCGGCGCGTTCCGGGACAGCCTCTGGTCGCGGATGCGCGTCAGCCCCGGCGGCGGATCAGGCCGAGGCCGAGCAGCGACGTTCCCATCAGGGCGATCGACACCGGCTCGGGCACGACGACGGGCGGGGCCGGGGTGTAGGTGTAGGTCACGACGGCCTCGGCCCGCGCTGCGGTCGTCTGGGTCAGCGTCAGGTTGCCGCCGCTCGTGCTGAACACGGTCTTCGTAGCGGTAAACACCGGCAGCGTAACATTGCCGGTACCCTCGAAGAACGGCAGGTAGGCCGTCGAGGCGAACAGGTTGAAGTTGCTGGAGGTGGCGCTTGTTCCGGTCGCGGTGAACGACTGCCTCGCGCCTTGAGCGAACTTGGTGTTTGATATCGAGATCAAGGTGGGTAGCGCCTCCAGCAGGAACGGCGTGCTTGCGGTGGCGCCCGTCGTGATGCCAGGGCCGGTCGGGCTGCTGCTGGGCGTGAGCAGATGGACGCGCAACGATGCAACGTAGGAAGTTACGGTGATCGGTCCCGCTGCATTGTTCTGCACCGAGCCCGTCGAGTTGGCGTCGGAATACAGCGTCAGTGTCGCGGCGGTCAGGGTTCCGAGCGCGGTGTTGAACTTCGGCACGAAGATTTTCTGGTTCACGCCCGACCAGTCAGTCGGCGTGAGGTTCCGCGGCTGGGAGCTCGGGTCCGGACCGTTCGTCGCGGAGTACCAGCTTTTGTAGGTAATCGAGACCGCCGAGGCCGGAGACGCCGCGAACAGCGCCACCCCAGCTACGGCCGCCATCAAAATACTAGGCTCTTATTGTGAAGTCTGTAGCGACCTGGGATGCTCCGGCTACGCGGTGAGGGAGACCGGCAATGGACTCAGTGGCATTCGCGGCCTGGCTGCTTGGTGTTCGGTGTCTGGATGCATCGCAGCG
>JAABUK010013517.1_pt1 | contig 10172 bp, 6 predicted proteins | sample 5559141 | NCBI WGS metagenome assembly JAABUK01 (sample SAMN10711869, study PRJNA513367) | rock metagenome | isolation source: Antarctica rocks | place: Antarctica: Victoria Land, Pudding Butte nord | collected 2016-01-03 | reverse complement strand
ACTTCAACCTGCCGCAGCAGATTCACAATCTGCTCCGCCGTATGCTTCGTTCCTCGCCTCATTCTTAGCTCCTCTTATTCCAGTTTTATCGCTTTTCAACTGGTACAAAAAAAGCCGGGCATTCCATGGGTTACGTTGACATCTCGCCTATCCTGCCCCGCAATTTTGACGGGCAGTTAACAGGGGCTGTATGTGAGAAGCGCAGTTGCTATTGTTATTCCCTTCTGAGTGCCTGCATAGGATCAATGGAGGAGGCGCGTCGGGCGGGGAACAAACATGCTGCCGCGCCCACCAGTGCAAGCAGACAGACCGAACTTGACAGTATTCCTATGTTGTAGGCGCTTACCTGAAAGAGCAAGCTTTGGAGCACACGCGCAAAGCCGAAGGCAACCGCAATCCCAGCGGCACCCCCGACCAGTACTGGCAGAAGGCCATCTTGCAGAACCAGACGGTAGATGTTTCCGCGCTGTGCTCCAAGAGCTATCCGAAGACCGAGTTCGCGTTGACGTTGGATGACGGAATAGTTGACGACTCCAAAGATGCCGAGACCTGCCAAAAACAAAGCACTGACGGCGAACAGGAGTAGGAGATCCATCTCAAAACGGCGGTTGCCGAGCGAATCTGTAACGACCCCGCTTAAGGCGCGAACCACCGAAAGGGGAACTTCAGGATCAACGCTCCTTACACTTTTGCGGATCGCATCCGCGATCATGCTTGAATCCTGCCGGGTACGCACAAGCAATCCCGCACTTTCATCGGAGCGATACCAGTACGGCATGTAGACCATCATCGGATCAGGAGCTGATAGTGAAATTGTGCGCGCGTTTGCCGCGACGCCGATCACGGTAAAGGGACTTTCATTCCGGCCACCCCGGTGAAACTGTTGGCCGATGGGATCTCTTCCGGGCCAGAGTGTGCGGGCAGTAAGTTCCGAGACAACGGCATAGCTCTTGCCCTCGTCGCCAGATCGCAGAAAGCGGCCGGCAACAAGCGGAAGATGAATGACATTAAAGTAGCCGGGAGTGACCCAGCGGAAATGTTCGCTGGGGATCTGCATCGCAGGGCGCGTATCACCCACGAGTTGGATCATGTCAATCCATGAATCGCCCGTCAGAGGAAGAACACTCACTGCAGCGGCACCATCGACGCCAGGCAGTTCAGCCAGGCGAGCAATAGCCTCTTTAAAAAAAGCTTCGCGAGCCTTCCTCTCCGAGTAATGATTTTTCGGGAGATTGAGAGTCGCGGTGACAATATGACTTGCTTCAAAGCCCCGATCGACGTGAAGCAATCGAAAGAGACTCGTGGTTAAGAGGCCAGTCATCAAGATAAGAGCCATACTGACAGCAACCTCTGCGCCAACCAAAGTTCTGCGCAGTCTCTTGCTGTTGAAGGATTCGCTCCCCAAGCGCGACTCACTTTGCAGTACCTCGTGAGGTTCCATGCGGGCTGCCCGCCATGCCGGGGCTGCACCGGCGAGCAGGGTTACGAGAAGAACGAGAAGAAGCGCAAAGCTCCCACCAGTCCAGTCGAGATGGGGCGTTCCACGGAAATCAAGGGCAGGAGGAAGGTAGCGCTGCATTGCCGGGATGATCGCAGCAGCAAGAAAGATGCCGAGTGCGCCGCCTAATGCGGCAAGAACCGCTATCTCGCGCATCGCCATGCGCAGCACTTCGGCACGGCCTGCTCCGAGCGCAGTCGCGACGGCGAGCGATTGCCTCTGGCCTGCGGCTCGACCCAGGAGCAGGTTGGTGATATTGACACAGCCAACCAGTAGTAATCCAGCGACGGCACAGAGTAATAGTAGAAGAGGGGTTCGGTTAGTACCCACTAAAGCCTGCTGAAACGGAGTGAGAACGACCGAGAGAGTAGCTTCTTCGTCCGCGGCAAGTCCACGCATGATGGAATGCTGCAGCGCGTTGAATTCTGCGTTCGCTTGCGAGGCGGATACGCCGGGCTGCAGGCGGGCCAACCCAAAATAATTATGGTCACCCATCTTCTCCTGGAGCTGTTCTGCTGTGAAAGCTAAAGGCACCAACGCTTCTGCAGGCTGCGGAGGAGTGCTGCCCTCACTCGCAAAGGTCTGCAAAATCGGCAGGTGGAAGCGCGGCCCCATAACTCCTACAACCGTGTAAGGAAAGCCGTTAAGCAGGATAATTTTTCCAACGATGAGTGGATCACTGCCATACTGTTGATGCCAGAGCTTGTCCATCAGGATGACTACATGCTCGTGGCCTGGTTGTGCTTCCTGTGCCGAAAAAGCGCGGCCAAGGAGCGGTGCGGAATCAAGCACCGGGAAGATGCCGGGAGTTGTGCTCAGGACGCCGATTCTCAGAGGCCGCACGCCGCCCCCAAGAGGCATGGAATACTCTTGCATTACGGCCAGTGACTGAACGCTGTGAGCGTTCTGACTCCAAAAGGTGAAGTGGTTCGCATTCACTGGAAGAGTCGGATAGATATCTCGAAACTCGGCGATCTGCTCTTCCATCACAACCAGCTGCTCCGCATGGTTGTAGGGCAACGGTTTGAGAAGAACATCGTAGACCAGTGTGAAGATTGCCGTAGTCGCCCCTATGCCAACGGCAAGGGTCAGCAGGACCGTGATCGTAAAGCCCGGCGACTTGTGCAATTTGCGGATGGCATAGCGCAGGTCATTCAAGAACGTTTGCATGACAGCCTCCGAGGCTGGACGAAGCGATGTCATCCTACTCTCGCCGTAAGGTGATGGATGGTTCAAGCAGGCTGGCACGACGACCAGGCACGGCGACGGCGAGTAGAGCGGGTACTGCAAGCAACAAAGAAGACGTAATCAGGACGGGTACCGAGGTCGCGCCAGTGTGAAAGAACTGCGCCCGAAGCACGAAGCCGACTGCTGCAGCTGATAGCAGTCCGGAGAGGATGCCGCCGGCTATCCACCGCGATTCCTGCCGCAGGAGCAGGGTAACGATAGCAGCGCGGGTGGAGCCGAGGGCAAGGCGGATGCCCATCTCTCGCTCGCGAAGCGAGACCTCGTAGGCGAGCAGGCCATAGGTGCCGAAGATCGCTAGAGCGAGCGCCAGTGCGCCGAAGGCGAGAGCTATCTGCATCGAGAAGCGGCGCAGAGCGACTTGGTGCGCCATCAAGTCGGGCATGCTTTCGACGTAGTTCGTGGTGATCTGACTGTTGCTGCGCAAAAGGCGGCGGATGGTCTCTTGCATAGCTGCAGGATCGCCGGCTGTCCGCATCATCACGGTCATGTGCACGTCTGGGCCGTCGGCCTCGGGCAGGTATAGGTTGGGGATGGGAGCTCGTTCTAGCGAGTAGCTGTGAACATCGCTAACCTCGCCCACGACTGTGGCCCAGGTTTTGATTTCATCGGAGAAGATGCGGTGGCCGATGGGGTTCTCGCCCGGCCATTCCTGATTGGCGAGAGCGCGGTTGACGATTGCAACGTGATTGCGGCCATCGTCGGCAGTATTAAAGTCCCGGCCCCGATAAAGCAGCTGGCTCATGGTGTGGAAGTAGCCGGGGGTGACCTGAAAGACGTCGGGCGTCTTCAGGTGCGGCTGGCTGCAGACTTCAGGGTGAACATCGCTACAGAAATCGTATTGGTTGACACGGCCGCCGAGAGGTTTATCGTTCGCGGCTGCAACCTCCTCGATACCCGGGACGGCGCGGAGATCGGCCAGAGTTTTGTCGAGCACGGCAATGGTCAGGGCTCGGTTCATATCCGGATCTCGCACCGGACCGCGGAGGTTGGTACTGGCAAAGAGCAGGTGGTCGGGGTCGAAGCCGAGCGGTTGATGCAGCAGGATAAAAACCGAAGAGACCATCCATCCGGCGCTGGCGACCAGAACGAGTGCGAGGGCGAGTTGCGAGGCGACCAGAAGCCGTCCGGCGCGGCGCAGGCCCTTGGAGCCGGAGGTCCGGGTCGAGCCATTGCTGAGATCTGTCAGAAGAGCGGGCCGGAGACTACGCATCGCTGGCAGGATGGTAAGCATGATGGCAACGAGGAGAGTGACAGCAGCAACAAACGCAAGCGCAGGAAAGTTGAGGCTGGCTTGGCCAAGCCGCGCGAGGTGCACCACCTTGACCGCATGCGCAGCCCGAACCAGCAGGCCGGAGAGCAGTAGCCCGAAGCTGGCGGCGATGATGGCTAACGTGCAGTTTTCGGCAAGGAGCTGGCCCAGCAGGTGACGTGGCGTGGCGCCAAGAGTAGCGCGGATGGCGAACTCGGCACGGCGGCGGGTGTTGCGGGCCAGCAAAAGGTTGGTTAGATTGGCACAGGAGATCAGTAGCAGCATGCCGCAGGCAGAAAGCGTTGCGAAAAGCGCCGAGCGTGTACCGGTACCGACTTCATGATCGGCCCAGTGCATCAGCACCGGGGTCAAGGCCGGGGGATACTCGTTTGGGTAGTCATGATGGATCTGACGCTGCGCGGTGGTAAGCTCCGCTTCGGCGTCCACGAGCGCAACGTTGGGCCTTAGGCGGCCAATGCCCTGGAAAGAGGAGTAGCCGCGATCTGTGGCTGACTTGGCACGATCGCAGCTGAGCGGCGTGAGGACCGCTGATCCGTCCAGATTGCCACCGGTCTCGATAGGCGCGAGAACGCCGATGACGGCGTAAGTCTTATGGTCAAGCTGGAGGGTGCGCCCACCGAGTGAGTTGCCGCCTCCCATGCGGCGCCAATAGCCGTCTGTCACTATCGCCTGATCGAGGCAGTCGGCTTCATTGCCGGTCTGCGTGAAGTCTTGGCCGAGGACGAAGCTGGCACCCAAGGTACTGAGAAAGTTCTTGGAAACGAGCGTGGCGTTGGCGTGACCGACTCCGGCGGTGGACTCAATGTGCGGTGACCAACTGGCATAGGCGGCCATGGATTGGAAAGCATGAGTGCGACGTTGCCAATCCTGCAGGGTGGGAAAGGAGAAGTAATCCCAGGGCTTGGCCAAGAGAGCAACGAGCCGGTCGGGTTCAGGGAACGGCAAGGGCTGCAGGACGACTGCGTACAGGACGCTGTACATCGCCGTGGTAACGCCGATGCCTATTGCAAGGATAAAAATGACGGTGAACGAAAAACCGGCTGACCGTTGCAATTGGCGAAGAGCAGCTTTACAAGTGTTGATCATCGCTGAATTCTCTCCTGGGCACACAACATCCTAGAGGCAATTCGCGGGCCATTCGAGTTATGCGTTCTCAGGCATTTTCGTCGAAGACCCTGGTGTACGGGTGTTCATCTACGAACATCGCTGTCCGGAATTGGACTGTCGACGAACGCCATTGGTTTGCAGGCTGTGGCTTTGATCCCTGGCAATGTGAGTGCTTGAGGCTGCGCGAAGTTGAATTGCTCTTGCTGGAGTCACTACACCAAGGATGGCACCGAGCGGACTTACGACCCGCACCGTCAGCAGGTAGTCTAGGTCTACCGCGAGGAGCCGCGCAGCTTCTCCGTGGGCGACCGCATCCAGTTCACCGCGCCCGCGAATGACCTCAAGGTCGCAAACCGCGAGCTGGGCACCGTTGAGAGCATCACCGAAGGCCCGATGTCGCTGCGCATGGAAGATGGCCGCTCCCTCGAACTGGATCCGGCCAAACATCCGCATCTCCATCACAGATATGCCGTGACCAGCCACTCCAGCCAGGGGCGGACACCCGAGCGGGTTTTAGTCCATGTGGACACGGAGCTGGGCGCGAAAGACCTGCTCAACAACCGCCTGGCTTATGTCGCTGTCTCGCGCGGAGCGCACGATGCGCAGCTCTTCACCAACGACCGCGCGAAGCTGCCCGCCGCGCTGGGGCATGAGGTCTGCCGCGAGAGCGCTCACATACCGCAGCACCAGCAGGAGCAATCCATTCAGCCGCCGCAGCAAGAGATCGCGCCGAAGCAGGAACACAGCTAGGGATTGGGACTTGGCCTCTGATTCCTATCTTGCCCCCGGATGTGTCCCCAGCTCCGCAATGTGGTTCGACATCAGGTAAACCGGTAACATTTCATCATGATCTTTCACCTGAGCCTTGTCTTAATGTTGATGTTCGGGTGGCTCCAAGCCCAGAGAAGTCCGGATTCTCTTTCCCCCTCAGAGGCTTACAAGGCAGCACTGTCCCCGCTCAAAGCCGCAAGAGCTCAACAGAACGATTTAACGGATGCGGACAAGTTCGCCCTTGGGATAGGCATAGCTCGGGCCTCCCGTGATTGCCTGTCACTCGCGGCGAATCTCTCCGCGTTCGCAACGGATCCCAAAGAGTTACTGACTCTGGGTGATCTATGTCTTTTCGGGCAGCAGTATGAACCGGCCCGCGCCAGCCTGACGAAATACCTTTCCTTTCCTCAGCCGGAGGATCGAGAGCTGGCTCTGCTGTCGCTTGCTCGTGCTCACCTGGGCTTAAACGAACCAGGCTCTGCCTGGGCAGAAGTGAACTCTCTATTGCATGACTATCCCTATGACGCGCAGATTCACTTTGCCGTCGATCAAGTAATCGACGCCAGCGAAGCGACGGATGCCAAGTACAACGATTTGGCACTGAATCTATGCGCCATGCAGAATGCTGTCACGCTCCCGCTGCTCACGACAGGTAAGGCGTTGGAAGGGAAGGCCGCAAGTGTTTCTTCCAGCGCCTTGTTCATCGACGCACTACGCTGCGCTGCTCTGGCGAACACAGCGGGCAAGAGTGGAGCCGGAGACACGGTGAGCCGATTGACTGTAATCGCAGAGCAGCCGAACTGGGCAGGGACCGCAGATCTGCCGCCAATGCAAGCAGCTTTGGAACGGCAGAACATGGTAGGGAAACAAGTTCCGCTGCATGTGCTTCATGGACATGCTTTGATTCGGGGTAATCTCGTGCCGCGTGGAGTGCAGTTGCTGCACGGAAATATTATCCTTCTCCCTTTTACGCTTTGGTCTCCGAGCGCCCCAGAGGTTGTTCGGGATATTTCAAAGTTTGCTCCGCTCCAGACGATTTACACAATTACCAGTTGGAGCGCGAACACAGGACGCGAGGATACACCCAACAGCGAGAGCCTTTCTGCCCTACGTGCATGGCAACGAAATTTGCCGTCACATGTAACTCTCCTGATCGTTCCAGACTCGGAGCTGAGCGTCTTCCATGCCGACTCATTCCCGGCCGGCATCGTGATTAGAGACCGAATCGTGCGTTCAAATAGTGTGCTGTCCACAGGAGGTTCGGAACGAATCCTTCTTGGCGCGATATCCGGCCCGTGAGTGACATGAACGAACATGTGTTCCCGACAATAACCCGAGCTGGGGAAAGAGCGAAACGCGATGAGAACGGTGCAGCAGTCTTTTGCGAGTTATACCCGCAGGGTCCGCTATTGGAATCTCTTCCGCCCGATTGGATACACGGTACTCCTATCATGCCTAGTTTTGACGGCTAAGACTCAGGTGTTGGAGCAGTCGAGGCCATTACCACTAGGGCACCTGATCGATGTAGGAGGCTACCGCGTTCATGTCTACTGCGTTGGCCAAGGGAGTCCGACCGTGATGATCGTAGGGGCAGCCTTCTCCTTCGATTGGGGTTTAGTTCAGCCAGAAGTGGCTAAGTTCACTCGTGTGTGCACGTTCGATCCATCCGGGACGGCATGGAGTGATCCTTTCAGGAACGTCAAAGCCCCGCTCCACTCTCCAGCTCTCTCTTCATTCTCGGTGCCGCAAACGAATCCGACCTGCTCTGATCGGGTAGAAGAGATACATCGGGTGATCGCCGCGGTGCCTATTACTGGCCCCTACGTCCTCGTAGGATTTTCTGTCGGAGCTCTCTGGGAGCGACTCTACGCGGCCAGATACCCAGACCGAATCGCTGGCTTAGTTATCGTGGACCATGCGTTCCTGGGTGAAGCTGAGGGCAAGGCTCCTCCACATGCCACGACTTCATCGCATTCCTCGCGTGGGTATAGTCCACCGGTGCTGCTATCCAAAGCGCCCATTACCATCGGCTTTGAGGATGACGTCAATTTCAGCAAATTACCTCAACGCGATCAAGAGCTTCATAAATGGGCGATGTCCCAAGACCTCATACGCCCCGGTCCCAAGATGGCTGCCGACTGCTTCTCGCTTATAGATAAGGTCACCGCTGGACGCGCATACCCTCTGGGAGACACTCCCGTGTGGGTGATCAATACCGCCAACGAAGCGCCGGGCTATAGAGCGCTCCAGGCTAAGCTGCTGGCGTTATCACGCAGAAGTGAGCAGGTTATCGCTTGGAACAGTTCTCACATGGTCCCGATTGACCAACCGGAAGTGATTACGAAGGTGATTCATAAAGCCGTTATTGTTGGACAGCACCAGGATTCGAAGCGCGTCACTCCATGACGGGCAATTGCGCTCACACTGGCGTTTGCGCCTTCAGGGATGAAATCTCACGAGGGGGTGACGAGACGAGCCACCCATAACTTCTTTTATGAAGGTCTGACCGTGACCGTTGGGTTATGAACCCAAAGGCCAGAATTCCTTTCATTTATCCCTTTTCAGCAGATGGTGGCCCATGGGTGTAATGAACTGAAGTCCTGTCACTACCCCGGCGTCATCCTCACCGAAGAAAAGCTGGGTTGGCACGTTCAAAAGAAAGAAATGTTTGTCTGTCTCTGGATAGAGGCGCTGCGGAGAGGATCCGGTTGGAATCTCAGCAGTGAGGAAACCGTTGGTTAATGCAACTTTGATGTAGCTGTAGCTCCCCACGAATTTGCTTTCTTGCTCAGAGGTCATGGGAACAACAGAATGTTCAATCGGCTTGAAGTCTGGCCATTGATAGACGTGCGACACACTGCGTACGACTTCTGCTGCGAGGGTTTGTCCATCGCCTCCACTTGTCATCACGACCACACCACTTCCGTGAACATATGCGACCATGTCGTCCTGGAAGAATGCCGATCCCTCTTGTTCTAAGTAGGGATTGTCTGAATCGCCGCCCACCTCAACTCCGAGACCCCAATGCAAGGTAGGCGACGGTCCCATGCCAGGCGTAAGCATCAATCGCGCCATTTTCTCGTTGAGGATTCTGCTCGAAGTGCCTGCATATTCTTTCTGGAGTTCCAAGAGGAGCTTCGCGAGATCTATTGGCGTAGTCCATAGACCACCAGCTGCAAGATTCGGTTCATAGAACTGCGGAGGCGGTATCGGTTTAGTTCCATCCCCTGAATAGGCGGTTGCCGCTGAAGGTATAAAGCGATCTGGTAAAGGAGCCTCGAATGTGCTGTGCTTCATAGAGAGGGGTTTCAGGATATTTTTCTCCATATATGCGGCAAAGGTTTCGCCGCTCACATCTTCGATAACCATTTGAAGGATAAGATAACCGCCATTCGAATAGGCGAACCGGGTTCCAGGTACCGCTTCAACGCGGACTGGAGCTGTTTTCGCAGGCTTTTCGCCATTAAGAGCCTGCAAGAGTGTCGGCAAAGGTTGACTGGGGTCATACACGCCTCCCGGATGAGTCCCAATACCGGAGGTGTGGCTGAGAAGTTCGCGCACAGTCACTTTATGATCTGCGGTGAATTCATTGCTAGGAAGTTTCCACCTTTTTAGATACAGATTTACATTTGCGTCTAGGTCAATGTTCTTTTCCTGTGCGAGCTTCAAAACTCCTAAAGCTGTGACGGGTTTGCTCATGGATGCTGCTTCGAACATCGTTTCATCCGTTACATCCGATCCGCCGATGGCCACGACCCCATATCCAGCAGCCCAAGCAATCTTGCCATCTCGAATGACGGCGATACTCACCCCAGGCACCTTGTGCGCTGCCATCTCCGCCGAGAGCAACATGCCCGGCGTTTCAACGTCCTTGATATTAATTGCGTTGCTCAGATTGGATTCAACAGCCCTCTTGCGTTCACCTTGAGTCCCGCTCGTTTGTGCGTGTGCGCTTACGACAAAGAAGAACAGCACCGCAGCGATGCTTTGGCTAATCCTGTGTATGCGAAAAAGATGCATTTATAACCCCCGATGAGCGAGGCAGACAACGCCGCAAACAGTGTATTAGGCCGACATGCCTATAACGCGCCGGTCCGGTAAGCTGAGCTCTTCGTTCGGTCCACCCATGACGTCCCTTAGGGCCTCTCACCCACGCATGATAATCATCGATGGCCGCGGTGCGGCCGCGCCTGAGGATGAGAAGGGTTTCCGTTGACCTGAAGCGTGGGTGTGGTGGAGACTTCAGGTGCGAACAGGTGAAGGGTCGCGGACTTATTG
>JAABUK010013515.1_pt1 | contig 10173 bp, 10 predicted proteins | sample 5559141 | NCBI WGS metagenome assembly JAABUK01 (sample SAMN10711869, study PRJNA513367) | rock metagenome | isolation source: Antarctica rocks | place: Antarctica: Victoria Land, Pudding Butte nord | collected 2016-01-03 | reverse complement strand
TTTGCTCTCTGAGGCGTAACAATACGGCGAGACGCGCGGCTACTTCGGCTTCGACGAGCGGCAGGCGCAACACGTCGTCAAAGCCCGCGTTGAGCCAGTAAAGATTATCGGCCTTTTGCGGCAGAAGAACGAGCACGGGCAAAAACACCGCCCCCGAATGTCGCTTCAAGGCTAACATCTCATCGCGGAACTTTTGCGCGGCGGCCTCGTCAGCAATCGCCATGCTGATTCCCTCGAACCGCTTCAAGTCGGCATCAGCAGGCGAGACGGAGCAAACCTCGCGACCGGACTTTCGTAAAAAGTTCGTTAGTAGCTTCTGGTCGGCGGGGTCGGTGACGAGTAACCCGATAGTGTGAGAGTCACGATTCATTTTTGATTTCTAATTCTAAGGTAGGAGCGCAAAGCGAGTGCAGGTGCTCTTATTTATCCCCGCTCGATACTGAACCGCGACGAAAACTTATCAGGGACATCGCGCAGTGGTTTGGTGTTCGCTGAGGAAATTCGCGGTTATGTCAATATCAACTGACTTGTCTTGCGCGGGTAGCCGGGAGTTTGACGCGTATAAAACACGTGCTATCAAAGTATAACACTTAAATAGAAGTCGCGCCGAACAGTTTTCAAAAGCAAAGAATCACCGGCATCAGCCACAGACGTTCATTTTTCTTCAGTGGGTGGAGCGGATACTTTTGTGAACGGCTCATCAATCGCCCCCGCTGCGCAGCTTGCCCCATTCAGATGAAAGGGCTATTCATTTGTCGAACGACCCACTAAAGCCCTTAAAGAATAAGGCTGCGTAAAGATTGCGAACCGCTCCGGCTGGCGAGGATTTCGGTTTTGTCTTTCAAGATAATCAACAGGCGACGGTCTTGCGATTCGACTCGCTCGACGAATTCGAGATTGACGATAATTGAGCGATGAACGCGGCAAAAGCGCGAGGCATCGAGCCTTAATTCAATTTCTGAAAGTGTTTGATGAATGAGGTAAAAACGATTGCCAGCATAAACTTTTACATAATCGTCGTCGGCTTCAAAGCGCGAGATGTCGTCTATTTTGAGCGGGACGATTGAATCGCGCGAGCGCACGAACAATCTGGTTAATTTTTCCTTTTTTGGTATCGCGCGCGCGATTTGCTCGTTTTGCGTTTCCTCCGAAAATTTTTCTTCCAGACGACGGCGGACGCGCTCGATTGCCGTTTGGAAACGAGCGCGTCCGAACGGTTTCAAAATGTAATCGAACGCTTCGAGTTCAAATGCGTTGACAGCGTATTTATCGTAGGCCGTAGTGAAAACTACCGCAGGCTGGTGTTCGGCGCGATTCAAAACTTCAAGCCCGGACATTTCCGGTATTTGAATGTCGAGTAGTATCAAATCGGGTTGCAGAGCATTGATTAAATCAACGGCGGTGCGCCCGTCGGCGGCTTCTCCGACCAGCGCGAGCCATTCGATTTCTGCGGCAAACTCGCGCAAGGTTTGCCGCGCCAGCGGTTCGTCTTCGACAATCAGCGTTCGTATCATCATAAAATCTGCCGCTTGTTTTCGGAAAAATCAAAATCTTTGCCGGACGGATTCGTGCGCGGAATCATTATCGAAACTTTGAATCCTTCGTTCGGCGCGGATTCGGTTGTCAAACTTGCCGCCGAGCCGAAGCGTGCCGCTAAATTTTCGCGCACAAGGCGAAGTCCTAAGCCATTATTGTTTGGCTCACTCCCGTTTAATTTTCCCGTTCCGTCATCGCTCACTTCGATAACGAGATTGTCTTTATCGCTGTGCGCCGTAATGCGGATTTGCCCGCCGTGCGCACGCGGAGCTATCGCGTGCTTGACGGCATTTTCGACAATCGGCTGGAGCGAAAAAGCCGGAAGATGATAGAGAAGCGCGGCTGGTTCGATTTCCGTCGTCAATTTCAAACGTTCGCCGAGCCGCAAGCGTTCGAGTTCTAAATAATTTTGAACGAAATTCCATTCGTCGGCGAAGGTTACGTCCGTCGCAATCGTTTGTTTTTCGTTTTGCGATTGCAGAACGTAGCGCAGCATCAGCGCGAAACGCTCGATGGCTTCTTCGGCGGTGTTTGCATCGTTGCGGACGAGCGCCATCAACGAATGCAAAGTGTTGAAAAGGAAATGCGGATTGAGTTGCGCGCGTAAAGCTGCTAACTCTGCTTGGCTGCGGGCGGCTTCGGCACGGGCGGCGCGTATCTGAAGTTCGGCGTTGCGGCGTTCTTCGATTTGCAGATTTTCGTTAATCTGTTTGACGTAAACCGAACTGACGAGCGTCATGTACGCCATCACTCCGCTGAAAAGTTGCCATTGAATTGCGAAGTTGTCCCAATGAATAAAGTTCCAGACTCCGCGCTGAATAAAACTCAAAAGCGACAAGTCGAGTAATGTAAAAAAACACCAAGAGACGGCAAAAAGAATCAGAAGGAAAATATGAATCAGTGTGAATCGAGGTTGTCTGCGCCCGCGCCAAGTTAGTCTACCGCAGATTAAGACGACAACGACGCCGAGCAGAGAGGCAGGCAAAACATTACAGAGAACCGTTAATAGCAGATTAATGTCGAAGTGATAACCGACTCCGACGAACACCGCCGCGAGACTCACGCCATAGGCTAGCCATCCTGCACAGTATACCAACCAAAAGCGACGGCTCTTTTTCATAAAGGCGGGCGCGCCGTGAACGGCTGCGCTTGCTCATAAGCGTGCGCGAGGCGCAGGAGCGTGGCTTCAGACCAGTGCGCGCCCATTAGTTGCAACCCGACGGGGAGATTGTTAGACGATAAGCCGCAGGGAATCGAGATGCCGGGAATGCCCGCGAGATTAGCCGTGCAGGTGAAAATGTCGTTGAGATACATCTGGAGCGGATCGTCTGTTTTTTCGCCGATGAGAAAAGCGGGCGTCGGCGTCGTCGGCGTCAAGATTGCATCGCAGGAAGCGAACGCTTTGTTGAAATCCTGTTTGATGAGGGCGCGCACCTGTTGAGCTTTGCGATAGTAGGCTTCGTAGTAGCCGGACGACAAAACATAAGTGCCGAGCATAATGCGGCGTTTGACTTCCGCGCCGAAGCCTTCGTCGCGCGTGCGTTTATACATCTCTCGCAAGGTATGCGCTTCCTCGGCGCGAAAACCGTAGCGCACTCCGTCGAAGCGCGCGAGATTGGAAGATGCTTCGGCGGTTGCGATGATGTAGTAAACGGCGATGCAGTATTTCGCGTGCGGCAATTCGATGTCTATAACTTCAGCACCGAGTTCGCGGTAAGCGTCAATCGCCGCTTCGACGCGCGCGCGCACTTCTGCGTCGAGTCCTTCGTTAAAGAGCGCACGCGGCACACCGATGCGCGCTCCTTTGATGTCATTATTCAATTGCCCAGCGTAGTCTAGCACGGGAACTTCCGCCGTCGTTGCATCGAGCGGATCGCGCCCGCTGATGACGCCGAGAAGCGTCGCAGCATCAGTGACGTTGCGCGAAAAAATGCCTATTTGATCGAGCGAGGAAGCGAAGGCGACGAGGCCGTAGCGCGAGATGCGCCCGTAGGTCGGTTTGATGCCGACGACGCCGCAGAAGCCTGCCGGTTGGCGAATGGAACCGCCCGTGTCCGAGCCGAGCGCGACGGGCACAATGCCCGCCGCGACAGCCGCCGCCGAGCCGCCGGACGATCCGCCGGGCACGCGCGTTGTATCCCAAGGATTACGCACAGTCCCGAAGGCGGAGTTTTCGTTGGACGAACCCATTGCGAATTCATCGCAATTAGTTTTGCCGATGATGACCGCGCCCGCATCGCGTATGCGTTTAATCGCCGTCGCATCGTAAGGCGGATGATAGCCGCCAAGGATGCGCGAGCCACAGGAAGCTTGCAATCCGCGCACGCAGATGTTGTCTTTAATGGCGACAGGCACGCCGCCGAGTAACAGCGGCGACGAGGCATCGCCTGATTGAACGAGCGCGCCTATTTCATCGGCGCGACGCAATGCGCCATCGCGATCAATCTGAAGAAACGCGTTGAGTACGGCGTTTGATTTTTCGGCGTCGTCGAGCGCAGATTCAGTGATGATGCGCGCCGCCGATTCGCCTTGCGAAATCCGTGCGCGAAGTTGCGCGATGTCTTGATCGAAGAAAGTCATTTTGGAAAATAGATGTCAGATGCTGGATGTTAGAAGTCAGTGGAAGGCAGAGCCGATGTTTGATACTAGCATCTAACATCTGACATCTTTCTTAGAGAACTTTTGGGACACGGAAATGACCGTGTGCGGCGTCGGGCGCTTCTGCGAGCGCGAGTTTTTGGCCGAGCGATAATTGCACAGCGTCGTCGCGCGCCGCGTCTGTTTGTTCGCCTTCGCGTGTTAATCCTCCGGCGGAAGGCTCAACGCGCGTTGTGTCCACTTCGCCCAGTTGTTCGACGTAAGCGAGGATTTCAGCGAGTTGCGGTGTAAAGGCGCGCTGCTCTTCCGCTGTAATGTCGAGATGGGCGAGCGCGGCGATTTTCTGAACGTCGGATTCTGTGATCGGCATGATTGTATATTTTCGATTTTGGATTTGCGATGTTCGATTGAAAGCAAGCTGGGATTTGATTCGGAAGCAGCGGCCTTATTTTTAGTCTTATTCAATCGCAAATATGAAAGTCCTAAACCCCGTTCTCGCGACGATTGATACAGCTTCCGGCGGCGACGAGAAAGCGGCGGCGTAAATCATCGTCATGGATTGCTTGGGCTGCCGTAGAGAGTTGGCCGGATGCTGAAGCGGTGGCGAGGGCTTGCTTCTCCTGTTCCGCGCGATCCGGCTCATGTGGCAGCGCGGCGCGTGCTTCCTGCACTGTTTTCTGATCGACGCGAAATTCTATGTATGTGACCATCGCCTGACCGAGCAGGGAATTTAAGCGAAACAGAAGCTGTCCGCTGACGGCTTCGAGCTGCTTTTGCCACATCGTATCGGCGACGTGGACGATCAGTGTCTTTTGATAAAGACGAAAGGGTACGGCCTGTCCGCGCAGTTGCTCTCCGGCGACGCGCCGCCAGACGGCCATCACAGCGGCTTCGACAACTTCTTGGCCTTCGCCCGCCGCGCGCAAAAGCTTTGGCAATGAGCGGATTAAATCGTCCATCGTATTTTAGGTTTGCGATTGGTAAAAAGTTAAAGCACACTCCTGATTTCAAATTGCAAATCGGAAACTAAAATCGCAAATTTAATTGAGTGTAATGGAAAAGGAGCGCGGGCGACAAGTGAGGGAAGCGATGTTTTCGCCGGAAATTAAAATGGAAAAGCTGCTGCTGGCGTCGAAGAGTCCGCGCCGCGCGGAGATTTTGCGAGCCATCGGATGGCCTTTTGAAATTGCGGCGGCGGACGTGGACGAATCCGCGCATGAGTCTGAAGCGCCGCACGCTTATGTCGAACGACTCGCGCGCGAGAAAGCCACGCATGTTGCGAATAATCATCAGTCGGAAAACCGTCTTGTGCTCGGCGCGGATACAATCGTCGTGGTCGGCGATGAAATTTTAGGCAAGCCGCGCGACGAACGGGATGCGCGGCGAATGCTGCGGCTGCTAAGTGAAACCGGCTGGCATGAAGTGTTGACGGGCATCGCGCTCTTGCGAAGCGCGGAAGATGCGGACTCGCGCGGTTGTGTCGCTCACGAAAAAACCTGCGTGCGTTTCGCTGCAATGAGTGAAGCGGAAATTGATTGGTATGTGGCGAGCAAAGAGCCGATGGACAAGGCCGGAGCTTATGGTGTGCAGGGACACGCCGCGCTTTTTATCGAAGAGATAGCGGGCGATTATTGGAACATCGTCGGGCTGCCCGTGCGTTTGCTTTACAAGCTATACGGGAGAATGTGAGAGCGCGTCGAAATATGCGTGCGTCGCTTCCTCATGCGTTGTTTCAGTGAATGACAAAAGGCTGCCAGCATTGGAGTGGCAGCCTTTTGCCTGAGTATTTATCCAGCGTGAAAAGTTGCTTGAGAAAGTTTCTAAAGTTCCCGCCGGATGGCTTTACAAAAGCTTGGCGAGACGCGGCGCGAGTTGATCCGCGAGATTGCCGTTCGGGTCGAGGCCGCCGATGGGCGCGCCTGAGATGTTGCCCGCTTTGTCCAGAATCACAATCGCCGGAAGCTGATCGACGCCGAACTGTTTTGAAACTTGCCCGTCGGGATCGCGCAGCACAGTGACGTTCAAATCGTTGCGGCGCGTGAAGGCGCGTATCTGCTCGTCTGTCGCATAGTTCTTCGACTTCGGTGACGCGGAATCCGTGCTCACCCAGTAAACCACCACACCATGCTGGCTGTATTGATCGGCGAGCTTGCGTATGCCCTGCATTTGTTTGCGCGAAAGCGGCAGCCATGACGCGCCGAAGGCAAGCACGACGACCTGTCCGCGCACTGTCGCGGGCGACACAGTCGAGCCGTCAATCGACTTCAACGAAAAATCCACAGGCACAGCAGTTTGCGTAAATGGCGCAACCGGAATTGCGGTCAAACGCTGCGCCAACGCCGCCGGTGCGAAAATCGAAATCGCGAGCAACGAACCGGCAATTAATCGTCTGCCATTTTGTGAAAACATCTTTTCTCCTTCTTGTCGCCGACGGCTAATTTCAATTTTCTATCTTGCAAAAACTGAATTCAAATTGCCGCATTTCGGGCGACTCTTCAGACAGGAATTTGGATGAGCGTCGCAGGCATTTGGTTGGACGCGGATGACGGCAGCAGAGGCCGTTCGGCTTTATCTTTGGAACGGCGAGGCAATGGGCGGCGCGACGCCGAACGTTTCCGCGTGCAGCGCGCAGTAATCATCCCACGTATCCATATCGCGTACCACAAATTCCGAGTCAAACGCCACGCGCCGCACATCATCTTTGAGTGCCTCAAGCAACGCGCGCAATCCGCGTTCTGGATCGAGATGCAGCAGTTCGTCGCGTAACACAAGATCAATCAAAACCGGATGCCCGCCGCGCCCTCGATATTCCGGCGCGATGATGTGCGCCCGCGTGCGCCCGCGCTCGTCGAGAAGTTTACGAATCACTGCGGGCGCAATCATAGGCTGATCCGCGAGCGCGATAAAAATAGCTTCCGTCTCAACTGAAAGATGTTGGACGCCGCGCGTAATCGAATCGCTCATCTCGCTCGTCTCAATCGCATTGACGGCAAAGCGAACTTGAAGATGAGCGAGACGCGCGCGCGTTTCTTCCTCTCTATGCGCCGGAATCACAGCGATGATGTCTTCGATTCCGGCGCGCAGGAAATTGTCAATGCAAGTTTCGATGATGGTTCGCGTGCCGAAGGGCAGAAGCGGTTTGTAAGCGCCCATGCGCCGCCCGTGTCCGGCGGCAAGAAGAATTGCAGCGATGTGTTCCACAAGTTAAGAATTGAAAGTTGCGATTGGCGAGCGTCTGAATTTTTGACGCTTGTTTTGAATTACTGCGCGCCTGCATCATCGCTCTGCGGAAGAGTTGTCGCATCCGGCGACGCAAAGCTCGCCGCCAGCCCGCGTCGCGCAAGTACGCCGATGATGTGGCGGCGATAAGTTGTGGTAGATGCGGAGGTGCGCAAAGGTTTTGCCGTGCGTCTCGTTAATTCGGTAGCCTTTTCAAGCGTATCTTCCGTGAGTGTTTGTCCGACGAAAAGCTCGCGCACGCCTTCGACGAAGCGCGGGCTTGGATTGACGCCCGTGATCGCCACCGCTGCGTCCGTGCATACGCCTGCATCGTCAACTTTCACGGCGACGGCGGCGGCGGCCAGCGGGTAATCAACCGACTCGCGTATCCGAAACTTATTGTAAATGCCACGGTATCCGGCGGCGCTTGCCGGAACTCTTACTTCGAACAAGATTTCATCCGGCTGCAAATCGTATTTCTTAATTCCATCATCAATGAAAAATTGATCGAGCGGCAAAGTTCTTTCACCGCGCGGGCTGATGAGTTTGACGCTTGCGCCGAGTGTGAGAAGCGCGGGCGCGATGTCGCCGGAATAGGCCGCCCAGCATTTTTGGCTGCCGGGCGCGACGTGGCAAACCGCGCCGTCCTTCTTCAAACAAAAATTGTTCGCCTTGCGCCAGAAATAAGATTGGTTGTAGTAAACGCAGCGCGTGTCCAGACACAGATTGCCGCCGACGGTTCCCATGTTGCGAATGTTCGGCCCGGCGACTTGGCTTGCGGCAGACGCAACGACAGGGAACTGCGCGCGCACGTTTTCATCACCAGCGAGTTTTGCAATAGTAGTAAGCGCGCCGATACGCAAGCCCGTCTCCTCATCAAAGGAAATGCCGCGCAGTTCATCTATGCCGCGAAGCTCCAAGACATGCGCGGGCGTTTCAATCCGCATACGCATATTGATAACAAGGTCGCTTCCGCCCGCGACAATGCGCACATCGCCCGCGTGAGTTTTCAAAATTTCCAACGCTTCGGAGATCGTCCGGGGACGGTGGAGCGTGAATGAAGCCATTGTCATAATTAAAAATCTGTGCCGCGCTTTTAGTAAGTGTCAGAATTGAGCCTAATGCTATGAACTGAAATCCACTCGGCGATAAATTTCAGATAGCGGGATTTGAAATTGTATGCTTGATAGATCGAGCTCCTCTTCGAGTTTGGTGTGGCTGCGCAGCACCCATTGATCCGCTGTGTCATCACTCAGTAAATGAAAATGGTCTATATGAATTTGATTCTGTTCGATTAAAACATAGTCGAGCAGCGTTTCAATTGATTCATACAAAGTGAACTTCTGCCCGCGATCATACTTCTTAGTTGATTCAGATAAAACCTCCACAATAATCGTCGGATTGGTCAGCGTATCCGCGCGGTCTTCGATCTTCTCGATTTTACCGCACACAACAACGATGTCAGGATAAGTGTATAAACCGCTTGGCGTTGTCACGCGCATATCGCTGGTAAAAGCTTCACAACTCTTATTCCGCAAAGCATTGGTTAAGGCTGCTGCTAAATTAACCGCGATTCGATTGTGATTAAAAGACGCGCCGCCCATTGCGAAGATTTCGCCGTCGTAATATTCGTGCTTTATTTCAGACATCTCTTCGATGCCAAAATAATCATCGAGCGTGTAGCACCTTTCAGATTTTCTTTGCGTGCTCATGTCGTCATTCTCCGATATATCTCTTCTTCTTCTCGTTGATCGCGCGCAAGATTCTTTCAGGCGTGAGCGGCAGATCGTTGATGCGGACGCCGACGGCATCGTATATCGCGTTGGCGACTGCCGGAATGGTCGCGGCGAGGCTGCCTTCGCCCGCTTCCTTTGCGCCGAAAGGCCCTTCCGGGTCAATCGTCTCGACGATGAAGGTTTCTATCGGCGGCGATTCGAGCGAAGTCGCGGATTTGTATTCGAGAAGGCTCGGATTCATCGTCAAGCCTTTTTGGAAAACTTGTTCTTCGGCGACCGCTTGGCCTAAGCCCATCCAGACGGAGCCTTCGATCTGGCCTTCGACAGTCAGGGGATTGAGCGCGCGCCCGCAATCGTGCGCCGCCCAGATTTTATCGACGGTGAAGCGGCCTGTTTCGGGATCGACTGTGACTTCGGCAACCTGCGCCGCGTAAGAATAAGAAACGCCGGGGCCGACGCCCGCGCCGCGAAAGCTTCCGCCTTGCGATTCGGTAGGCGGCGTGTAGGAACCTTTGGCGATCAATGTCCCGCCGTTTTCGATACAAGCCAACAGAGCTTCCTGATAACTAACCGAGCGGTGCGGTTCGTTCTTCGGATAAATCTTTTCTTCGCGCGCGACGAGATGTTCGGGCGATTCGCCGAGGAGTTCCGCCGCGACGCGAAAGAGTTGCTGCTTGATGTCGCGCGCGGCATCCTTCGCGGCGTTGCCCGCCATGAAAGTGACGCGCGAAGAATACGAGCCGAGATCGACGGGCGTTAAAGCGGAGTCGGCAGCGATGATGCGTATGCGCGACAGGTCAACGCCTATTTCTTCTGCGACAATCTGCGCGTGAATCGTTTCCGTGCCTTGACCTATTTCCGCTGCGCCCGTGTAAACCGTCACCGCGCCGTCGTAATCTATTTTGATCGAAACGGTGGAGTGCGGTAGCTTCGAGCGAATGATGGAATTAGCCGCGCCCGAAACGTAGTGCGAGCCGCCCATGCCGACGCCTTTACCATAAGGCATTTTCCCGCGCTTGTTTTTCCAATCTGATGCTTCGATTACTTTTTCAAGGCACGTATCGTAACCGTAACTCGTCACGCG
>JAABUK010013514.1_pt1 | contig 10173 bp, 2 predicted proteins | sample 5559141 | NCBI WGS metagenome assembly JAABUK01 (sample SAMN10711869, study PRJNA513367) | rock metagenome | isolation source: Antarctica rocks | place: Antarctica: Victoria Land, Pudding Butte nord | collected 2016-01-03 | reverse complement strand
AGATTTACTAGCGCTTTCTAATAATGCTATTTATAGTATGCTAGCTAGAAAGCTTATTCTGCTATAGCTGATTTAAGTTCTTTTTATCTTTTTAATTTGATGTTCTTAATGTCAAGACTGCACTTAATTTTGACGCTAAATGCGGCAATATTAGACTCAAGATAAAAGATTCATTTGTTAATGATATAAGAAATATCAAGAAATCTGCAATTTAATAGTGTTAATAATAGATTAAACGCGATAACGCTATTTCTAATAAGATATGTTGTTATTTTAATGATATAAAAGATATTAAGTAAAAAAGAAGAAAAGTTATCTTAAAGTTTTAATATTTCTTTTATTAAGACTACAGCACATTTTCACGTTAAAACGCGGGAACATTATTCTCAAATAGAAATGTTGTTCATTCAATAATGTAAAGAATAAGCTAGATTAATTTTATAACTTAAATATTTATTTTTATAAATTATCAAATCTTTTTAATTTAAGCTGTTATATAATATATTAAAATTACATCTTCTAATAAAATATTAGAACTAGAATATCGAATTAGAACTAATGATTATCGCACACATTAAATACTTCTGTAGCTTTTCTATAAGTTAAATTAGTTTTATAATTTAAGTATTTATTTTCATAAATTATTAAATCTATTTAGCTTAAGTCGTTATAAGATATGTATTATTTCTTGTGTTATTAAATTAATAATATGTCTTATTAAGAATAGCGTTACTATAATTTAGTGTGAAAATTAACTGCAGTCTTAATAGAAAGAATATTAAAATCTATTATTACTTAAATCTTTTATTAACTATATTAGACTGATTATTTAAGTTATAATTAGATTATATAATAATTTAATTCTAATTCAAGTGTGTAACAGCTTAAGTTAGATATATTCAATAGTCTATAAAAACAAATATTTAAGTTACAGAAACTAATCTAACTTATCGGGAAATTACAGAAGTATTAAATGTGTATTATAGTCGTTAATTCTAATACAATCTTTTAACTCTAAGATCTAATTAAGAGGCGTAATTCTAACGCGCTAAACTTATATGTTAAGTCTTAAATATTTCGCTATATTACATATATAATAAAATAGTTAGATTTTTATAATTAAGTTTGTAATTATCTCTTGTATATAATTATTCTTTATAGCTATAATAACTCGTAATATTACCCCCCAACTTATTAAGTTAATTATTCTTAATTAATAATTAATAGCGTTATTCTTCTATTCTTAATTACTAATCTTCTTATTATTAATTAAGCTCGCTAATATCTCTTTCTTAAGTAATAACTTAGAAATATTATTATTCTTCTTATCTCTAGCTCACTTCTTAAAGCTGTTCTCTAATCACTTAAATCTTAACTTATTAACGTTTCTTAAGTAATAGTTATTAAGAATCTTCTTTAAATTCTTAAGATTCTTAATTAAATAATAAATTAAATTCTTTAAATAATTCACTTATTATACTCTTATCTTAAGATATCTTCTTACTCTCTTAATATTAATAATATTCTCTACTTCTCATTTCGCGTTTATCTTTATTTTCATAATAATAGAAGAAGATCTAAAATATTTCTATTTAAATAAGAAATTCTTCAAGTCTCTAAATAATAATATAATATAAAAGATTAGATGAATCTTTATAGACGCAGATAATTTAAGTTTATACGCGCCTTTCAACTTCTTTAATATCTTATATAGATCTATCTATTTTATATTCAGCTTCTTATAAGATTTAATTATATGAATATTCTTTATTAATAGTCATATCTTCTCTTCTTTCTTAAATATTACTGATTAATAATGCTTATTAATCTGCTTCTTCTATCTCTTCTGAGTTTTAACTAAATAATCTCTTATCCAGCTTTATATTTTAGTTATTAACTCTATTAAACTTTAAGTCTTCTGCAGCTTAATTCATTATCTAACTATTTTTAATTTCTTTATCGCGTTAAAACTTATTTATAACTTATAATCTTTATTAGTTATAAATAGAGATAATTAAGTTAATTTAGATATAACTATATTAACCGCGAATTTCGCACTTAATAATAACTCCGTCTAATTCTTTTAATTAAAGTTCATATAATTATACAGATAATACTTTATCTTTATATTCGCGACTTTTATCTATTCATTTATTTATAAATAAAACGCTGTAAACAGCTTTATTATAATACTTAGAATCTTATATAAATATAATTATATTATACTTATAAATTAAAAATCTCTGTCTGATATAATTATATTAAATAGACTGTGAATTCTTTATATATTCTTATATAGTATTTTAATTATATTCTCCGCAATTATATTCTTATTAATAGTCATGCAGATGATATAATATCTCTTCTTTATTAATCAATTTATTATATTAAGAATTATATTAAAGTCGTTTAATTCTAATAATCTTATCACAAAATTTATAGAGATATTCTTTTAAGACATCTTAGAAATCAGAAGAGATTATAACTCTTCTTCTAAGTATTATCTTTTCATCTTAGATCTCTAATAAATATAACAGTTTCTTAGATATTATTTAACTGCTTCTATTAGCTTAGAAAATTAATATAATTTTTAAATTAATCGCAGTATCTTTAATTCTTTTAGATAATCTATTTCTTAACTCTTATAAATCTATTAAATTACTTACATTTATAATTCTTTTAACTTTATTAGAATAATTAGTCTATCTTAAAAATAAAGTAGATCTTCTCTTTTCTTATATAGACTTATCTAATATTCATTACAGACGCTCTTAATCTTATTTTATAAGATCTCACGAATCTCTTTCAGATCTTGATTATTTCTATTCACCTGCTTAATATTTTCATTTAACGTGCAAATCTCTTATATAATATATATTATCTTATAGTCTCTTTAAATCTTCTCAGATAATATCTTTAATATTAATAATATTTAATATAAATTCAAATCATTCTTTACTTTAAAAATATTCTTTTCTTATTTTATTAAGATATCAGTTTTTTTATTAGCCGCTTCTGATTAATAGATTATCTTGAAGTTAAATTATATTAAGAACTTTATTTATCGCGCTTATTATCTTATTAACTTCTTTATTAATATAAAGTACTTCAGAGCTTTATAATTTATAAGCATCTTAATAATATCTTCTTTAATACTTTATAGCTCCAACTCTTATTTTTTAAAATATTAAATTATCGTTAATAGTAATAGTAAATTCTATTTATCTAATTCAGACTAAAACTAATTTATGTAAATCTTCTCATATGAATCGAGCTATTAAACATTTATTAAATTAATTAATCTTCTTTTTCTCCTCAATTTATTCTCTTTCTCTCTCTTTCTCTTCATCTCTCTTCTCTCTCGCTCTGTAAGATTTCCTCCGTTAATCTGAATTGATTAAGCAGCTTCGTACGAAGTATTATTTTAATAGCTGCTTTACATCCTTTCTTTTCTGAAAGAATTATTCTCAGATCTATTATATAAAGAGGGTTAATAAGTTCTATTCTTTCTGTAATTTATTAGAAGCATTTTAGTAGAACGTATTTCACTATTATATTATTCTATGCGCATTTGCATTAAGAGCTTTTAATTCCGAGCATCTTTCTTTTATATAGAAATTAATTAAAGTTAATCTTGCCCGTATAGAGTTATGTAAGAAGTGCGCTCTTGTATTTCTTAAGTCTTTAATATGATATTATCAAATTTTCATTTAATTCTAAAAGGATTGTCTTTAAATACTTCTCTCTTTAATTATTCTTTTATCTCTTTTTTTATTTTTATTTGTAAATTAAGCGAATTTCTTTATACACTTCTCTCAGTCTTTAAGACTTTATATGCTTCTTTGATTTCTTTTATAATAGATTTGGCAGAAGAGTCTCGTTATCTAATCTTATTATATTCTTATTTCTTAGATTGAATTAAGTAAGCTATTTAGTTATATAATCTCTTAATATTACGCGGGTTCTTATTATATAATCTCTTCTATCTATAATTTATCTTGCGATTCTAGCATATATATTATTAATTTCTTAAATGACTTTAAATACTTGAATTCTAACTATAATCTTAGCTGCTAGATTCTTCGTGTAAAAATTTAAAGATTAAATGTGTGTCTTCACTTCTAAAGCCTCTATTAAGATTGCTTTATATACTTCTATAATCATACAAAGAAATTATCGTTAATAATTCCTTATTATATATGATATAATTCCTTTCTGCCGGGCTTATACTACTTAAGTAATAAGTAATGAGATATAATTCTCCATCTAATTCTTTCTATAAAAGAATTTCTTCTGTAATATAATTATTTATATTATATTTCACGTAAGTCTTCTTGCTCAGATTAAAATACTGAAGAACTGAATTAGATATTATCAGCTTCTTTAATCTCTTAAATATCTCAGTATAGAATTCATTTTATATTAATAAGATATTCTTCTTTAATAAATTATTTAATAATCTCGCTATTTAATTAAAATTCTTATAAAATCAGTAATAGTAATTAATAAATTTAAGAAATTATTATACTGTTCATATATCTTCTAATCTAAACGCCTCTCACTTCTAAATTATCTTGATTTAAGCTAAATCTAATTATATTTTATATATATTTATTAATAGATTTAAGAACTTAATCTCTATAGCGTAAAAGTTATATTTCTTAATATTTATTTAAAGTTCTACTTTCTTTAAAATCTTTAATATCTTCTTAATATACTATTTATATAAGTCTCTTTAAATGATTTAAGATATATAACACTAATCAAGAAAAAAGATGACTGAAGAAATAAGTGAATATCTTATAGAGTCGCGCTGAACTGAGAGGATATTAGAAAGAGAAGTAGATAACGCGGTTACGAGGCTCATTAAAGATATCCGGATAATAATAGAAAGAAGTGACGAAATAATTAGAAATGAGAAGAAATAAATAAAGATAGAGCGAACGATAATTAATTACTGAGTGTAATAACTTTTAAATCTTAATAACGCGCCGTAATGCGTTAGAATAGAAAATAATAGTTTAAAGACTCTTCTAAAAATTCTAGCTAATATAGAAGATCTTAAGAAATAACTTATTATAAAAGAAAGCGTCTTAAGATTATAAAACTAAGTAGTTATAAATTCTTTACCCTCCTAATTATCATCTCTCATGCGATCATACTTAATTAAAATTAAGTATAAAGAAGTGAAACTTACTATAATAGATTTATAGAAAAGAAAGAGAAATGTAAAGATGAATTTAAGAATAATACTAAAGAGTATTAAAGTAATAAAATCTAAATAGATAATAAAGAAAGTAATAGTAATAAGAAGATTACTCAGTAAAGATATACTACTATTTACGCTTATAAAAGAGATAAGACTTATATTTAAGAGAGATCCTAACTAACTATAATTAGTTACGCTCTAAATAAAGATTATTCACGCTTTCTTTTCAGTACTTATTTATAATATTCACATGAAAATTATTAAAGTAGAGAAATAAGAAAGAATAATTACGAGTATTTACGAGAAAAATAGACGCCTACATAGTAATTATGAAATCATACGCGTACGTTAAATAAAGAAAGTGATTCTGAAGAAAAAGCGTTATAGCTTACTTATTATTAAAATAGTAAGCTTAACTTATATAAATATTATTATTCACTCAGAACTGATTATAAAAGAAGAACTTAAAGAGTATGAAAGATATAAAACTAAGGGAAAGCTTATATAATACTTTAAATACTATTATTATAGATATATTAGAAAGATATATAATAGATTAGAAGTCTGCGACTTCTATGCGTAATTATATATAATTAACTTCTATCTTAATTAAACATCGAAGAGAAATAAGTGCGCAGTTTATAAAGAAAATTATTTAGCATAATTTATAAAGTATAAGCTATAATAGATAGAGATGAAGAAATTAAATATAGCTAATTATAATGCAATAGATTACTTTATTTTCTTTCGTAATTAGTTTTATATAACCGCAACTCTTTTCAGTACTCAGTTTTAAAATAGAAGACTTATCTATCTCCCGCTTAATTTTAAACTTAATAAAGAGTAGAAGATTATAAGAACTTATAAGAGTAGATTAACATTTCTTAAAAAGATAAGTTAGAATTCATCTTAAATCTATCTTATAAAGTCTTAATATAAATAAAAGAGAGTATTAAACTTTCTACTAATATTATAAAATAAGAAAGATTATAAGAATCTATAATCTATAATAATAAGTATAATAAATGATATTAAATTATAATAATAAATAATTAACTGTAAATTCTATAGTATAATATAAATTACGAAAAAGAAGCTACTCTCATTTTATTACTTAAAGATATAAGAGTTTATAAATTTAATATTATAATAGTTTAGAAGTTCTGATAAAACTTATTCTTATAAATAAGCTACTACCTAATCTCAGCTCCGTTCTATCTCGCGTATTTAGTAAAGAATAAGACTAAAGTGTGCTTCTATATATATAAGAGATTTCATCTGAATAAGTGAACTATTATAAATTAATATAAAGATCTCTAATCTTTAATAATATATTATAATTAAGATAATAGAGAAAGGAGCTTAGTAATTTATAATATCTATAACTTAAGCCTAATATTATATATAGTAGTGAAGACGAGCATTCTTATATAACTTCATAATAGTTTATAAGTAGACGTGAATAATTATATTATTCTAGGCGACTTTAATCTTTATTATTTAATATAGTTAGATATAATAAGATCTACTTAATATACTAGCGCGGATATTCTCATTAATCTCGCTATTAACTCCTTACTTAAGCTTATAATTTCTTATAGAATAATCATCTAAACTATAAAAGATATATAGAGTATAATTAATCTCCTCTTTACTTCGCAATAGCTTATATTTAAGATTATTAGATATGAATTATAATAAGATATAGCGCAATTCTCAAATTATATTTTTATTAAGACTTAATTATATTTCTACACGCAATTATTTATAATTAGATAAAAAAGAAACTAAAAGATATTAGATAATATATATCTACTAAAATCACTAGTTAGAAGCTCTATATAAACTTAAGAGATTATAATAAAAGAGTAACTTAATATAGTAATTCACGCGCTTATATAAGCAGTTATAAAAGTAATTAAGAAAAGTATTTTCTAGTATAAAGAGATAAGATAGTTAAAGAAATACTGATTCTAAGAATATAAAGAGATAGTAATTAACACACGTCAGAAATATTATAATCTATAATAAGAATAAATGCTAGAATGCGAGAAGCTATATTAAGAGATGAGAAGAAATAAGATAGAGATTATCTATAAATATAAGATAATAAGCTTTTATAGAAGAATTAAGAAGATTATAAATAACGCGGAAGAGATGTAAAGACTTATAAAATAAATTAAAAAGAAGGGAGGAGTATTAAGAGAGCTATTATAACTATTATAACTAATAATAATAAAGAATAATAAAGAAATAGTGATAATAAGTCTAGTGAAGAAGTTAAAGATGCTAAGAGAAAAGTTTTTCTCTCTTTTATAATTAGTAGATCTTAAGAATCTCCAGCTTATAAACTTTTCTAATCTGATTTAAGTAGTTATAAATATTAATAAGAAGAAGATAATAAAGATAATATATAGAATATTAAATAATAAAGTATTAGAATTAGATGAAATTCTAAATTAAGTATTAAAGATAATAAAAGAATAATTAGTTTCTCGACTGATTATAATCTTTAATATATTAATACAGTTAGAGTATTATCTATTAGTCTAAAAGATAGTAGTTACGCTTATTATAAGAAAACTAAATAAAAGGAATTATAGTAACTTAAAAGTATATTGATTAATCACTCTATTAAATATAATAAAGAAGCTACTGAAACTTATAATCACTCATAAACTATTATATCTTATTAAAACTTATTATCTTCTTCTAAATTCTTAAATAGAGATGAGAAAGAAGAGATTTACTAAGATAATACTTTAATTAATAATAGAATAAGTTCATATTATATAAAGTCTTTTAGAAATATTATAAGTTACGTCTATATTATATATAAATAATAGTGGAGTCTTTAACTATATCATCTATAAGAGACTTATAATAAGTCTTTATAATTATAGAATTCTAATCATACTTACCCGCTAAATATAAAGCTTTTTAATTAAAAGAATAATTATTACTAAGATCTTTAAGAGAGAGTTATAATAGTTTATAACTGAGATAGAAATTTTATAAGAATCTTCTATCTTACTAATTCTTTTCCTCTTCTTTATAGCGGAACTCCTAAATATAATTAATAACTTATTATTATAAATATCTATAATAGACTTCATAAATAATACTTATATACTCATCTACGATCACTTAATAGAAAGAAATTATATAGTGCTTAAATAAATTTATGAAAAATATATAAAATGAGTAAAGAGATATAAAGCAAAATTCGCGTTAGAAAAATACGAACTAATTCACTTTATTACGCAATTAAAACGCTTTAATATAAAGATTATAATTAATATTAATAGAATATAAAAGAAGATAAGTGAGTTTATTTAGATACTAAGAGTGTAGATTAACTTTAAACTAAAATAAGAAGCTTATTTTAAAGAAATTATAAGTAAGTTTAAATTATAAAGTCTCGCACTAAGTTATATCTCTATATTAATATGAAAAGTCTATTTTAAGATGGCGCGGTTAGTCTATATCTCTATAATTCGGCCCGCTATTATATATAACGCAATAATATAATACAGCTTATAAGAAACTGAAACAGCTCGTAAAGAAATGAAGAAACTACTTAATATATTATAGATAAAAAGTCTTAGATTAGTCTTAGAAGTGTATTAGACTGTATATTCTTATATTCTTAAAAAAGAGACTTAAATCTTACTAATCAATACTATTATAGAAAGATATATAGTAAATATAGTTAGAAGAAGAATTAGTTCTAAGGCGGGATAAGTTATTACTAATACTTACACACGAATATAATTAAGAGTAGTTAAATCTAAAATAAGAAAAAAGAATAGTAAAAGAATATTTAATAAGTCTTATTTACTTTAGCTTAAATCTATACTTCTAGTATAAATATAAAATCATAAGATATTATAATAAATATTAATAATAAATATGAAGTTCCTCTTATTTATAAGTAAGATGTATAAGATAGTAGAGAGGAGTTAAGAGATGCGCTAAATAGTATATCTTAATACTCTTCTAAATATCCGCATAAAACTTCCGATAATAATAGAAATTAATTATAAAGAAATATAAATCTATAAAGGAGTTAATAAATTAATATGCTTATTAATAACTTAGATATAAATAGAAAAGATAGATTTAAACGCGTTTTTAATAAATTAAAGAGTGTCGAAATATATAATATAATATCTGTGTAAATAAAGAAGATAGATAATAAAGCATATTATTCGCTTCTACTCTATTCACGCGGAAGATCGGGAGAATCTATTTTAAGAAGTAGATACACGTGATTACTTATAAATACTTACATCTCTATATAACGCAAAAACAGCGATAAGATAACTTTAATAGAGGAGTCTCCTATATTAATTTTAAATGAGACTTAATAATTAGAAATAAGATATGATTTATCGCATCTCTTCGTAAATAATAGTAACTACTCGGTATATAGTAAAATCTCAGAGATTGATATAGAGCGGTAAGTTTTTATTCTCTAAAGAATTTTCTTACTTAAAATTCTATAGATTATCTCTTATAAGCTAGATATAGAGCTTAATAGATGTAAGACTGAATAATAATACTATTCATATTTTTCTCACGTGTTATTAAATATTAGAATGTCATTTTAATATAATATCACGAATCATTCTAATATATTTAGAAATATATTATTTATATATCTCTAATTAGTTAAGAGCGCTAAGCTTAATCTAAAGAGCATTATTAAATAGTAATAGTTTTCATATATTATACTAAATATTATCAAATCATTATCTTTAATTATAGTTATTCTAATATAGTAAAACGCTTAATAAATATTTATCTTTATTAGAAACTTCACTTTAATAAGCTATCTTAATATCTTATTAATTCTGAATATTAGATATTCATTCTTCTTTATAAGAATGTTCAGATCTTAATAGTTTATATAAAATCAGAGTTCTTTATTTAATTTTTAAATTAATAGAATTGGAGATATA
>JAABUK010013512.1_pt1 | contig 10173 bp, 9 predicted proteins | sample 5559141 | NCBI WGS metagenome assembly JAABUK01 (sample SAMN10711869, study PRJNA513367) | rock metagenome | isolation source: Antarctica rocks | place: Antarctica: Victoria Land, Pudding Butte nord | collected 2016-01-03 | reverse complement strand
CCTCCAAGGCGCAGGAATCGCCGGCATGCAAGATTTGAAGCATGTAGACATTTTCCTACAGCACAGCATTGCTGTACAATCTGCTGCTGCAGCCACATGCCTGGTTGGGGACAGCAGATCCATTCTGCTGGGCTTGTCAGATGGAACCTGCCAAGTGTTCTCATGGCAGAGCAAGGTATGACATCCTGCTGTCACCAACTGCTGTCTTGCCCTGCTTCACACCACGCTACATCACCCTTCATGAGATGGCCAACACCTATAGTGCTCCTGTACACTGGAGCTTCTTGAGTGCGCTGCAGTTCCGTGGTCAATACAACCCCTTTGGATCACTCACCGAGCTTCAGCTGCGGCTACAGCGATCAATGTCTCTCAGGTCACAGCGCAGCAGCCTTCAGCCCATTGCAATCAACAGCCAGAACAGTCTCAGTCATTCGCGCCATTTGACAGGCTCAAACGGACTGCAAGCTTCCTCTTCTCCCTCTGCTGCCTCACTCAGCGCTCGCCAGATTGGCCGGGCCACTAGCACAGATCGCCTCAGCCGCAGCAGCTCCACATCCACTGTGCCGGACAGCATTTGCATTGAGAGCCTTGACTACTCACCCACCTTGAAGATGCTGGGAGTTGTGCTTACAGATGGCCGCTGTGCAATCTGCAGAACAGCAGACAGCGGCTTGGCACCTGCTGAGCAGCTGGAGTTCAGCCACTGGATATGTGGCATTGGTTCTGGAGCCACCTGCTTAGGCATAGCACCAGATGCTCAGCTCATAGCTGTGGGTCTCACCAATGGTGAAGTGGCGTTGTACAAACTGTATGGGCACAAAGGGGGGAGGTTCAGCATTGATGGGAGCCAAGCAGAAGGCCCTGTAAGAGTGGTGTCCCTTGTTGACTGGGGCTATGGGCCAGAGGCTACTGGTTCAGTGGCAGATCTCAAGTGGTCGCCTGATAACAGGGCCTTTGCAGTGAGTTTTAATTGTGCATGTCAAAGCTGTGCTTTTGCATATTTGCATACTATACGTATCACAAAACCGTCTGCCGTATCATGTTACAACATACCATTGCTCTATGGCACAGTATACATGCATCAAAGCACCAAAGGCATATGTGGACACCCATGGCACAGGTCTGCAGAGCTTATTGCAGCACAGCAGAAATCGCTAAGTATCAGCTCTTCCCATAGAGTGCTAGCTCTGACACTCGTACAGTGTCTCAAACCACAGACATCGTGTCTGGCTGCTCCATGCCCAACAAGTGCTCCACATACCAACAAAGGAAACTTTTTGCAGCTTTTTTGTGTTGATGGGTTGATGTTGGTACAGGTGGGGTGGCGCCGCAGTGGGCTAGCAGTCTGGTCTGCTTCGGGCTGCCGCCTCATGTGCTCCCTGCGTCAAACTGCAAGGCCCAACACCTTCACCCCGCTCTCTTCTGCCTCTTCCTCTGCCTTTGCTACAGATAGCCACAAGCAGAATGCTCTCCCTATGGAGGTGAGTGATAGCCTCTTGTGCCTTGACCATAGCGAGAGACTGAATTCGATACCTAGGATGAGTATCTTTGCTAAGTGAGCTGCTCACAGCTAGCATATATGCTCAAGTAATGGTGACTACATAGCATCAGCAACGCTCATACACTCATACAGCTGTCACATAAGTAAAGCAGCCCCCCTTCCCCCGCCCGCCCCAACCCTCCTGCTTGCAGACTATATGACTACACACATACTTAAGAGCTGCTTTTGGCATATCATGTCAAGCCTGCAGCCGCTGGCAAGCAGCACGTCTCAAATTGAGTGTAAGCAAATTGCGTAGACATCAGGCGCAATGGCTTTGGTTGCAGAGTGGTATTGCCAGCCTGGCATGGGGCCCTGCAGGTTACCAGATCATGCTGGCCGAGCTGGGCAGCACCGGTCAGGTGCTGGAAGTGGGCCTCGCCAAAAGCCTACAGGCCAGCCACAGGGTGGCTGCCAATCGGCAGCTCTCCCCCTCCTACCCCAACCAAGAAGTCCATCTTCTCCAGGTCAGGATTCATTGTGTGTGGTGTCGTATTTTGTGGGCATTCTTATAGCATCAGCTGTGGAAGTCGTGTTGGGCAGTGTGAGCTGCTGGGGACGCAAAGTGTAACAGTTTAGCAGCAGTCTACCTGCCATTGTGTGCAATAGTCTACCTGCCATTGCCTGCTATTGGGCATGAGGATGTGCTTTGCAGAGGGCACCTGCGTAGCTTGAGCTGTCCCGCTGCTATGCACAGCAAAGCTTGTGCAAACGTTGCGTTCCTTCCCACCAGTTACAGAATGTGAGAAAGGCACGTTTAACTTGTCTTAAGCAGGCAACAGGCTGCAAGGTGGCTTCAATGATGTGAAAGGCTGGACCAAGGGTGTGTTGTCACATCTATGCACTTTGTTTGACACTCCTGTCAAAAGCCATCATTTTGACATGCAGCAGCATAGTGTCCGCATAAGCTTCATCATTGGTGTAACAATTTCTGCACTGCTTTCAGGCAGACGATAGGCTGCTGGTAGTGAGTGAGGCAGCAGGAGGCAGCCCCAGCAGTCTCTTTGGCCCAGACACTGCCGACCCTCAGCAGCAGGCTGGGCCCCGCCTTGGGGTGCAGCACATACGCATGCCACAGCAGTACATTGCGGCACGGTATCCACTGACGCATGCTTCCATCAGCTCAGATGGCATGGACATTGCTGTGGCTGGTACCCGCGGGCTGGGACTGTATAGCAGACGAAGCAGTCGGTGGCGGCTGTTTGGAGATGTGAGTCAGGAACGGGAGATCATGGTGCAGGTTGGGCCCTCTCATGCTGAGCAACAAAACACATCATGTGTCTTTGGAGGTTAGCTGGATCTTCACCAGCAAAGGAGGTGCTGTGGATTGTTTCAGCACTGCCGCTCACAGGGCACCTCTCTTCAAACAGTGCAAGCTCACATCAACTGCTCCTCCTGGACTGGCTGCTTGAATGGGGCAGCACATACTTGCATGGCTGCACTTCTGCTGAGCCGTCATTATACATCGTAACGATACATCTGCCATTGACAGGTCAGCAGCAGAGCTTGCTGTCCCTGACACTGCAACGCTTGAGCTGCACAACTGCAAGCTGAGCATTCAAGTTCTTGTGCTGCCTGCTGCTACCGTGCTGCAGCAACCCCAGGCAGCTGCCTCTCACCTTTGCCTGCATGTGGCATGCAGAGGCTTTTGTGGCTGCCACGGGTGGTCCTGGTGTGTGCCTACGTGGGAGCTACCACCAGCAGTCATAGCCCAAAGCCAGCAAACCTGCCCTGCCAGCTGCTGCTATACCCTCGCTACCATCTAGACCACTCCTCCCTCTTGGCTCAGTACCCTTTGCCTCAGGTCAGCTCTCTTCTTTTCACCACTCTGCATCCACCTGGACTTACTGCATGTACGGGGTGTAAGCCTCACAATGTGCTGCTAAGCATCAGCGGTGACATGTGTTTGACCCGGTATCAGGTATGAGCCTTACTGTTTGTATCAGGCAGCAACTAAGCGTAGGGCCAAGCACCACATATAGTAGCTTGTCACCGGCTTACACATGGGCTTAAAGCCACATGAATACTGTGTAGCTCTGTCGTGCCTGGCCTCATGCTTATGTCCCACTGCACAGTCATTCTAATCTATTCCTGACATGGCAGTCTGCCATGTTGCATAAGCTTTTACAGCAAATGCATCATGGGCTTGAGCCAAAAACCTATGCTGATCCCGCAGGCACCTATAGCTTTGGATGCTTTGGGCAGCTATGTTCTGGTGGCGTTTGCTCCTCTGGAGCTGACACTGCTGCACGTGGTCATGACTGGTGCACTGTCTCCCACTGGCACCCCAACAGCCAAGATCCATGCTGTGCGCGAGCTTTCAATCATGTCTGTAGGCCAGCCTATCACGGTAAGAGGAACCACTTGCATAGCTGTAGTTGCTGTTGCAAGATCAGCTCTTGCTTGTATGCTGCTCATTGAATGCAGTTTGACAGAGTAAAAGCAGTGCATGAGCATAACTACATCTTCTTGCTGATTTGTGGTCTCAATCCCAGGTAAGTTTATGTACAGAGTAGACATTTGTGGTGGGCGCAATATGGCAACACCACAATGCTCCAGAGATCCCTCACACAGCATGACAAATGTTGAGTCATCTGCAACATCACTGCGGCAGAGACACCCTTATGCACACAAGCCGATCGTAAAACAATACAGCATACCTACAGACCATTGTAATTTGTTGTAATGTCAGCAGACAAAGAGCTGTGTCATGGCTTGCAGGACATAGCCATTGTTGAGCCTGGGCCTGGCAGTGAGAGTGAGGCAGGCCAAGATGCAGAAGGCAGCACTGCAGCTGACCTGGAGCCATGTCATTGTGTGCTGCTTCGTGCTGGAGGCCAGATGAGCGTGCTGGACATGGCACAAGGTGAGCTTGCATTGCTTCCACCCCGGGTGAGGAACTGCTGTATTTCCTTCAATTGCTGATGTTGCTATGTTCAACCAGTCTGCTGCTCCAAAGGAGGGAAATTGCAGAAGCAGCAGCTTAAGACAGGATGGCCTACAGCAAGTAGAACCAGTCCTGCTTCCTTGCACACTCTCTGCATGGTGCTTGTGAGTCAGGTGTAATGTTGAGGATGTCTGCTACTGCATGCTGATTAGTGGATCAGAAAGCTAAAACAAGCCCTGTACAGCATGATGTAAGCCAAGGTGAGTAAGCACACTGTTGTGTCTGCATGCTGCTGAGGTCAAACCTGACACCCTCTTCAAGCAAAGCACTGCCACGCAGCATGAATAACAGCCAGCAGGGTATAGCCCCAGCATGTTATATGCCTAGCTCATCATGAGCTGGAAAGCGACATCATCATCATCATCATCATCATCATCATCATCATCATCATCATCATCATCATCATCATCATCATCATCATCATCATCATCATCATCATCATCATCATCATCATCATCATCATCATGATGTATGCAGGGTCTGAAATGCTGCTGGCGGATGATATAGAGTCTTTCTGGCTGTCAGGTCCTTCCCACTCTTCTGCTGACCTGGCAGCTGGCCCCTCCCAACTGGATAGGGCCCACAGTCACTCTTCCTCTGCCCTCTCACGCACTGCAAGCCTGGCACAGTCCTCGGGAAGGCATGCAGCCCACTCAGAAGGTGAGCATCAATCTCAAACTAGGCAAACCCTGGCTGTACTGTTAGTGGCTGACAACTCATAATTGTGTGTCTGTCGTGGTATCCCTTGTGTATCTCTCCTGGAGCAGCACGATTTTTACATCCTTTGAGCTTTTCCCGACGGCAGCTCCTCCAATATGCAACATGCAACCCAGTCACACCTGAGTGATTCCCTCACTGATGCACTTGCAATGGTGGTAAGCGAATGTTGACGCTGTTCTGCTTGTTGATGCAGCTGCGTGCTAGGCCAGAAGTGTCAAATTCAGGGTTACAACTTAGATTGTGAAAACAGACTTGAAGTGTGTGCGGCATGGCCACTGGTGTGCAGGTGAGGGGCAAGGCAGAAGTGCGGGCCTAGGTTCTGCCAGCACGAGCAGCCTGCAACATGTGCATGAGGAGGGCATGGGCATGAATGGCAGCAGCGGCTTTGCCCATCATCCTGCTCACGTCAGAACAGCCTCTGTGGCTGACAGTGCTGACGAAGCTGCCCAGGCATCAGGTGACCTGCTCAACTCTGTCAAGTCACGTGTCATGCTTGCTTGCACCTGCTGTAGGAACCATGCTTAACTGCCCACATGGCCCATTGTTCATTCAACATGCTGTACAGCGTGCACACTGCTTATGTGCCCGCCCTGCCAGGTCCAAGAGCCGCAACCTTTCATCTCTGGAACAAGTTCTGGCATGCTGGTCATGGGAATGCTAGCATGGAGTTGTGGAACTCTCAGGAGGAAGGCTTCTGTGATACTTGGCCTGCTCCTCCACATGGCACAAGCCTTGCAGCTCAAAATAACCATGAACGTAATGGCTGATACCAGCACTGCATACATCGGTACCAAAGATGCGGTGCTGTCATTGCTGTCTTCCTGTTTGAAATACAGCTCTTTTCCATTCCAACTCGTTTATTTTATTTCAGAAACGTCATCTCTACACTGAAAACCCAAACTCAGAATTGTCTGGGGACACCAAAAACGCTTTTCTACATCGTGGAGATGTTGTTTAGGTCATGGTGATGTAGAAGTGCCCTGGTGGACGTATGGGGCCCGGGGGATGCAGCTGTGGTTCCCCAGCTCCCTGGCAGAGCCCCTGTCCCCCACCACCCGAGACAGCATGACTGCTCACAGCACAGATCCAGAGCTGGAGTTTGATCGAGAGGTCTACCCCATCGGCATCTCTATAGCAGAGGTGGCCATCATTGGTCAGTCCCCATGTGTTCACCTTCTGCCTACATGCTTTCAAGCTGATGTGGAACAGGCCCTTGCCAGCTTGCTGACAAGCGTGCTCAGCAAGCCTCAATGACCTGACTCTACAGACATACTGGTCTGCTCAGCAGATGAAGTCCAGTGCAGCTTATATCCGTTTCGTCACCTATTCCTATTCTGTCCAGTCTGTCACCTATTCCTGTTCTGTCAAGTTGTGTTCTGTGCTGCAACCGTACAGTCAAGTTCTGTTGTGTCAAGTTCTGTTCTGTGTTGCAACTGTAAAGTCAAGTTTGTTCTGTGCTGCAACACTACAGTCAAATTCTCGTCTGTGCTGCAACTGTACAGTCAGGAGCATCCTTGCCTTGGTGTCAACAGCAAACACAATGTGCTGATTGACTTGAGCGTGCTGATATGCAGGCATCACACAGCGCATGACGCGCAGTGCAGCCAGCTCACAGTCTCTCACCCACGCACATGCCTCCTACCCCTGCTTCCACCCCCTGCCTGAGAGCCAGCCAGTGCTACCCTGCCTGCTGCGCCGCCTCTTGCAGAAGGGCAAGGCCAAGGAAGCCCTTTCCCTGGCCACCAGTCATTCCCAGGCGCCCCACTTTGCAAGATCCCTGGAGTGGCTGCTTTTCACCTCGCTGGAGATCAACAACGAGCAGATGTCTAGGCCCCAGAGCAGGTCAGCTGACGCATGCCTGGGCACTGTGGTTCTTGATTGCTTTTTTTCAGTTTGACTGCAATGCTCAATACAGATGTGTCATGACCAATGATGCTGACTTTTCTCTTTAGTTACAACGCTGGCGGCATTCTTGTTTGCCTGCACATTGCTAATGGGACATGTGCCTGTACTTCCAGTTTTGGACCAGGCCTATGCTTGCCATCACAATGAGAGCCCTGCTTCCAAGCCTTGCATGGTTGACATGATGTTGCCTGCAGTAGCAAAATCTCATGGTGAAACCTGTCCATCTGATCTGCTCATATACAAATACGTTGCAGACTGTGCTGTTCTGGATGACAGCTCATCCCAGCAGGCTGAGTTGCCCTTGTGAGCAACGCACAAGCAAACACATAGACTGCTTGATGATATTGCCAGCCTTGTGGTCTGGTGCAGCTGATCTGCAGGCTGACATGCCCTTGTGGGCAACATCAGCAAAGGCATCTTCTGCTTATGCAAGCGCACAACCATGATTTTCTACGACATCAGGTGTCATCAGTACACCTGGCAGTGCAGAGACATACCAAGGTTGTCGAGGCCTTGATGGTGTCATGAGCCCTGTTGTTGAATGCTCTTTTACGAACAGAACTCCCACCAGCTTGCTTTTGTCGCACATCACATACACCTGTGCTTTCAAGCCGGGATGTCTGATGAGTCACAACTGGCTCCACACCCCAGACTATAAGTTATATAATGAATGAAAAATGAATGCAGCTACTCCGGAGGCAGCTACTCACAGCACTTAGGCATGCTGGAGCAGTGGATAGACCACAGCGGCCGCCCCCAGCCGGAACCCACCTCCGCCAACGGCAGACCCCGCAAGGGTGCCAAGACTGCTGGTGAGAACACCCCTGGCACTGCAGCTTCTTGTTGACTTGAGGCGTGTTGGTTGTCAAGGCAGCAACAACGACCACCGGCTCGTTACAACCTCTGCACCAAGCTGACTCATGAGCATGCAGCTGAGTTAGAGCCCCCACACCTGAGATGTAGTCTGTTGTTGGTTGTTGCAACTCAAGCTGCTGTGCTGGTGGCAGGGCCACTCCTTCAAGCTGCAGCGCAGCTCATCCGCCACTTCCCTCTGTTCCGGGACATTGTGGTCAGTGTGGCGCGGAAGACGGACGCTCAGATGTGGCCGGCCTTGTTTGCTGCTGTGGGCTCCCCTGGGGCTTTGCTGGAAGCCCTGCTGGATGTGGGGGCATTGCAGAGCGCTGCCTGCTGCCTGCTCATTGTTGACCGCATCCAGGGAGCACAGGAAGCACATGGCCTGGCCCTGCGCCTCATACAGGTCTGCCTCACCATTCCTGTCAAGCTGCATGAGCGCTATGCTGTGCTGTGCTGTGCCTCCTGCAGGCACACCCTGTTGTCTGTCCCTGCTTAATTTTGGAGGATCTGTCTTGCCATAGCGCACACAGATTGCTTTGTGTTAGTCCACGCAGGGAGCCACTCAGGGCTGTATGTACCAGGGGAAAACTTGTGCTGAATGAGTGATTGAATTAGCAAACAAATGGAGCAAGGACAAAATGAAAGAATGGACACACGTACTTCACGCTGATATTGCTTCTGCCTGCTGTTTGTCACTGCATTTCACAACACATGCGCTGTACGAGTGTGTGTGTGTGTGTGTGTGTGTGTGTGTGTGTGTGTGTGTGTGACACCAGCCAATGCCAGCTTGTTTGACCTTGTGACAGCACCTCACATTATTTGAGCACATTTTGTTTGAACCTGTGCCTTGTTTACAAGGCTTAAGTTGCCACATATAACTCCTTCCCTGCATGTCCCTGCTCAGCAATAACTGCTGTTCCACAAGCTGTTGTTGAACTGGCCTGGTCTGCAGGCATCGTTGGAAGCTGGTCAGTATGACCTAGCTTCAGAGCTGCTCAGGTTCCTAATTCCACCTGGGGACAATGACATCCTGGCAGCCATGCCCAGCCATGCTCCCATGCACGACCAATCCAATGGCAAGCACCCCCAGTCAGCAGCCAATCAGGACGCTGGGGTGAGCCTTTCGCACAGTCACATGTCAATCTTGTCTGATCAACCAAAGCTGAGAAGGGGTCTTGCAAAGCACCAGCACCAGATTAGCACAGCATCATCTGCTGTCACTCAAGCTCGCTCATCAACCTTCGCATTGGCTCTGTTCCCAAGCAACTTCTGTCATGCATTCAGCAGGCCTGTCTGCGTAGTGACTGCATGCCATGAAGACAGGCAAATGTAGCAGCTGGCTAAGTGGCAGTACTGATCGCCTGTTCAGTGTCATGTGGAACAGGGTAAGCCATCTTACCAGCATTTGTCAAGGTTGAGAGAAATCAATACATTCACAGGTGGGAGGATGGCTTGCATCTTGGCTGTGGAGCACGCCCGCAATCACGGAACAGGTTTCAGGCCCTCCAGCCCGACCTAGTGCCAAGCAGAATGCAGTTTCGGAGCACCAGGCAAGCGCCACCGGTACCGCTGCCTGGGACCTCATTGCTGCCCATGCCTGGGACCAACTGGAGACTGCTTCCCTCAGGTGAAGCAATTTTTGTTTTTTTGTCTTGATAGGCCTATTGTACAAGGCTACCCCGATGGTTGCCAGCATAGATTACAGACCCTGCTGAGGCTAAAGCCCTACCCCGTGAGGGGGCATCGACTCTTGTATCAGGTGAAGCATGCAGAAGCTCCGGAGTGCCGCCTTAGGAGGCTCCCGTTATGATCGCTGAAAAGCGTAAACTTTTCTTTCCTTTTTGTTTGCAGCATGCAGGTGTTGATGCCATTCTATCGACAGGGACCATGGCTTAACCTGTTTATCATGTCATGCTTGGTGCACAATTGCCATATGCAGAGGTACAAGCTGCTGCAGATGTCATGAGGGATGATGACCTGTTCTAGCTTGTACAAGATGTGGGTGAGGGCATTGTGAACCTGTCGCTCAATGTACTGCAGTTGTTGTGGCCACTCCTTCTTACGCTTGGGCAAACCTGTATCCTGCACACAGTAGCAACATGCAAGGTGTATATACAGTTGTCTCAGCCATCATTCCTGCTGACATATGGGCCAATAAAACATGTCCACTCACGCGTGCCAACCAAGCACGGTGATATTATCTGAA